>Ga0115006_10000871_pt1 | contig 17573 bp, 7 predicted proteins | sample ArcOceMetagenome_3_FD_88943 | JGI IMG/M metagenome (GOLD analysis project Ga0115006, IMG submission 88943) | Marine eukaryotic phytoplankton communities from Arctic Ocean - Arctic Ocean- Svalbard ARC20M Metagenome | ecosystem: Environmental > Aquatic > Marine > Oceanic | place: Arctic Ocean...
ACCGCCTCTCCCTCCACCGCCACCGCCCTTGTTACCTCCTCTGGGAGAGTTGTTGTCCGTTTTTGCTTTCTTCGCCTCCTGCTGGACTTTAGCATCGCCAGATTCTTTCTTTTCTGTCTCGTCGATGCTATCAGCTTTCCTTTTCTTGCCGCGATTGTTCCGTTTCTTCTTGGCCGACTTATTGGCGTTCCCTCCATCTGCCTCGCTCGCTGACGCCTCCTTCTTATCTTCCATGTCGGCGGTACCATTGGCACCATCGGCGCTACCCTCGGCGCCACCAACGAGCCCCAACTCCAAAGCGATCTTCCCGAACTCCATTTGTTTATCCTCTTCACTTCGAATAACCGGTTCTTCCTCGTCCTCCATCGAAGATGCAGCACCCACTTCACCAACGCTCGGCGCATCATTCGCGCCAGATGGTTTTGCATCGGCCTCTTCATTTTGCTGCTGCTTCTTCTTGTCTGTTTTCTTTGTAGCTTTGGCCTTGGTGGACGCCTCAGCATTTTCCTTGGCCCGCAATTCATCGAAATCTACCACTTCTTCAGCCTCGGGTTCATCTCCGGAAATTACGACATCCTTCTCTTCCTTCCATATCGACCGAACGACACGCTCGAAGTCTCCATCCTTTCTGCGAACTCCTCCGAAGCTGCCGAGGTGATCCCTGGCAAGTAGTCGCATGGCCCGCCAGGCGAAAGGTTTGTCGTTGCGTGGGTGATACTCGGCCTCGATGCCATTCTCGGGATCCAACGCTTCGACATACTCCTCCAGAAAGGTCGAGAGAGGCGGGACACATTCGACCATCTTTCGCGCGACAGAGGGAAGATCTTTCTGCACATCGAGGCGGTACGAGTACAGATCCGCCGCGCCCGATGCCGACGCGGTCGGATCGGCAGCGGCTCCACCTCCTCCAAGCGAACTGGACATCATGAGCCTCCGACGCTTCCTCTTCTTGGCCTCTTCGGCATCAGCGTCATCTGCCGCCTTGGCCTTTTGGATGCCAAATGCCTCAATGTCGGGCTGGCACTTGTTGGACTTCCACTTCCTCCACATGGCCTCCCTCTCCGTCAGTATCCACTCAACCGTCTTGAGATGACTGGCGCCGTTGGGAGGTGTCTGCTTCATCAGGACTTCCGCCCGCTTTCGGATGGCCGCCAGGGCCCGAACAATCTCGGTGACCTTGATCACCTTCGGACCGTGCGTCGCTATCGTCGACGAGAGGTAGGACGTCATTATGAGCAGTTGCGTTAGGAAGTGAAGTCTCATCTCTGCGTCGCGGAGCTGCAGGTGCAGGAGCTGACTGTTGGTTAGGTACTTGAGATGATGGTCGGACGAGGACGATGTCGACTTGGAAGCTGTTCCGGTTTCAGACGAAGCGTCCACTACCGCCCGAAGCTTACTGGCTTGGTATCTGCAATTAATCGTAATCGAGCGTGGGAAGAAAGAAGTATGGGCCAATTGAATTAGTTGGGATAAGAATCAACCGAAGAACCTCATATCCCAAGACACACACATATTTAGGTACGTCGTAACATACATGCATATATCATGCAATTTTGTGCTCACCTGGACTTGCTCTGCCGGACCACTTCCTCGGGGAAGGGCCGTCCCTCCAGGGCCGCCAGGACGGTCCTAACATCCTTCACGAAGTCAATGGCAGGCTGCGCGTTGAAGGACTCTGCGGCGGCCTCAGCGGCCGCCGGCGGAGCCTTGCCGCCGCTGCCTCCACCACCAGCCGCCGCACCGGCCGAGGAGGCCGCTCCTCCGTCCTTGATGCCGTCCAGAATGATGCCGGGATCGGTAAACACCTTCTGCACCCCCCAGAACGTCCTGTAGAACGGATAGTCGACGGATTCGGCCTCGGCCTCGCCTTCGCCCTCGCCTTCGCCCTCGGCATCCTCCATGGTCACGTCCGCATCCGCGCCCTCGGCATTGCCAGCACCCAGCACGTGGCGCGCGAAGGTCTCCGCGTCCTCAAAGTCGGTGACGTTGGCCACGTTGAACGTCCCCAGGACGTTGACGGCCGACCGCTCGCTGAGGGGGAACACTTTGGCGAGGAGGGTCATGACGCTGCCCGCGAAGGCCGCGTCGCGGTCGCGGTTGGAGAGCTTCCGCAGCAGCTTGTTGCACGACTTGAGGAGGAGGAACTGCGATCCGCGCTGGAAGAGGTTGGCGGTGCCGCCGGTGCCGGTGTTGGCGGCGAGGTCGGCGATCCATTCGGTCGGGCCGGACGTCCAGATGGTCTTGAGGACCGAGGGGGGCAGGGCGTCGATGGTGTCCTCGAGGAGGACGAAGGGGAGTTTCCGGACGACGGGGTGGGCCATTCCCTTGTAGCACGGCGGCGGTACCGAGGTCGAAGGCGCAGATGTCTCCTCCCCATCGGCCGCATCCAGCGCCTCGGCCAGCTGCACCGTGTGCAGGCACAGGTCGATGGTCGAGCGCAGATACGCCAGGACGGCGGCCAGGGCCGGAGAGGAGGAGGAGTCGTCATTACCATTACTCCTACCGGCATTCAGCAGATCCGACGCCAGCGTCAGCAGCTGCCCCCGCACCGATATCTCCAGCTCGTCGATGCGCCGCCCGGCCGTGGCCGCGGCCTCCTCGGCGGAGGCGAGGCCGAGGGGGAGGGCGGCCTCGGCGTGCCGGTTAAGCGGTTCCGGCAGGGCCCGGATGAACGTATCTGGGTCCATATTGGCCGGACAAGAGTCAGGACGAGGAGGGACGCCGTATGCTGGACCTCTTGCTGGGGGCGGGGCGGGGTGTATCTTTTAACACGAGCAACACTACATGTAGCGGCGGCCCGATTACGATTTATGGTCGTCATGGTCGGCGGGGTCGGCGCGTCGGCGCGCGGCAACTCAAATCGTCCGTCCGTCATCAGTTTGCAGTTTGTCTTCCTTGTTCTCATCTCAAATCTGCAAATAAATATCATCTGCAGGCTTCTCGCGTCAGCGTCTTCTGAACTGCGAGAAAGCGTGATGTCCACTTGTTCGACATCGTACGTGAAACGATTGATGATTCTGCCCAACGGGGTGGTATCAAAGTAGGACATGGGAGCATGCAGACTTATTTGGACCGACCGACCGGCATTACAATTACCGGTATTCTCCAACAAAACCAACCTTAAGCGACAATTTACACCAGGCCTGGTTTGGGAAGGGAGGACGGGCTTCCAAGGATGAATTGTATCTACTACATTTGACTTAGACTCTAGCCGAAATAATACAGATACGTCGTAATATCACAAATAGATTTGATTAAGTTATGTCAGTGATACTTTTAAATTCATTGCTGCTCATTGTAGTACTAGTAGTACCTCCACTCTCCACTACGTAGGAGCTAGCCAGAGCTAGCTACGTACGTAGCTATCTACTCAACTCGTCAGACCTCTCTACTAGAACTCCTCTGACTTGATGGATTCCTGAGCAAAATTGACAACACGGTTGATTCCTCTGGGCTGATTATCCCTAAGGAGAAGCTTCAACTTGGGGATGCGTTCAGAGAATTTGGTCATGAAGTCGGTTGCTAGTGCCTCTGTCTCGTCGAACGTAAAAAGGTTGATATCAACACGGACATCTCCACCCCAAGTAACGACAACGGTGCCCTCTTTCATCACGGCAGATGCCATGGCACCATCGCCGATGCCCTTTTCAATCAACTCGACGCCTTCAGTGACAGTATACTTCAGATCAGCGATCGTCTCGATAAGCGCCTTTTTGATGGCAGCGCTCGAAGTTGGCGCCCCCCCATCCTCGATAGTAAACTGGAAGACAGTCTGACGACCAAACGATTTCTGGGTAGCATACTGATTCAAAGCATCTTCATTGTCGTATTCGTCCTTCTTGAAATAACGAGGCTCGTAATTCTTTTGTTCAATCACAAGAGCACCCTGAACCTTTCGCACCACGACATCGAGGCCAGAAGTGCGCTTTTCCAGGTTCTTTACGACATCGTCCAAATGAAGGAAAAAGTCGGTATCCTCGGCAGAGAGAATGCCGACCTCCATCGTTTCATCGGAGCTTGAGATGGCTAGCTCAGCAGCGAACATGGGATCATAGATAATAGCCTTCCGCACTCTGTCGATAAGATTGTGCCTCTTGCGCCAAGTGTCTCGATGATCAGGCATCAAGCTCAAAACGAAGAAGTCCTCGGTCATTAGTTGCGCAAAGTTGCGCTGACTGCTCCAGATGCTGGAGGCGATCTTGAGCATTGTCACAGGTGCACTGGGATCGACGATGATGGCGCTAATGCTCCCCTTGGATGAAGCGAAAGCTCGAAGGACCTTGAGCATCTCCTTCTCGCATTCCATCATGATGTCACCAATATTCTCGGAAAATTCGGAAGCAGCCGCAAGCTCGGTGCACGTGGGGATAACAATTACCTCGTCGATGGTCTTATGACGAGACACAGCCTCAAGACTCTTGCAGTCTTCCTTGGTTGGGCCACATAGGACAGCAGCCAACGCACTATCACGTTGGATTAGGCCCAAGGCTTCGTCCATGATAATATCGTGCGTCTCCTTGCTGTTCAAGTCACCCTCCCGAACATAATCAACACCATCGCAGTTCCTCCTCTGCTCGATGAGCGGTCCGATTATTTTGTGGTCCTCATCCCAGGTACTAGTTCCCTGCATACCGCCGGTGACGATTCGGTAGGAGGACAAGGAGGAATGATCACTGCCCAGAGCCTTCACAAGCTCGTCGCGAAGGTGCTCCATCTTGTTGAACGAGGACCAAAGATGAATGTCCAAGGCACAGTACTTCAGGTCGGGCCACACTCGGACGGTGACATGACCTTCGGTCATGGGGATTACAGTCGCAGCTGCACCATCATCAGGTGGGGTTGTGTCGTTCGGATGCATCCCTCCGTCTTTGAGGACTTGGACGAGTTTCGTAACGAGACCGCCGAACGGCTTGAGAGGGACGGTCGTGTTCTCTACTTCTGCCACCATCAGGATGCTCGATCTGCCTTCGGGACTGTTGTCGTCAGAGGACTCAGCTTCGTCGGCATCACATTTTCCATCTTCCAAGGCTGAGGTTCTCCTGTAGTCATGAAAGAGTTCAAGGCGGTGTTTTTCATTGGGCTCTAAAAGCTTCGTGCCGACCGCATGGTCCTTGCGCTCCTGGCGGAAGAAATCGACGGTATTGCTGCCCATGACGACGACCTGATCACAAATAATGGGAAGGTCTGGGTCGTAAATCTGCGCAGTGTAGTCGAAGAGCTCACTGATCTTCTCCAGGTAGAGTTCGTTCTTGACCATAATGCCATCAGGTCTAAGAAGGAGAGCCAGAGCATTGAAGACATCAAGCTTCTTGTTGACAGAAAGAGACATGACGGTCTCAGAAAGGTCGATAAGAACCAAATCGAACGAGCTAAAGTAATCCCGAGGGAGCATCAAGATACTTTTCGTGGCATCGCCAAACCACCATTCAACTCGCTCGTCATCAAAATGCGGCTGGGTGTGGAAGTATTTGAAGGAATTGCGGACAACCTTCTGGTCGAGCTCAAGGCCGACGACTTTCTCGATGTTGGGATATTTCAACGTTTCGTACAGAAGCATTGAATCGCCTCCGCCGACGAAAACGACGCGGCGAACATCGTCAAGGTAACGAGCTGCATAATCCATGTTGTATTCGTGATAGTGAGGGCGGTAACTCGAACAGATCTGCACCACATCATCAAGATCAAAGCAAACATCATCAATGTCCTTCTTCTCCACATAGTTGAGAGTCTGGTACACCGATTGAGGGGTTTCCAGAAGGTCGTAGTCGTTGAAGAACATGATTTCGCGGTTGTCACAGGTAATGGGCTTGAAGTATGACAAATCGTTCTGATCAAAGTAGAGATCATCTCTCTCATCGTCCAGAGAATCGTAGCCATCGGAAGCAGAACACGCCTTGTCATCAGCGTCGCACGGACCATCCAATTCTGCTCCGGGAGTTGCCAGGATGGCCAATCGAAATGCCTGGGCCATGGCATCTGCGTACTCCCATGTCATCGCCAGTTCGTAGGGATCGACATCGGTGTTGTCCTCCTCGAGCTTCTTGAGACGCTCAATGCGCAACATTTCTTTCCGCAAGAAGGCAATGGTCTCGTCGGACAGGGTGACGTTCTTGGCAAAGGAGACCACGATGTCCTTGGGGCCCTGGCCCTCCCTGAGATCAAAGGCAAACTTACGGTCGGCGAAGATCCAACGCTGGGGGAGCTGCTCGATGAAGCCGTAGTCCCGAAAGATATCTGTGCAAAGCGAGGTGATGAATAATATTGTCGAGGGATGTGTCGGTGCGTTAGGCATGACAGAAAAAAAATAGATAGATGAATGGTCGACCGTCGACCCCAAACATCAAGACTTACCCGGAGTACCGTAGCTGTTGGCCCGTCCCCCACAATTGTTGCACATGTTGTACGAGTTATACAACTGCTCTCCCTTAGAAACGTCCCTGTTGGTCGAGAGGTAGAACCTCTTCCCCTCCTCGCGGTTGTTGTCGACGTTGTTGTACTTTCCATTGCGGTGGGCGTACATGTCGTAGACGGGCAGCATCAAGTCATCCTCGGAGCGCGACACCACGAGCAAAGCCGCCTGCTCGTCGAGAGGGTCGGTCGAGCCTCGGCAGTCCTGCCTCCAGTCGTCCTCGAGCCAGGAGATCGGATCCGCTGGGGGGAGCTCCTCTCCCAGTACCTCCTTGAACAACAGCTTGCCTCCCTTCGACCAGGCCGAGGGGAGCTGCCCGACCTTCTGCGACATCAGATACTTGGTGTAGGGGGCGAATTTGGAATCATCTCCCTTGCGCATCTCGTTGGCAAGATTGCGGACCGTACCGCAAGTCAGCGGATCGGGGTCCGTCACTGTCTCACCGGAGTGGATGAGGGTATCCCACGGGATGGACACCAGGACCTCTCCCTTGGCGATGTCGGCCGTGGCAAACACGCCCAACATGGATGCCGGGTCGTCCGGGTCCACTCGGCGGATCTCCTGATTGGAATTGAACTCGGTACCCCTCCGTCCCTGGAACCAATGCATGAGCTCCTTCATCTGCGGGTCATGGTCGGCACGGCACACGGACACCGTTGTCGAAAGGACCACGGCGACCGCCGCCAGGAGGAGCTGAGTGCTCCGCGGGACGAAGATGCGCATGGTCGGACTTGTCTGATGTGAAGTTGGGCAGAGGTTCGAAGGTGAAGTTAGTGCAGAAAGGTCACGCAGCGCACGCACAAACTGCAATAATTAACGAATTGAATTCAGCTTTCTTGAGGGTAATGAATGTTGGCAAACGAATCCGACACGAGCTTTCTTTGCTGCGCCGAAACGATGGAAAGAGACTGTCGAGTTGACAGGATCTGACTTACCTGGGGCCGGGCCAAACGATAAGTTGCTTAGTAGTAAGCTAGAACAAATACACGACCAGGGTGGCCAATGATTAGTTTTGACCGACGTTTGGTGGGTGGCAAGCTTGGCATTGGCTATTGGGTGCTGGAGAAAGAGCCAGATTCCAACATGCCAACAAGCAAAACAATCGATCGCGAGCAAGCACGCCCCGCCCCCGCCCAAATTTTGCATGGTTCGCCTACTAGTACGTAGCTACGTGTACGTACGGCATGGGTTCGCATCGTGTCATGTCAAGCCGGGGATGATGGCTTCTGCTTCTTTTTCGATTTCGTTCGTGGTGCGGGCACATATGATGCCCATAATATCTCCATGCATCCAAGAACGAATACAACTTACAATAACTTACAATACATACGTCGTACATGATGGCCAACGTCTACCCCGACCAGGAAATTGACCCGCTCTGGTGCAACACCGAGATGCCGCCGCTCCCCTGCGGCAATTCGACCGTCTTGGGCGGAGGGACTGATCCGTCTCCCCGGAGCATCGTGTACTCCATTCTCATATACATCGTAGTGATGATGCTCGTTCTGCTTCCTCTGTGTCCGTGCTTTCAATGCGAGGAGCGCGATTATCGAGACACAAAGCGATACATCAAGAAACGAAAGGCCATCATCTTGGAGGATGTCATTACAAAGCCAGCGAAGGAGCACGGCACTGATCAGAACAACAAGGAGCTTGCACCAGAAGAGGATGCCAGTGCGCACGAAACATTTGAGATTGACGATCCGGACGACGAGGAGGTTGGAGAGGTTGGGGTGGAGAAGGTCGCTACATGCACTACATGCGTCGGTACATGTGTCGACAATGGAAGTCCGTCCGACGATGCTGTCAGTCCATCTTTATGTGCAACAGAGGACATGGCCGACGATGATGGGACCACTCTGTCACTTTCGCACCATTCGTTTGCTAGTACCGCAAGCATGTGCAGTATCTGCCTGGAACCGTTTCGAATCGGCGAGGAGGTGTCATGGAGTCGCAATACGGAATGTTTGCACTGCTACCACCGGGGATGCATCTCGCAATGGCTCCTCAAGCACGACGAGTGCCCTGTTTGCAGAGCCGACTATCTGTTTGACGATTGGAAGTACAATCAGTTACCCTCTCGAGAGCCACTACTACTCTGGCCGCTACATGTACGACGACCGCCGCCCAAGTGCACTTGTCCGTTGCAGGTGGAAGATGAAAAGACGAACAAACGAACGGAATGTGTGTTTTGTGTGACTCATGGTCTTGAATCTCCACTGGGAGTGATGATATCCGAAGATGAATTACCAACCGCGTGCAATTTGCCGTCAATTGATGAGAAGACCGGTGGCGACCTCGAAGACGTCGACTTGGAAGCGGGTGATGGAGGAACGAATGGCGGGACAGGTGGTGAAAATGTACTTGTAGCAAATATCAAGGTTATAGAGGAGATGCAAAAGAAGTGTCCAGTCCATGGACGACGGCACCGATCCAATCGACATAGAAATAGACCGCAGAATGACAACGGCAGTGACTCCTCCCACTGGTACGAAGATCGATTGCGAGATACGTGGTGGGCAATGTCATCACGTCATCTCGGCATGCGGTTGCAAGATTCACCGTCGTATGCGGCTCGAAGCCAGTTCACTTAAAATAAGCAGAATAGAAAGGATTGAATGCATCACGGTACATGAAGTAGATCTAGATCTACATGTATAATGATTTACTACATACTAGTAAGCGTTTATCAGAATGACGTATGAAAATCCCAAATGAGCATGAGATAAATGCAAGTAGCACCCGATACATGTCATGTAATCAGACCAACCCGTAGAAAAAAAAGTAGGGCAAGCGATTTGACGATCGATGTGGCTTGAAGTGTTTTTCGTAACCCGGATATTGGCGGAGTTGGCGGGTGCGCGAAAGCGCGAAAGCCGCCGTAAAAATGACGCAAATCGCCTAGCATTTTTTGCTACGCAAGAGCAAAATGGCCGGAGCCCCTCCAACCGGAGCGTTCCCAGCACCGACCCACGCGAGCACGGCAGCGGCGGCTGGAAGACCGTTCGAAATCGACGACGAACCCAGCGCGCCAAACGTCGCCATGCCCGATGCACCTCCTCCTCCCGTGCCGGGCGCTGACCCTTCGACGGAGAACAATAATGGCGATGCCCTGATGGGCGGCGTTTCCGTCGGTGGAGATGGCCAAAATGGAGGCAAGGCCTTGATGGGAGAGGGCGCTGTCAAGGTGCGTGTGTAGTGATGATGCTGGCAGGCTCTCTTCGTACGAGTTCGCTTACTCATCTGGATAATTTTGTGTTCTCTCCTCTTTTGTTGATGCATAGTGCGAGGTGATCGATCCTCAGCACACTGGCGAAGGCCGCTCCAAGTACACCACCTATTGCGTCCTCGTACCCAACGTAAGTGCCGTCCGCCGCCGCTACAATGACTTCCAGTGGCTGTACGAGCGTCTGCATCAGGAGAGACCGGGCGCAATCATCCCCATCATCCCCCACAAGCGCGTGCGTCTTCTCAAGTCGGAGGCCAAGTTCACGACGGAATTTGTTTCGGAGCGCCGTGCCATCCTGGAAGAGTGGATTAATCGCATTCTGGTTCACCCCGAGCTGGCCGATGCAGCGACTTTGACTGCGTTCATGAAGCAAGATGACGAACTCTTTGCCTGCGCCAAGAATGCCAATGACCTCCCCGATACCAGCCTAAGTCTGGCAGAGAATGGCGGTGAGGAAGCCGCCGAGAAGGCGGATGATACTGATGGCGCTCCTACCGGCGGCAAGCAGCGCTTCACACGTGTTCGCCGCATGTTTGCCAAGGCGGCCATCAAATCCGGTGTTGAGCTGGCAAAGGTGGAAGATGAGGAGAGGTTTGTCGACATTGACAAATACGTGACAGAACTGGAGAAGGATGTTGCCATTCTTGTCAAGCAATCGTCGGCTCTGGCCACTGCTACCAAGACATCGGCAACGGCCAATCACGAGATTGCCAAGGCCTTTTCTGGTCTTTCGGAAAACACTTATCCAACCCCAGATCTGGGTGCCGCCGGCCGCCTTGCCGGCATGCTCAACAATGCGGCCAAGGGCATGCTGTCCTTGTCGTCTACCATGGAAGAGAAGGCTGCGGCCGAGACGGATCAGATTGAAGCCAGCATCCAGGACTTCGAACGGGATGTCCAGGCTCTCCGCAATGCGCTGCAGCGTCGCAAAGAACAACATTATAATCTGACAAAGAAGCTGAATCGCATTACGGCGGTTGGTACCAAACTTGATCGGATGAAGGAAGTCGCAGTGAACAAGACTGATGAGACTGCCATGGTTCCCATCCAGGCCAAGGAAGGAGAAATGGTTGAGGCCAAGGAAGGTGCCGAGACCGCAAGGGCGGCATTGGAGGCTGTGTCGGCTCGAGTGATCCGGGAGGTCGACCGGTTCCGCCTTGTTGTCGATACGAAGCTCCGTCACATCGTTTCCGAGATGGGAGGCATTGCCGTGCGATTCGATGACAAAATCAATGATGCCTGGGGCACAATCCTTGCCAATACCCAGCCCAGCGTCGAGCCCAAGTTCGACGCCGTTTAAAAAGTCGCTTAGATCTCTAAGATCTACGGTACCTACCGGTAGAATGGTAGAATCTAGAGATCTACCGGTACTTTTAAAATAAAAACTCTTGACATTAGACTCTACCAGATCTAGGTCTGTGTAGCTACGGTACCAGCCTATCGATAGATCTACATATTCTCATTGCACGAAGCTTCATTGTTGTTGTTTTGTCGTCTCGCTTGGCGCATGCGCAAAAGCGTCAAGCCAGAAGCCAGGCTGGGCCCTACCAACGGAAACTTCGATGCCGCGATCTGCTGCCGACCGATTGGCCGATTGGCCGATTGGCCCATGCATATCTCCATATGTACTACCGTAGTTTTAAGAATAAACCGCTCACAAATTAAGCCGCTCTGGGCCCTTTCGGATTTTTTTTTTACAATTATTGCCGCTCTGTGGAGCCTGGAACACTGTGTTTTACACGGATTTACTAGTAGTTTCTGTTCAATGACGTCACTCTGTTTACAAATTATTTTGCCGCTCAGAGTGACTTTTTGAGCGGTTTATTCTTAAAACTACGGTAGTAGAAAAGAGCGCCACCAGCGAGCAATCTCGCAAATAAATTCGGTACGTACTGCTACATGTACCGGTACGTACGCCGTATGCGATGCGAACGTCGCCGCACGACAAGGCTTCTGTACTTCAGTCCAAGCTCGGACCAGCCAGCAGATGGCAGGAGGAAGCAGGAAGCAGGGAACCGAGCGAAATTTCATCCCAACAGTTCTCGTCTCTCCCGGGACAGGAACTCACCCCCCCCACCCCTGCGACCCATCCACCCGGGCCCGCATTCTCCCAAACCACATCATTAGACCGTCCGCAACACAGCGGGTCGCGGTCGCCACCTTTTATCGGTGAGTAGCGGTGGTAATCGGCGATAACTTTCTATTCGCAACAAATGGTTCTTGAGGGGCGACCGGCACCTTTTATCCCTTACGTTGTACGTGTATCGCCCGAACGTTACTACGATAGCTTGGCCTAGTACTAATAATCATCCTTACCACACTATTCGTCCTGTTTCATATACAGTTTATATCAGCCTGCTTCGATCGGGTCGCCCTCGCGGTACCCTGTTTGATTCAGCCAAAAGTCAACAATTTGGCAATGTCTTCCAAAAACGCTCAGGAGGGAGTAGAGGAGGGAGGCTCGTCTTCTCATCACGAAGGTCTGTTGTCTCTTTCCCTAAGGTCGGAGGTACCGGTGTCTCCGCATTCCGAAGGTGGCGCGCCACGTAACCATGAGCTCAAAGGTGGAGCGTCCACATTGGGTAGCATGATGGCCATCAATATTCCTCTCTGTGCTATCGGTCACGACGGCAGCAGCAGCACGACCATTGCCGGTCGGACTACATGTACCAACCCCTCTGGTGGTTCCACTCAAGGGGCAACAGCCTCCGAAGACGATGTCAGGAGGGCCAAGTTCGCATCGGCACTTCATCTTCCAATGTCTAACGGGGGAAAGAGCCCCCGAAGTCCCAGTCATTCGAGCTTGGGAATTGATATTAGCAGACTTCCGCCGATGCACATTAGCTCGGAGGATGCCTATGAAGACAGTTCCTCGAACCAAAGCGACAACGATGAGGAGGAGACATCGAACTCACCCCATGCATCCGCCGGCGATAGGAACAACGGCAGTGACACAGACGGCCGCCGCGGCAGGAGGGTTCACAGAGTACTCGCCGAGGCTGCCTCGTCACCCTCTCTGGGAAGTATTGATGACAATAAGAGCAGCGCATCTCCGCGGTCGTTCAACCTTCAGCCTAGGCCCAACCGGCACTCACCATCTCCGAATGAGTCGACATCGGCAGGATTGTCCCCGTCTGCGGTGGCAACCGCCTCTTCTGATAGAAGCATAGACTCTGCTTGTACGAGACCACCGTCGTCATTTGGTCGCATTAGTCCCCACCTTCACCTGGATCTCAGTTGCGTTGCCGTCCCTCCTTTGAATGCCTTCTCGTCATCAAATGGCGGGACAAGATGCAGGTCTGATTCTGAGGCTACCCTCGGATCCGAGGAAGGTTCTACCGCTTCGGTCGCGGCAGGGGTGCGACAACCACCGCAGCAAGTCGGTAGCACCAGGCCAAGTATACAGCCCCCTCCTTGGGCCGTGGCGGCGAAGGGAGAGGCGAAGTTGGAGGTGAGTATGTTAGGTGTTTCCTTTATCGATGCCACCCTTCTTATATGAATTCATTCCCTTAATAGAATATTTTTGTTCCTACCTCTTCGCCTTCTTAGCCGGTGTGCGAATCGCTTGGGATTCAGAGACCCCAAGATCTTACGACCCAGGCCTGCTTCCGAGTTGGCAGGTCTCCAACATCCGACCTCCAGCTGTTGCATGCCACTTCTAGCAGACGACATGCTCTGCTCTTTCATCACCCCAATGGCAGTTGCTACGTGGTCGACTGTGGAAGCGCCCACGGGACATTTATCAATGGCGAGAAGGTCAAGAGTGCGGTCGTGGCGAACAGCAATGGTGCATCGACGAATGCCGGCAGCAACGGCGCCTCCGGCATGGTCATTCCTCACCGAGTACGGAGGGGCGCTCTTATACGTTTCGGTGGACCTGGTGCCCCGTGCTTTATCCTCAAGTCCTTCGCAGTCAAGTTCGACGAACTGTGTGGCTCTGCCGATAGCGCCTCTGAGTACAGCTGTGGCACTTTGCTCAGCTCTGTCAACCAAAGCCTGGCAAGCGAGGTTACGAGGCGCCTGCTCGGCGGTGCTCTTCCAAAGATGGATGATTCCGAGAAGAAGGCATCTCGCAACGAACCCTCACCGCCATCTAATCCGCCATCGGTGGCGACAAAGGAGCCAGATTATACTGCCTGTGCTGACAATGTGGCCAATGAGTCGGCTGCAGCTTTGCTTCAGATCAACACCCGCGTCAATGCGCTTAGCGGCATGTCGTCGCTTGGGCCCGAAGAGAGGCGGCTAGCCCAAATCTCCGCGTCTCGTCTCATTTCGTCCCTTCGCTCCCATGCGCGCAACAATGCGTCATCGCCAAGCCGGCAACTTGTCAACGTGAGTCTTGGCAAGCATTCACTGGACGTCGCCGAAAGACAGGGAAAGAGAATGAAGCTCACGGTGGACTCACAAGCACATCTGAAGTCTCCGAGCCCCGTCCTTGTATCTCCCGTCACGGTGCGTCAAAACATATTCGCTTCGCCCGTCCCTAATTCTTCAACGTTGGCTCGTCTCTCGGCAGTCACTGAAACGCCCATCCGGCCAATTTTATCTGTGCCACTGTCTATCGGTGGGAGCAGAAATCCCGGTAAGGGAGAAGGTGACTCTACTCCGCCCTTACGGCAGAACGGTTCTCGTGATCCTGCCCGAAAGGTAAAATTCTCGGACCAAATCGATTATTTATATGCAGCGTCTATCACGCCAGATGATTTCAGCATCAAAGACAACAGTAGCTTTGAAGATGATGACGATACAAGTCCGTCGTCAAGGGTCGCACGACGTCATCCTCCGAAGACGCCAAGGGCGTTATTGAAACAAGGCTAAAGATTGTCCTTTTATCATCTCACGAGCACTTCTTATCTCTTGGATTCGAAGAACAGGCCAAAAAGTAAAAGACAGCAAGATAGAAGGGCGGTCCCAGTGGAACCACGCAGTCATCATGCCGTACCGTACAGCATACAATGGAGAAAGCAAGCAAGCAGCAAGCGCACACTTGAACTCGTCAACTCACTTCTTGAGAAGGCATTTAATCATTATGTGCCGGTAAATTTTAGGCCTTGCACTAGCTAGATCTACCTACTTTTCGGTACGCTGTACTACGTACATGTAGCTACGTAGATCTAGCTACGTAGCTAGCTACATGTACTACGTAGATCTAGATCTAGTAGAGACTACATGTAGATCTACCTACCGTAGGTACCGTTACATGTAGATTACCGTACCGTCCGACAACGGACGGTTGACAGACGCGGGTTTACTCACCATGTAACGGCAACCCCGCCACCCGCCACAGCGTCAGCCGTCGCTGCTGCCGCCGCCCTCTTCACCACTCTTCCGCCGGCGCGGGCACAATCTGTGCTTCTAGTTATACTCGTGCATTGTAGGCTTCAGTCGCTGTGCTTTTTTGTGTGCGCTGGCGCTCTTCGAATACCATACTCTAATACCGTTCTGGCTCTGGCTGAATGTCAAACCAAATAAGCAACTATCCATACCCATATTCCTTTTTTGGCCTTCTCTTCCAGTCCGTGACCTGTTTCCTTGTACTCGTTTTCCTTCAAGCTTTGATTCGCTTGCAAAACATCCATCGCACTAGCAACACCACTCAGACTGCCTCCGCTGACAATCAACTGAAAGCCAACAGTAATCCGAACCAGCAGGAGCCATCGTCGCAAATAAGTGAAGACTCAGTCCCTGTTGGTGCTAAGGGTACGTATTCGCAAACCATGATCGAGGATAGGCACGCGCTCTCCGAACCTCGTTTCTTGCCGCCAGCAACGCCACAGGCAGAAACGGCAGTCGCCGAAGCTCGTCTGCTGCATCCCAAGCTATCAGCATCGGGATCAAGCTCCCATAAGAAGAACCTGCAGCGCCCTTACGAGGGGCCTGTGTTCCTAGTAGATGTTTTCCGTATCGGCGTTGACGATCCAGTCGACGCCGTCGTCATTACGGACGAAACTCTCCCCCCAAGGAAGAATAAGAAGGGCAAGATAGCCTGGAGACTCCCCGACTTGGAAAGCGCCAAAGGCGGAAGGCTCGTAAGTAAACAGTTGGTGCGTCTGTTCTTTTACTGCAGTTCCCTTGATGATTTTTATGAATACTGTTGCAAGCACCAACTCACTGCCCGACCGCCCGACCTCTTCGTACTACTGTTTTCCTTTGCTTTTCAGCCTTCGTTTGGATCAGATGAGAGGAAGCGCATTTTCGAATTGTTTAAGGAGCGTAAGCGCAATCGAAAGAAGCTTCTCAAGAAGACTTCCACGGCCGCCTCTGATGTAAGCGGGATGTCTGTAGCTAGCGCTGCCTCTGCATCTGCATCTGCCACGGCCGAGACCGGCTCGCGGGGGTGGTCTAGGGGGCGTATCAAAACAGCTGATGAGGGAAGTGATTTTGTGTTGGCCGACGTCTCAGTCGGTGCATCCGCAGGTGATGCTGTCGGAGGTGACGGTGATAGGAAAGGCATTGATAAGGGGCAAGATTCAAAAGAGAGCTTGGTCTCTCCGTCTCCTCCTACCGGTACAAAGACTAAGAAAAAGGCAGCGAAGAAATGCGGGGTGAAAAACAGAGAGAACAATGAGGGTGTCAGAGGATGTCCAGGAAACAAAGAGAATGGCAATGAAGAAGAAATAGATGCATCTGCTACAAATATGTTGTCTCGGATGAGCAATGACGTCGCCCATTCCGGTGACAATGAAGCCGTCGGCCAAAATGCCTTCGGTTCGACCGAACCCAACCTTCCTCTAAAATCGCTCGTCGTCGCAAAATCCGACAGACCCCAGCCCAGTGTTCTTGATCCGAACCCTAGCATCAGCGTCCCGGCTGCAAAAGCATTTATCGACCTTTACTATCCACACGTTACCGGCGGCCTGAGCGATGATCTCGCCATGTACTTTTCGCCCGGTGCTCAGAAGTCTGTTTCCATTGGTGGTGCCCATTCCGTCGTGACAGGGAGAGACAGCATCCAACTTCAAATTGCGAGTTTCGTGGGCTCTCAGTTTGTCGTCAAGAGTGTTGTTGCACAGAATACCATGGATCATGGAGCCTTTGTCCTTATCACGGGAATCGTGCAAACCTCGCCGTCTGCGGGTAGCCAAATATCCTCATTTGCTCACAGTGTCAATTTAGTTTCAGCCGCCGCTTACGCGGGGTGCAGTAGTGATCCGGGCGCAAGCTTTCTCATTTTCAATGATGCGCTCATGCTAATGAAAGCAATTGATCCAGTCACGCCCCCTCCTCCTCCTCCTTTTCCCCAGGCTCCACTGGGACCATTGGAAATGGGGCCTCAGCCCAGAATGATCAACGCGTTCGATGGGCACGGTTCGTTCGGTGCGAATGGGACTTCTCGGCGACAGCATCAGGAACAGCAACGAGCGCCACCGCCTGGATTACTTCCGCCTGGATTCTAAATTATATTTAATTTCCTAGCTAGCTAACTAGATCTACTACTCTTTTGCGATGCCATCCTTTGCTACTACTAGATCTAGCTTGAAGAGTATATCTAGATAGGAATTCTTGCGTGCCTATAATGTTTGTACACTGTAGCTACACAATAAACAGCTGATTGCCGTCTTTTCGTTGTTTGCCTGACGCGTTTTAAGTACTAGATCTACCGGTACCGGTAGATCTACTACTAGCTACGTAGTAGTAGTAGACTAGTGACATTTCTCCTTTCTCTTCCCTCCTGGACCTAGGAATTCCTAGCTCTGTACGTAGTAGTAGGGGATCTTCTCTGTTCTCTTTGCTCCTGGCTAAATGTAATCCCAAGAAAAATCTAGATCTAGTTAGAACTGGTCTATCAAGTTAAGTTAAAAGTTGCTTCCTAACAAAAAATGTCATAGGTAGACTACATGTACAAAAGAAGTGTTTCTGCACCTGCTCCTTTGCCCAAGCAAGCGTGGCCAGTACACTAGATCATAGCTAGGCCTACTTCTACAACGGGTAGGA
>Ga0115006_10000872_pt1 | contig 17565 bp, 14 predicted proteins | sample ArcOceMetagenome_3_FD_88943 | JGI IMG/M metagenome (GOLD analysis project Ga0115006, IMG submission 88943) | Marine eukaryotic phytoplankton communities from Arctic Ocean - Arctic Ocean- Svalbard ARC20M Metagenome | ecosystem: Environmental > Aquatic > Marine > Oceanic | place: Arctic Ocean...
ATAGTACACGCGAGTCGATTAAATCTTTGACCTGTGTGGGGCCATCGCAAGTGACAGCAAGTACAGATACAATCAGGATCATCAAGATCACAATCATCGTACGACACCGGCCCCAGTGCTCGGGCCACCTCTGAGTCACACTAACTCAGGATAACTTCAAAGCCCGGCGGCCGGGGCCTGTGATTTTTTTTTTCGCCACAAAAAACTTGAATAGTCAAAGTCCACCCAACTGGTTCGTGCCCGGGCCCTTCCTTCCTCGAGAATCCCCAAGCGGCCTCGTAGCGGCGTGGGCGCCTGTGCGCAGTCATGGCGTGGAAGCCGTGATACTAAGGATGGTAGGAGCCAGCCAGGAGGCCATTTCTAGTTGACTGGAGGACGCAAAGTGTGTCAGGGGGATACGACGGGCAGATTGATGGCCAGCCAGCCCGCCCGCGTAAAAGTACGGTGGGTATTCTTTTGCACGCTCCAGGCCTTGTGCATTTGGCCAGCAGGCGGCGCAATCTTGAAGCGGCAGCACACGCGATGGCCTGCATTTTCAATGAATTGCGGTGGGAGCAGCATCGGGCTGCGACAGAACTGGCATTCGGCAGCTCTGTCGGTGCAGTGGCAGCAGCCAGAACGTATGGTAGCTGCAACCCCGTTCTCGATGCACCGACCGCGCATCGCAGTTCGACAGGGTGGCGGAGAGTCGAGAGCACGCAGGCTCTTTGCTGCAAGCTCGCCAGCAAGCGAGGCAGAAGCTAACACGCTCAGTGTGCATGTGGTAGTACCGTGCCTGAACGAAGAGCGCGTTTTGCCGGCCTCACTGGACCGGCTTTGCGGGTTTCTTGAACAGCAGCGAGAGTGGGATTGGCGCATAACGGTGGTGGATAACGGATCTAGCGATGGGACGAGCAACGTGACACGCGCCTTTGCTCGTATGGAGCCGCGTGTATCGCTCATGCGCTTGCAGGCGGCTGGGCGGGGCCGGGCTTTGAAACAGGCATGGCTGAACGACACGGCAGACGTCCAGAGCTACATGGATGTGGACCTGTCAACCGACCTGGAGGCCTTCCCCTCTCTGGTGCGGTGCGTGGCCGCGGGCAAGGCAGACATGGCGGTGGCCTCGCGCAACGTTGAGGGTGCAAGTGTGGTGCAACGCACGCTCCTGCGCTCCATTACTTCGCGCGGCCTGTCCATGCTGGTCCGCAGCCTCTTCTGGCGTTTCCGCGTCCGCGACACGCAGTGCGGCTGCAAGGTCTGTTCCATCGAGTCTGCAAAATAGTTGGTCTTAGGGTATAACTCGGGTGGCGAGGAGCTATTTCCCCTAGGATATGGTACCGCTGGCTAGGAGCTACGTCCCCTAGGATCCAATACTCTGAAGCCCCGAGAGTAGTTTCTCCTGCCCTTGACGCTGGGAGCGCAGGACGAAGGGATACAGAGGTGGCGTCGCGCGCGCGTGTGGCCGTTCTCTGTGCTTGCCTGCCTCCCCCCAAACGTTTCGGAACCTGCGTCCTGTGGCAAGTGCGAGCAGGCAGGAGGCTGAGAGGCTGGGCGCAGGTGGCAGGGCGCGAGGCGCTGGCACTGGTGCTGCCGCGCGTTCGGAGTACTGGCTGGTTCTTCGACACGGAGATGCTCTTGTTGGCGCATGCAGCGCAGATGCGCGTCCAGGAGGTGGGTGTGGTGTGGATCGATGACCGAGACAGCCGCGTCAAGGTGTTGGCCACCATCTCTGAAATGCTCCGGGGCCTCGCGCGCCTGCGCCTAGGTGTTGCCTCCTTCCCCCTCTCTTGCGCCCTCTCTTGCGCCTCCCTCGCGCCCTCCCTTGCCCTGTCTGTGCATGGCGATATGAGTTAGCACCCGTGGAGCACCAGCAACGGGCCGGTCCAGGTGGTAGGAGGAAACCGTGAGTGAGCAGGAAATGTGACCGAGTAATGGACGCGGCAGAGCTGTGGGCGCAACGCCTTCGGGTGGTCGGGCAGCGCGTGGTCAAGGGCGGCAACAACGCATGGAGGCGCGTGAGACGAGGGGTGAAGCGCTTTCTGTTCCTGCCGTTGTTGAGGATAGCGAACAAGGTGCTGACCGCCGTCGCCGGGGCGCTGCCGCAAGACGCGCGCGCGCGCATCGACTCCTCGGGCCTCCTCCGCGCGGGCTTCGTCGAGTGGCTGGGCTTGACCTCTTTCGCCAATCGCTACATGCCCGCGCTCTCGACCCTGTCGCAGAAGATGGCCCGCTGGTTTCTGTCGCGTTTCGATGAAGGCCAGGTCTGCCTCTTGCTGTGCGTGTGTGTGTGCGTGCGTGTGCGGGCGGTCGTACTTGCTGTGAGTGAGGGTACGTGTGTAAGTATTTGCGGCAGGAGCCTGCGTGATCGTGTGCGGCATGTGCTAGGGCAAGAAGGCCAGTATGCAGCGCGCAGGCAGGAGGAGCACCATGCTTGATCACGTGTGACAGCCCCTGGGCACTGAAACGCTGCCTTTGCCTTGTGGTGCCTTTGCCGTATGTCTTCCCGACTTCCCCTTTTCTTTCTCTCGCCTCTCCTGCCGTAACGGGGAGAGGACGGGAGGAAGAGCGGAGAAGTCAAGGCGAGGTGAAGCACGTCTAGGCACGGGGAAGGTGCCAGATATTCCAGTAGGCACTGCCTAGCCCCGTGCAGGGAGGTCAAGGGTACGGGAGGGGGTGGGGCGGGGCGGAAGCTGACAGTTGCGCACACACAAACAGCTCATGGGGATGATCAGCATGGCAGGCACGGAGTTGATCGCCCGAGAAGTGCAGCGGCAAATCGAGCCCCTGCCGCCAGACGTGCAGAAAAAGGCTGTGGCGCTGTCGGAGCGCGTGGTGGGGCAGCTGGAGACTAAGCTGGTGGAGTTTGGACAAGCCGGCTGGCTCATGGACTCCTTCATGGACACGGAAGTCAAGAGGCTGCCAGAGACGCTCAACAAGGTCCTCAGCGACCCCTGGAATTCGCTCCCTATCCTCCAGGAGCCTGAGGTGCGCGAGGCAGTGGCGCAGATTCTGTCGGCCAAGGCGGAGGTGGAGGCTCGTCGTGTGCTGTCCGCGATAGGCCTCACCGAGCAGCAATCCAGCCGCTTCCTGGAGCTGAATTCAGGCACTGGCAACAGAGCCGAGGCTGCGTTGCCCAATGCCTCTGCTGACCAGTATGCATCGGCAAAGCTGGGCAATTCAGCACCAGCGCCGGCGTCATGGCAGCAGATGCCCTACCCTAGCATGCTTTCGGCCCTTTTGTCCTCGAATCTCTCCTCCGTGCAACTGTCGGTCCCGAGCAACCTGTCCACAAGCGGCCTCGCAAGCTACCTCAGCGACCTCAGGCAGCAAGATGCCGACGCATACCTCTCCATGGCGTCGGCTGCGTGGCAGGCGACGGGCAGCGTGTCGTGGCAGGAGCTCTGGGAGTCTCTGTTTGCCAGCGCCTATACACCCGCCAATGCGTCACAGGTCGCGTTGACGGCGGCGCCGCCTGCCGCTTTCAATGCGTCTCTGCTGCTAGGGGCAGAGGCAGGCTTCAACACCTCCTTGGTCGGTGCGCTTGAGACAGCGTTCAACACGTCTCTGATCACGAGCAGCCTGCCTCGTGTGCCAAGCTCATCCCTGCGCTTCCTGGACTCAATGGACTCGGAGGTGGCCGTGTCCCCGGCGTCACTGAGCATGCTCCGCGATGCGTTTGCTTTCAAGCTCCTCAACGACGCCCTGCTTCTCAATCAAAGTGCAGCTGCGGTTGCATCAGGCTCAGGCGCAAGTAGCGCCAACGCGGTCGCAAAACTGGAGTCGGCAAGACTCTCCATGGCGGCCGCAGCAGAAGCTGCCTCGGCTGCGCTCAAGACGGCCTCTGCTGCTTCCAGCAAGATGTGGGGCAAGGGACAAGGCTTTGTGGATGAGGCTGCGGCTGCCAGCCGCGGTATGCTGGAACCACTGAGAGCCAGCGCCAAGGCTTTCGTCGGCACTAGGCGCCCCGCCCCAAGCCGTGAGACCGGTTTGAAACCACTGAGAGCCAGCGCCAAGACTGGTGCCGAGGGCGGGGCGCGCGCAGAGAGCGAGGCGCCGGAGGGCGCTGACGAACGGGGCGAGAGTGAGAGCGCAAGAGGGTGGCGAAACACGCTCGTGCAATGGGCCGGCGCTCTCGTTGCGCGCACGCGCCCGCACAAGCAGCGCGAGTCGGCACCCTCTTCCTCGCCCCCCGACGCGCCGTCTTCCCCCCCTTCCCCGCCCCCTTCCCTGCCCCCGTAACCCCGAAACCCTCCGCCTTGCCCCTCTTCCCCCTTCCCGCCCCCCTCTGCATCCTCCCCTGCATCCCACGGTATGTAGACTTGTAAATAAAGAGGAAGGCTCGGGGTTCGAGGGGTGTGCGGCCGAGGCTGGTGTTGTTCTGGCGATCCTATGTGCCAGTGGCGGAAGGGGTCGGGGGGGGGAAAGGGAGGGGGGGCGGGGGAGAGAGAACAAAGCGAGGGCCAGTCTGCAGGCTGTGTGCCGCCTCACCAAACACGAAAGCACCTTAAGCGGTGTGGAACGTGACTGCCGAGTGTAGTGGACTGTGCGCGGGCCAGTGTAGTGCTCAAACACAGCTCGTTCCACGGCCTCTTTCAGCACTAGACACCGATGAGACAATGGGTGTCTGCACCCGCGTCACGTCTCACTGGAGAGGGGAGGACAGGGTGGCAAGATCAAGGGCATAATCGAGATATACTAATTTAGCGTGAAAGTTGTTGCTGTGTACATATCTACATGTTTGGAAAGCAGCGTGATGCACCGCGTGTTGTTGACTGCGTTTGTCACAGCGCTTTGTACACCCGCGCGCTTGTCCGTGCTTGTGTGCTGCGCCCCCCCACGGCGGAGTTACTGTTCCGAATATTCTCTCTCTGCGGAGCGTGGCGTTGCATTCGCTGCCTCTGCTGCCCCAGCGTCGGCATGGGTCCCTGGCGCCCCCACCACCTGAGACCTCCACTGCAGAGGCGCCAGATATGCGGGCGCCTGCTGCTGGCTTTGCGTGCCTGGCGTTGACATTCCCTCCCTGTCCCCCGCCCCGATAGAACGTCAGACAGGAGGGCACTAGGCTGAGGAAAGCGACCTGACGATGTCACAGCACACGCTGGAGATGGAGCAAGGGCACTTACCCAGGAATCCATAGATTGCCCTGCGAAGCGGTAGGCGAAGACGCAGGAGGAGACGGCATCGGCGAACGCTGTGTTCGTCCGCCGACATGAGAACGGTGCGCAGCATGTCAGGCCACGAGCTCAACCCTCCTCACCTCTCGCCCCTCTGGACATTGTTTCCTAATACAGCTCCCTCGCTCTCTCTCTCTCGCTCGCTCTATCTCTCTCGCTCGCTCGCTCTCGCCTTTGGCCTCTGGCCTTTCGCCCAGCAAGTATCTCACACGTGCTAGCACGCATGATCAACCGCCGCACGTGCACAGGGCGGCGGCAAGAGGGGGGTGCAGGAAGTGACCAAGGCATCAGTCGCCGACATGCGCGCCGCAGTGTGCGCAGGCGCTGTCGCCGGCTGGGACGAGGTGCCGGCGCCAGCAAAAGCCTTCCTTGATGCCAGACCATTGTTGAGCATCTGCTTCATCCAGCACAGCACTTCGTTGGACGCTGCCATCGACCCCTGAGGGGATTAGAGAGGAGTGTGTGTGGTGTAGCGGCATTAGCAGATCAGAGTTACGACTCATCAGCACACCCTACTCCCATGCATACGCACACCCTACTCCCATGTATACGCACACCCTACTCAGTCTATACGCACACCCTACTCAGTCTTTAGGCATCGCAATCCCCTCTAATCCCCTCAAGCGCACCGGGTCTCCAGTAAAATACATGTTGAGCCACCCGTGCGGCAGCAGGGGCGCAACCTTGATGCGCACGTCGCTTTGCCTGCTCACCACAGGACACACGATTATCCCACCTGGCCCACTCTCTCCACATGCTCGCTGCCTCTCACGCAGGCCTTGGCTGAAGACAAGACGAGGACAAGGAGGTGGAGGGGTGGCGCAGGCGAAGAGGTGCAAGGCCGAGGCGCAGACCTGCCGAGCTTGTGCAAGCGGCGCGTGAACATGATGGAGTCATCAAGGAGTGGATCGAGCTCCGAGGCCATGATGGCGCAGGATGGTAACCTCCGCAAGAGCTCCGCTGGCGCGACAAGGGGCGAGAGGTGATGGATGCGCCGACGCGTGCCAGGGCTCACGTGATTCTTCGTGTGCGCTTGCATCTCTTGCAACTCGTGCTCCCGCGTCATCTTCTGCTCTCCCCTCCCCACCCACGCCTGTGCGTCACCGCGTGCGACAAACCGCTGCAAAGACACAGAAAACGAGAACGCGCGGCGACAAGAGCCGGAAATAGGGAACAGCGGACAGCGGGAACGAGGGGGCGTCAGGGGGGTGAGGGCGACCTGGCGGCGATGCATCATGACGCAGACCGAGCATATCGGCAGCTGACACTGCACGCACCAGTGCGAGGCGACGGCATCATCGGCTGCATCCGCATCGCAGCCATTCCCGCACGGCACCGTCGTGTCACCAGGTGCTTGGAAGGGCTCGGGGTCAGGGTCAGCGTCGGGGCTGGTCTCCGTCTCGGTGAAATGCTTGTGCAGCGCCGCCGTCACGTGGCCATGTCGCTCCTGTCCCTCCCGCGCCCTCCTCAGCGCATGCGAAAAGCAAGATGGCGCCCTCGCCTACGACATCGCCTACTGACCCTATACGGACGCCCCCCTGGACGTTTCTTGGCGCGTCACGCAGAGCGCGTGACAGTCTCGCGCGTGACTGTCACGCAGGGCTCAGCGCATGCGGAAAGCAAGATGGCGCGCACCGACAGGCCATGTGCGTGCATCAGCGGGCGGGGGAGGGGCAGAGACCTGAAAGCGCTGGGCGTATGAGGTCATGCACAGCTGCAGGGTGCCGAGGGGAAGGAGCGGGTCCATGAGCGAGAGCACGCGCGACGCGCACGGCGTCATGTGCAGATAGAGCGCCGGGTATATCATCACCACGCCGCTGGGTTCCGAGATGCCAAGCTCCAAAGCGCGGAGGGTGACGACCGCCGCCAAGTTGCCTCCTGCGCTGTCGCCCACACACAGGATGCTCTTGGCCGAGCTTCCCAGCAGCGCCGCATTCTTGAGCGCCCAGCAGTAGGCGTAGAAGGCTTGGCACACGGCAACCGGAAAGGGGTGCTCTGGGGCCAAGTCGTAGTCGACCGACAAAATGGGGGCATTCAGCCCCTTGGCCCAGTCTCGCAAATACGCTTCGTGCGAGGCCGAGGACTGGGCGATGAAGCCACCGCCGTGGAAGTGAATGATAAGGAACGGGCTCGTGTCAGCAGACTCCTTGTTCTTCCAGGAGATGGAGGGCATGGTGGCGCCCAGCAGGCCCATGGGCATCGAAGACCCGCTCGACCCGCCCGCCGCTGTTGCCCCCGCTGCCGACTGCTTGCTCTCGCGTGCTCGATCTTCGGCCTCCTGGCCGTGGAAGGCGCGGTGCGAGATGAGGCGCGCCTGTACTACGCGCGGCGCTACATAGCCCTCGCCACAGTAGGCGGCGCACTCGTCGTCGGTTGGCTTGATGCTCACTGACACGTGCGGCTGGCCGTTGATGTAGACTACCTCGTCCTGCCGTCTGCTCTTACTGTTTCCAGCTTGTCCCGCACTTGAGTGTGGGACGTCGGCGGAGTGGGGCCCGGCACCAGCTGGCACACGCGTGCTGATGGGCATGAGCAAGTCTTGCGTCCCGTCTATCGTCAGCTTCCGGCACACCTCGACGTTTGCCCCAACCACTGCTCCAAACCTCGTTGCCAGCGGGAGCTCTGTCAGGTTCCAGAAGGACTAGGAACCCGAGGAAAGGAGATGAAGGGAGGAAAGGGCGGAGCAAGGACAGAGAGGTTAGGCAAGGACAGAGAGGTTCGGCAAGGCACCAGGAGCAAGGAAGGACAGAGAGGTCTAGGGTTTACGAGGACAGAGAGGTTAGCCAAGGCACCAGGGTCTGTGTGCCCCCCCCCCTTCCCCACAGGCACAGACAACGTCTGAACGCGCCTCACGACGGAGCCACACACCTTGACAAACTTGACATCGGCTTCGGCAAACTGCTGGGTAAGGCGCTCGCTCTTCTTGACCGGCTTCATCAAAAACTTGATGCCGTGCAAGTATGCCATACCCAGCTGCCGATAGATGTTGTCGTCCGAGTGCTCTTCCAGCGACCGCGAATACCCCGCTGCCGCCAGCAAGATCACCCGCAAGAAGTGCTTAAGCCGAGGCGGATACTGGTATCCTGTGCGTGCGTGCATGTGCGCGTGTGCGCGTGTGCGCGCGTAAGCGTATGCGCGCGTAAGCGTATGCGCGCGTAAGCGTATGCGCATAGGTGCGCCAGTGTCAGTGGCGCGCGAGCATACACCAGAGCCCTTGCTGGCACGGCATGGCGTGCACCGACAAGTCGGTGCACGCCACATGTGCCAGCACGCATCACACGACGCCAGCACGTGCGTGCACACCAGCACCAACAACGGCGCCAGCGGCGGCATGCGTGCTGATGGCCGCGCACAGACCAAGCGCATCAAAGACACTGCACACAGAGACGAGGGACGAGGCCAGACCATGCACTTCGCCGTAAAGGACCGACAGATCAAGCTGGCTCACAGCATCCTGCACGTCTTGCATGCTGACACTATCCATGAAGAGGCTCCGCCCGCCCTCCTCCTCCAGCTCTTGCGGCCCGAGTGCGAGGTGAGCGAGGTCCGTGCTAGCACCGCCCTGCACCTCCCGCGCCAGCTTGCGGTGTAGTGGGTGCGAGGAGGCGACAATGTGGCGGGCGAGCGGCGGTTTGTATTGCGTTTTGTGCGCGCCGGGCCCGTCGTCATTGGCATGCGCATGCGCAACGGCGGACCAAGGTCCCTGCCCCTGCCCCGCATGCGCTCCTTGATCAACGGCGGCAGAGGTGTCAGAAGGTGGTTGGTGCAGATGAGAGGGCACGGGCTGGCCGGTGGCGTCGAGGTGCGCGGTGACGTCCACGTGCTGGAGCGTGTCGGCGCCCTTGCCGTCGCCAGGCATGCCGGCGGCGTCTTTGCGCGAGGCAACATCATCACGACGGAACTGCAGGGTTGTGCGCAAAAGCGCTTTGAGGATGACCAGGATCTTGTGGTACGCATTCAGCCCTGCACCGCCGTGCCCCACCGTCGCCCGCGCACGCACATGAATCGTCAGGCTTCAGCGTGTGCGAGGCACCCTGGTGTTGGGGGTGCTTTGGGAGCCTTATCAACTGTGTCAAGACGCGTACACTTTGCGACTCGCACACGAGAAAGAGCAAGCAACGTAAGGAGCGCCGGCCGCCTCATGTCAACACACTGTACGCATCGTTGTTGTTGTTCATCCTGCTCGACACACTCTGGTGCGCATCCAAGAAGAGCAGGGAAGGAAGGGAGGAAGGGAGGAAGGGAGGGAGGGAGGGAGGGAGGGAAGGAAGGTGCCAGACCGTGCAGGAGCGTCTTGACACGTGTGCCAAAGAGGAGCGAGTCGCGCTCGGACGCCATGGTGCGCAGCTTGCCCTTGATCTTCTTGAGGCAGCACGACAGCACGCGAAGCTGCGCCCAGAAGCCATTGCCGGCAACCTCGGGACTGATGTCGTGCTTCTCGGCCACAGCAGAGACCGCCTCTACCACCGCTCCCATGCCGTGCAGAGTTATCATTGCTGCCACGCACAGCTCAGTGCAGCGCTTGTAGTGCTTGAGCGTCTGCTCCGGGCAGCCGCTGAAAAAGCGAACGTTGTCCTCGAGCATCTGCTGCACCTCGCTCAAGTCGCGCTGCACGTCACCAGCCAGCGCCCGTCCGATACCCACCAGCCCGTCCTCCCCCTGGCGTGCCGCCCCTCCATGCTCCCCCCCGTCCTCCTCCACCGCCCACTCTGGAGCAGCGGCTCCAGAGGGCGGGGGTGGCGCATGCGAGGAGGCAAGGGAGGCGATCCAGCGAGCCTTGTCCCTCAGAGCCTTTTTCGACTCTTGCATCCACGACTCTTTGTCGCCCTGCATCTCCCCCTCCTCCTCACCGGCATCGTCGTCGTCGTCGCTCGTCTCGGACTCTCCGGCCCATTCCCACTCACCTGTGAGCTTCTCCTTGCCCCTGCTCGCTGCTGCGCTTGTGCTGCGCACATCGGTGACAGAGGCGGCGCCCGGCCGCAGATTGAAAGACAGCTGGCAAGTGGCGCCCGCTCGCAGATGACCCCCGTCACACTCACGCACCCATACCACGGGCACACGCAAGTCGGAAGCTTGGTCAACACCATTGCTGCACGAGGGTCGAGTCTGCCAGTGCTGAGTGCTGCAGACCAACAGCACCGCCGACGCTCCAGCTGCGGCTGCCTGCAACGCCTCATCGACAAACGGCGGCCCGACTGTGCCTTGCGCCGCGTCGGCATCCACCCGCACGAGCGCAATTTTGCCAGCGACGTGATCCATGTCCACCCCGGTGGGCTCAGGGCAGACCAGCTTCCCCTCCACTGGCGCTAACCTGCCCATGTCGGCATGCACGCACTCGACCTCGTCCACGACACCCGATGGGCATCCCGCCCTCTCAAGCACAGCACCCTCCTCTTCGGGCGTCAGGATGACACGAATGCATCCGACGATGCCGCCGTGGTGGTGGTGCGCTGCAGCATGGACGTCCTGGTGTCGTCGCCGCAGCCAGATTCTTTTGCGGACCAAGTCCTGTCGCGTCACTGCCGCGTGGAACACAAATTCCCAATTGAACGCATAATGCCACCCATCTGAATCTGTGTTGGCCGCATGCACCTGCAACTCCCACTCCCCCTCCACCAGCTCCTCCTCCACAGGCTCTAGCGAACCATCACTCCACGAGAGGTTTGGCGGGTCCGTCGGCAGCAGGTACTGGCTGCGCAACACGTACGCCCTGTGAGGCGCACCATCACCGCTGCCAAACAGCCCACCCACACATGCACTCGCACGGCATTGCCGTACCTCCCGAAGTCAAAAAACGGCGTCAATCTCCTCTGTCGTTCGACGATGCATGGTCGCTGCACAAGCACCCGCCCGGGGAAATGCAAGCAAACCCACCGGCGCACGGAATCACTTGCGCACGGGCGCTGCGCGCGCACGCGCACGGGCGCGCGTGGCCACACGAACACACGCATGCAGTCTGCTGCAGGGACACACAGGCCGCGCGCCAAGCATTTCCCGCACAGGCCTGCTGCACGGCAGGGAAGGGAGCACGCGACGTACATCGCTCTCGAGGATGCCCTCGCCCCTGGCGCCCGGAACGCTGCGTTTATCCCTCCACGTCTGCCAAAAAAACAGGGCGGGGCGACTCAGCGCCCGCAGCAGGTGGAGATGAAGCAGCGGTGGTCGAAGCTACCCACAGCATCCGGAGATGCCAGGGGAGCAGCAGCGGCTGACCTGGTAGGAGCCCTTGATGGCGCTCATCGCAGTCCACAGCGACATCGTGCGCGCGCCCTCTCCGCGCTCCCTCCTCCCCCCCGCCCCGGTTAGCGACCCCGCGCCGCCATGATGTGATTATTGAACCTCGGGTGATGACGTGACATTTGTGGTGATTGGTGATTCGACTACGGGGAGCTGCGGCTTCAAGGTGCTGCGCGGCTGCACACCGCGGCCAGGGACCCGCCCGGGCACGCGGGAGGCGACAGAAGCATGATGATGCAGGAGGGTGCGGGATGGATCGGCAGCGGCGGGCGCACTGCCAGCGGAGTCGAGATGGATGACCCGGACCACTACAACTTGTACACGGACGTGAGCGACGAGATCATGTGCTTATCGTCCGAGCACTTTGTGGCTCAAGGTGAGCATGCGCGCGTGGCCCGGCGCACGCTCCCCGGGCTCCCGGGAGCCCGGGCACCGGACCTGTAGCGTCCCTGCCCCAAGCCGCTGCCGACGCACGTATGCGGCGGTTCCATGCCCGTTCGCGCTTTCTGACCCCGCGCTCTCCCTTCAATGGCCGGCAGTAACCGAGGCCATACACAGCCCGCGGGATGCCTGGGGACCAGAACAGCAGTACCTGCCGTGCCTGGATACGGCAAACGGCCAGGAGCACGCCGCACGCGAGCAAGAGAAGCCTCTGGCCCCAGCCAAGGCGCGCGTGGGCATCCAGTGCGAGCCTTCACCCGATGGCCTACGGGTGACGGGCATCACCGCCGGCTCGAGCGCAGCACAGTCCCAGATCATGGTGAACGACCTGTTGACGATCGTCAACTCCGAGTTTCTCGCGGGTATGGAGCATGAGGAAATGCTGCAAACGCTGACAGGGTCGGCAGGCTCGGTGTTGGAGCTGACTGCGCTGCGGGAGGTGGATGGAGTAATCACAACGGTCTACGAACAAGTTGTGGCCGATGCTTCTCTTGCGCAAGAAATCCAACTGTTGGATTTGTCCTCGTCTTTTGCACCCAGCATCGCCCAGCGCCACGCAACGTCGCTGCGGATAGCCCCACAGTGTCAAGGCGTAAAGTCGGATTCCTCCCAAGGAGAGCTGCGCTTCTCCGCAGCACCACCGGGGGAACACGAGCCCTTGCGAGAATGCGAGACCACTCCAGCGGCTGCAGATGACAGCTCGTCTGCTGCCAAGAGAGGAATGCTGGCAAGTGCTTTTCAAGAACGAAACAAGCCTCAAGTTTCACGGGCTTCAGCCCCTGCCGACCAAGTGTCGTTGACCGATCATGCTCCTGTACAGGTGCAGAGATCTTCGGCTCCCGATCCTGCACACAATCCAGGCCCGAGTGGAAAGCAACAGCCGGATTCGCCTGCAACCAACAAATGGCGGGTTCGGAGCGTGGTAGCCATGCTGTTATTGTTGTTGGTCATGGTGCTTTTTGTGTTTGGCGGTGGGCAGTCGTCCGCGGGCGGGCAAGACGAGGCTGTGGGTAGTGTACACGTAGTTGCGCAGCCCATAGCTGCTGACAATGGCACGCAAGCGGTTGCCAGTATGTGGCCGTCTCCTCCAGAATCTGTCCCACTTGCAACACCAGGGGACGCACCGGCAGCAGACAAGCAAGAGCAAGACGAAAGAAGAGAGGAGAAGATGCATGTGAAGGAAGACCACAATCATCAACAGGCAATAGAGACGCATCAAAATAACGAGACAGCGGACACCATCTCAAAAGTGGCATCCTTGTCCCCCGGCGGTGCCATTGTGAAGAAGAACACAATTGAAGCGGATTGTGAAGAAGAACACAACGGAAGCGACACAGAACACATGCAGGGCGAAAAAGGAAGTAGTGCATGGGCAAGCTCCAGCCTTGCTCATCATGACGTGGCAAATGACGTCGGGCAGAATCGAGCTGATGCAGATGTTGACGTGCAGCAAAGCTTTCCTACGTCTGGTATACCGCCGGTGGAAGCAGAGACGGAAGACGCGGAAAGAGGAACGAGAGAGGAGAATTTGAACATCGCGTCAGAGGGAACAGAGCGCGCAGCGACTCCAAGCGATGAAAAGAATGTTCTCAACCTGCAGAACGATCAAAGATCACGTGACCAGGAAGCATTAGAAGCGATTGCCCCGGCAGATGATAGCGCAGTGAAGACGGACGTAAACAATCAGGCAAAGGCGTCCCCTGCTGATGATACAACGCCTGCAGCTGGGGAGGAGGATGTGGCACTCACTCAAGAAGCGTCTCACGCTGAGAGTGCAAACCCCGTCGCCGATTGCACCACATGTGTAGGGTCGTCCAGTCCAACGACAAATTTGATTCCACAGGAAATGGGGCGTGCACAAATTGATCTCACGCATGAGGAGGCTTTAATGGGTGACTTGGAAAGTAGTAAGAACGAGAGTCCTTGGACGGGTCATATTTCCGAAGATGGACGCAGCTCCTCGTTGAATGCTCTTGAAAAGAAGGACGAGGGATCCTCGACAGGTCCGTTCAATCTTTCTGATGCTAGCAACGAGAGCAGCTCTTCGGTGAATGGAAGGCACGGCCAGGACATACCGGTACCCACACAGACTGATGGCAAGCGCGCTGCTTGGCTGGCGTCCATGAGCTCCCTGCTCTCGCTCGCGTCGTCCAAGAACGCCAGCGGGCGGAACGCGTCGCAGTCAGACGAGGGGCGCGCCGTGTCATACATGGAATCGTTGAGTCGACTGCTGGACACTGTGTCGTCACAAGCCTCCAATGTCACCATGATGGCTGGAAACGAGAGTGCGTCCTACTTCAAGGCTGTTAGCTCGCTGTTCATCACCAACGTCTCGGCAGTTGGAACGCACAATGCGTCGTCGTTCGGAGATCCGTGGGGCCGTTTCTTGGCTGGGGTGTTTGTCAGGGCCTCAAACGCCACCAGTTTCGTTGCGAACGATAGTGCGTCCTATCTTGACTCCCTAAGCTCTCTGCTGACGGCTTATTCTCCGAGCCAATTTGTGAACGCAAGCAGTAGTCCGGTACCCACACAGACTGATGGCAAACGAGCTGCTTGGCTGGCGTCCATGAGCTCCCTGCTCTCGCTCGCGTCGTCCAAGAACGCTAGCGGGAGCGATGCATCGTCATCGTCATCACGTTACTTGTCAGCATCCTCGAATTTGAACAGACTGCTCGGCTCGTTCGTCCAGCAGAGTCAAGGCGAGCCCGGGACTGCTGAGCTGACGGGCGAAATTCAAGGCAAGAGTGGCAAGCTCATCCCGTTCTTGATGGTTTCGTTCTTGATGATGATGCTCGTTGGTGCAATCTGTGTGTGCAAACGGTCAAGGGCCCGTGTCAACACACATTCTTCACAAAGAGCGTTGCGATCCACAGCGCCGCAGCGGAGGGTGGCCGACATAGACCCGGGAGAGCAGTGGCGGCGGTCAAAGTTCCAGCCTTTTGACATTCCTACGCAGCCTGAACACGATTCTCTCAACCCGGTCGCAGCACGAGTCGCAAAAAACCCTTTCATGGCAAAGCGTTTGCGTTCACAGCATGGGGAACTCGAGCCCTTGCGAGAATGTGAGACCGCTCCAGCGGCTGCAGACGGCAGCTCGTCTGCTGCCAAGAGGGGGCCGAAATCCAGTCTCGCTGGCGGATTAGCTCTCGCAGTTGTTGTCGTGTGGCTCATGACAAAGTTGAATGCAACCCGCGCGATTCTTGCAGTGCTTGGTGGGATGGATAGCCAACGCACGACACTCATGTTCACGCGCATGGACGCAGATTCTTCCGGGGGACTAAGCTTGGAGGAGGTGCGACTTTGGTTCAAAGACGAAACATTTTTGAGCCATCTTTTTTCGAAAGCTGATTCGAATCGTGATAGTTTAATCAGCTTCGAAGAATCACAGCAGTATGAGGAAAATGAACGCAATCTTCAGCTCGCTGTCGAAAAGTTTGAGATGTCGATTTCGCATCAAGAGCTGTTTCAGGAGATGGATACAGACGGTTCAGGATATTTGAGCCAAGTTGAGCTGAGACATGTGCTAAAAGAACAAGGGGATTACCAAGACGAGGATGGCCTGATGACATTATTCAAGAACATGGATGTCGATGGCGACGGTGGCATTAGTTTTCGCGAGGCAGACGACTACGAGACAAAAGATGCCGCAAACTCATACATCTCAACCTACGTGAATACGGTCTCAGATTTGTTGGCAAAGTCGATCCGGGGTGAGGAAAAGGGCGGGGAGGTGCAGAGCGCTCTCTGAGTCGGCTTGGGGCTGCTAGGCGATCGTACGGGACCGAGCAGCGGTTCACGACGGGTGGCAGTGTCGTAACGTGTAATAAAAGTCTTTGCCAGCGCCTGAGCCTAGAACCGCGTCAAGCTACATTCAATTTTGGCGGGGCAATCCTTTCCCGGTACGCACGGGGCGCGTAGGGGGCGCATGCTTGCCATGTCGTGTTCCGCCTGTGTGTACCTTAGGGGCCGCGGCAATGCCGCCGCCCACCAGTGCGGCGCGACGGCGCACAGGTAAACGGACGCGACCAGCCGTCACGCCTCCGCCGCCCGCGCGACGCAATCGCACCGCACAGGTTACCCGTGTGGCGGGCTGGCGGGCTGGGTCACTTTTGGCCGCCCAGATCCGGGAACAAAATTTCGCGGCAGCACCAGCTGCAGGGGACGCGGATACGTCCACACCGGGTTGAGGGTGGCTTCTGCGGGGGCGGGCAGTATCGCGCCCGATCACAACCACCGCGCAAGGTGCATGGACTGTCTGCCTGGTCTTGCACGCGAGCGCGCTTACCGGCTGGCGGTCGCGCTCTCGAACCCGGCGGCGGGTTCGAGGCACTAGGCGGCGCAGCACCAGGCGAGGGGCGGCGACGGCGGCGGCGCAGTACCAGGCGAGGGGCGGCGACGGCGCGGCCCGCCGCCCGGCGGCGGAGCGGGCACAAGGCACCGGGAGCCCGCGGCTGCAGGGAGCAGCGCCTGCGCCCGCGCCCGCCCAGCAGCCGCGGGTGTCGGTCGCGGCGATAACCCGCTGGCTGGCAGCGTGGTCGCGGCAGCGCGGCGGGCCGGGCGTGGCGGGAGCAGGCGGGCGCGAGCGCGGACGGCGTCACCGTGCACGCGGCGGGTCCCGTGGTGGCGGCTGCGCCGCCGCCGCCGGGTTCGCCATGGTGAGGGTTGCTTCGGTGGCCACCCGATCGCTCGGGTGGCGGCGCACCCCCCTCCCCTCGCGCGCGCATGTTGGGGCACGTGGCACGCCGCCCTACTGACACGCGCCGCGGTTGTCGTGGGCACAGGGTGGCCGTATGCCAGTGGGTCCCTGCACGAAAAACCAGCTGCGGGGTGAGAGGAATAGGCGGATTCGGTGCGAGGCAGAATTGAAGGATGTGCGGGAGTGGATACATCGCCATGGTCTGCAGTGCCCTATCGTCGGCGCTCGCTCGCTACGTGCCGAGCACGCGACGGACGGCCGGTCTGGCTGCGGCCTGGAGAACATGGGCAACACGTGCTACATGGCTGCCTACATGCAGGTGCTGGTTCGAGCCCACAAGTTCACAGGAGCGCTGCTGAAGCTACCGCTGCCGGCGGCATGCGGCGCGGTGGCCGACACTCCAGCTGGCGTCACAGCCGCGACAGTACAGCAGAATGATGCCGAGGACAAACTCGTCCAGCAGATGCAGCGGCTCGTGGCGACGATGCTGCTGTCATCTCGGCGGAGCGTGCGGGCGGAAGGGCTGCTGGCGTCTCTGCCGTCTAGGTTCCAGGGCGGTCACCAGCAGGACACGGCTGAAATGGCCCGCTGTCTCTTGGCGTCGGTTGACGGCGTGTGGGATCGTCTCTCCAAGACACGCTCAGGCGCAGACAGTCACTCTGCAACCACCCTTGGCGAGGAGGAGGCACACCAACACAGCGGGCGCGCGCAAGCGGAGACGTCCACGAAGCCCACCGCGGTGTTTGAAGGCAAAATGCAAACGCGCATCACGTGCCGCGGCTGCCGGACGGTGAGTACTCGGAGCCAAGTATTTTATGACCTTTCCTTGCCCGTGCCCGCTGTCGACTCCGTCGCTGCTGCCCAGAGCGTGGCGGGTGTGCGCGAGGGGGGGGGGCATGGTGAAGCTGGTGTTGCGCCAGACTCCGACGCGCAGGCTCGTTCGGGCCAGACTGCTGGGGACGGTGTAGGGCAAACGGACAGGGGCGAGGGAGCGGGGCTGCTGACGGTGGATGGCTTAGTCCGAGCGGTGCTGCA
>Ga0115006_10000874_pt1 | contig 17535 bp, 20 predicted proteins | sample ArcOceMetagenome_3_FD_88943 | JGI IMG/M metagenome (GOLD analysis project Ga0115006, IMG submission 88943) | Marine eukaryotic phytoplankton communities from Arctic Ocean - Arctic Ocean- Svalbard ARC20M Metagenome | ecosystem: Environmental > Aquatic > Marine > Oceanic | place: Arctic Ocean...
CGCGTGCGCGCGCGCTCTCTCTCTCACGCACACACATACACACACACACTCTCTCTCTCTCTCTCTTTCTCTCTCTCTCTCTCTCTCTCTCTCTCTCCGTCTGACGGACGTCGGTCATCTGCGCTACCTCATGAACCTCCTCCTCCTCCTCCTTCCTCTTGACTCTCGCTTCCTCCCCCTCTGCCACCGGCTGCGCTTGCTTCCTGCGCATGTTGCAGGAGAACGACTGCTTCATGGTGCCCTTGTTGCTCCGCAACATCTTTGGCATTTAGCCCGAGAGCACTTCGGTGATCTAGATCCGTGACGTGAGGGATGAGGGACGTGATAAGCGTCTGACCACCGCTGTACGCGGCATATATAAGAGCCGTGTTCCCCTCCCGCGACGTCGCATTGGCATCTGCGCCTGTGACGGCATAGAGCGAGTTACACCATCTTCATGGGGAGCAAAGAGGATCAAAGAGGAGCAGCGAGGGGCAGCGAGGGGAGTAACTGGGGAGTAACGGGAAATAACGGGGGGATTAATGGGGAGTAACGGAGAGGCAAGGCCTTTCTCGCGGCTTTTGGGGAAGAGAGGTACTCCCCATTGATGTAAGCGGATGCGCTTGTCCATCATGCTGATTTTGCCTCACATGTGATCTACTCTACAGGAGGCAGGGCAGGAACGGGTTGCGACTGTGAATTAGGAGGGACACACCTGCTTTCAGCAAGACGGAGACTGTGTCGGAGCGACCTTTGAACGATGCCCACATCAGCGCCGTGTATCCGTCGCAGTCACTGCACCGAATCAAAGAAATCCGTTTTTAGTATGCACATGATGTGCTTTCATGTCAGTGCCGCAAGCTTATGTGTGTGTTCTGCAACAAAGGACGTTCCCCAAGGAGATTCCAGTCAATCTCTCGTAAATCTCCAGGGTCTGCGACTGATCTGTATAGTTTTCACACCTGATGTCGATCTTAGCGCCTGCTTTCAATAATTGGGACACGGCCAACGCCTGACAAAAGGAGAGCCACGAATGAGATGGGGAAACCCAGTGCACTTTCCGGTGAAACTTGAAGTATTACACAGATTCATGGCACACTTGCACACCAAAACACTTCAGGCGCCGTTTACGCGCTGGGTCATTAGGCATTCTTTGGACAACCTGGCCGTGAAATGCAGAAATGATGACAGGCGTAGCCCCATCGCCGTCGGTACTATCCACGTTTGCGCCCCTTTCGAGCAAAATATCGATGATAGCAAGTTGCCCGTGCTGCGCGGCGGGAAAAAGCACAGCATCTGTGCGGGCGCGCGGGCGCGGGCGGGCGAAAGGGCGGTCAAACGGACGGTCAGTCGGACGATGGTTAGGCTTAGGTCTGCAATCGTTTTGAAAAGACACGCAAACACATACGCTTGCACAAGGCAGAACCAGATATAGAAAGACACATGGCACATACGCACGCTACCAAGATCCTGCTGGCGACACATGTCGACCAGCCCCTTACAAACAACTTCACAGCCGTTCTTGGCAGCAATCGCTAGTGTCTGTGCGACTAGGACTGCTTTGCGTTCAGGATCTTCCACCAAAGACAGGATGTCTAGCGCGACTTGAAGATTGTCGCTCGCTGCTGCCGCCAACAAAGCTTCTTTAGGGCCCTTGCGCTCCAGCACAGTGCCATGTTGGGGGCGCATACGCGCCGTGTCACGCGAGTCCCGCGCCATGCTACTGCCTGACCGCGGGTCGATACCAGCACGCATAATTTTCTTCTCCTGTGGCGTCTGAGCTCCAACGAGCCCCGTTGGCATTTGAGATTCAAGAGAGCCCTGACTTGGGCGACGAGTGGAGGGAGCGCTGAGCGGGCGGTTGTCCTGTGGTCCGTCTCGTGTCAGCGTCCACGTCAACTTTCATTTCTACCCACCAAGGAATGGAGCACCAGCCTATATGCATGCACCAGGGGAAGGCGATGGAAAGAGTGAACGCCGGGAAGGAGAGACACACCTTGAAGAGGCGGGGGCGCATGTTGAACAAGTCCTCTGTCAGTTTGACGGCCGACGACGCCCCAATCACCGCACTTCCTGCCCGTGCATTCTTCCCAGCAGGACTCTTCGAGAATGTGTTCTGCGAATGTGGAGATAGATGACGGCGTGGCGTTTTGAGCACCTTTTCAGGACCATGTCTAGTGCTACTGGCGCCACGCTGTGAGAGAGGTTCTCGCCAGTCCTTGCCGCCGAAATCAGGATCTTCGAGCTTGGCGCGAGATTCCCGCAGTTGCCTTTCCAGGTTTGCTGAAACGCGGATGCGATCAGCCAAAAGATTTCTGGTGTTTTCGAGCTCGCTGACGACAGCGTCGCGAAGCGCTGTCTGCTGCGCCAGCTCCCGTGACGCTGCTTGCATCTGGCTCGAGCGATGATCCACCTGCAACTCAAGGGCTTGAGTACGGGACTGCAAGAATTCGAGTGTACGGTTCTTCTCAGCATCCAACATTAATTGGCGCTGCACTTTCTCGCGAAAATCGTCCCGCTCGGCGACGACAAGCCGCAGTTCTGCCTGCAACCTGGACACATCGATCATCAGTTGCGTCTTAATGTGTTCAATATTGTTGGGTGTATCCTTGCTTTGTTCATCTGCCGAATCTCCGTTGTTGGCACGGGTGGGCAAGGATGCTGCAAGGGTGGTCAAAGCAGGAGAGTTGGCGTGGTGGTTGTCTAGGTCCAGGTCATCTGAGAATTCATGTTGGTCTGGTGACTTGAGTGATGATTGAACCCAGTCTTCTACCTCGGACGATTCAGCTTTCGACCAGAGCTCGAGCGAGCGATCCTGAAGTCTCGGATACAAAGAATCCATCGCAGCCATCCCTTCCCCTGCTCCACATCCCCGTGCCCTTCTTGAACCCCGTGCATTGCCACGGCGAGGAGCATAAAAGTGGTCGTTAGAGCTAAACTCTGCTTCTTCTCCAATGAAAATGACTTCATCGCGCTTGTTAAGCAGCTGGCAGGCTAACTGGACCGGGCCCGTGATACCTGCTAGCCCAAAAGAGATTCAGATCTGGTTTTTGGCTCAAGGTTTGCATTTCCGAACGAGGAAATAGGCATCGCGGGCACGTGACTTCCGACTTTGTTTCAATTTGTCTCCGGCGCAAAAGCACAAACGCATGCACTTTTACGCATGCATGTACATGCGCGTGCGCATGCCCATTTTGCACATACACACATTCAGCATGCCTGAAATATCGCCCGGAATGTTCACTCCGTTTAGGGTAAATTTCAGAGTGCCTCGGTTGTCAGGTGTCCATACGAGGTGCAGTCCTAAAATGTCATTGGCCTTGATTTTGGTCTGGCGGCTGTCACCACAGCGCACGTGTTCATCAGGACTCCGATGCAGCAAGTGTCATTCACAGAGACAGAGCGCGAAGGCAGAAAAGCAGGCAGACCGTTCGCAAAGACTGGCTCCATTGAAGAAGCCGACGGCAGTGAAGTACCATGCTGAACCAATCAGATCGTGATCAGACCAGTCTTTCTTTGCCAAAAAGTTTGGGCTAACTATCCCAAATCGACTAGCATACTTGGAACCGAGGCGAACAATGCGAAGGCTCCAATTTACACTGGTGCCGGGACGCACTACAGTGTGTGCTTTCAAAGTAGCCACATCATATCCGACGCGATACTCGTTGAGCGCCCCTTCATGATTGTTGAGATCGACATCATGCCTGAAGCCCCATTTTGGATCCTTGTTCGTGGGGGAATATCGATTCCTGGGCGACTGCATCGAAATTTCTCGGGGACTCCTTGCGCGGACTCTAGGAGATCCCGGCTTGGGTGAAGCGAGGGGAGTGACACCTGTTTTTTGACCGAAGTTGGGTCCGAAGGCAGGCACTCTTTCTGGATGCCAGCTGTTTTGTTGCGAGCCAGGGGACCTCACGCTAGAATCAAGACCGAGCTGGGATCTAGACGTACTTTGGCCGGGACTAATACTACCCTGGGAGTAGTATGGTAGCGTGCTGCTCCGACTTTTACGCTCCCCATTCAGGCGCAATTCCACTGACACGGGCGCTGAATCGTTTTCACTGGATACGTCAAGCGCTAGATTGATTTGCACGTCGCCTCCAGACGCCGCCTGAAATGCCAGGCGGAGGTTCAGTTTGCTTGTGTTGACGGTTGCGTCTATCATCCTGTCGGTCTTTCTACCGGGCCTAACCAGCCATCAAAACTTGTTTCTAATGTCGACTGCCGTGGATAGCTCACCTCTGAAAACTTGCCAAGGCCCTCTAGAAGCTGCTTGATAATGGAGCCTTTCAGACGCTCGAGCTCGCGTTCCAAAACTTCCGCCAGCGCCGAGGGCCTGTCCACAGTTGCAAGATGGAGACACAGTGTCAATACTACGCATTGTTCGGATCTTGAACTTTTGCGGAGAGCGAATTCTCCAAAATACCCTATCGCGACATTACGCGCGCCCCGGCATCTCAAGCCTCGGTATGCATTGGGGTGGCCCTGCAGGTGTATTACCCTCCATGGATCTTGTGGCGAATGGTTTCCTTGAGAGCGCCGTCCGTATCGTCGTTGGGTTTCTGCACCGAAACGTGCGCAAGCTTTCAGGGCGAAGCTTTGTCGGGCCCTCACGTGCACAAGCACCAACACATAGGCATGCATGCATTGGCTTGGGGTTGCTAGCAGTGCATCACGAGAAAAGGCAGAGTCGTACAACCCGCATGCATGTGCACGTGCGTGCGTGTACGCGTGTGCTGCAGGCACACGGATTCAACTTCGATTCCAAAAAACAGCCCCACCTCACAAAAGTCATATCCTCTTGCCCGGGCTATCTCGCGTTCTCGCTCATACTGCTGCAGCATTCCATCTCGAACAGCCAGCTCGGCCTCTAGTTGCAGACACTTGGCATGGGCCTCTTGCATCTGCGTGCAGGACGTGTGATGCCTCGATGAGTCCCGAGCAACCGACGCGTGCTGGCACGCAGACATATGCAAGGTGCGGCCCACTTTCGGGAGCCCCTCGCGCGGGAACGGGTTGCGGCAGTACGCAGCGCACGCTCTCTGCGACGGCATGCGCGGCGCGCACGCTGGGACACGCCTGCTGCTCGAGCGGTGGCGTGGCGTCGGGTCGAGCATCAACGGCAGCTGCGTGTGAGCTGCCATGTCCCGGCGACCGCGTGCCCGGCGGCTCGCCGGACGCTGCCTCGGACATTGGCGCTGCCGCGGCAGCGGCGCCTGCCGTGCACCTCTCGAGGCCGGGTGCAGGCTGCTCGCCCACTCGGCGCAAGTAAGGTTAGAGAGTCTGTTCAGTGACGTTCACCAGCTTCAGCTCTAGCGGATCCAGGTCTGCAAGGACCGTGACACGGAACTGACTCGTTCGTGTCGCCCGTCGCCGGGGCCACGGAGCCGCGATGCAGGGCGGAATGCCGGGGCCCGCGCCTCGCTGAGGGGGGCAGCCTGTCCCTGAGCGTCGAGCGCTGCGCCGCGCACCAAATGGCCCTCGCCCAGGGCGGCTCGCGCGCGGCGGCCGCCAGCAGCGAGCCCCGCGCCGCCGACCGGAGGCGGCCGGCGCGGCCGGTCGACTGCAAGGAGGGTGCGTTGTCATGCGGGTGCAGGGGTTGCATCTGCGTGCTGATGCCTGTGTGTGTGCGTGCGCGCACACACATACACACGCACGCACTCACTCACTCCCTCACTCCCTCACTTCTACACACACACACACACACGCACGCACATCTGGGTGAGTGTGCTTGGTCAGGTGGGCCCGTGGAGCGCCGAGTGCTGAGCATGCTGCGAACCCACCTGAACCAGCGCCGGAGCGCAAGCCCACCGGCAGAATCCGCGAAGGCTGCCGTGGCGCCCGCACAAGACGCCCGCGCAGCCGCGCCTTCGGGCCCGGAAGCTGACAAGGGCCCGGCTGCGGGGCGGGGCCGGGAGCCGGTGCTGGAGAACAGGTTGGAACCTGGCTGGGGCCACGAGAGGGCGACGGCGAGGGTGGGGGGAGAGGGCAACGGCATGCAGCAGGACAGCAGCCGGCGGAATCGAGCGACAGGAGCATTCACGTCGGCACGGGGGGCAAGGGGAGGTCAGCGGGCTGGTGGCGCACGGGGAGGGCAAGTATCCGGGGATACGCTCTTAGTGTCGCTGTCGCTGCCCGCGCTATCAGACTTTGAGGACACATGCGGTGCGCCTCAGGCGGATGTGCCAGACGGGCTGAGCATCCAAGAGGAGATTTCAGGTGATCACTGCTGCTCGCCGGCATTTCCAACGTCAGTGCTGTGATGTGTGCGTGTACGTCTGCTCTCTGTGTTTTACTCTTTCGTGTGCTGTTGAATGGCAGCAAATCTGGAAAATCTTGATCGGCTTGAGCGTTTGGAGTGGGAGAGGGCCAAGGCGGTGCGTAAGCGGCTCCTCGGTCGGACGAATGGATCGCCAAGTGGTCGTGAGAACGAGGGGCTCTCAACTTCGAGGGGGTCGTGGAAATCATGGCGAAGATCGTCGCCACGTCGTAGCCCGCGTTCACCCTCTCCGACACATTCACTGCACGACACGCACGCACATGCGTACCTCCCTGCGCGACGACAGCAGTCACAGTCTCCCACCCCGGCACCAATGCGTGCACGGCCACACCATCGATCCCTCTCGCCCTCCACCTCACGTCAGAACCGTGGCTACGATGAGGGAGACATCGGGAGGGACGTTGGGAAGGGAAGAGAGTTCGAAGCTGTGAAGACGAAAGAGTTGACAGCAGTGACAAGGCGGGACGTTCTCCGGGCAACCACGGACGACGGTGGAGAGCAGAAAGCAGGACAGGGGGTTGAGATTTCACAGCGGCCGGATGGGCTGGAAGAGTTTTTCGCGCAGCATAAGCCAACCTCAGCGGAAGCGGAGGAGAAAGGCCTGGAGAAGGACACGGAGGAAGATGCCGAGGTCTTGGCTGAAATCCAAAAATTGAAAGAAAGCCGTGACAGCATTGTGGCTTTTGCGCGGGAGCGTCATCTTCAAGAGGTATTCTCCTCTTCCACTCTTTTCATCTTCTCCTCCCGTTTACCTCTGCGCTTTTCTTCTGCAAAGACCATAAGGCCAGGTCGATGTCTGGCGACACATACCTACGTCACTCGCACACGCATGCACGCACGTATTCATGTGCGTTTGAAAAACAAAACAGGCGAGTGCCAAAGAAGGATTGGAAGACATCGACGCTCTGAAGCGCTTGGTGATGGGTGAAAGCGGCGGTGATGAGGGGGAAAGGAGTCACCGACCTGAAGATGTGGGGGTGGCCAAGAATGCAGGGGTTGCGCAGGATAACGAGGAGCTTGGAGCTGACCAGAATCAAGAGTCAAGTGAAGGTAAGGACGGGCATGATCCTATGACGTCAACATTTGAGGGCGAACAAACTAATGTGGGCCCCGGACAAAGTGGCGATGTGGGAGTAGAAGGGGGTTGGGATGAGACCGCTGGGAAAGGAGGAGACGAAACAGTAGCAGCGCCTTTGTCTCTGTCGCTTCTAAACTCAGTGCTCTCCCCGCTGGTATCGGTCTTCCCCACGTCACCAAGTCTCCCCCTTTGGTCATCCTCCTCTCCTAGGGGCAGGGAGGAGGTATGGACCAAATCCCAGCAGAATGGTTTACATGGGACAGTTGTCGACGGAGACAGTAACATGGCAGAAGCAGAAAAGGGTGGGGAGGAGAGTGGGGAGGGCGGACTGTCGGAGCGAGGTGGCAAGGAGGAAAATGATTCGGGTGGGCGCAATGTCCAGCAGGAAAGTCAGAGTGTCAAGAGACTGACTGATCAGAATTTGAAATTATCAGTGCAATTGACTGATTGTTCAATTAGCTTGAGGAAGGAGCAACTTGACAACATGGAGCTTCGTCGCTTGCTAGGGTCTGAGCGTGCCAAGCAAAAGATTCTTGAAGACGAACTCAAGCGCCTGGACGGAATTGCGACCCTCAGAGCAAAGACGATTGAAAACTTGGTACAATTGTGCAGAAGGCGACGCAGCAGAGAGGTGCAGCGATGCGCATGGTGCTCAATGGCTCGCGCGGTGCAAATGTCGAAAGATGCGCGTCAGCGGGAAATGCACAAGAATCTTGACACACAGCTCCAACTCCGAGACTACATGGCTCAACGGTTGCAGCTGCTCACCGGGCGCTTGTTGCGCAGAATATTCAGGAACCTTCTTTATGTTTCCTTTGTCCACTTTTGTAAGCATATGGCTGCGTCGCTTCGGCGAAGAGCTCGAGCGAAGAAAGCCGACATCCGTCATCGGCGTATTTCGCTGGAGCGGGCTTGGATATTCTATTTTGCTGCGGTAGAGCTCCGATATCTCAAACGACAAAACGTTTTGAAGCGTCTGCGACGTTTCCATCTCCAAGTTGCACGCAGAATTCTGAGATGCTGGCGCAAACTTACATTTCAGGCCCACCAGCTCCACTACCACCGATTACAAAATCTGCCGGTATCTGGCCACTATGGGGCACGCGACGCTGCATGCGCGCACCGCGAAACTCTTGGCGCAGAGTGGCGCGAAACGTTTGGTGAACAGCAGGTGCGCAGCGCCACCGGACATGTTCTCCCACGGGAGAGAGAGGGAGAGCTGGAAGCGAAGCTAAGGCAGGAGTGTGAAGCACTTGCACGAGAAAGAGATGTCCTTCAAAGACAGCTGCTCGCCGAGCGCGAGACGCTTGAGAAACTTGAAAAAGAAAATACGGCCCTATCATCCTCTGCACTCGAGCACTTGGACTGGATAGAGCTGGAGTACAAGGCTCACCAGAAGCAGACCAATAGTGACATGATTCACTGGCAAATAGAACAGTGGCAAAAGCACACACAAAGGCATCTGTTGCACCTAAAGTTGACCGCACTCAAAGCGTTGGAGAAGAATGTTGTATTTCACCGTTGGCTACGGCGAAAGACATCGCGAAATACGAACCTCAGGATATTTCGAAACTTTTGTCGCGCGGTTTCGGAGCAACACAACGAATGTGTTGAGCGCAGTTTGCTGCAAGTTCGCGAGCAGCTGGATAATACCAAAAAAATGCTGCTATTAGCGTTGGAACACCAAGCATCGTCACCTCAGTCGCGGAGTGTATCGCCTCAATCAACTCAGCACTTTCTGTCTTTCTTGGACTCATCCCTATCATTTGGACCTCAGATCGCACGAACACTTGTGGGGGAGCATGTGGGGGAGTCAAGACACCTACGAACACCACAGAATGGTGGAAGTGCCGAAAAAATGGCAAAATCTACCGCACAATCGCATTCGGACAAGTCTCCCATTGGTATAGTCCCCTTTGTTACGACACCGGGGGGCACACCCATAAATTTTGACTTTAAATCCGAGCGAAGATCTGTAAGTGGGGCATTTACTAAGCCAGGAGATGATGATGTCTCAGAAATACGTGCAGATACTGCTGCCGCTGCAGGAGGGCCACGAGCACAGCTGGGCTTTGGTTCAGCCCCTCAAGTTTCACCGATTCATCCACCAAGACATCCAGTGGCGTGTGAGAAGAAGTTGGGGCTGCCAGGCACCTCCGCAGTACCACATCGATGGGCAAGCTTGCTGGATTCTCCTACGTCGTCCCCACAGGCCCAACGTAAGCCTCTTTCCATCGTGGGCAGAGAAGAGGGCAAGGGGCATGCAGGAGGGGGAGGGGGAGGAGAGGGGGAGGGGAGAGGGCCACCCGACGGGGATCATGATCATGAAGAGGAAAGACAAAGCGACAGCGATAGTGTTGAGTGTGAAGAAGAAGAAGATTCCAGCGTATGCCACGCAGACGGCGCTCACCCAGGAAACGAGGGTGAAGAGCAACGATTGGCGTGGACCGAAACGAAGATCAGGGCTTCTCAGGAGAAATCGGAGTCGAATATAGACCAGTGGGTTGTGCAGAGGTGTGGTTTTCTGTGGGTGTCTGCTTCAGTTTGCTGTTTTTGCCATTTTCAGTCTATCTAAACATATTGAAATGTCTATATGTCTGCGGTATGTGCGCGAACTGCCTATGTGGATGCGTGATTGTAATTACAAATTCATACCTTTTGGTCATACGGTCACACGCATGTGCATCATTCCATGTATCCACACATACCCGCAAACAATCAGATTTTTGCAAGAGACGATGGATTTGAGCGAAGACACTGAAATCACTTACGATCAGGTGTGGGTCTTTCTGAATGTGTGTGAATGTGCATGTGGTTGCGTGTGTGTGATTGTGCTGGTGTATGTGTGTGCGTGAAATTTTCAAGCAAGCGATGATTCGAAATATCGTGTGGTGCAGATTTTACCTGCGATGTTGCGAAGCGGATTCTCAGAAGAGCAATGCTCAGATATTTTTCAGGACCTCATCCTTGATGTCCGTTTGCCTTCCTCTGAGGAGAATTTGACGCGAGAAAATGGCAAGTCTGTCGCTGGAACGTCTGAGGATGTCATCCAAGAAGAAGAGAAAGAAATAACTGAACAGAGTCATCACACGCGACCAGATGCCTTGCGCCACAACAGCCCCATCATTCAACAGTTGGCTGTGATTGATGGTAAGTCAGCGAGAAACATAGAGAGAGATATGCCTCAGAGCTACAGAGTGAGAAAACGTGTGAAAGAAATTGCGTGTGTGTAGACAGGTCAGAGGGTCTGTAGTCGTCAAAAAATAGTGGCCGTGCAGGCACTCTCAGCTCTGGCTATCTTCCACAGGAGAAGACGCTCCCTTTATAATGTGCTTGATGACCTTCACGTTAGAGCAGCTTACACGCAATTGGTGGTTGGTAGGACTGCTTGATAATGTGCTGCATCAATCAATAGAAATGAATGGTGATGCTGGAGGAGGAGCTGGAACAGCGGCAGCCAGCTTACTGTTCAAACCTGCACCATGGGAATTCAAAGGGAAAGAAGAACAGAATTCATGGGAAGACGGCAGAGTTGATGACTGCAAAGGTTTCTGCTGTGTATCCGTGTATCTACGAATATGCGTTGGTGCATGCAAGTGTGCACTTTTGGATGCATATGTCCATGCACATTTTGAATGCTCAAGTGCATGCATGCACAACTGTGTTCTCTGCCTCTCGAACACTTTGATTTGACATCACTTCTGATCATGTACCGTAGAATTATTGTCAATGGAAGCTATATCTCTCGAGGATGATGGCTTTGGGGCCAACGCTTTCAGAGAAATGGTTCAGGAGGTATCCTTCTCTCCGCTCTGCACGCTCTTGCGCTCAACGTGTCCTCATTTTTCGAAAAGCATGCATTAGTTTCTTTGCTTGTTTTGTCTGCCTGATCTTTCATGTCTTTCTCTGCCAGTGTTTTATCGTGTACCAGCACTGTCGTGAGGAAACACACGAGCATGACTGCGTTCTTGCATATTCTGTCACATACTTTCGCACACAAAAATCCGAACACACAAACAAAGAAACGCAAACAAAGAAACACGCACGCTTGTGTGTGTGTGTGCGCGCACACACACACAACACACACACACACACGTGAGATACTTGGATGCGGTAGAAAGACATGTTGCAGGCCACAAACTGACACTCGCTTTTGCTCCCATATGCAATCACATTCATATGGCGCGTGATACTGGAAGATTGAGTTGCGGCACGAGGAAATGCTACAGGACATTGACATGCAATGCGATGCTGAGATCTCTGCCCGAGGACGTGGACAAGGGGCAGAAAGACCGCGAGGAGGCTCTGAGGACAGAAATTCTAGTGCGGAAGAAGGATGGTCGGGAAGAGGGGAACCCCTTTCAATCGGGATGCTCACGACGGGGGGCGGCCCCAGAGCCACGGAACAGGTATGTAGAGAACGCAGCGGGGAGGAACATCGTGATGAGAGCGAGAGAGAACTGAGGAGATCCTTGTCGGGCTTTCTATCAAGCACATCGTCTTCTCCCATGCAGACTATTCCAGAGGATGGCGAATAATTGCGCAGATACGTACATGCACGTACACAAAAGTCATCGCGCAATGCAGATATTATTTGGTATTTAGTCTGGATTCATACAACTGCTCGCCGCGTGCACGACGCGACGCATTGCATGCAGAATTTCAAAACTCCGTGATGATGGGATTTGGCTAGATTCTTCATGGAATTGAATTAAAAATTCTTGGTTCGGTGCCTTGCTTGTTGTGCAGGGGATACAACGGCTAATAATGGATGTGACCTCATTGACAATCATAACGGCGATGGTACCCGTTACAGACAGTCTATCCAGTTCACACTTTCCCTCCGCTGACGGAGCACAAGCAGCAGTCCATTTTTGAGAGCGTGAGCGAGGGGAAGTAAGACAAAGAGGTAGGGAAGAGAATGAAGACAACGGGCCGGATCCTGAAGGCTATTTCCTGTCTAGACCCAGTCAATCTCCTTGTTCTTTGCATCCTCCTCCTCGGGCAACTGCTCCTTGAGTTTTCCAACTGCACGCACAAAAATTCAAACGCTCCCGCGTACACACAGACACGAACGCAATTAGCAGCGAGCTGGCGTTGTCATCAGCGAGCTGGCGTTGTCATCATTTCCTGACATCTTGTAAGCAACACATGAAAATGGGCGTGCAAAAGGATATAGACACACAGGGCCACCTTTTGCTTGCTCAACAGCAGTTTTCTTCTCCATCTTCTCCACCATCTCCTCCACCACCTTCCGGCTAAACGCCCCGCCATGCTTGCGTCCAGCAATGTTGGCGGCACGCTGCGCGTGCAACGCAGGGCTGAGAAGGTGCCAATCGACTCCAGAGTCCTCGAGACCACCCAGAGCACTTCCAAATCCGCCTCCTGGGGTCGGTGAGCTCATATCAGGGGTGCAACGGCGAGGCTCCGACAGGTGGCCACTTATTGACGCATCACTAGCAAAGGAGGCTGCAACAGGCGACTCCTGCAGGCTTTGCCCAGAGAGGCGATGAGAAAAACTCCCCCTGCCAGCAGATAGAATGAGGCCAAGTCAGCACATTTCTTGATCATCGCATTTGTGCGTCTTCCAAACCATGACCACGCTGACGAACGAGCAAGCACCCAGTCAAAACGCCTAACATATCGCTTGAACCTTTTTTCAGCCTGCAAGGCAGCATGCAGAGCTGCTTCACGCTTTCGGCCCTGTTCTGCAGCAATCTCTGCTTCCATGCACGCCTGCACGGGGACACAAGACACGTGAGGGTTCACAAACAGGATTCATTCACGCTTGAAGGAGACACTGTCCTTCAGCGAGTGAAGTGGAAGTGAGTGAGTCACCTGCAAAACATTGCGGAACTGATTTTGCAGATCTTCGCGCTCATTATCCCACCGAGTTTGAGCATTGAGGTACTCATTCTTGAGCGCTTTGAGCTCGCTGCCACTTCCATCCACCGACCCTGAGCTGCTGCCCGCACCTCGTCCAACACCTTCGGAAGATCTTCCCAATGATTTTCTGATCTCTTCACTGACAGGCACAACCCCCTGCTGAGCGGCAGCCTGCACATCGGACATCTCCAAGTGCATTGCCTCTCGCTCGCGCTGCCACCGATCCTTTGCGCTTTCATACTCCATCTTAATTGCCTTCAGTTCTAACTCCAGAAGGTGCTCCTTGGTCGAACTACTTCTTCGTCCCTCCTCTCTCGGCGAGGGGTCTTCGTCGCTGACGCCTAGGCCAGGATCGTCCTTTTTGCAATCGCACACAACCTTCGGCTCCACTTTCAAGACTACTTGGACTGGTTCCTCCTGCAACGACGCCCCGCCCCAGCCCTCTACGCTGCCAGCCTCAATTTTGCTTTCTCGGATTTTGTCGAGCCCGTCCGAGGCACAGCCCTCCATGGCCTCCTCCTCTGCAGGACTCTCACCCGTTTCTGAAACTGTCTTTGGGGACACACCGCGCTTCACCCGCGCACTTGACATTTCGGCCCTTAATCTCGCAGTGACCTCGGGCGACAGCGACGGAGGAGATACAGGGCACTGCGCGCTGACAGCTGGCGACGGACCGCCCGGCACATACGACGGCACCTGGCCTGGTGATTTCCCTGGCACGTTGAGCATGACAGGTGTTTCGGCATTTTTACGCTTCTCGTTTTCAAGTTCGCTTTGGAGCTGTGCAATTCTTGTCAGCAGCTTTCGTTGCTGACATGCGTCACCTAACTCCTCCCCATCTGTCGTTGTCCCTGCTTCGCTCTGCTCGAGCCAAAGCCGGATGGCTTCGGCTTCCGCACTGCACGCGCACGTGTGTCAGTACGTGCCTATTTGGGCATGGAACAGGAGCAGGGATTACATACCTAAGCGACGCGTAAGCCTCAGTGCCGAGCGAAGAACACGCAGCAGCTTCAAGATAGAGATGTTGAGTGAGAGTAGTCACTTTGCTCATTAGCGCCTCTGCCTTGAGCCGAAGGTCACAGTACTTTGATCTCCACTCTTCCGCAGCCTAGAGCGGAAAATTACAGGGTTAGAAGGGTGGGGGCGCTGGGGGGGAGAACCAAAAACGAGAGTGCAAAAGCGAGCATCAAGTGGCACTAGGTGTAGCAAACACTTCAAAAGCAAAACCAAGACGTTGTAGACACACGCAAGCACCGCCTCGAGGTCCTCGGCGATACGGTTTAGTTGCTCTTCCGCCGCAGGATGGAAAGCTCTTCTCCCGCACGTGCTTGCAGTCTCTTGAGCGTTGTCTAGCGTGCTGGCTTGCTTGAGTTTGAGCTCCAAAACAACCTTTCAAACCAACATGTGCACGCACCGGCAGGCAAACACACGAGAATGCACATGAGCATCTGTGAATGCGTATGCACTCCACGAATATAGAAAGCTTGATGAGAATGTGCACACACACAGACAAAACACACATCTCCATCTCCATGCGCATGCATGCTGTGATTGAGGCATGAACAAACACCTTTTCGTCAACCACTTTACGCAAGCTGGAGCGTTCAGCCTGGAGGCTGTTGCGTAATTTGCTGCACTCTGCTTCTAGACCCACAATCCGCTCCAGCTCCGACACCTGTTTCCGATGCATTCGGCATGATCGTTGTTCACCAAAGCACCCATCCTACGCTTACCTCACAGGCATACAAACTGTACGAAAAGGAGAGGCTCACTCATTCGCACATTCGGAACTTTCACACCCTCATGCGCGCAAACACAATACACACCGCTGCAGATTCCTTCATCTGCTCTAGGCTTGCGCTGAGTGAGTCACGGGCCTTTAGAGCAAGGCGCAAATCCGACTCAAGAGACACGATCATGTCTGTCTGGTCATCCGCATCTTTGCTCAGCGCCGACCACTTCTCCTCGAGCGCGACACGCGACCGTTTTTCGCCCTCGTATGCCGCTTTCAGCACCTCAAGGGCCTTGAGGGTCTCCTCGTACCGTTCCTGCTTGCAATGCGTATGTAAGTGGGCATGAGAATATTAGATTGTTGGACGAGTGAATCTGGATGGTGTGTGCGTGCTCTATGCATGTGTGTGTGCGTGCAAATGTGTGTAGTATCAATCACACAACCACTCACGCATGTATACACAGAGCCAAAAAGCAAATTCCAATCTCAAACGCTACACACGTAACACACGCATACCTCTTGAGCCACACGCGCCTTGAGTGCGGCACTTAGTGCCTGCCTTGCTTCTTCCAGATTATGCTGAGCATCGTCGGATGATGAAGTCGAAGCCTGTGTGTGTATGTGTGTGTGTGCGTGCGCGCGTGTGTGTGCGCATGTGTGTTGTGCGTGCCTGGATGTAGGCTCGCGAATACGCGAACGTGCAAGAGTCGTCCACGGCACATGCATATGCACATGCATATAGATCTTTGCACACACGCATGCACATGCAGATACGCGCACAGCATGATAATGTAAAAGTGCATAAATATATTGCCCATTTACATCAGCATCCATCTGAAATGTGCGCTTTTGCGTATGTCCACAGTTCCCGACAGAGAATTGCACGCTAGGGACATGATTGTCCAGGGACAGAATTGCGAGCGCCAACTAGAACAATCAAACCACCTCAGCAGCCGTTTGCGCCTCTTGGCGTGCAAAAGCAAGTTGGTGTTCAAGATCCGCCGCTCTACTCGCCAATTCATTCGCAGAAGCAACGGCTTGGCACGCCTCTTCACGCGACAAGACAAGTTGTTGCTGGAGCACGGTGTTTGCCTCTTTCTGGACTGACAGATTGTCTCGAAGAGTTTGAAATTCTTCGTTTTGTCTCTCCCTCTCTCGATGCTGCTCGTTGTCCGTCTCTGACGCCAAGTGCCGGGCCTGCTGTGATTCCAGTTGACACGCCTGCAACTCCCCCTCAACTGCACAGAAACGTGCACACAGCGTGTTTTGTTGGTTAGATAGGGTTGTGTGTATGCAGACGTTGACAACTGGACACAAGTACACGGCAGAAACACACGCGGGCGCGATTCCCTCCTCTCTTTCCTTCCTCCCTCCCTCCCTCCCTCCCTACCTCTCTTTCTTTCTCCTCTCTCTCTCTCGCTCCCTCCCTCCCTCTCGCTAGCGCGCACACACAACCTTGCGCTTGCTTTTGCCTACAGTGCATCAGCTCACGTCGCAGCTCCTCGCCTTCGCGTCGTAACGCTTGCGCCTCCCGTTGTAACAAAATCTGTGTGTGTGTGTGTGTTTGTGCGCGCTCGCGCGTGCGTGCGTGCGTGTGTGTGTGCGCGCGCGCGTGTGTGTGCGTGTGTGTGTGCGTGCGTGCGTGCGTACGGGCGGGCGTGCGGGCGTGCGGGCGCGCATTCACACGTATACACAGCACGCACGCACACGCTTGAACGCATGGAGACACGCAAAACAACAAACGGATTTGCATGCGCTGCTGGTATGTGCGCTTGCGCGTGTGCCTGCGCGTGTGTACATGTTCATGCATATATTCACATTACATAAAGCAACACCACACACCACACACACGTGCGCGCGCGCACACACACACACACACACACAAACACACAAACACACACACGACAGCACCTCTTCCTCCTCCCACGCCTTCTGCAAACTCCGCTCTCGCCCTGCGAACATCATGTCTTCTCCAGCACCACCGCTGCTGCCTCGCATGCGCCCATCAATGCACTCGTGCAACAAGATGCCTGCTCTCAGTCGCTTGACGGTATGTGCAAGTTCTGAATCATGCGAGTGGATGCGTTGTAGACTTGGCTGCGCTGGCACCGTAATGTCGCCCAGGTTCTGTTTGAGCGCGATCAACTGATAAATGAAAACACAACCAAACAAACACCAATACACATGCGTGCACACACACCTGGCACTTCTGGAGCTGGTGAAGCAAATGGGACTTGATCTTGATGACCTGTTTTCGTTCGCGTATGCACGTGAAGTTGCGTGTGTGCATGCGTGAGCACTCATCAGCCATAGTAATGCCTTTGTGACTCAATGAGATGCACGCAAACAAAAACGATACTGTGTGTACAAAGTGCGTGTCCACGCGTATGTGACCTGTGTCTTCCTCGGCGTATGAAGGGTAGCAAGAGCAAAACTTTTTACTTGCTTCAGCGCGCTGATCATTGTCGACAGCTCATCCTCCTGAAGAGTGAATGCGTGAGGAAGGGTGGCGGCCGTGAGATAGAGAGAGAAAGATGGAACGAGAGAGATACAGAAAGAAAGGGGAAGGGGGGGGGGGAA
>Ga0115006_10000875_pt1 | contig 17531 bp, 3 predicted proteins | sample ArcOceMetagenome_3_FD_88943 | JGI IMG/M metagenome (GOLD analysis project Ga0115006, IMG submission 88943) | Marine eukaryotic phytoplankton communities from Arctic Ocean - Arctic Ocean- Svalbard ARC20M Metagenome | ecosystem: Environmental > Aquatic > Marine > Oceanic | place: Arctic Ocean...
ACAGTTCGTCAGTGAAGTAGAGCCTGCCGCTGATGTTGAATGTTCAGGGCAGGGTTCACACCCTCCACCCAGCTTGTAGAAATTTCTGGGGCAAATGCAATTAGATACATCTACATTGTCCCCTGGTATCGATGTCGCATTCACCGGGCACTCGATGCAAAATATGCCGTCTCCAAAATATCCTGGGTTGCATTCACATTTTGTGCAATAATTCTCATCAACTCCACAGACTGCAGGTTTCCACTTGCTTTCCTGGTGGCATTCCATGCAGCCCTCCGCGCCGTATCCTGCAAACCCGTTGTTGCACTTGCAGTCATTGATATGTTTACTGTCGAATTCCGAAGTCGAGTCACGCGGGCAATCCACACATTCAGATCCATTTTTGTATGTTCCTACGGCACAACGACAATCGTTTTCATCTCGGCTACCAAATGTCGAGAAAGAATTTGCCGGGCAAGCTTGACATTGTGTCACGTCATTTCCGTAAAATCCTGCATTGCATCCGCACCCGTCTATGGTGGATGCGCCTTGCGGCGAAAAGGAATTAACAGGACATTGCTCGCATTTGATTCTGCCATATTTGCCAGATGGAACGGCACCGTAGTATCCCCCTGGGCATATGCAAAGGGGAAGACCAGACGCTTCATCTTCACCCAGCTCTATTGCAGGACTGAGGCATGAGCAATAACCTCTGGCCCGCAATACAGTGCCATCATCCTCACATTTCACAGTGATTAGGCCGTCTAGGAAATTCTTGGGATCTTCGAGCAACATCAGACCGGGAACAACGCCTGAAAATCCTGCAGGACAAGCTACAGTCACCTCTTCACCCGCGCTCAAATTATATGGGGCCCCAATGCCTTTCAGGCGATCGGGAAGGAGATCCTCCTGTACAGTCTGTGTGCGATGAGGCATGTAGGGTGGGCAGACTCCAGGTGCATCGGAACATTCGATGCAAGTGTAATTGGTGACGAATGCGCACTGATCACACTTCATTTCAAACACCCGGCCGGCTTTGCACCCCATGGTCGACTGACCACGAGGTGCAGGCCTGTACCCAATATTGCAGGCTGCCTGCGTCCACTCATGGAATCCAATCGGACGATTATGGGGCAAATAGCTGTTCTCATTAGGGATCATGGGACATTGAATGGGTATACATGTTTCTTCGGCCTCGCGAACCACGGCATTCTCATCACAGTCCACTTCGTACTCTTGAATACACGAATCCAACGAGGGATTGCTTGCAAGCTTAAAGCCCTCATGGCACCTCACCTTCACTTTTTGAGGATAGTGAATGGTAGTTGGTTTCAAAAAGTCCGAGCTGTTGACAAAATCTCCATCGCCCAAGTCAATACCAACCACGTATGCGTTAGAAGGGACCTTCCAGGCTGGACATGCAACGGGCTTACACACTGGATCTGGGAAGACTGTAGTGCATGTTTCCGAACAAGTGGTGTCGACCTCAATCAGAGACGATACATTATGATCCCGTGGCCGATAACCGGGCTTGCATTTGATATGGATAGGTTCTCCATAAAGCACAATCTTCCCTTCAGGCGAAACACGGCTGACACCTTCCATCTTCCGGATGGCCTCGAGATCGCACTTTATTGGATTGCATGTCAACCATTCATCGTTGCTTTCCCACGACCGCATGTCGTAGCTGCAATCATTGCACAACGACAAAAAAGATTTCGGAAAAGAGCAATCTGGGTGCCTGGAATTTGGGTCTGCGGCAGCTCGAAGGGTTCCGTTTGTTGCCCTGTATCCAGGATTGCAATAAATCCTTCCGTATTCACCATTCATAATGGCTTCCCTGGTCTGGGTACTGATATTAGAAATAGGGTCGCACGCAGGATCTACACACTCCTCTCCCGAGTAGCTTGCAAGGAGGTTGCTCCCCACGCACTCATCACACGTCGCATTTGCTGTTCGTCTTGCGCTGCAAAACCCGTAATTGCTTCCCTTTGCCGCAGCTCTATAGTTATTGCCACACTCCAGCGATACATTTTGTCCATGGATCGAGGATGCTACGCTTGGAACAAACGAATAAGGTGAGACCATGGTCAACCTGGCATCACTCGTACTCGTAAAGGTCAGATTTCGAATCAAATTGTTTTCCAAATCCGCAACATACACCAGAGAATCTAGTATGAGTAAACCCTCGGGGTGGGCAAATGCGACATCAGTTCCCTCTGACAAGAAGCCTCTGCTTCCAGAACCAGCAAGTGTAAAAACTCGACCTGACAAGGGGTCGAGCATTCGAATTCTGTTGTTTGTTGTGTCGGAAATCAGAAGTCTTGTACCATCTGGAGTGACCGCAACACCACGAGGATTGTGGAAGCTGCTGGCGGTGCCAATTCCATCTGCAGATCCGGGCTCGCCTGAGCCAGCCAGCGTACGCACACTCCCGTCAACAATATTAATGGCACGTATCCTGTGATTGCCAGCGTCAGCGATGTAAAGAGTGCTCCCGTCCGGGGAAAGAGCCAGTGCTTGAGGGTCAAGATATCGCGCAGCCGTGGCCGGACCATCCACAAACCCGGATGTACTTGAACCTGAGAAAGTAGTGACCTCATTCGTGCTCATGTTCAACTTTCGAATACGATTGTTGCCAGAATCCGCAATGAATGCAGCTTCGGCGTTCGGTTGGAAAACGACATCTCGTGGGTGGCGGAACTTAGCATCTGTTCCCACTCCATTGCTAAATCCCGCCTGTCCTGAGCCTGCCACTGTCGTGACATCTTTTGATTGTACCACAACCCGACGGATCCGATGATTCCCTGAGTCTGCAACCAAGGCCAGATCATCACAGTAGCTGCTCTGACCAATTATTTCGCAGACCTGACCTACAGCAACACCTGCGGGATTTAGAAACAAAGCAGCTGTTCCCCTCCCATCCTGAAGGCCATTTTGATTCGACCCTACCAATGTACCGAATTCACCAGATTTCGGGGAAAGAGTCCTGATATGATGCTGGTCAGAAATGAGTATTATCCGCTCATCAGGTCCTGTAGAAGATTTTTTAGTCCAGAGAGACATTTTCGTAGGTCTTCTTAATCTGGCTCTGGTGGCAGAGCCATCTTGATAGCCAGGTAGCTGACCGTCTGCAAATCCATACACTGAATATTCTGGTAGTGAGCGCCGTCCTGGCAGCAAACGGAATCGGTCATGCTCTGGATATTGTCGTGGTCCCCCACTGTACTGAAGGATATCAAAGTGCCCACAGCGCAAAGGGGTGCAAACGTTCGGAGCTGTTGCATTAATGTGGTAGTATCCCAAGTCAGACGCGCATGATACGTTATACGCCCTTTCAGTCACTGAACAGTTCACAGGAGAAGCGCCAAGTGAAGTCCTTCGATACCCGTTGTCACAAGTAGCCACTGCTTCATCAAACGTATTTGCGCCCTTTGCCGGCTGGAGCGCACCCAAGTGTTCCCCGTTGTATTCACCGCAATTTGCTCGAACGCACCTCTGCACCCCAACCAAGCCACCTGTGTCATTGCAGCCTACCAGAAACCACGTTCTGAGATCTCCATAGGAGCTGCCTTCCACCATATACCTAGGATTGCACGATATGTTCACGAATTCGCCGAAGTGTGTGATAGTGGAGTTTTCCAACCAAGCCATGCCTACAACACGTGCATTGGGGGGGGGCAACGCTGAGGCGTTGCATCTTACAGGCTTGCATACCGGTACGGACTGAAAGTTGCAGTTTGAAGGATGGCAAGTGGTCGATGCATTGCGAGGTCCACCCACATCGGAGGTATTTATACGATAGCCAGTATTACAGGCAACAACAATGTCTTGTCCTCCCGGCACCCCGCTTACGTTGGAACTCAAGCGTGTGATAGTACCCTCGGAAAATAGGCTGCTATTAGAATACTCTGTCGACTGCACAGCGTAAACCACAGTTTCATGCCAATGACTTGAAGCTCTTTCAAAGAGACGCAGGTCGCAGAATGGAGGCACGCATTGGAAGGACCCTAGGGCGCTCTCAACGCTGCCGTCGTCCACACAATCGACCCTGTAGGTGGTTTGGCAGGCACCAGGCGGTCCATTCTTGGCAATCAGACTATCATTACAGTGAAATTCAAAATGCTGGTCTGCATCCAGTGTCAAATTCGGGGCGAAGGTTCGGTTTTTGATACCAAATTCCAATGTGCCCTTGAAATGTAACCATGATGCATTGCATGTAATGGGAAGACAGACAGGATCCTCAGAAAGGCTGCAGCTTTCATTGCACGATAAAGTTCGGTTCTTAGGTCCATCAACAGCCTGACTCTTGAAGCGATGGGCACTTTTGCACGCGATGATCAGACTTTCATTGAAGAAACTGCGCGCAGGATGTGGTGTGCCCTCAAATTCAGGAATTGGACACTCAACAGGCTGGCAAAATCGAGTCTGAGTGTATGTGCATTTCTCCCAATCGTCGCAAGTTATGTCATACGACGAGGGCATACCGCATTGCGCAGTGCTGGAGGCTGCCAGAAAGCCTGCTTTGCATTTGACAGTGGCAGATGACCCAAAATCAACAGTAGCATTTTCCACAGAATCCATGTTTGGATCGTCGGCGTATTGAGAGCACACAATCGGCGTGCAAGACTCGTTTTGATTGTGGATCAGGCCCCGTTCAGAGCAGGTAACAGTGTAGTTGTCTTTACACACCCCAGGAGCAAACAGGCTTGCCCTCGTATACCCTGGATGGCAGGTGACCGAAATGGTATCGCCAAAAACTAATGATTGGGATCCGACAAGTTCTGGAGGTGGAGTAGACCCTTTCGGCGCAAATCGCACATACTTGCCTGTTTTTGTTATGGAAGCATTTCCTGGAATGGAAAATGCCATACAGGCCACTGGAGAACAGACGGGAGAATCAACATGGTCCTTAAAAGACAACTCACAATCACCAGCACAAGTCGTATTCAAGGTTCGGACCTCCTCAAGTGAGCAACCACATCCGCAATCATAGCCCTTCGAGCTGTGAGTCGTAGATTGCCCATATGCACAGCTGCAATTTGATGCGCTGCATCGCGCTCTTGATGCTACCTGACATGAACATCCGCACGATTGAAATGGGCTATTTTTGATTGGGGTAGCCACAACGCCATTTGGTGTGTCGGTGGTCGAGCAGCTGCAGTTGCTTGCTCCGCATTTAGCCCGGGTCGCCTCCACGCACCTGCAGCCACATGACTTACTTATTGGACTGTGCGTGACTGCCTCGGCCACAACGCCATTTGGTGTGTCGGTGGTCGAGCAGCTGCAGTTGCTTGCTCCGCATGTAGCCCGGGTCGCCTCCACGCACCTACAGCCACATGACTTACTTATTGGACTGTGCGTGACTGCCTCGGCCACAACGCCATTTGGTGTGTCGGTGGTCGAGCAGCTGCAGTTGCTTGCGCTGCACTCAGCTGTGATCGCCTCGCACGCGCATCCGCAATCTTTGCCCCATGGTGAGATGGTGCTTGACATACCATTTTCTGAGCATGAGCAGTTGACGGCCCCGCAAGTCACCGTCATATTGACTGTCGTGTTCAGACCGGAGGCGACTTCAATGACATAGGATTTCGAGCTGTCGTACAGGGTCCGCCAAGACGTAACGTAGGACAACGAGGCATTGTGTACAGACGTCCATGCTGTGACATAAGACAATGAAGCGTTGTGCTCCGACGTCCACGAAGTGATATAGGACAATGAAGCATTGTGAACAGACGCGTACGTCTCAGGGTAGGAGAGATTTGCATCATACGTCGCAGTCCAACCAGCCATTTCGCTCATAGGTCGGAATCCAGGCAAGCATGAAACTAAGATTTGGTCTTCGTAAACAGCATATGGCATATTAGGCGCCAAAGACTCCAAACCCTGAGAGCTGTGGATCGAGCTTAGATTGCACATGACTCTGCTACATTGGGTCGAGGCGGTCAAATACTGGCAGTCAGAGCAATTCGCTGGAAAGGTCGTCGGACTTTGGCACGACGGTGGCATTTCACCGGCTTTATTGGCCCTGTACCCTGGTTTGCAGCTCATCTTGCCGGTAGCACCATGAATGATCTGTCCTTGCGAAGTTGTGCTGGCATTGTCAATTACATCGCACACCACAAGCCTGCATCTGTGAGGAGAGGTGAAACTGCAATCATTACACGTTGCACTGAGCGAGGTATTTCTGAAACACTGCGCATACGTCTCATTTACTGGAGCTGCACGATGGGCGTACGCACAAGGCACATCTATGCCTTGTCCTTGGAAAGGACGGCTGTTACTGAAATCCATATACCGATCAAGAGGCTCTTCCCAATGGGTCAGATTGAATGGTCCGCACTGAGCGATGGCACAATGATGCGGGCCTATGTCATACTGGCAAGCACCACACGACACGTTGTAAGACAAAGGTGCTGCACATGTTGTAGAAGTGTTTGAGACCGGGGCCACGCGATAACCTCCTTTGCAGGTGACTGATGCTTGATGACCTGTGTACGCGCCCTCGACCGGATTCATTGCTCCTCGGTTTTCGTCGGATTCGTACTCACCACAATTCACCCGAACACACCTCTCATATGCACCTACCAGCAGTCCAGTATCATTGCAGCTGACCTCAAACCAGCGCCTGCATGTGCCTGGCGGGCTACTTGCTACCATGTACCCTGCATTGCACGTCACATTCAAAATCTCCCCAAAGAACAGCTTATTGGATGCTACATTGTTCGACCAACTCCTGCCCGACACGAATGAGTGGGGGGGGGGCATCAACGCTGCTGGACATTCCACCGGCTTGCACGAGAGTGCAGGGTCGAAGTTACAGTTGGACAGGCATGATGCGGATGCGTTACGGGGTGCACTAGGAGAATGACTCAGAATTCGGTAGCCCGTATTGCAGGAAACCTGCACCTCGGCACCCTCACTTACACCGCGATCCAAATGAGGGATTACTGTCAAGTTCTCGTCGTAAACAACAGTTGCATTCCCAGTACCGTTGCCTGCCCACAGCAAGCGCAGGTCGCAAAACCTTGGCACACATTTCAACGATCCTCCTACGCTGCCCTGGATGCTACCGTCATCTAAACAACTGGCTACATAGCTCGATGCGCAAAGCCCAGGCGGACTCGTTTCAACAACTGTGTTGTTCCTGCAATATACCCGTAGTTCTTCGTAAAAGCCTAGAGAAAAGTTGGATGACATATCTATTGCCACCCGATCCTGGATGTTTAGCGACCAAGTCCGTGACAGGACGCTTGCGTTACAAACAATGGGTTGACACTCAAGTGATTCAGAAAGCCCACAATCATTTTTGCATTTGATGGTAACATTCTTCGGAGCAGATGAATCCCTGCTCTTGAAACGATGCCCCAATTTGCAAGCTGCAGTCATGGTCTCGTTGTAAAAAACTCGAGAGGGCACAGGCGTTCCATCGAATGTTGGGATCGGGCACTCGACTGGCTTGCACGCTTTGTCGAGTGTGTATGTGCAGATGTTGATACAGGTTGCCAGATATGACGACTCGTTTGAGCATGCCGCAGTTGACCCGAGCGAGACGGCACGGTATCCAACTGAACAGTTCTCAACATGTTCATAGCACCTCTGATGCTCAACACAGTAAGGCCTTCCTGTTGGACTGACCCACTCGCCATCTTCATTGCATGTAATATTGAAGTGCTCTCGGCAAGATCCATGTGCTTGAACGTACCCTGCATTGCACGACACTTGGAGCGTCGTCTGCCATTCATAAATGGAATCGCTCGTCCATCCAGCTGTGACCGTGGCGCCTGCTGGGGGCAAAGCTGACGCATTGCACTGCAACTTGACGCAAGTCTGTGAATCATCAAAAGGACAATCGCACACGACTTCAGCACGTCTCGGGCTTGATGGCGCAGGATGTACAAATCTGTAGCCCATGTTGCAAGTCACATTGAACGCATCTCCATAGGTGAGGGTGTTGTTCGGATACTGCATCACACCCGTGCCGTTCAGACTGCTCCTAATTCTTTCGATACCGCCACAAATCGCAGGCCGACATGTTCTCTCCTGGGACCCTGCTGGATGCGGTTGATATGTGGATTCTCGACACTGCACTCTGTACATTAAGTTTCCGGCGGCGGTATTACTGCAGACGAAATGCGATTTCGAGGGAAGAATGGACCTGTAGCCGGCGTTGCAGGTAACTGTTACCGTGCTTCCGTAGACAGGCACATCGGGACATGTCCCGTCACCAGGGGTGTGTCCATCTGGACACCAAGTTTGGTTGCCATGGGGATCTGCCTCTCCACAAGATATTCTCAAGCACTCTTCTGTAACCGGACGGCTCACATTTGACATGTAGCCGTCGTCCTGACAGGTGGATACGACTTTGTTGCCACCGCGTTTATGATAGTATCCAGGATTACACTTGATCGTGAATGATGTTCCATACTCCACAAATTGGTTGCCGTTCCAAGTTGTCTCAAGTACAGTAGCCTTTGCATTTTCGGGCAAGATGGCGGCAGAACACCGCACCGGCGTGCAGTTTGTGTTGCTGGTTAGCCAAGGACACGCACAAGTGACTGTTGCAGAACGAGGATTTCTGTTCGCATCGGATCCTCCGAATCGTGTTCCATAGTTGCACTCAACGTCCACAGTGTCACCGTACTCAAAGCTTGCCGATGAGGAAGAGAGATTTCCATCTAGGCTTCCACGTATGGCCTCTAGATCGCAAAAGACCCTCTGGCATGACGTATTCGTCTCGACGGGTACAATATCCCAAACATTGCACTTCGCATCATAGTGTTCAGATTGCTCGCATGCAGACAAGGATGATGCAGACGCTCTGTATCCGTCGTTGCAAGTAATGACGAGGGCGTCATCGTGGAACGTGGTGCCACTTGGAACTTGTGCCTTTTGGTGCAGATCTGCCCGCGGCGTGTTGTGACACGGAATACGTTCGCATCTCTCTGCTGTATTTGTCAGCATACCATCGTCTCGACAACGCATAGTGAATTCGGTAACATAGTTCGACCTATCACGTCCCCCGCTCCGCAACAAGTAGCCAGTATTGCACTGAATAGCATACTCGCCGAATGAAGGATACCCATCCGTCCACCCCGTTTTGACGCTTGCATTCCCTGGAGGAAACGACGAGGATGGACACTGCACAGCAGAGCAATTGACTGTGCTGGGTAACCAAGGACAACTGCATGAAACTGTCGCAGACTTTGGACCAAAGGTTGAATGATTGGAAAACCGGTATCCCTCTTTGCATGTGACAGTAAAAGATTCCTCGTATGCAATCTCCGAGGCGGAGCTCGTCATTGAGCCTTTTCCTGCCAACGAACTCCTGATGGAATTGAGATTGCCACACATAATCTGCTGACATGCTGTGCCTGGTATGATGGGGGTGTACTCGAACCCCGTGCAATTGCTGTTGTAAATCTGTTCATCATCGCAAGTGGATGACGTTGTCGTAGAAGCACGGTATTCTTTTTTGCAGGTCACCAGTACATCCGCGCCATAATATAGCGGCGAGATTGGAGATTGAGATGCTTGGTTTGCGTCGGCGATCCCAGTACAATTTCCTGGAACGCATCGCCGGTCAACGTTTGTCATCTCACTGTCGTCGTCACACATAGAGCTGAAACTTTGCGCAAAAGACTCGCCATCTACCCTGTACCCGTAATTGCACTGCACCGTGAAGCGTGACCCATAGATTGTGGTATTCTCTGTTGGCGGCCATCCCGGTGTGGTCACAACACCAGTGATGTTGGGAACGGCCCTTTTCAAACCCCCCAAATCACATGTCACGCTTGCGCAGTTGATATTTTGTGGGATCCATGGACAGCTGCAAGTCACGGTCTCTCCGACAACATCAGCCTGGCCACCAAAGCGGAAGCCGGTGTTGCAAACGATTTCAAGTGATTCGCCGTACGCAAGTGCAGAGGCATTCGAAGATGCGATTCCCTTTCCTTCTAAATTCGAGAGGACAGATGTCATATTACAAAACACTTGTTTGCACTTGTATGACGAATGGTAATGAAAACTATGACAAGTTGCACTGTACGTGTCCTTGTTGGAACATGTTGCAGCCGAACTTGGGACAGCCGCCGCCCTGTATCCATCCTTGCACGTCACGTTAACAGAAATCCCATAAGACACCCCCGCAGCTGGATTTTGTGATGCTTGATTTTCGTCCGCTGATTCACATGAAATCTCTTTGCATCTTTCCTGAAGATTTGTCATAACCATGTCACTTCCGCACGTTGACGTATAACTTGTCTGGCAATGGCTACTATTGCATGGGCCACTTTCAACATAGAAACCCTCATTGCACGTAATATCTATAGTGGTGCCAATGATTACTGCCGCGTCGGCTGTCCCTGCCCCCGCATTGGCAGGAGGAAGCATGCTGCTGTTGCATTTTGATCGTACACATAGGGAACCCACGTCATAGGGAACCCACGGGCATGCGCACGTCAGCGTTACTTCCGTTTGGGCTGAAAGGGGCGAGTTATAATAAGTGTAGCCACTGTTGCACGAGATGGTAACTTGATCTCCATAGGACAATTCGTCTGTCGAGGAATTCATAATGCCCTTACCGGACAGTAGGGATCTAATATTCGGCAAACCTGAACATACAACAGGGTTGCAGGACATGCCAGATGCGTTAAGTTTGAATGTTGCACATGTCCCGTGGTATGTGGTTTTGTCATCACATTCAGCTTTCAACGACGTAGACGCAGACGCACGGTAGCCGTCGTTGCAAGTCAAAATAACGTCATTTCCGTACACAAGATCTGAGAGAGAGTTTGCTGTTTCGAGCAGCTGACGACGTCTGGCTGGCGCCGGTGTGGAAAGGGTTGCACTTGAAGTGGTCGTCAGGGCTGGTGTAGAACTGCTGGACGTCGTTGGCGCTGGTGTGGAAGTGATTGATGTCGTCGGGGCTGGTGTTGTGCTGCTTGATGTTGCACTTGAAGTGGTCGTCAGGGCTGGTGTAGAACTGCTGGACGTCGTTGGCGCTGGTGTGGAAGTGATTGATGTCGTCGGGGCTGGTGTTGTGCTGCTTGATGTCGTCGTCGCTGGGACGTACAACCGAATCCCTGCAGCATTTCTGTCCACAGCAAGGGTACACGGAATCGGTATGCAGTATTCATCTAATCCTGACATTTCACCATCGTCACCACATGTTGCTGTGAATTCTGTCTTGAAGGTCGACTCGTTATTGCCTCCACTGGCCAGCATAAAGCCAGAATTACACGTAAGAGTATACTTTTCGAGGTAGTTCAGCATGCTCGAGGTAGCGGTAGGGTTAGCAGGTGATGGAGCTACCGTTGCATGGCTTGTATTTAGCTGGGTCCTGTCACATTTCAACGCCACACAGAGATAACCAGAAATTTCGAAGGAACCACACACCGATTGGCTGCAATTTGCTTTTGCGATTTTCACTCTTGACGTGGCGTTCCCGAACGTATATCCCGCATTGCAGCTGATGGTGACTGTGTCACCATAATATGCATAGACACCCCCAATGGAGTGGTTCACGACTCCTGTTCCACTTAGCGCATTGCTCAGGTTTGATATGGCACATCTGTATGGCGCACAGCTTACGCTTGAACTGTAGGTACAGTCTTGCGAACACGTCCCAATGTAAGTTGTTTCTGCATCGCAGGGCGCATACGTAGCGGGTCTTGCCTGAACGCCATATCCGAAGTTGCATTCAACCGTTGCATTGCTGCCATAGTCTTTAGCTCCCGAGACGCTCAGATTAGACGTTATGATTGCGTTTGAGTCCTGCGGCCTTGTACATCGAGTTGGATGATTGCATATCTTTTCTGAGTTCCACACTTTTCCATAGCTGTCGCAGCCCACCATGAAGGAAGACAAACATGTATCACTATCTGCATTGTAACCAGCATTACATACAATCTTTGCTACCTCCCCGTAGTGCATTCCATTGGCTCCTGATTCGCCTGCAGCCCATGCTGAGTTTGCTGTCGGCAGTGCAGAAGTATCGCAAAAGACGGGCAGGCAGTTGAGATCTCGGTTGAGCCGACACGTCTCTTTGCATTTGCCCACCGCTTGAACACCACCCGATGCATTGTTGGTTCCAATTCGGTATCCAGTATTACACAATACGCTCACCGTTTCTGAATAGAGCATCTCCGAGGGGTCGAGACTGACTGATTTGGTAGCATTATTCATCGTGATTGAGCTAGTGGCGTTGCAACGCACCGGCAGACATTCCATATCCGACTCCAAGTCGCATCCCGCACAACGCACTGTGTACGTCTTGTCATCAGCACAGGTCATAAAGTCTTTTCCTTTCAGGCCTGCCCTGTAGCCTGCATTACAAGTCACTGTGCCATTACTTCCCAAGTCAATGATGGGTGGCACCACGTAGTCAGCTTCGTTGATTGCCCGTGCGTCACACACAATTCGCTTACAGTACTGGTCTGTACCGCGCAAAGTGCCGTTTGCAAGGGCTTCAATGTGAATGAATCTCGTGCACTGTGTCAGATTTCCGCTAGCAATATATCCCTTTCGGCAGATGAAGGTTGCTCTTCCGCCGTAACTGAGCATGATAGTAAGCGCTCCGCTTGGATCCTTTTCTGCTGATCCAGTTTCGTTCGGCCTCAGATTACCGATCCACGTTGAGAATCCCTCGAACGAGGCGTTGCCAAATTGAGACGATAAAAAGCTTGGAGCCATCACTGGATTGCAGGTGGGTTCAGGGGCAAAGCCACACGTGTCGGTACAGAAGATGGATGTCTCTCGACTGTCCGCAGCACTTACTGAATTCGGACGATACTGGTACATTCTCATAGTGTCAGCTCAAATCACAGTAAAAACGAAGAATTTTTGCGGAGGAGAACTCTGCTTTTCAGTGCACACTCACCCCCGCGTTGCACGTCACGATGACGCTGTCTCCGAACTCTGCTGTTTGTTGACTCGATACGCCGTTTTGAGGACTTGGCGAAAGACACTTTACCTGAAGGACAAAAAGTGTCACCTTTCGTTCGTTGATCACCCAGCAGTAGTGCAAGGTTTTGTCTCACCTTCTTGCACGTAAGCCCGGCATCTTGCCACATGCAATCGTTGCACGTCACTGTGAACGTCCTTGGACTCGAACACTCGGTCCATGCTTGCGACGTTGAGTATGTCCTGTACCCAGGATTGCAAGTTATGTTAATAACGTCGTCGTGAACACCAGTGGCCTCGACTTGATCTGAACGGGAATTGTCCGGAAGAGGCGTATATCGACCGCATGGCGCTGGAACACAGTGATCGCTGGGCAAGATGGGGAGAACGGCAACGCCCGATCCGTGCAGAGCGCACTTGACTGACGCTGTCTTGGTACACGCCTGCGCTGTAGTGCCATTCACAGCATATCCCACGTTGCACGTGTACGTGGTGGATTCATGATACTTCACAAACTGCAGTGTGACCACAGTGTCAGTGTGCGTCTCACAAGTTTGCGTACGTAGGCATTGTGAGGGTGACAGAGTGACAGATTAAAGGGAGGGGGCGGGACAGTCAAACTTACCGGTTTGCTGGAGACAGCATTCGTTGGCACCTGCAAGCATGGACAGGGCACAGGCTCGCACCTGCCCACCATCACGAGGAACGTCAGGGCAGCATTTGATGGTCATCCAAGCTGCTCGATACAGAGCAAGGGGTGAAGGCGTTGCGCTTGCACACTGCATGTAGCTAAAGCGATCCAGTCGGTCTTGTGTGGCTTTGAATGCGGGCACGGGGAGTGGATGATGAGGGATTCGTACGATAGCGGCGCGTCGGGGTAGTGACATTTCGCACTGCACGTTGCCGTCCCCGTTTGAGTGTAGTTGAAGGTCAGCCCCCCCGTTGACAAATAAGCGTCGTTGCAATTCGGTCTGCGCACAGTGAACAAGTCAGTTCCACCCAAAGTGCTGCATATACCTGGCTGAGATCAATCGACTTGTTGCACTGAGAGTGCGCTAAATGGAGAGGAGCAGGGCCCGGAGAAAGCTTCGCAAAGAGTTGCGTGGGCCAATGGAATGCAGTGGAAAAACTCACGTGAAAGAGGCTGAAATTGGCAAGTAGTATCCCTGGTTGCACTTTATCGTGGTGGAATCCCCGGGATTTAGAGTAACGTTTGGAGAGATGATTGCAATATCTGCGCAACCATGCGCAGGAGGGGGGGGTTATCAATCTCAGGCAGCACAGACAAATGATATGGGAAATCTACGTGTGAAAGGCTGGCAACCTCCAAACACCGACCTTAGAGTACATTTGACAACATTGGCCCGCAAGCGTTCTCCGTTTGCCCATTAATATTTACCTTTTGAGAAGTCAGAGCCACAAAAGTTTTTGTCGCAGGTAACATTGAAGGGCGGACATGTGATTTGGACACACGTTGCTTGCACCTGCAATTGACCATTGACCGGCCCCACAGAACCTGCACCCAGCTCTGGTAGGATTCATGCATTCACAAAAGATCAGGAACAGCGTGTCCGGGACCGGAATCAGCGTATCCGCTGACCTGGCGATGGCGGCGTAGGTTGCAATACGATCATTAGGAATAGCAACATTATGGGCAAATTCATTTTGTGTGGGAATGAACCTGTGCAAAGATCTGTGTGCTGTAGCTCACAGGCGCCGTCTCTTGAAAAGGGTGACTGCAAGCGATAGGGAAGGCTTGAGCGGTAACCGGAGTTGCATTTTGTGGTCACAGACTCTCGATTGAAAATGGAATCTGTGCAATAGAATAGAAAAGGATCCATGTCAACTACCCTCTTGTACCATGCCCAGATTGCGGGTTCGTCCCATCTTGCAAGGATCCGAGAGCATTCAATTCGGGAGCACCCGACTAGATAGTGAGCCATGTCGTGCGCTTGTGATACCGGCATGAAACTCTCCATAAGTATGGGCAACATGTGCATGCATTGGGGCCCGCCATGCTAGGTAACTCACTAGTTCCTTGAAAAGCAGAAGTGCGGCTCTCTGTAACTTCTGCGCGAGTTTCCTGGTTCCACCATCTGGCTGAGGCAACCCCGTGCGGATCAATCACCACCGGGCAGATCTGCTCACGAAACAAGAGAACTCGTCAGATCATACAGAGCGCGTGTTTCTTTGCACACATTCTTATCAGCAGGGTTTCATGTGCACATGCGTGCACACAAATGACTGGTGCAGGTATCCGGAACACACCGTATTGTAGACGCAAATTAGAGTAGGCGTGAACTCGCAAACCGGAGAGCGAGTGCACTGCGTTCTATTCGTAAGCTGCGCACCACCCGAGTAATCCGCGGGCTCGCGATACAAGTAGCCAGCGTTGCACTTGACCTCGAGTTCATCGCCCAGCTTCATTTTGCCCGGGTCTGCTCCACGCAAGGGCACCGCCACTGAAAACTCCGGCGCTTGGAAAGGAGGACACAGGATCGGTGCACAGCGCTTGTACGCAGACTTTCCCGCTGAATCCAGGAAAATGCCACTGGCTGTGCAGGTCACCTCGAAGTGCGAAGGCCCCGTCTCTCGGCAGGTGCCCTGCCCGAGTATGCTCTGCCCGGGGTCGTGCGAACCCGACGTTATGCTGGTCGTGGCCGCCCAGCACATGATGTAGACTGCGGCAGCCGTCAATCGCGGACAGACTCGTCTTCTTCTGCAAGTTGCGAGCTCCGGGCGCCGTCTTGGGCCCTCTGGCGGGCATGGCAAGGTCGGACGCGCTGACGTGCCACGCGCGCGCGGCACTCCTCTGTGAGCGCGCGTCCGCCCGTGCTGCTCCTCCACGCCACCCGGCCGCTGCATGCAGTCACGGATGCCGTGTCTCCACCGCCACGTCTGTAGGCTGAACAGTTGTGCGGACGGACCTCTCTGCAGTTGTGCAGAGAGGTCCGCTGCGAGGGCCGCGCACGAGAGGTCCGGACCTGGCACAACGTCTCCTCCTCCCCGCGTCCTGCTGCAGCCACCACCGCAGATTCCGGCCAGATGGCCGTCATCGACGGTGCCCAGTTCCGCGCAGGCAGCGCCGTGGTGTGACGGAAGCTCCAAACGCCGCTCCTCCGCGGCGCTGCGGCCGGCGCAGTCGTCCTCCCCGTGATGCGCGTCATGCAGGCCGCGCGCGCCGCGCGCGCCGTCCCCGCCCCCCTCCGAGTCCCAACAGCTCGGCGGCGACGCGTGCCGGCACCCTCCGTCTGCAGGCCGGAGACCGACGGGGAGCGCCCGCTCGCCGCGCATTACGGGCGTGGTGCTCCCGGCACGCCCGTGTGCCCCCTCTCGCCCCCGCGCCCGGAAGAAGCCGGGCGGTGTGTGCGTCCCGGCTTGGCGGCGGCGCCTTTTCGATGCGAGGCGAGTTCGTGGCACGACAGTCGTGCCGCCGCGCAGGTGCCTGGTCTCGCTCTGCCTGCGCCTCCCCGCCGCCGGTTCGACGTTCCGCTGCGCGACGTTCCGCTGCGGCGAGGGGGGGGGGCAGGTGGCCGTCGAGGCCCGCGGCGGCCGCAGCGAGTCCCGCCTGTGCCGCGCCACACAGTGCGCGACCGTGCCGTGCACCGGTCGCCTGTGCACGACCGCCTGCGCGTGCGGCACCCCCTCTTCCCGCTCCCGCCGCCCGTCACAAGCTTCGTCACCTGCGCGGTTTGTTTCCCGAGGATGTGCCTGACCATCGGGACCCGAGGATGAGTTTCAGAATTCATCCTCGGGACGCTGCCGTTACTCGACCCCGACGGGTAAAACGTGCTCGGGACGACCACGCCGGGCGGGCTGCCGTGCGTGGCCGGCATTCCCAGGCGCCGACGCCACGTCTGAACTTCTGGTGGCGTACCTGCTCCGCAAGTCCGGGTACGGTAATCCCTGTCTTAGTGTCGCCCCGGCCCTCTGTACGGCATGGGGTGCGCTGACGGTGCAAAAGCCAGGTGCGTGACCGCAGCGGTGCGCGCTTGCGGCAGCCTGCACGGTAAACGTACTGAGTGCAGGTTGATGTGTTTGGCCGCGGTCTGCGCGCTCGTGTGCGCGCGAAAGACGGCCAAATCGTCAAGATCGAGCACTGTGACCGCGCATGGACAGAAATCAGCGCGCATCTCCAAAGCTGGACACCTGCATTTCAGAACGGTGCATCATGACACAGATCATGGCACATCGCCTGCTGCTCTTGGCGCCTTCCTACTCGGCCGGACTGGTAAGATATCTCGATTTGGTCGCCCTTCACAGTGTTCTGACACAATTTTGCACGTTTAGGCGAGTGTATCATGATTTTCCTGGCACACACCACCTGCGTATTGTTGCTTTACATGATAACACAGACCATGGCGCGTCTAAACCAGCTTTTGGCACGATCCTATTTGGCCGGTATCGTAGGTTATCGTCGATTTGGTCGCCCTTCGCACTGTTTTGACACTATTTTGAACGTTTAGGCGAGTGTAACATCATTTTCTTGGTAGACACCACCTGCATTTTGGCGCTGTACATGATAATTCACACCATGGCGCATCTACAGCAGCGATGGGTGCTCTTATCCTCTGCCGGGATCGTGATATATCGTCGATTTTGGCGAGTTTCTAGCTGTTTTCACGAGTGCAGTGTTGCTTGTGAGAATC
>Ga0115006_10000877_pt1 | contig 17516 bp, 5 predicted proteins | sample ArcOceMetagenome_3_FD_88943 | JGI IMG/M metagenome (GOLD analysis project Ga0115006, IMG submission 88943) | Marine eukaryotic phytoplankton communities from Arctic Ocean - Arctic Ocean- Svalbard ARC20M Metagenome | ecosystem: Environmental > Aquatic > Marine > Oceanic | place: Arctic Ocean...
ATACAGATGCAGATACATATACAGATACAGATACAGATACATATACATATACATGTACATATACATATACATATGCATGAAGATTTGTATCTACGTAGACGCAGAGACTGTCTCAAGAAGTATAACGGTGAAGATAGAGATGAATATAGCCGCTATAGACACAGTGCTAGCCGCCACATGGCTAGTTGTAGCATGTTTCAAGAAATATGATACGTGTCGTATGTTTCAAGAAGTATAATGGCAAGGATACAGATATATATATACATATAGACATAATTCTAGCCTCCGCATAGCTAGTTACCTACCTACCTCTCCACCAATCGAAGTAGACTTGGATGAAGATACGGATGCAAAGATGTGGTGTAGATATTCCCATGAATCTAGAGAGACAGACAGACAGAGAGAGAGAGAGAGAGAGAGAGAGGAAAAAAAAATGGGAGAGAGAGATTTTATATAGGCTTGGATGATGATATTGTATGATAAGGATGCGAAGATGTGATATAGACATTCTTAACGCATTTTGACGCGCGCACACACGTACATACACATTGACCCGCGACAGTGGCTGGAAAAACGATTTCTGCTGCATCTGTGGGATGATGTCGACGCCGCAGAGCGCGAACGCGAACGGGTGCATTCCACGCAGCCGCGTCTGATGGAAGAGATTGAGCGCCTCCGCGAGCTACGTGCTTGAAGATTCTATTGTAGCACAGCGTAGATCTCGCATCAGGGAGTTAAAACGAATTTTATTCATTAAACTTAATTCAAAGGGAGAGTTTCAAGGACAGACGGACTGACAAGCCCAACGCACCAAGAGCGTCATGATACGCGCGGGAGGAGGGAATCCTAGTGCCCCTTACCTCCGCTGCGATATTTGTTTGATCCTTCACCAATCCTCGCATCTGTAAAGTTAGAAAGAGAGCAAGGGAGTGCAGGTCATGGCAAACGGGAAGATCGCAACAACATGCCTATCACGGTCTCCACAAGGATTCAAGTTCCAGGTCAATCGCCGAGCTCGACACCCGTATCTCGTCAAGGTTGCCCATCATGTAGTTGGCATTCGCACCATCCTGTCCCACGGACCATCGCCACCCTGGGGTCGTAGTGAGGTCTGACACAAAAGGGCAAGGCTGAGTGGATGATGCGGTGCACGCGGACGTGTCCCCGGCGTTTGCCCAGCCCGCCATGCTCGCCCAGCTCACTGCGTCCACAAACGCAGATACCAAGCGTCAGCAGCATGTTGGGGCAGAAGGTTCGCATGCGTGCATACACGCTCTCGGCCCATCACTGTACTGTGGGTGCTCAAATGTTCACCTGCACTGGTTTGATCCTCGACCCATCTCAAATCTTTGTGCCTCTTTTGTCCTGCTCAAAGGCGAAATGCCTGTTACGCGACTAAGCCAGATTTCACGACGCATTGTTGCTTGTGAAAGCCTCGCAGGGTGACAATGAAAGCAGCGGCACGAAGGTAAAGAGAAAAACCGGTGCTGCGAATGGCGGCAAGACAAAGATCCAAATTGCCAGCAACGTTTCCCGCGCTTGACTGGCACGTGCACGATGCGCTGCTCGCTACCAATTTGGGGTTGGACAAGTAACCGCTGCTCAAGTCATAGCAACTCCCATGCAATCAGTTGGGCGTAGCTCAAATAACAAAACATGTGAATGGCGCACGTGTGCGTCCGACTTTGCATACATTGTTATCAAAACATCAGTGTCCGCATCAGACACATGCATGCCGACGCAGGTCTGGTCATGAACGTGATACCTGCCGGGGTCAGTGACGTAGATTTCCGTGATTGATCCAGCACCGTCTACTGCTGTGATTGTCGCCGCAAACCCTGAGCCGACTTTGCACGTTCCTGTGACTAGCCCCCCACCGCAATCAGACGCAGTTGTGCACACCTGCCCGACGTATCCGGTGTCGCACACTCCACCACCATAGGCAGAAAGGGTCATTCCAACTGTACAGCCCGCCAGGGTACCACTGAGCTTCGAAACGCCGAATCCGAGACCCTTGCCGCGAAGCCCAATGGTTCCGCTGAGAGAACCGCTAAGGCAAACATCGTCGAAACAGTCTGAGCCGGTGACGACTGATCCATACGGGTCGACGTAGTAGAGGCGTAGTTGCCCCGCAACGCCGCCATCATATGAGACAGCCACGTGATACCAAGTCTCGGGGTTTAGCGCGATTCTGCTGCCAACTGTGATCGTCGTGCTGGAGGTCTTCACGGAAAATTCAAGCTGGTTATTCGAGTTCTTGTGGAACGTCATGAAATATGACCCATCCGAGTTATGCCACGACAAGTATGTCTGTTTGCCTGTCAGTGTGCTGTGAAATACTGAGGCCTCCCATGTAAACTGCGTGAAGGTGCGGGTGTTCATGAATGCGTAGTCTGTCGTTCGTAGAAACTTTGATCCAGTAAATTCAAGTGAAAAATAGTTGGGCAGGCACAGAACTGAAAAGGTTTGATTATGGGGAACCCAACGAGAGTACATCGGAGGCGAGGCAGATAAAAACTCCAAGTCATTATTTCGCGATGTCGTCACCATGCTTCCAGACCCCAGCGCACTTGGCACCCGTGTATCACTCGAATACGTACTTGCTGTGCGAATGCTGACATCCTCTATTATAGCAAAAACATTATGATTGTCCACGCCCTCCTCAAATCTCCAATAAACAAGGACATCGTGCTTATTAACAGCAGCAGGACAGACACAGGTGACGCCGTCGCCTTCCCACCCTGCCATACAATTGTTACCGGAATTTCGGATTCCAACGCTCATGACTTTCCTCGATGATGGACGATGCCCGTTTTCACGAAACGCCACGCCCGTAAAGTTTGCATGGACTCCATTGTTGCGGTTCTCTCGGGGAGAGTATGCATGCCTGTAGTACTCGGAGGACTTGTCTTTGCACCAATTCGAGCATGACTTCCAGCCAGTGGAACACGTGTCAGTCTCCTGCACTCCAGACATGAAGAACCCGGTTGTTCGACCATTGGCACAAAGAAGCAATTGGTATGGAATGGACTTGTCGGGACCTGGATCAGGACTGTCCGCTGCAAATGCTAATTTTCCATACACATCCTGGGCAGGCAGGCCTTCCCAGCCGACATCCGACGCCATTATTGGTCTCCGCCCCTCAGCCCGAAAGATGACTCGATCATCCACGCCATTTATATCGTCGTCTCTGAAATGGAGAATATATTGCAGTTGATTGAAAGGATAGTGTCGGCAATCAGAACGATATCCCGACCTGCCGTATGGGAATGCTCCAGTGAACGCATGTTCTTGTGCCAAATCGACCTCATTATCATCTGTGTAACATATGAGCCATCCGCCCCCGTCTGTGTCTTGGTCACAGAATCCGATGAAACCATCCCGTGACCCTGTGTTGTTTGACCAACGAGTGTGGAGCCAGTAGTATCCAGACTGAGTGTAGCCATCTTCAAGCAGGCTCCTGCAACTTTCACCGGGCGCATGCTCTGGATTTAGAGGATGCGTGAAAGTATACACGTAGTCCGATATGTAGTATTGGCTTGAACCGGCGGTTGGGGTTGTGGTGAACACAGAATCAACCGTTGCTAAGCGAGTGGAGCCCGTATAATGAACAATTCTTCTCGTTTCAGAACCAATCATCATATTGTACCCCAAATATGAGCCCTCTAGCTTTGATGAAGTATTGTCGAGCGCGAATTGCAGGTTAGAACTTGTGCTCACGACCTCAATAATGACACCCGACACAATGTCATCACCTGAATAATCACGAGACGAGTTGACTCGCTGGAGACTTGTTCTATGCACCGATCCTCCTCGGGTCTTGATGTTCGCAGTGCTGCCGCAGCATGCGGTATCCGCCTCCGCGTCCGGTGCTCCAAAAAACGCAACTCCTCCGTCCCACATGGCAACGGACGCTCCTGCCCTTCCCCCAGCAACTGCAGTGCTCGGCACATGTGAGTCATCTTTTCTCCAGTACCACTTCCTGACCACATGAGTCTTTTGAAGCCCGTCGGCAACGCGTGTGCTGGGAAACATGACCGTGTCTGCAACGACTGTGAGCACATTCGTTGCTGTGTTGACAGCTGTCACTTCGATGGCCTGATTCATTCCGATTGACACTGTGCCACTGGAATCGTCTACGAATATTGCCGTCACGTCCTCAACAGAGATGCTTGTCACTTTTTCGGCGAAATCTGCCGTCAAATAGGTGAAACGCTGGACAGGCTGCTTGCGCCATATACACAAAGATCCTGCGCTGGGCAAAAAGCCCTGTTTTTGTGTGTACACAAAATTGCTGTCAGATGCGTAAGCCTCAGCATCTTGAAAGGGCCCACCGGCAATGATAATGCCCGAGTATTTATCAATGGCGACGCTCGTGCCAACCCTTGTACCCAGATTACTATTGACTGCAGTCGCTGAAGTCTGAATCAGGCGCTGTGATTCTGTCCATCGACGAATTTCTCGTCCCGCTGAACTTGTGCCGGTCCCCTCCTCAAACACAAAAACCGAACCAGCACTTGTCAAGGCGTTGGTGAGACCCGAAAATGCGATATCGCTGCCAGGAGCCCCAACGACTAAAGTCTGACTGGCAACGGCTATGGACCATCCGAAAAGATCTGAGGCACTGGCGGTACTGCTGACAATAGTTTGTTTATAGCCCCATTTGTTGGATAGGCCGACAGAATTCCCGTTGCCGCTGTGGATGACGTACGCATCACCAGCAGAAGGCGTAGCTTTGAAGGCAGAACTGACCGTTACAATCGCTTCGCCAGTTGACGATACTGAGTACCCACTTATTGTTCTCGTCTGGTCATTGATGGTTACCATGTTTGTCAAGTACGAAAGCGCATTAGGTCGTGGGGTGTTGCCAGGATCGCAGCATGTTACTGTGCCAATTGAAAATGTGGTCGTGCTGCAAGCTGTTGAACAGCTGACTGTGCCCCTCTCCACGACATAGTAGTTGCGTTCGAAAATGTAGACTGCGCCTTCATCTTTCGACCCGGATCGCGGACATCCAACAAAGACCGTGTCTTCTCGAATGGCAAGGCTCCATCCAAAATGCAGGAAGTGCGTTGCTTTGTGATTGCTCGAGGTTGTTAGCTCTAGGATGCTCATCGCAGCAGCAGCGCCTTGTGTAGCCAAGGCGTTCGAAGTGGCTGGCGCTTCAAGAATTTGAGTCAATCTCCATCTGTGCTTAGTGGAATTGCCGTGCCGTTCAAACAAGTACACTCTCCCTCCCTCTGTCAGGGGGGCCTGATGCGACGTACATAACCCGGTTGTTGTCGACCGCACCAAGCAGTACGAATGAGAGTCAGCCCACGGCGCGCCTACTGCCATGAGATGCCTATCATTCTTGTGGCGCCCGTTGGCAATTGAAAATCCGAAACCATCCTTTTCGCAACCGTTGACACAAAGAGGTTTGCCAGTGATGACATACTCGCTGGTAGAATCAGGCAAAATTGTCCACGCCGGGGATACTGTTGCAATTTTGGTCCTTCCATTGTAGTCAGTAATTGTTCTCACCTGCCCCGATCCTTTACCTTGCACGATTTTGATACTACACTTGATGTAAAGGTCATCAATATCGGGCGAGGTGCTTTCGAGCTGAATCTCAGTTGTGGCCGGAGCCCCTTGATAAATTGGTTGACCGGGAATACCGGGAACGGAAATTCCAGTCACAGTGAGAACATTAGTAAAGAAATTGACGGCCGTGACCGTGATCTCCAGATTCGACATCACGGTTATGTAAGGCTTCCTTTGCCAATGTGAGAGCACGAATAGAGAGTCAGCAGTAGGATTCGAGGTAAATGCAGAGGATACAGTAACGTGTCTATCGCTAGCATGTATAGATATCGTCCTGGTTTCAACATCACTTGTCGTGCCAATGTTGCCATCAAGGTCAATTGTGATAGACAAGCCGATGTATTCGCCGGCCAGCGTTGATGCAGAATCCGGCAGCTGAAATCTTACGTTACTTGCAGATGCCTTGATCTTTCCCCACAGAGAGGCTTCAAAGAGTTCGAGTGCATTTTTGACTGTGATTGTCGTGGATCCAGTTTCGAATGAGTAGCCGTACAGGATACTGGATGAGAGTCCACCGGATGCATCAGTGCTGACCATCGTCGTGCCTCCCCGTGATCGACCAAGTGCCACATATTCGCTATCTAAGCAGGACGTGTACGGCGACATGACCGGAAAATAAGGAGCTTTAAATATCTGAACATTGGTCCAACCTCCCGCGGAAAAGGATGATGTGATGGTTGTGGAGGTACAAGGCGACGCTCCACTGCAAGGATATGCATACACGGCAGAGGTTGCGACAATCTGTACGGTGTCTCCTGCATAAGTACTCGCCCAATTGTTCTTGCCAGCGGCGGGGGCACAACTTCCAGCGGTGATGCTGTTTTTTATCGCCACGGCAGGATTATTGTCTATTTTGACGTATGCGATCACATCTGTCGCGTCGCCCTGGGTGAACGGCGCAGTACCTCCAACCCAAAAGGCACCCAACAAGTCCTTGGCACTTGAGACACAAATTTCAGTATCCCCAGGATGAAGAGGCTGGACCAGTGTGGCTCCTGCTGTGTAGTCGGAAACGTGCGTCTGTGCTGCCGCAGCTTCTGAGTACTGATTCCATACGCCTGCAAAATCCAACCCACCCTGCCCGCAAGATGTGCTTTGGGCAGTCAGTTTTTCGACCTGCTTGAAACCGGCTGTGCTGTGATTTGTGAAGCGGTGTCCAATGACCAGGGTGCCAGCTGGTTCAATGGCTGTGATAGATGCTCCAGTCACGTTCAGCTCATTGCCATCGACACTCCAAACGTGGACAGCAGTGTTCATGCCTATCATGATATACCCCGAGGTTGAACCCCCGAGCAGATCTGTTGCCGACGCTACGGTAATCGTCTGATTCGAAACGCGGTCTGCCACCTGCGCTGCTGTAATGGCAACTGCAAGCGTTGTGTAGGTGTAACTCGGCTGTTGAGCAAAGACATACACGGCACCGGACACGGACTGCGTCTGCCCAGCTTGGTTCTGCATGGGGAACACAGGGTAATCCACATTCGTCTTCCCTGGTGCACCAACCAACACCTCTGCCTGCGCGTATTCCTCTGGATCTTTCGGGCGGAGGTCCACAGAGCTCACGACCGTTCCTGCAGAGCAAGCACAAAGACATTTGTCAAGACACGTGTTTTGCAGCCACACCTCGAAATTGCCGAAAGCGAATGGCACTCACCAAAGTAGGCAAAGTCTTCGGGATCATCGGGAACTAGCTTAGTGTACTGGTCAAATTTCATGCTGGCACTCCGTGCAAGCAAGTACGTTGCGCCAGAGTCTGTTTTCTCGGAAACACCTGCGTTCGGAGCGCCTACGACGGCATATCGGTTGTCAGCAGTGATGTGCACCGATGTACCATACCTGTCGCCTGCCTTGGTATCTCCTCCAGAGAATGTCTGTTCCATATGCCTCGGACGGGTTTGCCGCCAAGTAGGGTTGATTTGAACTAAGCTGATGGCACCAATATCATCGTTTGTAACATCAGCAAATGGCGCGCCAATCGCAAGAGTATTGCCTGAGAGGACTGCACTCGCCCCAAAATTAGCCGACGCTGAGGTACTTGTCACGGCGTAATCGCCATAGTACGGCGCCTTGTGCTGTAATTGCTCACCGTTGCTCCGCGCTGCAGTACCCCTCCCGTCTGACCAGTAGTTGACAGAATGCTTGGCACCAGCATTGCCAGTGTATTCGAGGGCAGCAGAGCCGATTGCAGGCTGAGAGATTGCCTTGACGTAACCCCAATTGTTCAGGCCTCCATAATTGCGGGCGAAGAGGTATCCCTTTCCGTCGTTCTCCTTTAAAGAGGTAACAAGGGCATATGATCCGTCAAGAGCCACACTGAATCCGAAAAAGGCGTTTGTTCCTGCATCGGGAGCAACCAGCACCTTGGATAACCTCCACATATTGGATGTAGTACCGTCGAAGACTGTATCAAACCCTCGCTCAAAGATATAGGCGGCACCAGTATTCGTGTTGACTCCAAAAGAACCAACAATAGCAGTGGAACCACTGATGTCGACGGAATATCCAAAGAAATCTCCAGCTGCGGCAACATCGCTCTGCGTTGTACAAGAGGGCGGATTCGAGCATGATGTTGCGGATCGGCTTGCGACAAAGACCCACGGCGATGATGTTGATGAGCCGTCTACTGGGTTCCGCTCGTGAAACTCTACCTTGCCAGCAACAGAAGTGCTTCCATAACAGCCGCTGACGACATAATCTCCGCTGACCGCAACGTCCCAGCCTGCATGTGGTTGCATGTTTAGTGAGTCGATACGGTGAGATAGAATGCAGAAAATTCAAAACAGGACTTGCACGCATGCAAGAGCGCGGTACCGCAATGAGAGTTCGCCGTCGTTGTGGAAATAAGAGTCCCTGAATACCGGAATTCTCCATTCTGGTGACGCTCGTACGCGAAGGCAGCTCCCGTCGCCGCGTTAGTTTTTTTGCTCTTGTAGGCGCCTACTACCAGGCGGGTGCCGCTCAAGGCGACTGAACTTCCCCACTCGTGAATGGCAACCGTTGGAGACGTCTGCGAAGTGCATGTTGTCAAATCGCTTGCACAGTTCGTTTCGGTCCACAAGGCGCCATAGTATTGGGAGTTATCGCGACTCCCTGGCCATGAGAGTGTTTGGACCAAGCCCCACGTGTCAGCTGAGTATGACCCGCGATCTGCACAGCGCCCTGTCGAACCACTTTGTGCGCAGTCAGACCGATCCCGTTCGTGTATGAAAATATCCCGGTTTCCTCGCCGTCCCACAACCAGAGTGTTGGCGTCGACGGCAACGCTGAAGCCGTACATAAAAGAATCGGCCCATGAGGGCACAGCCACCTGCTTCTTAAAATTCCACGAATCGTATCCGCCCGCCGCAGTGATGGTGTTCCTGTACCATAAATAGACTGTGCTGTCGCCGCCACTTGTGCCCCCGGTCGGCGCGTATTGGAACAGAGTACGCTTTGGGCTCCAGCCGCTGATCCCGTATACCTCGATTTCGTCGACGTACCAATCTGACTTGTGGCCAGCAGCCCAAAGGTCGTCTGACAAGCCGGTGAAGCCATACGAGCCGACCGAGCCGGTGCGGCCGCTGATGTCTACTTTGAGGGTCCACAGGGTTTCGTCATACGGCGGCTTTCCAGCCGTGGTCGACGCGGCGCCGAAAGCCGGGCCATAGGTGTCGCACGCATAGATTTCCTGGTTGCCGCCTGCCGTCGCGTACTTGTTGAATGAATGGGCGCCCGCAGCCATCAGCGTAAAGACCGCGGCCTTGTTGTCCGCCACGTGGGAGCATACGGTCTCGCATGTGTTGTCGGCACAGCACACGCAGTTTGCGGCTGAGCATGTGCCCGGGGTACACGCCCCCCCGCAATCGGCCCCCCCCGTCGCCGTACAGCAGCCGCACTGGTTGTATCCCGTGCACCCGGAGTTTGCCGTGCACGAGTTCCAGAAGCTGCACGCGTCAGTCGTGCCTGCGCCTCCGTTGCCCGTATCCGCGCAGCGCTTCGTGTGGTCAGCTTTCAGCCACGACTTTGACGTGTATCCGCCAAAAATGTAGGTGTCGCGCTGCGCGGCTGCCGCCGGGGTCTGTCTCGAGTACACGACGGTGATGGTCGGCACGTTGGACATTTTGCTCTGGAACGCGGCGTTTGTGAAGCCGTCCTTGCTGCCCGCGTACTTGAGCGTCCACTCGTAGTTGCCGAACCACTCCACGAGCTGCCCGGCCATGCGCGCGTCGAGAATGCAGCCCCCGCTCGCGCACGCCGGGGTGTGCGGCAGGAACGCCCCGCCCGCGAGCGTGTCCGCGTGCAGCGCCAGCGTGTGCACCTCGCCGAGGTGCGCGGCCAGCGCCGCCGCAGCCCCGGTCCGGGTGAGCCGCTTGTGCAGATCGGGCTCCACCGCATCGTCCAGCACCTGCGCCTTGCCCGCGGCCAGGAGCAGCACGAGCAGCGGCAGGACCCGCGCCATCCTGCCCGCGGACCCGGCCCGACCGGAGGGCAGGACGTCAGGTGGCGTGGGAGGCTACCGCATCAGGCCGGCCTGCGGCCGCATGCGGCGCGGGATCGGCGGTCTGCCCGATGCGGTGTGCGCGGGCCCGCTGCGACGCTCGCCCGCTTCCGGACGGTCTCGCCCCAGCCCCCGCCGCTGCGGTCGGCTACTCCATAAAACCCGGATGAAGGGAAGTTAGGCTGAAAAACTCCAAGAAAAAAAATGCAAGTTCCCCACGAAGTTTGAGTTCGTGCGGCGCGGGCGACGTCACCTCGGAAATGCACGGCACGGGGCGCCTGGCGCGCGCCGGCGGGTGGTGATCGGCGCGGACCGGGGGCGTGTGTGTGCGCTGCGCACCGGAGATGCCGCAGCCCGTGCGCCCGCTGCTCGTGGTCGCGGTGGCGGTGGCGCTCGCGGCGCTGCCCCCCGCACGGGGTTCGCCGCCGTTTGCGGCGCAGCGGCGGCTGGCGCAGGCCGACGAGGCGGACAGCGCGGGCGCCGCGCGAGGGGGGGGCTTCCTGGAGGAGTGCAAGTGGCTCGATGCCCTGCCGCGGGACCTGAGCAGCCAGGGGGACGCCGACCTCGACCGCTACGGCGGGCGCCAGGACAGCACCGACGGGGGCCTGGACCTGCACGGGCTGCAGTTCCGCGTGCCGTCGCCGGCGGCCGGCGGGCGCCGCGTGCTCACGACCTCGGTCAGAGTGCTCGTACCGTCGGTCCTCAAGATCAAGTGCTCGTCGGCGGACCCGGGTGTCGCGTGCGCGGTCGCCGTGGCGCCCGAGGGCGGCGGGAGCGGCGAGGATCGGCTGCTGCACGTTGGGGCGACGGACACGGGCACCGTCCTGCTGCCGTCCGTGAAGCCGGCGCGCGGGGGCAAGGGGCAGCGGCACGAGATTCACCTCACGTTTACGGTGCCGGACGGGACTGAGACGTCTGCGTGCCTGGGGTTTGAGTTCATGTTGCAGATGCGGCCCTCAACTAGCGTGCGCGACGAGCTCCGCTGTCCGCCGGCGCTGCCTGCGGCGGTGCTCCCGCCGCGGAGGATGACGGTTGGAGAGGGCGGCGACGGCCTGCACTTTGCCTCGGATGAGCTGCTGATCACGCCTGAAGAGCTGCTGCAGCACGGCTCCTCGGACGGCGCTTTCATATACCCCATGTCGATCCGCGTCCGGGGTGGCGCGGCTACCATCACCGCGCAGGCGTCCTTCGACTGGATCCTCGGCGACTTGCACTTGGAGCTGGCGCGAGTCGAAGACGACGACCTTGCCGGGAGCCGCGGCCACGTGCTGGTGAGGAGCAACCAAACCGAGACGGCGGACGAGGACGCCCAGTTTGAGAGGAGCGCCAAGCTCGCAGCCACTGTGCCTGCTGGCAGGTACCGGCTTACACTGCGCGACAAAACGACGACGCAGCTGCAAGCGGGCGTCGGGTCTGGTTCCGCCGAACGGCAGCATGGCGACGAGGGGGGGCAGCCAGGCAGTGGCATGTGCGTGCGCTTTGCTCTCAGTCTCGACGCTGAGCTCGCGGGCCCCGGAGCGAGCCTCCCCCGTCTTTCAGAGCGCAAAGAGCCGAGCCCTCCAGCCGTTGCCGGCAAGGCCGCTGGTGGTCAGCAGGCTGCAGGGGACGGCGGGGCAAGTGCGATCAGGCATGGAGCAAGCCAGGGCAAGCCGTTGCTCCTCTCCGTCGAGCCCGCGACCGCGCACAATCTGAATCCCGAGCAGCCTCTCAAGCTGCTGCTCTCCTTCTCCGGGCCGCTAGCCCGATTTGGCAAAGATGAGGACGGGACACAAGATGCCGGGCGCGGAGGTCGGACGGGCGCCAAGGAGGTGCAATGCTCCGGCACCGGCGCCGCGCCATCATGGCGCGGCTCCGCGCTCTGCTCCACTGTTTTTTCGCTGAGACCGTCGGGTGTCGACCAGCAGCGGGGGCCTCTGGTAGCACGGCCCAACTCAGGCGAGGGCGCCTCTCGTGGTGCGCTGACCCCCGCCAGCATCCGGCTCGCAGCTGTGCCCGCGGCAGGTTCGATGGATGCTGCGCAGCTCGAGCTCATCTGGAGTGCGGGGGCTCTGGTGGACGGCGTCGAGTATGTGTTGCGGATCGAGGAGGACTACTTGAACGCGGGAGACGGCAGCAAGGTGTCAGTGGGAGCGCACAATGGCGGCATGCATGTGTATCGGGCAGCCGCGTGCAACTGCCATGGCCACGGCCGATGCGACGTGGAGCACCGCTGCGCCTGTGCTGTCGGCTACGCCGGCGAGGATTGCCAACGCTGCTCTGAAGGGCACCGGCTGTCAGACGAGGGCATCTGCGAACCAGTTAAGGCAACGGTGCAGTGCAGTCGCACCTCCTGTAACGGCCACGGCTCGGTCAGTGCAAGAAAAGATCGCACGCGCTTTCTCCCGCACAAACGCGCTTCCTCTCGCGCGCACGCGTGTCCCCCTCTGTCTACACTCGTGTGTGTGCAGCGCCGCTTGCTGAGCCTCTGCACTAGGCTAATGCCCAAATCTGCTGGACTGTCCCTTGCAGTTGACAGTGTTGCGCGCTTGGCCTAACGTGTGGTGGGTGCGAGCAGTGCCTGATGCCGTCGTCGGGGGTGGTGTGCTTGTGTGCGGCCGGTTACCGCAATTCGGAGTCCGGAGACCTCTGTGCCGCGTGTGCCGAGGGCTTCGAAGGCTATCCCAACTGTAAACGCGAGGCTTCCGAGGACTTCGAAGAACGGGAAGGGGGCGCCGGTGGGACTGACGGATGTTCGCTGCCGGTGTTGCCGCGATATTTGAACGGAATGGGGATGCTGGAGGAAAGTTCGCGCGGGGCATTGCATCTGCAAGGCGACTACTGGTTGGATCTCCGCAGCAGAGGGCACATAATGCACGTGACCATCTCGCGCGCAAGTCTCCTTCACCTGCGCGTGGACATGGGCGCGCTGGCGGGCAAACTCGGCGTGGCAGTGGCCATCGAGCGCCTTGCCGCATCTGGCGCCGCGCGCCAAACTGGGGTGGGTGGGAAAACGCCGCTGCATGATAAAGATGCGGAGAGTGCCAAAGCTGGTGGCAATCGTGCGCATCTCGTGTGGCAGCCGCTGAGAACAGTGGAGAAGGGCGGGCGGATGGCAAGCGGGGAGGGCTTTGTCGAGGCCGTGCTGCAGCCGCCCACGTCTGATGGGCCGAATCCGTCGCCGTCCAGCGCTGCGTCGTCGAATCGCTACCGTATTCTCCTCGCATATGAGGTGCTTGGTGAAATCCATGGCGGCAAAGACGCGCAGATGTGCTCGTCGCTTGGTCTCCAGCTCGCCATCACCCCGCTGTCTGCTCTCAAGACGCTCACGTCTCAGATGGATGCGAGTTGCCCGTCGGATGCCAGCAGTCGCATCAACATCCCCGAGCACTTGGATGTGAGCCCGGCAGGCTGGAGCACGAACGGAACGTTTCACATCGGCACAAAAGAGCCTGGCACGCGAGTGATGCGGGTGGGAAAGGCTATCCAGCCTATCACCCTTCGCATTCCCGATGTTCCGGGCAAGGTGGCACGCTTGTCGGCATCGGTGGGATACAGGTTTGAAATGTCGTCGTTCGGCCTGTTGCTGGAAGCTGAGCGCGCTGGTGGCAACGGGGGCGACGGCAAGCCGCTCTGTGAAGCCCGTATCAAGCCTGGCGACACTGAGGGGTCAGATGAGGAGGACTCAAGTGAGGACAGGGTCGACGAGCCAGGGGTCTCACGGGACGGCGCAGGGAAGGTCCCGATCGCAGGCCGAGAGAGGGAGGGCGCGGATTCAAAGCCAAAAGATGAATGGGGAGACTGGAAGGCTATAGGTCAGAGCAAGCCGGCAGGTGAGCACACCCCCGCAAGAGCCTACTATGAGGACGACGTGGATAGCCCGGGACGCGCCAGTGGACGTGGGCGGGACAGAGGACAAGATGACGACTTTGACGAAGACGACGATGACGACAGGGAAGAGGAGCGCGATGCTGAGCAACGGCGTCCGGACCGGGACGGGGCATACGATTTCCACGACCTGATCCATTCTGCTCTGTCAGACCTCGTACATCCAGGTCACGGAGTTCACCACCTGCATTTACCGACCATGGCCGGATTGCCCGTTGGGGGTGGATTTCACCAGATTCACCTGCCTTTTGGGCATCTTGGGGGGCATGCCGAGAGAGCGGATGATGGTGAGGACGACAATGTTGGCTGGGCCCAAGGGAACCCGGGTTCGCGAGTTCCGGGGCACCTGACCCCCATGTCGCATTTTTTTGCAGGGCACCCCTTTGCCAACTTCTTTGACGACGATGACGACGATGGGGGCGACATGGAGGACGACGACGATTCTGACAGCAATGGCAGCGATGAGGATGATGATGACGACGATGGGTGGGATGACGGGTTTGGCCGCAGACACCGCAGAAGGCTGCTCTCCGATGGAGAGGGGGCGTACCGCCCACCCCGGTCCCCCGTTGATGCAAGCAGTGTGCTGGTTGAGAGGAATGAGGAGGAGGACCAAGCCCCCACGGGCAAGATCCGCGTGGAGACAATGTTGCGGCAGCCGGCAGCGGGGTCCGAGGACATGTTTGCCTGCCGCACAGGCCGGGAGCGCTATAATCACAACGTTATCGAGGAGTTTTTGCCGCCGGGCACGTACACGCTGTGGTTGGTGCGGGATGTGGATTTGGATGAAGTGCTCCGCGGACAGACAGCCGCAGGGTCGGAGGTCGCGCCCGACAGCTTAGCTATGCGGTGCTTAGCCTTTGATCTTGCCATGTCCGTGACCTTTGACGACCCCCCGCCGACTCCCGTCACATGCGCGGCCCGGACCCTTCCGTCTGCTCTGCACGAGCCTGGCTTCCTCGGGCCAACGGGATCCCGTGTGCATATCCAGGACACCTTTTACATGCGGCAAGCGCGCCTGTCGAGGCGCCACTTCATCGATTTCACTGTCCGTGGCCAGGGGGCATCAGTGCTGCGAGCGCACGTTGAATCGCAAGAGAGCGTGGACATCCGGCTTTCGGTCTTCAAGCTTCAACGGACTGCAGGCAGCACCAAGGCAACGCCCACCATGGTCGATGTCCAGAACCCGCACGTGGTCGGGGGCCTGAGAGGCGACGCCATTCTGGCACTGCTGCAGCCAGGATCGTATCAGTTGCAGCTCGAGTTCCTCAACCCGGGCGGTGCGCCCGGTTTTCCTGCGTGGGACCTCGGGGAGGGCAATCAAGGCCAAGGGCGGCAGGGGGGGGGGCGTGACGGTTGCGAAGTGCTGGACATGGAACTGGCCCTGTTGCCCGTGGAAGATCTTGGCGACGATGAGGGCTTTAGGCAAGAGTGTCCCGGAGAGGGCCAAGGGGTCGAGAGGGTCCCGTCGCTGGAGGAAGTGGCTGGAGGCAGATCAGCGCTGCGGATCGGCGCATCCTTCAATGTGCCTGCAGTTGATGGAGGCAGTGCGCCGGGGGAAAGCATGCTGCAGCGTCTGCGCCAAGACCGCGAATCCATCTTCTGGGCACAGACCCGCAACGGGTCCCGAGGGTTCGTGATTGCGTCGTATCCCCTGGAAGTTGAGGCTCTTGCTGTGCTGAGAGCAGGCCTGCGCTCCGACTTTGTGCACGATGACCTGGTCCTCGATGTCGTCGATTCTGCGGGGAGACTGGTCTTCACTGGAGCACACCGTCGTTCGTACAACCACATCCAGTCGCTCATCCAGCCAGGACGGTACACCCTGAAGCTTCGGCAGAGTATGTCTGCGGCCGAGGTGCTGGCCGCCAAGACCAACGACATGTGGATCAAAAAGACGGATGCTCAGGGCAAGAGGTATTACTTCAACACTGCGACACAGACCTCCCAGTGGCATCGCCCGCCGGAGATGACTGGAAGCGACTGCGCAAGGTTCTCATTCTGGGTGGCCTTGGAGCCTTTCGCTGCCGCCGACGACTGCCATGTAGCGGCGGACGCCATGCGAGTGCCTGGCAGCCTGGACAGCCCTGGCATGTTGGGGTCGCATCGTCGCGCTTACTTGCAAGGCGTGTTTGCGATTGGCGGGCAGCAGGGCCTGGAGCCCTCGGGCGAGGGGAACAGCATGCACCAGACCATCCGCTTCACTGTCGCCGGACCGTCGCGCGTTCGTGCTGTGGTTGTGCCCGTGGCTGATGCGCTGGGCAACACAGTGTTGACCGAGTTGACGTTGCACTCGCTCGCTGCTCTCACCGCAAAAGAGGTGAGCGAGGGGGCGGCCATGGAGGTAGAGCAAGTCGCGCGCGGAGAGTTTGTCAGCGCTTCTTCCTATGAGCGTGACAAGTACGACCGCAGTTCGTCGGCGCGAGGCGGGACGGAAGGCGTCTCCCTGGGTTCCCTACAGGTCTTGACCACAGTCATCGGCCCCGAGGACGAGCACGAGAGCGACGAAAAGCGGCAGGAGCGACAGCAAGCGCAAGGGAAAGCGGCTGGCGAGGTCGACGTGGCGCCCCCCCGCGCGTTCCTGCTCCGGCTTCGCCACATGCTGCCGCCAGTGCAAGAGTTCAAGTGCTCAAAGTTCAGGCTGCTTGTCAGCGTGGAGCCCTTGGCGGCGGGCGTGGCGGACGCGGCGGCGGGGGGGGATGACGGGTCGTCCTGCAGCGGAGTGACAGAGTCCAAGTGGCCACAGATTGCCGAAGATCTCTCCGACCTCTTTGCGTGCCAAGGCACCGGCGGCGACGCAGACTTCCGCTGCTGGCAGGACCTGCACGGGATGCGGTCGGTGCGTGCGGACGGGCCTGCGCGGCACCGCTTTGCCATCAACCTCGACAAGACCTCGCATCTGCGCATCGAGATGGGCTTTCCCCTCTACAGCGCGCCGCTCATGGCCACGGTGATGCCGCTGGGCTGCCCGGACGGAGCGGGCCCGTGCGCGGCGAGCGGCTCCGAGGGACAAGACGAGATGGCCCCGGTCGTCTCGAGCGACAGGCCGGGCAGCAGCTTGCTCGTGGCCCGGTGGCTGCGGCGCGGCCGCTACCTCATTACCCTTGCCCAGCAGGCCCTAAAGCCCACAGTAGAAGACGAGGATGCCTCGGGTGATGGGACCGCAGGCGCCGGCGGCGCTGGGCGAGCCAGTAGCCAGGGTGCGACGGTCTGCGAGCGGTTTTCCTTCCGCCTTGTGCTGGAGAAGGTGCCGCAGATGAGCGGCAGCGGCGACCACCTGGGGCAGCACGTGCAGCGCCTGCCGGCCTCTCTCAACGGCGTGCCTTTCCTGAAATTCGGTGGCCGTGCGCACTTGTATGGCCGCTTCGCCATGGCTCATCCTGGTCTTGCTCTCTTCTCTCTCTCTCTCTCTCTCTCTCTCTCGCTCTCTCTCTCTCTCTCTCTCTCTCTCTCTCTCATGCTCTCTCTCTCTCCCTCTCTCTCTCTCTCTCTCTCTCTCTCTCTCTCTCTCTCTCTCTCTCTCTCTCTCTCTCTCTCCCTTGCTCTCTCTCTCTCCCTCTCTCGCTACTCTCCCTCATTGTCTCTCTGTCCATCA
>Ga0115006_10000878_pt1 | contig 17502 bp, 9 predicted proteins | sample ArcOceMetagenome_3_FD_88943 | JGI IMG/M metagenome (GOLD analysis project Ga0115006, IMG submission 88943) | Marine eukaryotic phytoplankton communities from Arctic Ocean - Arctic Ocean- Svalbard ARC20M Metagenome | ecosystem: Environmental > Aquatic > Marine > Oceanic | place: Arctic Ocean...
ACCCTAACCCTAACCCTAACCCTAACCCTAACCCTAACCCTAACCCTAACCCTAACCCTAACCCTAACCCTAACCCTAACCCTGACCCTGACCCTGACCCTAACCCTAACCCTAACCCTAACCAGGTGCGGCGACGCACCGCGCCGACGTGGCGGCCCACGCGGCGGCGCTGCTCGCGGCGGCGCCTAAGTTGTACGAAGCGCTGCAGACCTCGCTCGCACGCACCACGCGGCCTACCGGCAACCCTCGCGCGCCGCGCTGCGTGCCAACCGGCGCCGACCCGCCTCTCGACGCCACCCAGCCGCCCACTGGCTGCCTCGGAGACTTCCGAGGCACACACGAGCTCACGAACCCTAGCCCTAACTCTAGCCCTAATCCTAACCCTAACCCTAGCACTAGCCCTAGCCCTAACCCTAGCCCAAGCCCTACCCCTACCCCTATCCCTAACCAGGCATTCCTGAGCTCATGTACTCGGCGGCGCTGAGCTGGCGGCAGACCGACGAGCTCTTCACGTACTTCATGTTCGCTAACGACACGCGCATGCCGACACGCCCCACCACGCTCGGCTGCGCCGGCTACAACAACAAGTGCTCGACCTACACGGCGTATGGGATGGCCTGTACGCCGCACCCTGCAGCCGCACCCTGCCTGCCTGCGTAGATGGTCTGCTGCTGCTGATGCACTCCTAAGGGATGCTGGGTAGAGGGCCTGCTCCGTGGGCACCCATCAATAAGGGCGGCACCTAGATGGCCTAGAGCTCTACTCGGTGCCAACTAAGCAGATGGCCTGCTCAGTGCACACTTCGTGCTTCGTGCGTACCACGCAGATGGCCTGCTGGCGCACGACATGGTCGAACGCTTCCTACTCCACTACTTTGGCTTCGGCTCGGCGCACGCGTACACACGTGGCACCGTCACCACGCCGGAGGCCTCGAGCCCAGACCGTGACGTCGGCTCGACCGACTACAACCCTAACCCGTACCCCAACCCGTACCCCAACCCGTACCCCAACCCGTACCCCAACCCGTACCCCAACCCCAACCCTAACCAGGTCGGCTCGACCGACTACGTCGCAGCCGGCGTCGTGATGGCGCCGACCTATCTCAAGTGGATGCTACTCTTCGAAGACCCTACCAACCAGACGCTCTGGCTGGCCAAGGCCACGCCGCGCGAGTGGCTCGCACCGGGCCAGCCCGCCATCGAGGTGTCCAACGCCACCACGCGCTACGGCCGTGTGAGCTACGAGCTGCGCGCCCTGCTGGGCACTCCCACCCCTACCGGCACCTCCCACTCCGTCCGCGCCAGCGTCCGCCTACCTGCGACCTTTGGCGCCGCCGCCACCACGCCGCACGGCGGTGTGCGGCTGCGGCTGCGCGCGCCCGCCACGCGCGCCGGCAAGCTCGCACGCGTCCTTGTCGGCGGCAAGCCGTGGGCTGCATTCGACGCGGCGGCGGAGACGATCGACTTTGACGCCGAGGCGCTGCAGCGCCCCGCGCTGCTAGAGGCGCTGCAGGACATCGTTGCGACCTGGGACTAACGCGCGGCCGCTAACTACGGTAAGGGTTTACTACTTTACAGTACTTTAAAGCCGTAGGGTGTGGATCGTGTTAGCGAGGGCCAGTTCAAACATACGGCTTGCGATTGGGGGTGTAACGTGTATACCATATATATGTAGATCAGCTGGAGATCCGCATGAATGACGGGCGGCGCACGTGTCCAGACAAGCTTGGCAGGGTAAGGGGTTGTGGAGGGCAGGGGCTCCAGTGGCCCTGAGTCACCTTTTATTACGCTTTACCTAAAGCCGTAAATACGAAAGAAAAAGTGAGAAATGACCAAATGCAAATGTACACGAATGGATGTGAATGTGTGTGTCTGTGTGTGAGTTTTTTTCTTTTTAAACGAGTGTTTAAAAAGTATAAACAATAAAGTACCGTGAGTGTTAATTCAAAGTCGTAAAGTACCGCGAGGCGGGAGACAGCCCACCCCAGAGCCCAGTCGGCCAGTCCGAGCAGTCCCCAAAACAAACCCCAACACAAACCAAAACCCTTTCAAAAAACTACGTTCCAGGCTCCGCGCCATAGTCCCCAAGACAAACCAACCCCCCCCCCCAAACAAAACAAAACAAACCATAAGACGTCAGTGTGTGGCCCGGGACAAGGCACGTCGTCTGAGTGTGGCGCGTCGGTGCGGGAGCTGACGCGCTAGATTCCGATGAGCAGGTCCTTAAGGCATGTTTTCAGGCGGCATACCGTCCTCACCTCTGCCTGGGGCTCCGTGTCGCGTCTGACTCAGTGAGCTCCGCATCTGAGTGAGGCAGCGACTCAGTGAGCTCCGCACCTGAGTGTCCGCGGAACTCACTGCCTCACTCAGACGCGGAGCTCACTGAGTCACACAGAGCCCCGTGCGACTTCCCCACCCCGCTCCTCTTCGCTTCTCGCCGCGCCGCCGCGTGGGGCAGCCGTGCGGAGGCGCCGCTGGATGAGCAGCGCGGCGCGTGCAGTTTCTGCGTCAGCCACTCCGTCGTCCGTCGCCACCGAGCTGGGCGTCGCCACCGAGCCGTCTGCAGCGGCGCATCGGCTGCGCCGCCGCCTCGAAGATTTGCTTGCTTCTGAGGCGCTATCGTTGCCATCGGCGCCATTGCCGCCGCCGCTTGGCACCTGCATGGCCTGTGCCCCATCGGCGGTGGCCGTAACTGGGTGATGGCCGGGTGACCCAAGCATTTTGTGGGCACGCTCTCCATCACGGCGATGCCGACAGAGTCGCCCTTCTTTGTGGAAGAAGCGCCGTTTCACGCCCGCCTGATCGAGCACGCCATCCATCGCGTGCCAGATGACTGTCCTGCGGTCAGCGGATCGCGTCTCCATGTTTTCAGCCATGGCCAAAAGGTCGCAGCCCTTCTCTTTCTTAAGCGCAGTCTCCCGCCGCCGCCGCGAGTTCCCCTTGATCGAAGTAAGCCCCTGCGAATAGCTGAGTTGGCTTGCTGCCTCTGCTTGTTCCCTGCTCTGCTCATTGCTCGCATGGTCGTCCTTGCGTATCATCGAGGCGATAGCAATGGTAGAGCTCCAGTCCGAGTGCCCCCTCACAAGCGTATTAGGACGTTGAGTCATGGACGTTTCGTCCTCCATCCCCGAAGTTTCCTCAAGCTGATCCCGTGACTCAAAGATCGACGTGTGACTTGGCCCAAGGCACGTGAGCGCATGCCCTTCGACGTAGCGCTTGAAGACGTTTCCAAGTCTCAGCGCAACTGACGGCTCGAGCGCGCCCAAGTCGTGCACCAACAGCACATCGGGCTGGGTGATGAGGGTCCGTGCGACGGAGAGGAGCTGTCGATCGATTGGCGACAGCGAAACCCCTCCCATCGGTAAGTCGCCGCCTCGCGGATTGAAGAGGTGCCGTGGAAGCCCGAGCGTTTGGCACAGGTGCCAGATGACCGAATCCGGGATGGGCGTGTCGCACCCGTACAGGATGTTCTCGCGCAAGCTCATTTTGTTCAGAAAGATGGGCTCGTTTGTGACCAACCCCACGGTTAGGTGTGGTGCAAAGACAACACAGCCGTCTGTTGGGACTCGAGCGCTGGCCAACAGGTCGATGATGACACGGTGCTCGAGCTTAAGCTGTTGCGAGGCTGAGTCGTCGCCGGAAGGCGAGCGGAAGCTGCTAAGCGCGCCGGTAGCCAATTGTCCTTCGACATTCATGCGAAGGGGAATGCCGGTAACGTCGCGGAGCGTGTACGAGGTGTAGCGAACGTTGTAGAGTGAAATGTTCATGTCATCCGCGCCTTGATCGAGGTCCTTGACCACGCGAGAGAGGGCGATGTACTGCTGGAAGCAGACTTGCACATGTCTCTGAAGGTGCTCGCGGTCCTCGTTGAGGAGTTCTGCGAGCTCTTCGATCAGGTACTGGGCGATGCGCAGTCGCTCCTTTCCGGACGAGAGCGTAGAGATGATGGCCTGATTGGATACGATGATCGAAAAGAGCGCCTGCAGTTGGCCAATCGTGAGGCCAAGGATTCCGTACAAAACGGGTGCCGCCATCATTGCAGCGGTGTGCACAAACGTTAAGGTCCAGTCGTAGCCCCGCCCAGATCGGTCCAAATTAATCAAATAGGCAAACCTCTGACCGCGCGCGTCCCCCATACTCTTGATTACTCCCAAGAGCTCTTCGAGGCTCTTCTGATAGAGGCGGTACGTAGGGGTGTCCTCCAGCATGGAGTGCAAGTCGATGGTAAGCTTGCGCTCGAGCTTGATCCACTTGCGCACCTCGATTTCATAAGAGCCCGGCGACATGTCACTGAGCAAGACGAAGAGGGTGACAAAGCCAACCGTGCTGCAGGCCATAATCATCGACAAAGAGGAGACCTCCTTCGCCCAAGGAACCCCTTCAGCAATTGCTCGAGCAAAGTCAAGATTGAAGAGGATCAACGGGGCAATGATGATGCAGATGATGTTGATCCACGTGCTCACCAAATCGGCAAAGACGGAGTAATCGTTCTTTCCAAAGAAGGCCGATGTGATCAGCTCGACCGTGCCGCGGTATTTCGCGATCGTATCGACGTCAACGATTCTACCAAGCGGTAGCTGCGTCCACTTGGAAAGCACCCACACCAACGACATGTTATAGCCCATAGCTGCTGCTGAGTTGTACCAGTATCCCGTGACGTGCTCGACCACCTCCGTGAACAGGTACACCGCAGCCACTATGAACGACCAGTCGAGAGATCGGTGCGCGATGGCAAGGTCGAAGAGCATCATCACGAGAATGTTCTTGACAATCTTTGAATTGATCGTTCGCAAGACGACGCCAATCAGCCACCACACCTCCTGCTCAAAGTTGGAGCGAAAGATCTTCTGAACGTACGCGCTGTAAACGCTTTGGTGCCCCAGCTGTACGTCTTTGACGCCTGGCCACACGTCCTTGTCCACAATGATGACGCGACACTGCGTGGCGTCTCCAAGCTTTACCCGATCCATGGGGTCGATGGGCTGCAAGGAGAGTACCATCTCGCGCTTCGGCAACCACCCATGCTGCAAGTTCGCCACCATGCTGATGTCTTGTGGGAGCAAGCGCATCGACACGCTGGCGAAGCCCTCGCCGGGGCGGAAGACGACCTCGTCGCTCAATAGCACGTAGTCTAAGCCTGGGGCTAGCGTCGACAGGCCACCGTCGCTTTGCTGGATCTTGAGTGTACACTCCGTGTCTTGGTGCGGTTTGCCACGCATGATGCCAACTTGGAAGTGGTCGTCGCCCTCCATCCCATGGACTTCGCGCAACGCAAACTGGATCCCGCAGCGCACGCGCTCTTTGGCGTTTGCGCGCGCTTCAAATGCATGAGCCATCGAGCCAGTGCGAACGTACGCCTGCAGAAAGCTGACAGCCACGGCTGCTCGCGGGTGATACTCTTTGGATGCATAGAAAGCCGCGCCTTTCGCCGCTTTCGCCAGAAAATAATCTGCGCCGTGAACCCCGGATTTGAGCTCCTTACCATGGTCTACGGCAAACCGCGTTCTTCTTGGCTGTTTCGGGGGCTGGATCGCCGCCTCGAGGCTGTGCAGCGACCTTTCTGCATAAGACCCCGCCTGGCGCCCGTGACGAAACAGGCGCTCCATCACACAGGGGATGAGCCTCTTGATCTTGGAGGGCAAGAGGCACAGCATTTTCACGAAGCGGTAGACCCCTCGAAAGAGCAGCCTATAAAATGTTGTTGGCTTGAACCACTGTGAGGTATTGAACCACGCCCATTGACCACCGCCCATCCGAACTGGCAACATCGGCAGCAAGGCCCAGGTGACCGCGATGAGCGCCACGAGGACAAACAACAACATTGGGACCACCTGCTTCCACTTGGGAGACGGCTCCGGGTCTTTCATCCACCCCTTCCAAAGTGCTTCGTTGTCCTGCAACCACTCGCAGGCCAGGCCGTAATGGGTCGAGCCGACCTCTTGGCTCTTCCGCTGCTCCAACCTCCAAATTTCAGCGGTCGGAACGGCGTCTGCCAGGTGACGGTGCAAACGAAGGGTGGGTGGTGCGACGTGGCGCGGGCTCGCGACGCGGCGCGGTGTGGCGCGGCGTGGCATGGCGTGGGGCGGCACTATGTCTTTGAGTTCAACAGGAGGGTGGGCGCTCACAGTTTTGAATGAAGTGCGCAACCTCCGGGTACATGCGGCCGAGGCGCCGCGAGTAGCCCTTGTGCACCAGGCCCTGCCGGAAGTCGCAGGCGCGCGTGGGCGGCAGAGACACGAACGTCTCGTTCGGCTCGCACATGACGGGGTCCTCAAAGACGATGCGCATAATGTTGGTGTGTGGCGCGATGATCAGGGCAGGCTCCCAGTGGTAGAAGAGGAAGGACTGGTCCAGATCATCTTTGAGGTAGTCGAAGCCGGCGCCCGTATACACGATGACCAGGGGCAGCGAGGCGTTCTGAATGATTGCCTCGACGATACCCTTGTCAGCCGAGTCCCAGGCCTTGAGCACAACTCTGCAGTCTTCTTTGTCGGCAAGTTCGTGGCACGCCCTATTAGGCAGCTCCATGCAGTGGTCGCTGCCTCCGATGTTGCACCACTGAGTGAGCGAGCGGGCCATGCGCAGCGTGGGCAGCGTTGGGAGCACGTCCCGCACCAGGTTGTTGTACATGCGTCCGTGGCTGAGCAGTTTCGCACGCTGCTCGTCGCTGCCCCCGGGGCGCAGGAAGAGGCCTGAGCGTCCATAGCTGAAGGTTGTGCCCGCGTTTGTGTAGGCGCCTTCGCTGTCGAGATACTCAGAGTAGGCGGATGATGCCCAGAGCTCCATGTCGATGTCCACCTGGGCCGGGCTCGCCAGCGAGCCGGAGAGCAGATCGAACGAGCCCGAGGTCATGCCGTCGGCGGTCGTGCACATGCGGGGCTTGGGATAGCCAATGACTTCGTGGATGAGAATATAGGCGATGGCGGTGTTGAGCTTGTGCGTATCCCACTCCTTGACGAGCATCCGCATCACCCCACCGCCCTCATTGGCGAGCAACAGCTGCCGATACGATTCGTCAAGCGGTGAGATCTGGGACGCCCCGCCTCCGAAGCACCGGCCCCCCTCCGGGTTCGCGAATATTTCCGAATCCGGGTAAACTTCTGCCAGTCCGCACCCGCCGTCTGCAAATGCCCCGCCAACGAGCGAGAGCAGCGCGACGACGACGGTGCGCATGCGAGCGGCGCAGCCCAATTTGCGGCTGCTCGAACACAGGTAACAGGCGTCCAAGATTTTTGCACGAGCTCCCCACGAGCTCGCGGTTTTCCAGTCACGCAACATAACTGCCCAACGCTACCTGTATCGTTTCCGTTCAGTTTGGTCCCCTGGAGCCTGGACCACTCCTCCTTCCAAGTGTTCCAAGCGCGCGGAGTGAGTGAGTGGGTCGGGGTGAAATTCGGTCGGAGCGAAGTGAGTGTGAATCAGGCAAATGTGAATGTGGCACGATGTGGGTGTGCCGCCTACCTGGTATTCCGACATTGACCTCAAGGAATCCGGTGCAGGCTCCTCAACCTGCGTGGTGCAAGCGGGCGGGGGAAGTTCCCAATAAGCGGGAACTTTTTGCAATTTCCTAATAAGGGTCCATAGACATTTATAACATATATGGTGGCGGCGGCTGCTGCGGCGCTCCTCCTCGCCCTGGGGGTGGCTCCGTCGGCGCAGCTGCCCGGTGGACTCGAGGCGTTGGAGCAGCGGCAGCTACGACCATCACCGAGCCCTGAGGCTGCGCCCAAATCGTGCGCGAGGTGCGGCCAAGTGAAGCCCTGGAGTCCGAACTGCTGCAGTGACGGCGGCTCATGGGCGGGTCTGTGCGACGGCAAGGGTGATACGCAGCACACGTGGTCCGAAGGGTATGCTGTGTGCCAGGGTGCTTCTCTTGACATGCCCGAGCTCGAGGTGAAGCCCGAGAGACGCAGCGCCAAAGCCGGAGACAATGACGACAGCCTCTTGATGCCGATGCCGCATGTCAAAGAGCCCACGGCCGCCCATACTCCTGGCAGTGAGGCGGAACCGCCGTACGCAAATGCGGGATCCGCAGTTGCCTCTCCCGTTTGCAGAGATTGGTGCTGGAAGAACGAACAGCCCTGGGTGAATAAATGCGTTTGGCAGTCGAATGTGTGCTCGGCTTGCTCGGAATGCAGAGCCCACTGGACGGACATGGCAAACGGCATGACGCGGCACAAGGCTCTGAAAAGAGGAACGGACGAGCCGAATATCACGCAGACTAAGTGCCGCTCCTCTGCATCGACTCGTGGCATCGGCGACACGTGGTGCATCCATGTCTGCTCAGGAAGCTTTTGCCCGTCGGATGTCTGCAGCGACGATTGTCAGCGCCTCTGCAATGGCAAGTGCTCGGGCTGGGTGGACAGCGGTCAGTTTGACAAGGGCGCCTTCGTCGATGAGACCGGGAGAGCCCTGCAACCAAGTGACTGGAACACGGAGGAAGATATGGACTCCGTGCGAAAGGGCAAGCAGAATGACGCGAAGGAGGCAGCCGCGAAGAAGGACATGCAGGCCAAAGAGAAGGAAATGAAGTCCACGGAGGAGGAAACGAAGAAGAAGGAGGAGGAAGAGCGGGCCGCCGCCGAGAGCGCAGCCGCGGCTGAGAAGGCGAGGGCGGAGGCGGAGGCTGCCAGGGTTGACGAGATCAATAAGAAGGCAGCAGACGATAAAGCCAGGGAGGAGGAGATCAAGGCCAAGGAATTGGCAGACGAGGAGGAACGTGTTGCGGAGCAGGAGAAGCGGGCCGCGAGCGAGGACAACGGTCTTGGCAGCAGTGCCGCGGTGCCCGCCGCGCCTGTCCCGATGGCCACGCCTATACCGGTGCCGGACGTGCCGGACGTGCCTCCGCTGGCCGATTCGTCTGCCGCTGCGGATGTGGAGGCGGCTCGGAAGAAGGCGGAGGAGGCCCGGATTGCCGCTTCTGAGGCGGCGCAGGCGGTGATCACGGCGGAGGCTGAGGAGGCTCGGGCCAAGGAGCAGGCCCAGGCGGAGGAAGCTCGGAAGAAGGCCGAGGCGGCCCGGATCGCCTCCTCTGATGCGGCGTTGGCTCCGGAGCAGGAGGAGGCGCCGCCCGCGGAGGTGCCGGTGGTTGCACCACCCGCGGCCTTCGAGCCTACGCCAGAGCAGGAGGTGCCCAAGAAGGTGTCGGGCACGTGCCACACCCTCGCAGACCCCAAGACGGGGATCACGGACACCTACTGCCTCGCCACCTGCACGCCGGTCAACGGCCCCGGCGGCAGCACCTTTTGCCCGTTCGACGTCTGCAGCAAGGAGTGCGGCCTGCTCATCCAAGGGCCGGACGGTACGGGCGTGCTCCCGGGCCACATGCCTCCCTTCGCGCCGGAGCCGAGCGCCCCGCCACCGCCGGAGCCGCCGGCGCCGCCTCTCCTACCGGCACCCTCCCCAGCTCCGCCCAGGCCACCCCCCTCCCCGCCGCCACCACCACCGCCCTCAACACCACCACCATCACCCCCGCCGTCGCCACCGCCGCCGTCGCCCCACCCGCCGTCCGACAAAGTGCACCTGTCCGGTTACTCGGTGGACGATCTGACCGACCTCTACCTGAATGGGGTACCCAGCAACAGCCTCAGGGAGGCGGGGCTGCTCATCCACGGCTTCGACGAGACTGAGGACTACGTGCTGCCCTGGCAGCCGTGCTCGGTCGCCGCCAAGGGCTCCAAGGGCTGGTGCTCTAACAAGACGACCTGGTGGTCGGCGTCCATTGTCAACGCCAAGCAGCTGCACACCTTCAGCGGCAGCGGGCTTCTCTTCAACCCGCACCGCTCCTTCACGCAAGTGCTCTGCTCGTGGCCGGACGACATGTCGTCGCTCACGCTCGGCTGCTCGGGGAGCTACTCGGGCGAGCTGCCGCGTCACCCCGAGCCCTTCCGCGAAGATGAGCTCAAGGACATGCTCGAGACCTCGATGAACAAGCACGACCCCATCTCCAACAACTACAACGAGGTGCGCACGCGTGCACGCGTGCACGCACATGCACATGCGCATGCGTACACGTGCAGTGCATGCGGTGCGCGTGCATGGTCGGTAGCATGGTCCGTAGCGGGCTCGTGTAGCATGGTCGGTAGCAACAGTCTTCTACGTGCAGGCTGCATGCGGCATGCGTGCACGTGCAGGCAGCCTTCAGCATGGTGCACGGTGTATTGCGATGCCCTGACCCTCTTCGTCCACCCCTCCCACAGGTACTGATCAACTCCTCCTTCTACGCGCAACACCTACCGCGCTCGCTCGCCGGCATCATCTACTTCGACGACGTCGCCATGGCCGACAAGATCCAGGCCACGCGCATCTACGTGCAAATGCTCGACCACTACCCGCACCTGCACGAGGGGTCGATCCCGTTGCTCCAGATCAACCGCAAGGCGCTGATTGCAGCCAACGCGGCGCAGGCGGGAGGAGGAGGCACCACCGACGCGGTGGCGCATGGCGTGCCGGAGGACGCGGAGGACCCGGAGGAGAGCATGCTGATCATCGACCGCTCAATGGGCGCGCGCGCCTTCCTGATGAAGCACAACATGGAGAACTACAAGGCCAACCACCCCTACCAGAAGTTCCCCAAGCGCTTCCGCTTCAGCAAGCAGCGGCAAGGCATCGCCGAGGAGGCGGAGAACGCCGAGGTCGAGCGGGAGGCGCGGCGGCGCGACCGCGTAGTGCGCAAGGGGGGGTACCCCGCGGACACCGACACTTGCCACACGCTCTCCGCGCCGCGCGTGAGCAGTGAGTGGTGCGCCCAGACGTGCGGCGACTTCTTCTGCCCGCCCGAGCTGTGCAGCGAGGCGTGCTTCATCACCAAGATGCCGGACGCCCTGGGCATGACGCGCGCGGAGGAGACCAGCCCCTACACCAACCCGTACGGCTTGGCACCCGCCCAAGGCATCCACATTCCGATGTCGGACGCGGCGGCAGCGCAGCGCGCGGCCCGCGCGCAGATGCAGGTGCCGCATGAGTCGAAGGAGCTCCTCACCTGGGACGACGACAACCCGACCATGCCCGCGGCCTACGAGGCCGCGGCCGCAGACGTGCCTTCGGCCAAGTCGGAGGCTGAGGCAAAGGCAAAGGCCATCCAGGCGGCGGCCGATGCGGAGCCCGAGGTCGACGCGAAGCGCCGCCTGATGCGCCGCATGCAAGTGCGGCGGGGCGGCGCGGAGGATGCCAGTGCAGCGGGGCCGCTGCCGTCGGGGGCTGCTACCGCCCAGCCGACGATCCGCTGCCACGCCATCGCGGACGGCGCCGGCATCGACGATGCATGGTGCCAGAGCATCTGCACTGAGAACTACTGTCCGGAGAAGATGTGCTCCAAGGAGTGCGTCGAGGAGGCGCTAGACGGCCTGCTCCCCATCCCTATCGAGGTCGAGGACCCCGAAGATAAGATCCGGCGAGAGTACGAAGAGGCGCGTACGGCCGCAGAGTCTGCGTACCCCTCGGCGGCCTCGGCGGCCTCGGCGGGACAGCAGCAGCAGCAGCAGGAGAATGACGACCCGATAGGGGGAGGACCAGACGTGGCCCCTCCCGCCGCCGAGGACGAGGCCCCTCATGCCGACGAGACGCCTGTGGAGAGGATGATGCGGGAGGCGAAAGAGGAGAGGGCGGCGGCCGAGGAGGCGAATCGCAAGAACACGGCGGCCGCGGCGACCGAGAACGCCGCGGCGGAGGCAGAGCTGGCGGAGGAGAAGGCGAAGGCGCAGGCCGAGGCGGACGAGGAGGCGGCCGAGAAGGAGGCAGCAGGCATCGCCGCGGCCGAGGAGGCCGCTGCGGAGGTCGCAGCTCGCATCCCCGCCCTGCCCGAGCCCGTGCCCGTCTCGCCGACTGACCAGGCAACGAGCGCTGCTGAGGCGGCGAAGGACGCTGCCGCGGCGGCGGCGAAGGCGATGGCGGACAGGGCTGATGAGGCGAGGGCCGCCATGGAGGAGGGCAACAACGCTGCCGCTTCTGATGTGGTGGCGGACAACGCCGTGGCCTCAGCCACGGCGGACAAGGCGGCTGTCTCCACCGCGAACGCCGAGGCCGCGGAGGGCGCCTTGGCGGCCGCGGGCTGCATGTCCGTGGCGTCGGCCCCGCTGCAGGCGCACGGCATCACCAATGCATGGTGCATCAAGACGTGCTCCAATCCGGACCAGTGCCCCCTCAACGTCTGCAGCGCGGACTGCAAGTACAAGAAGATCGTGGTCCCGGAGCCACCCTCAGAACCGCCCGCCGATCCCAAGTACTTTCCCGCCGCCGACGACGCGGCGGCGGAGGCCGCCAGGGTTGATGCGGCCAACAAGCCAGCAGCAGCGGTGCCCGTGCCGGCGGCGAGCGCTGGCGGGCGCACGGGGGGCAATATGAAGGCGCCGGCGAACGCCACGGACTGCACGCTGGGCAACGCATCGATCGTGGCATGCGCCAGCATCGGCTGCCGCTCGATGGCCGAGCCGAAGCTGATCGCGAGCGGCGTGGATGACCGCTGGTGCATCGCGACCTGCCAGGTCGGCGGCTGCCCGTACGACGTCTGCAGCCACGAGTGTATGCTACTCAGCCCAGAGGAGGACCCGGACCTGGGCGGCGGCGTGGCGCAAGTGACGCAAGGCGTCAAGGACGGCACGATCACGACCGACTCCGAGTTCACCCTGCCCAAGATGGACCCCAACCACACCTACCAAAATGGGTGGACGCTGGGACGGCTGACGGCGCTCTTCAAATATGGCGAGCCCACAAATAATCTCTCGCATGCAGGCTTCACCTTCCACGGCTTTGACGGGACCGAGGACGAGCGGCGGCCGTGGGTGCCGTGCACGTCGTCGTGGTGCCAGCCGACGCCCGTGTGCAAGTTTGTGAACATCACACACGACAAGCGCACGTGGCCACCCAACGAGCCGGCGTACAAGAACTGGACCTACTACTCGCACATGATCAAGCGCTACGGCAACAAGCGCTGGAAGAACTGCACGTGGCGCGACGCCGTCTGGATGTCGGCCTCGATCCTCAACGCCAAGCAGCACCACTCCATCAGCTCGAGCGGCATCCTCTTCACGCCCGCCAAGACGAAGGTGCTCTGCTCGTGGCCCGACGACATGTCTTCGCTCGACAAGGGCTGCGCCACCGACTTTACGGCGCAGCGGCCCGCGCACCCCATGCCCTTCCTGCCGCTCGAGCTCAAGGAGATGCTGACCATCTCGATGAACCCGCAGAACATGGCGACCTCGCTCTACAACGAGGTGCTCATCGACGCCAACAACTACAAGGACAACCTGCCGCACTCGATCGCCGCCGTCGTCTACTTCGACGACTCCGCCGTCGCCGACAAGGTCGTCGCCGTGCACACCTACCTCCAGATCCTCGACGAGTACAACCTCACCAGGGCGCAGCTGCCGCTGCTCAAGGTCGCGCGCGCGCGCGCCCTCAGCGCCATCGCGGCGGGCGAGCTCGTCGTCGACGAGTCGGCCGGCGCGAGCGCCTACATCGAGCACCACTCGTTCGAAAAGTTCCGCAAGAACCTCGCACCGACGGTGCACAAGTTCGCCGACGGCACGTCGATCGAGGTGGAGCCCTCGCGGCTCACCATACCCGGCGGCAGCGTCTCGGGCGGCAACGACAGCGCCTGCACGACCCTCGACCCCGGGCGCGTGAGCGCCGAGTGGTGCACCGTCAACTGCCTGTACTCCCAGATGGCCACGGCCGAGGCGGACAAGGCGGAGGCGCGCGACCTGAGGCGAGGCGAGAAGAACGGCGCGCGGCGCAAGGACAGCGCCGCTGTCGACTGCCCTCCGGAGTACTGCTCCTGCCCTGGCGACGGCATCGACCACCCTTCCCCGGGCGGCGAGCAGAAGGACCCGATGCAGGACATCTTCAACAAGGCCGCCAGCGACCCCTTCCACAAGGACCGCGCGGACTGGCTCGACAACCCCGTCGCGGTGCCGATCCCCGAGCTCGACAACCCCAGGGAGGACGCCTTCGAGCAGTTCCGACGGACGCTCTTCCCCCGCGAGCGCCACGCCACGGAGAGGGCCGACGATCTGGTCAACGACCCGTTCGAGGCGCTCAGAAGGGTGGCGAGGGACCCTTTTGAGTCGTTTGAGGAGGCGCTCAGAAGGGTGCCCAAGTGAGTACAGAGTTTTGTGTGTTACCGTGTTTTTCTTATGTGTGTGATATATCTGGTTCAACGAAAATTCACACACCCGCACCCCTTTCCGTGCTCGCTAAATCCGGTCGTCGTCCGCGCTCCGATCCCTGCTTACTGCCCCAAACTTTGAAACTTACTCCGCGCCTTTGCGGCCGTCGCCGCCGCTACCCTCGCCCTCTCAGGATGGCTGCCACACCCCAGCACGCCACAGTGGGCGTAGTTAGCTGCCGCGACGGCGTGTGCCCTGGCTATACGCTCCTCTCTGTCTCGCGCACGACGTATCTCATCGACAGGGAGGGCCGCGTGCTGCACACCTGGGCATCGATGCGTGAGGTCTTCGTGGCTTACCTGCTGCCAAGCGGCAACCTGCTGAGAGATGGCGGCGACCTCGAGCTTGCGCCACAGTTCACCGCCGGTGGCGCGTCGGGCTACCTCGAGGAGGTGACCTGGCACAACGAGCTCGTCTGGTCATGGAGTGCGCTGCCGCGCTTCGCGTACCTGTCGCACCACGACGTGACACCCTTGCCAAACGGCAACGTGCTAGTGCTCATGTGGGAGCGCAAGAACAAGGAGCAGGCCCTTGCCGCCGGCCGCCACCCCGAGCTCCTGCCTGACGGCGAGGTGTGGGACAACCTCGTCGTGGAGCTCCGCCCCGACCGGGCGAGGGGGCGCGCGTCCGAGGTACGCCGGTGGAGCCAGTGGGAGCATCTGGTGCAGGACTTCGACCCCACCAAGGCCAACTACGTGGAGGACGTGGCGGCGCACCCCACCAAGTTCGACCTCAACTACGCGCCGCCCGGCGGCAAGGCCGCGTGCCGCAGCGGTGGCCTGCAGCCCTGTAACCAGACGTACAGAGCCATGCAACCCTGCATGCGCACGAGCCTGTAACCATACGACCGCCAGGCGGCCTGCAGCCCGACCAGCACCCGTCCGGCCTCGCGGTGTTCAATAAAGCTCCCGGGAAGACGGTGCGTATATGCAATCGCATGCCTGTGTGCCAGAGGCTGCCCACCCCAGCCCAGCACGCACCAGATGCTGCAGCCCTGTGTGGTTGCAGGGCGAGCGCGACTGGCTGCACGCCAATAGCGTCGACTACACCTTGGGGCCGGACGGCTCCGGCTACGTGCTCATCAGCTATAACGTGCCGTCAGAGGTGGTGGTGGTGCGCTGGCCGGCTGCCGGTGAGGCGGCCGGGGCGGCCGGGACGGCCGGGGAGGGCGAGAATGGGATTCTCTTCCGCTTCGGCAACCCGCTCGTGGCGCGCACTGGCGACCGGCACGCGCGGCAGCTCTTCTGCCAACACAGCGCCAGGTGGGTGCAGGGCTTGCATGGCGCGGCTGGCAGCTCACTGCGCTTCATCCTCTTCAACAACGGCTGCGCGCCGCGGCGCCGCGCGTTGAATACAAAGGGAATGGCAGCCTTTGCCACACAGGGAGCGGCAGCCTTTGCCCACCTGTGCTCTTCGACAACGGCCACGCGCCGCGCGACCAACTCTGTGCATTCGAGGCTGCAGCTGCCCCACGCGCTCCCAGGCTGTCACGCTCCCAGGCAGCAAGCCCCCATGTTGCCGAGCTCGCAGGCACCGCATGTGGTCGACGGCCGACGAGTTCGTGCTGGACCTTGCGAGCGGCGCGGTCGAGCAAGTGTGGAGCTTTGGCCCACCAGTCGACCGGCTGGTTGCAAGTGGTGCCCAGCCTCGATGGCGACAGCGCCCCATCCGCCCGCGTGGCTTCTCTGAAGGCTCGGGGCGCGCCTCCTCCTCCACACCTGCACAGCCAGGCCGCCCAGCAGGCTAGGACACTCAGCCACCGTAAACTGTGGCGTGGATTCCGCCTCAGAGTGCCGACCGCTGAGGACTTGCCCACTCTGAACTGATAGGTCGACCACCTCGGCTCTTTCTACGCGCACCACTCAAGCGGCGTCCGCCGGTGCCCGGACGGCACCAACACGCTGATCACGCTGGGGCCGCAGGGGGTGGTGTTCGAGGTGACGCCAGATGGCGAGGAGGTATGGCGCTTCGTCAACCCCGTGGAGCAGCGCAGCAAGAGCGCGCCGGCCGTCGTGCGCCAGGGCGCGCAGCGCGGCGCAGGCAGGTTCGGCCTCTTCTTCGCCGAGCGCTACCCGTTGGACCACTGCGCGCAGCTGCGGGACCTCGTGCCTGGTCCTCGCGTCGAGGACTTTGTGCCGCACTGGCCTTTGTAGTTTCGCATTGGAGGGATTGCGATTCCACCGCTCGCGCGCTCCCGCTGTTTGGTGCTCTTGTTAGAATGTTCTTGTGGTAAAGCCGTACTAAGACACAACCTGACAAGTTGTAGATGTTACCGTAAAGCCGTACAACTTAGCAGTACACCACACAACATTCTAACGTAACAAGCATCTCAGAGTTGTGTTAGTACCACACACAAAAATCATCATTCTAGAACAAGCACCACACACACAGCTCTGGAGCTGACACACAGTCTATACTTGTAGCTTTTGTGTGAGTGTGTGCGAATTATCTAATAATGCAATTGATACTTAGGGTATACTACGCTTTAATATATAACCGCCATCATATATATAACAGTGCAAATAAAGGTAACGCACGTACTAGAACTAAACTGACGCTGATAGGGTGACACCTCACAACGAATATAAACTGAGACCCCGACAGGACGCCGGCGCGCCCAGAACAGCATCACGACCCCAGATGCCAGGAGAACGGCCACCCCAGTGACTGGCACCCCTGGCGCCAGGCTACTTTACTAGACATAAGGCGCCCCTGCCTCCGCGGGCCCAACCGGAAGTGCATCCGACTGAACGTTTTTCTTGGAGATGCTGGTGACCACCAGCGCCACCGGTGGCGCGCCCTCGTTGTCATCGTGACGCTTGGCGCGCGTGCTGCTCTTGGCGCCTCCTTCCATCTCGCCTCTGCGCATCTCGCGCGGTGAATCGTTGCTCTCCGCAAGTTTCTTGCTTTGCGCTCTCGACCTCACCAGCTCGAGCTGCATCTGCGCCAGCGTGAGGCTCGAGCGGCGGTTGTGCAGGGTCAGCACCACCAGCGCACACACGGCCACGCCGAGTACCGAGCCCGCGACGAGTATGGCGAGCCCCGCTGGCGAGATCGGCGCGCGCTCTGGCGGCGGCGGCGGTGTGGGCGGCGGTGGGTGGCGCGGGTGGGGCGGTTGCGGCGGCGGCGGCGGCGGCGAGTAGCACGGTACGGTGCTGACCTCGGGTACGTCGCAGTAGTCCCAGCGCAGGTTCTCATCCATTGTGTAGCAGTACGGCCGCTCCTTGCCGTCGGGGTTGCGGCAGTAGTTGTGGCCGCCCAACCCCGCACGCGGGTAAGCGGCGTGCGTGACCGTGTGCGCCTGGGGTAGGGCTGGGGCTGGGGCTCGGGGGCTAGGG
>Ga0115006_10000879_pt1 | contig 17494 bp, 8 predicted proteins | sample ArcOceMetagenome_3_FD_88943 | JGI IMG/M metagenome (GOLD analysis project Ga0115006, IMG submission 88943) | Marine eukaryotic phytoplankton communities from Arctic Ocean - Arctic Ocean- Svalbard ARC20M Metagenome | ecosystem: Environmental > Aquatic > Marine > Oceanic | place: Arctic Ocean...
ACCGGCCGCCTGCCGCTGCACCTTGTCGTTGGACGACCGCAACAGAGCCACGAGCGGGCGCAGGCCGCCCTCCTGCACAATCTGCAGCTCGTTCTGCGGGTTCACGGACAAGTTGCGCAGGGCAACCGCCGCCTGCTCCTGGATCTTGTCGTCCGAGGACGACAGCAGCGAGATAAGCGGCGGAAGACCGCCCTCCTGCACAATGATGATCTTATTGTTTGCGTTGACGGACAGGTTGCGGATGGCGCCGGCCGCAAGCTCCTGGAGCTTGGTGTCTGGCGACCGCAGCAGGTCGACAAGCGGCGGCAGCGCGCCATCTTCCACGATCTTGACCTCGTTCTGGTCGTTCACCGACACGTTGCGCACAACCACAGCGGCATGCTCCTGCAGCGACTTGTCCGGCGAGCGCAGCAGCGACACCACGTAGGGCAAACCACCGTCGAGCACAATGCGGTCCTTGTTCTTGGGGTGCGCCGACAGGTTGCGCAGCGCCACGGCGGCGGGCTCTTGGATGGCTGCTTCGGGGTTGGGGAGCATAGTGAAGAGCGGCTTGAGGCAGCCCTCCTGCACCATGCGCACCTTGTGCGCGGCGCTCGAGGAGAGGTTCTTGAGGCAGTTGACCGAGTGCTCCTGCGCGCTCGCGTTGGGCGAGCCCAGGAGGGCAATCATGGGCACCAGGACACCCGCCTCCACGAGCTCGGTCTCCGTCTCCTGCGAGATAGACAGGTTGCGGCAGATGCCGGCAGCAAGCGCCTGCGTCTCGTCGTTGGGCGCCCCGAGCAGCTGCACCAGCGGCGGGATGCCGCCGTACTCGGCGAGCTTGTTGACCACCGTGGAGTCGAAGGAGAGCGACAGCAGCGCGGCCAGCGCGCTCTCCTGCGCCGCCACCGAGTGGGAGCGCGTCAGTGCGATGAGCGGGGCGAGGCCGTCGGCCTGCGTGATCTTGTCCTTGAGGTTGACGTTGCTCGCCAGATTGCGGACGGCACCAGCGGCGTGCTCCTGGATCTCGACGTTGGGCGAGCGCAGCAGGCCGACAATGAGCGGCAGACCCCCCTCGTTGACAATCTTGCCCTGGTTGTCGACACCAGTGGTGAGCGTACGCACCGACGACATGGCCTGCGTCTGGATGAGCTCCTGGGGCGCGAGCAGCAGCTCCATGAGCGGCGCCAGCCCGGTGTCGGACACAATCGACACCTCGTTGGCCTGGTTGACAGAGAGCGAGCGGAGCACCAGGATGGCCTGCTCCTGCACGCGCTCGTCGGGCGACCGCAGCAGGGAGACGAGAGGAGGCAACCCGCCCTCGCGCGCCGTCTCAAGCTCGACTTCAGCATGCACGGCCACGTTCCGGAGCACCACAATGGCGTGCTCGTTGACCTTGTCGTCGGTGGAGCGGAGGCAGGCAACCAACGGCGCAAGGCCCCTCTCGCGCACCACCTTGGCGGCATTGTCCGGCGACGTCGAGAAGTTGCGGAGCGCCAGGAGCGCCTGCTCCTTGGCAGCCTCGTCGTTGGTGTGAAGCATTTCGATGAGCCGCGGGATACCGCCCTCCTGCACCACCTTGACCTCGGCGTCCGCCGAGACGGAGAGGTTGCGGAGCGCCACGGCCGCCAACTCCTGCACCTGCTCGTCGCCCGAGCGCAGGAGTGCGATGAAGCGCGGGAGACCTCCGTCCTGCACAATGCGCGCCTTGTTGCGCACGTTCATCGACAGGTTGGCCAGCGCGCCCACGGCGTGTTTCACAACCTTGAGATTCTGCAGTTTGAGCAGGTCGACCAGGGGCGTGATGGCGCCCTCGTCGGCAATCTGATCGCGCAGTTTCGGGTTCACCGCCAAGTTGCGCAGCGCGCCTGCTGCTTGCTCCTGGATGGCCTCGTCCTGTACGCGCAGCAGATTGGCCAACGGCAGCAGAGCGCCCTCCTGCGACAGCTTGACTTTGATGTTGTCGTCGGTCGCGAGGTTGCGGATGGCGCCGGCGGCCTGCTCCTGCACCTTCTTGTCCGAGGAGCGCAGCAGCGCCACCAGAGGCAGGAGGCCGCCGTCGTCGACAATGCGCGCCTTGTTTGCCGGATTGACTGAAAAGTTGCGCAGGGCGCCCGCTGCCTGCTCCTGTACGTTCTTGCGCGCGGCCTTGAGGTTCTTGATGAGCGGCTGGAGCGCGCCCTCGGACACCAGCTTCTCGTCGTTGGCCGCGTTGACAGAAATGTTGCGCAAGATGACGCACGCCTGGTCCTGCAGCGCTTCATCCTGTGACGACAGCAACGGCATGAGTGTCCGTAGGATACCCTCCTGCACGACCTTGACCTCGTTCTCGGTGGTGGCGGCCGTCAAGTTGCGGAGCGTCACAGCCGCGTGCACGCGGATCGCCGGCACCAACGAGCCGCCCATGAGCCAGATGAGCTGGGCGATGCCGCCCTCGAGCGCGATCTTCTCCGCGATGGCGCCGCTCGCCGAGATGTTGCGCAGCACTGCCACGACGTGCTCTAGCACTTGGTCGTTAGTCGACGACAGCAGCGTGATGAGCAGGCGCACGCCGTCGCCCTCTGCCATCTTGGCTCGGTTCGCGACGCCACACGAGAGGTTGCGAATGGCACCGGCCACGTGCTCGACAATGCTCTCATTCCGGGAGCCGAGGAGTGCGACGAGCGCCGGCAGCCCGCCCTCCCACACCAGCTTGTCATCGTTTTCGGCGTTGACCGACAGGTTGCGGAAGACCACGGCTGCGTTCTCCTGCAGCTCCTCGTCGTTGGCAGAGAGGAAGGCGATGAGGGGCTGCAGGCCGTTCTCGCGCAGCACGTGAGCCTTGCTCCTGCTGTTGGCCGACAGATTGCGGATGCAGCCGAGGGCCGCTTTGCGGATGCCAACGTCATCCGATGTCATGTGCTGCACCAGGGGCGCCACAGCGCCGTCTTGGAACAGGTGCACGTCGCTCTCGGGCTCCACAGTCACGTTGCGCAGCGTGATCAGAGCGCCCTCGAGCAGCTCCTTGGCGGAGCCGCGCAGGATCGCTACAAGCGCCGGCAGGGCGCCTTCGTTGACGAGACGCACCTTGTTGGCAGACGACACGGACAAGTTGCGCAGGACGCCCAGCGCCTGCTCCTGGATGCGCTTGTCCGGCGACCGGACGAGGGCGATGAGCGGCGGAAGCGCGCCTTCCTCCGCCACCTTGGTCTCGTTGCTGTCGTTGACGGACAGGTTGCGGAGGGCAACCGCCGCATGCTCTTGCAGGCGCTCGTAGGGGGATCGGAGGAGGGCGATGAGCGGCGGCAGCGCCCCGCACTCGACAATAATCTCCTCGTTGTCGGCGTCCAGCGCGAGGTTGCGGACAATAATGGCCGCCTGCTCCTGCACCTTGTGCTCCGGCGAGCTGAGGCACGCGATGACGGGCGGCAGACAGCCGTCCTTGACCATCTGCCCTTTGTTGTCGGGGTTGACCGACAAGTTGCGCAATGTGACGGCAGCGTGCTCCTGGATCACCTTGGAGAAGGACCGGAGCAGCGTCACCACCTTGGGCACAGCGCCGGCGCGCACAATCTCCATTTCGTACTGCGGCGACACTGAAATGTTGCGCAGCGTGCCCATGGCCTGTTCCTGGATGCGCTCGCCCAGCGCGGGCGTTAGCAGATCAATGAGCGCCTGCAGGCCCTGCTTCTGCACGATGACTCCGCGCACGTCGGCGTCGATTGCCAGGTTGTGCAGCGTGCCGGCGGCCTGCTCCTTGATCTCCTCGCTGTCGCTGCGCAGCAGCTCGATGAGTGGCAGAACGCCGTTTTCTTTGACGAGCTTGCCGCGGTTCACCTCGGAGGACGTCAGGTGCCGCAGCGTGACGCACGCGTGCTCCTGCACGGCCGCGGACTTGGACCGCAGCATGTTGATGAGGGGCGGCAGGCCGCCCTCGAAGACCATGACGTTGCGCGCCTCCTCCACAGCCGAGAGATTGCGCAGGGAGCCGCAGCCGTGCTCCTGCAGCGCAAGGTCCTGCACCGTCAGCAGCGACACTAGGGCGCGGATGCCGCCCTCCTCGATGAGCTTGAGCTTGTTGTCGTTGTTCACCGACAGGTTCTGCACGCAGGCGCACGCCTGCTCCTGGACGCGCACGTTGGGCGAGCGGAGGAGCTTAAGGAGCGGGTTCAACACGCCCGCCTGCACCATCTTGACCTTGTTGCTCGCATTCACGGCCAGATTCCTCAGCACCACCGACACCTGCAGCTGCACCTCCTCCTCTGGGCTCTCGAGCAGCCGCACGAGCGGCGGCAGCGCGCCTTCCTGCACGACTGTCAGCTTGTTCTCCATCTTGACCGAGAGGTTGCGCAGCACGCCCACCGCCTGGAGCTGCAAGCTGGCCTTGACGGAGTTGAGCATCGCGATCAGCGGCGGGAGCGAGCCCTCCTCCACGATGCGCACTTCATTGTCGTCATTCAGCGACAGGTTGCGCAGAGTCACGGCGGCGTGCTCCTGGATGGACTCGACAGGCGAGCGCAGCAGGTTCACCATCGCTGGCACCGAGCCCTCCTCCACCATGCGCACTTCGTTCTCCGGGTCCAGCGACAGATTGCGCAGCACGACAATAGCCTGCTCCTGGATGCTGACGTTGGAAGAAGCGAGGAGTGCCACCAGGGCCGGCAGGCCGCCTTGCCTCACAACCTTGGCTTTGTTGTCGTCGGACACGGACAGATTGCGCAGCGCGAGCAGCGCCGCCTCCTGCAGCGCCTCATCGGACGAGTAGAGCATCGACACGAGCGGCTCGAGCCCGCCCTCATTCACAATCGCCGTGTCGGTGCCGGGGTACAGTGAGAGGTTGCGCAGCGTCATGGCCGCCTGCAGCTGGATGCGTGGCGAGTGCGACATGAGCAAGTTGATCAGTGGCCCCACGCCGCCGGCCGTGACGATCTGTGCCTTGTTGTCTGGGTGCACTGACAAGTTGCGCAGAGCACCCGCAGAGTGTTCCAGCACAGGCAGCTCCGTCGACATGAGGAGCTGCACCAGCGGCTGGAGCGCACCCTGCTCGGCGATGGCCTGCTCGTTGTCCTGGTTGATGGCCAGATTGCGCAGCGTCACGCACGCGTGCTCGTGCAGCCGACCGTTGCGCGAGCGTAGGAGCTCAATCATGGCCGGAATAGTGCCCTCCTGCACCATCTTGTGCTCGTTGGTCGTGTTGATAGAGAGGTTGCGCAGGGCAATCGCCGCCTGCTCCTGCGTCACCTCGTCCTTGCTGCGCAGCAAAGCCACAAGAGGCTTCAGCGCGCCCTCCTGCACGATCTTGACTTTGTTTTCGGCGTTCACAGAGAGGTTGCGCATGATCACGGAGGCGTGCTCCTGCACGGCGCGCTCGTCCATGCGCAGGCACGCAATGATGACAGGCAGGCCGTTGCCAGCAACGATCTTGACTTCGTTGTCCGCGTTGACGGAGAGGTTACGGACACAGCCGACCGCCTGCTCCACCACCGGGACACGCGGCGAGCGCATCAGGGCAAACAGCGGCGCCAGCGCGTCCTCCTGCACAATCTTGACCTGGTTGACCAGATTGCTGGCGAGGTTGCGGAGCACGCCCGCGGCCAGCTGGGTGATGAGCTCATCCGTGCTGCGGAGCAGGAACACCAGCGCAGGCAGCGCGCCCTCCTGCACGATGCGCACTTTGTTGTCCTGATTGGCGCTGATGTTGCGCAAGGTGACAAGCACATGCTCGTGGATCTTGGGGTCCGTCGAACGCAGCGCAGCGACCAGGGGCGGCACGCCGTTGTCCGCTGCGATGCGCACCTCGTTCTCCGGGCTGAAGGACAGGTTGCGCAGCGCCACCGCAGCCTGCAGCTGGATCACCTCGTCCGGCGACCGCAGCATGGCAAGCAGCGGCGGGAGGCCGCCCTCAGCCACAATCTTGGACTCGTTGTCCGGATTCACAGACAAGTTGCGGAGCGACACGGCCGCGTGCTCCTGGATGGCCTCGTTCGTGGACCGGACGAGGGCAAAGATGCGCGGCAGCGCACCCTTGGCCACAATCTTTGACTTGTTCTCGTTGTTCACCGACAGGTTGCGCAGGGCGCCACAGGCCTGCTCCTGAATGACCTCGTTAGAGGAGCTCAACATGGCCACCAAAGGCGCAAGCGCGCCCTCCTGCACAATCTTGATGTCGTACTCGGGGTTGACTGAGACGTTGCGGACGGCCACGGCGACCTGCTCCTGGATGGTCTCCAGGGGCGAGCGCAGCAGAGCGATGAGCGGCGGCAACCCGCCCTCCTGCACAATCTTGACTTTGTTCTCAGCATTGACCGACAGGTTTCGGATAGCGCCCGACGCCTGCTCCTGCATCGTCGGCTTGGGCGAGCGCAAGAGCGTAATCAGAGGCGTCAGCACCCCGGCCTGCACCATCTTGACTTCGTTGTCGACGTTGACCGACATGTTCCGCAGGGTCACGAGCGCCTGCTCCGCAATGTGTTCGTCGGTATGCTGGAGCAGTTCGATCAGGGGCGGAAGGGCGCCTTCGTGCACCAGGGCCGTCTCGTTCTCTTCGGTCAGCGACACGTTGCGCAGCGTCACTGCCGCCTGCTCCTGGATGCGCGGCAGGGGGGACGAGAGCAGGATGATCAACGGCGCAAGGCCTCCCGCCTGCGCGATGCGATTCTTGTTGTCGTCGTTGACGGAAAGATTCCGAATTAGGGTGGCCGCCTGCTCCTGGATTCGCTCGTCGGGCGAGCGCAGCAGGCCAATCATGTAAGGCAGCGCCCCCTCCTCTCCGATCTTGCGCGACACCTCGCGCTTCATGCTCAGGTTGCGCAGGGCACCACACGCGTGCTCCTGCACATCCTTGTTGTCGCTCTTCAGCAAGTCAATCAGCCCCCCCAAGCCACCCTCCTCCACGATCCGCGTCTGATTATCTGCATTGGCCGATAGGACGCGCAGCGCTGCCGCCGCCTGCTCCTGCACGCCGACGTTGGTAGAGCTCAGACAGGCAACCAGGGGCGGGAGGGCGCCCGTTTCAACGACGGCGGTCTTGTTGCCAGCGTCCAGCGCAATGTTGCGCAAGCAGGCGCACGAAAGCATCTGCAGATTCTCCTCGAAAGCCCGCAGCATGCCGATCAGTGGCGGCAGGACGCCTTCCTGCACGACTTTGGCCTGGTTTTCGCTGTTTGCGCACAGGTTGCGCAGCGCGATCACGGCCTGCTCCTGAATCTCCACAATGGTCGAAGACAAAAGCTCAATCAGCGGCCGCAGCCCAACGTCGCGCGCGATCTTGACTTTGTTCTCGTCGTTGACACTCAGATTGCGGATGGCGCCGCAGGCATGCAGCTGCACCTCTGTGGACGGGTGGGAGAGGAGCGCGATGAGGGGCGGGATGGAGCCTTCCACGGCCATCTTGACGTCGTTGCCCTCGCGCACCGACAGGTTACGCAGCGTCGCGGTCGAGTGCTGCAGGATATTGACAATCGGCGATTTCAGCAACAGCACGAGGCCGCTGAGCGCCCCCTCCTGCACGATACGGGATTTGTTGTCGTGCTGGATTGACAGGTTGCGGAGGGTGCCGACGGCCAGCTCCTGGATTCGCTCCTCCGGCGAGCGTAGCAGCGACACCAGCGAGGGCAGCACGCCCTTGTCCGCCATGCGCACTTTGTTGTCGGCGTTGATGGAGAGGTTCCACAGCACCATGACCACCTGCTCCAGCACCTTGAACGAGGGCGTGCGCATCAGCGGCACCAGCCACGCGAGCGCGCCCTCCTGAACGATGCGAACCTTGTTCTGGTCGTTTTCCGACAGGTTGCGCAGCGCCCCTGCAGTGTTTTCCTGCACCTCCATGTCGTTGCTGCGCAGCAGGTTGATGAGCGGTGGCAGGCCGCCCTCCTGCACAATCTTGATTTCGCTGTCGCTGTTGACCGAGAGGTTCCGCAAAATGACCGCTGCGTGCACCTGCAGGCGCGCCTCGTTGGTCCGCAGCAGCGAAATGATGGCCGGCAGGCCTCCCTCCTGAATAATGTTGCGCTCGTTGTCGCTCGTGAGGGAGAGGTTGCGCAAAATGACGGCGGCCTGCTCCTGCACCACGACCTGGGGCGAGCGGAGGAGCGCGATGAGCGGCGGCAGGGCGCCGTCGGTGCCGAAGTAGACTTTGTTGGCGTCGTTCACGGAGAGGTTGCGTAGGGCAACCGCGGCCTGCTCGACGACCTTGTAGTTCGGCGAGCGCAGCAGGTCCACGAGCGGCTTGATGCCGCCCTCCTGCACAATCTTGAACTCGTTCTGCGGGTGCACCGAGAGGTTGCGCACGCAGCCGGCGGCCTGGATGAGCACCGGGTCGTGCTGCGAGCGCAGCAGCTGCACCAGGTGCGAGAGTGCGCCCTCCTGCACGATCTTGACTTTGTTCTCGTCGTTCACCGCAAGGTTGCGCAGCGTGCCCGCGGCCTGCTCCTGGATCTTGGGGTTGCCCGACTGGAGCAGGCGCACCATGTACGGCAGCGCGCCCTCGCGCACCACCTTGACATGGTTCTCCGCGTTCACGGACAGCGACCACAGCGCGCCCGCCGCCTGCTGCTGGATGCCCTCGTTCGACGACGAGAGCAGGTCGACGAGTGGCGGCAGGCCGCCCTCCTGCACAATGAGCTCGGCATTGACGAACCCGAGATTCGGCATCGCGCCGGCCGGCGCCCCCCGCGCACAGGCCCGCCTCCCGCACCCGCTGCCTCACGCGCGCGCCCCCTCGCGCGGCTCGTCACCCGGCCCGCTGGTCAGCACATCTCCTCCCCCCGCTCGCTCGCTTCAGAGCTCCGGGCCGTCCAGTCGTTCAAAAGCTCTCCAACCGCAAAAAACAAAAAAGGGTTCGTTACACTTCTCACTAACTCAAAAAATTTCTCCACCCCCGCCTTGTCGTGCCGGCGGGCCTCTGGCGGCCGCGGATGTGCCTGTGCAGACCCCGCTAGCCGCTCGCGCCGCGCCGTGGGGCGCCCGCGCGCCGCCTCCGCGCCGCCCCCGCCCATCCAATGGGCACCCCCGCCGGCGTCCTCGGGCAGGACGAGGACGCGGTGCGTACGAGCGTGTGGCGTGAGTGGCGTGAGTGGCGTGAGTGGCGTGAGTGCACGCGCGCGCGCAGCCGCGCGTGCAGCACCGCCGCGCGTGCATCACCGCCGCGCGTGCCGCACCGCCGCGCGGTGCCGCACCGCGCTCCTGCGCTGGTGCACAGGCGGACATACGCTGACGGTGCGGGGCGTGTGCAGGCAAGCCTGCTGCTGCAAATCGGCCACGAGTTCTTCTTGCAGGTCCCCGGCCGGCACAGCCACGACCGCCCGCCACCCTTCGACGACGATGAGGACGGCGAATTCAAGGGCAACGGCAACGTGTATGCCGGAGAGGGCGGCTCGTGGTTTACTTCCAGCCCGCCGCAGCGCGTCAACTACGAGCAGTACTGCAAGTCGCGCTACCGGTGAGGGCCAGGGGGGCCGGGCCGCGCGCGAACGTGTGCGCGCGCGACCATGCACGCGAACGAGCCCCGCGCCAAGCAGCGCAGCTGCGCCGATTGAGCGTTTTCGGGGCGCAGGGCCTCTGTCTCGAGCCCCGCGCGTCTGTGTCTGAGAGACGCTGCACCCCCGCAGACCCGGCGACTTCCCGGCGCCCCTCACGCGCAAGGACTTTAAGAGCCGCAGCTTGACGCTGTGGCACGAGGCTCCGCTCCCGCTGCCGCATGCGTTTGCGACACCGCACCCGTGTACAATTAAGTTCCGGTTGCTGGATAGTGCTGCTGGCAAGATGCCCTGGATCGCCCTTGACGGCCAGGTGATGGAGCTAAATCCAAACTCATCAAAGATGATCAAGCACGTGTTGGGTGGGCGGCTCTCCATTGTTTTTGAGCAGTTAAAGTGGGACGGCCCGTGGGCCTCTCGCTTGACGACGGAAAGCCGTGCGAAGTACACGCAGCTCTTCCGGCAGATGGATGTGGATAATAGCGGGACCGTGGATGGAGGCGAGCTGGAGTTTGCCTTCGAGCAGCTCAACATTGAAATGACCCCGCAGGAAATCATCACAATGGTGAACAAGCATGCCAAAAAACATGAAGGCGAAGTCACGCAGAATGAGTTTTTCGAGATGATGGAAGACCAGGTGCACGGAGGCCGTGCTTGGTTTGTGACACTGGTTTGCGTGATAATTCCCAATGTCGACTACGACCACGAGATCTTGTCCTATCGCGAAGAGGAGAAGACAGCTCAATTTGAAAGCAAGGTGCAGGACGTCTTTGATCGTCTGCAAGAAGGAGGCTGCATCAAACCCTCCCAGGTGGAGCTTGGGCTGGAGTACTTGCAGCTAAACATAGACCCAGACAGGCTGGCGATGCTCGTAAGCAACATAGGCGAAACGTTGACGCTCCAGGATTTCCAAATGCTCGTCGAAAACCAGCATGTCGTTGACACCAAGACACACACCCAGCTCATGGATCAGGCCAATCGGCGTCGGCGACTAGAGCAGCGGGCGAAAGCAAAACTGCTGCACATCAAGGGCAATGAACGAAAGGTGCGCGTGGTTGAGACGGAACTGCACTACACCTCGCTAAACGCTGGCGATGTCTTTCTCCTTGACGCTTGGAATGGCTTCTTCCTGTGGATCGGCAAGGAAGCATCGGAGCCAGAGGCGGATGCCGGACGCAACCAGATGAATTCTATAGCCGTAGCGCGCAAGCGGCATCTCACTGTGCCACCACAGTTCGAGGAGATGGTTCAAGGCGAGGAATCTGAAGTATTTTGGGAACTGCTCGGTGGACAGGTAGTAGTGTGTGTACACTGGAATGCATCACCCTAAACGTAAGCATGCACAACCAGTGCGCACATTGACCAACTTGAAAAGAAATTGATTGCAGGCCATTCCGTTGAAATCCTCAAAGTTGGTTGCGGACATTCGAGTTGACTAAAAACACCAAATGTGTGCGCGGATCGTAAAAATGCGGCAAAATGGCTGCATTTTGCGTCTGAGCGTTGGTCAACTTGATAGCCTGCGATCGACCTTTCAAATATTCACCCGGGATTTTTGCCATCCGATTTTTGTGCCAGGGTCCTATCGCGGCAGCCGAAGCTGCGGGCGATGACGACATGGTCGAGGGTCTTCCAGAAGCTTATCCACCGATTCCTGAGCGATCAAAAATGACACCCAAAATTGCGATTGTCGGTGCAGGTCTGTTGCCACACGTGGCACGAAGAAAGAGGGGAATGCTCAGTGAAGGGGGTAGCTCGCGCTCTGCGTGCATGTCTGGTCATATACACGCAGTGAATGCACAGTATCGAATGTGTCTGCGTGTTTCAAATGGAGATGCAGCATATATACCTGTTTTGGATGTACACGTGCATGCGTGCGTGCATGTGCGTGCATTCATGAATCGGCGAATACGTGCTTGCTCACATGTGAGAGTCTGTAATGCTGGTGTGCGATGTGCAGGAGTAGCAGGTGCGATATGTGCCAAGTCACTTAGAGACCATTTCAAATGTGATGTTGTGGTGTTTGAGAGCGAGCCCACAGTTGGGGGGCGTCTGGGATCATATGAGCGCGGCTCAATCCCTTTCACCGCCGGAGCTTCATACTTCTGCGCACAGGGCCCGCATATGAAGAAGTTTCTCAAACAGTTACTGGAAGAGTCGGCGATTTCTGAATGGAAACCGCGGGTGGGTGTGGTAGGCAAGAGTGCTGTCACTTCAGGCGAATACGTGGGTTTTATCCCGGCAATCAACACGCAAGAACAGGAGATAAACATCGAAGCGTGGATAGAGAATTGGCCCAAGACCGGTGCACCGCCCCCTGGAGGCAATGCCCGCCCAGCGTCCACGTTTTGGGAGCCAACGACAAATGTACCCATTTACGACTTAGAAGCTCCAACTCCAATACACCGGAGGAGCCATGCTCAGGGGTTTGGACAGGGGCATGGCTCAGGTTCCTGGTACATCTGCAAGCCAGACATGGCGAGTTTGGTAAAGCATTTGCTCAAAGGCATCGACGTGAGATGCAATGCCCGCGTCCAGGCGGCCTTGCCGCAGTTGGGGCAGGTATGTGCGCCATGTCGGCATAAAAGATTTCCTTTCAAATCTTTCCTTTTACTTGGAAGCGTCGCGTCCAAATTCCAAACACCCATCGGTGACGCGTTGTACATGGCAGGGCACTTACGAGATCATCGTTGAAAATACCAACGGGACCCTCACGTCTCAAGGCGCTTTCAACATGCTACTCATCTGCACGCCCCCAGACCAGGCGGAGCGACTTCTTGCCGACTGCCAACCTTCTCTCATGAGCATTCCGCAATCCATGGAAATAGACCCAGTCTGGACAGTGCTGGTGGCTTTTGACCACCCGATCTTCACGCCCTTTGATGTTTTGTTTGTAGAAGAAGATGCTTGCGAACCGATCCGCAGCGCCTTCCGAGAGTCGAGCCGCTATGCTTCTTACGACCCAATGAAAGGTGAGGATTGTGATCCAACATATCGATCCAACATGCACAAAACTTTGCCACAAAGCTGACTTTTGAAAACACCATGGCTTGCATGTCAGACATGCAAGTATTGCACAGGCCCACCAAGCAATCCATATTTTATCCAGATCCACCACAGGGGCCCATCTGGGGTGGAAAGCCCCACGCCAAACACCATCGCAACGCTCCGAGCATCAACTCTTACGGCGCACCCGTTGACTCTTGGGTCATTCACTGCAGCGCCGTCTGGTCTCTTAATAGTAAATGTGTGCGAGTGGGCAAGTGCAAGCTTGTGATTTTGAAACAATGCGCCAATTGATATGTATGGTTGTCATGTGCGAAAAAATATAGGTCCCGAGACAATAGATATGAGATTGCTAAGCAAGTCGCCCAAGTTGCAATCAAGGCATTCCTCCGTATTCTTGGTCTGTCGTCAGCGCCATTGCGCCTTTTGGTTTCAGAAGCTGTTCTTTGGGAGCACGGAAGGGTTTGCGAACCCGGTATGGTGCTCCTGCGCACGTACACACACACTTGCATACACACACACACTCATGCGTACGCACGCGTGCAAGTGAGATGATAATGAAGCACACTCTCTCGCATCTCGTCTGGCAGTCAGCCAATGAAGCTAGGTCCGCTTGCGCACAATATTACCCGCTTGAATTCACTGACTGTATCCCCTTGTCCATAGCTGTGATTCAATCAATGAAACCCAACGTGAACAAGGCTCTTGGCCCCTACTGCACCTTCGACCCGGTCACGGGCATCGGCATGGCGGGCGACTGGTTCGTGGAGGTACATATACATGCTGAAACGTGGAGCTGATGGAGAGTGCCGACGCTTGCGTCTGCGCCCGTGTCGTCGCCTGTGTATGGTCGTGCGTGCCTGCCGGGTTTGCGCATGAATGCGGCAGGTGCGCCATCAACGCAAGGCCACACAAATTCGCATGTTTTTTTGGTTCGCTGTATGCCAGCAGGGTTGGGCATGCTCAAATATTGTTTGCTCGGTTACGAGAAGGCAATCATGTGGAAAAATACGTAATGGCAGGGCTCTGTGGAAGGTGCATTTGCCAGCGGCTTGGAAATCGCGACGCTTGCCGGCCGATCCCCGATTATGTACAATCAAGGGCAAGCAAATCCCTACGGTCTCCTTTAAGCCTAAACCAAGCATCGAAAATACTAAATGTCAAAATATGGGGGCTTACACCGTCAATTGGTTGTACAGGACATGTCCAATTCGAAATTACGAAGAATTTGCGGCAAAGATTCCGAGAGGGCGTCGAAGTAGTGAGTGCCTACTCTTCAGACTCACGCCCGTCGACAGTGGTAAGGATGCTCAAAAGTCATGTCGCGGCAGGGTTACAAAAACTCATCACGAAATTGACCTTTGAGAATTGTGAAAACTTTGTTTTTGGCAGGCTGGTGATGACTGGGATGATCTAGAATGGCAAAGTAAGGTTGAGCTGAATTACATCCGAACCACTCACGTCCAGGTGCATACGCATACGCGTGCGCGTGCATACAAAGAATCGCACACATGCATAGATGTATGCTGGTGTACAGTATTTGCACATGCCCTCGCTTGTATACAAGACATGGCTACATCTGGGCAGAACAAATGTGTCTCGGTGCATCTAAGTGGTGAATACGTGTATGTGTCAACGTTCACGCTCATTTCAGCGCTCTAGCCATATCGGACAACGGCGTGTTCACCAAGTGCACGAAGAAACGTTTGTTATGTGAATGTGCAACTGGCAGGCAACCAGCTCGGTGAAAGATATGGTGAGGAAAGACATTTTGTGTCGGAATGAGGGCTGCGGCGCTTGGATTGAGCCCAAGGTTAATCACAAAGTTTGGTGCATCCTTTGCGTGCAAATGTGTCTGTATTCTGCATTGGTCTTCTACGCATTTAAACCAGCGGGGCGTACGTTGGTTCGTATTTGCAGCATTATCTTGCATGTCTGTTTGTTTTCATACGCGTGAACAAGACGTCGACGTTGAGAAGGAATGACGTACATATCTGCACATAAATTCAGGACATGGATTTCCACAGGCACCATTGCCCCTTCCGGCCCAGTGGAAGGTGTGCGTTTTCAGAGCGTACTTAGAAATGGGCAAACATATTGCTCAGGCGCAAGCATGCAGAGAGAAGGACCGCGCACGTGCGCGCGAGAGAGGTGTACACTTACATAGGTACCAGTACATGTCCAAACATAACCGCATGTGCGAATGCACGCACACAGGTGTGTATTTGCAGAGTGCGGCAAGTATATCGACCTACATGATTTGAAGCAGCACAAGCAACATTGCGAATTCGGTGTCTATCGAGAATGTGCTTGGTGCTTCCAACCGGTTCCCACCACTTCCCACCACTTCCCACACCCTCCCCACCACTTCCCACACCTTCCCACCACTTCCCATCACTTCACCCACCCTTTCCACCACTTCCCGGTTTGTATCTCTTTCACTGCCCATGTTGAAGAGCGCGCGCACGAAGACATTCATGTGTGCGCAGCCGCGCATGAGAACACACGCTCATGCGCTCTCTCGCGCACAGATCCCGGTGCCCGAGATCGAGCAGCATAGAGACGAATGTCTGGGCAAGCCGAAATTGGTCCGTCAACGAAAGAGCTATGCATCCAAAGCTCTCTTTGACTCAGATGGCAATGCGGTACATGAACAACATACATCAACATACATAAGTGTGCGACCATGCGTGCACGCGCGTGCATAAATAGCTTTCGCACAAACGTGCTCTCGATGTCTCTCGCTTTCCCTCCTATGCGCACGTTGGCTTCCTCGCGCACGTTGGCTCCCTCTGCGTGCTGATTAGCATTATGTATATTATGTTGCTGGACAGATCGACAACGATCAACCGCACTCCAGCAATGGCAGACCAAAGGATATGGGCAAGGACGCGTCCGGTTTTAAACTGCCAGCAATCCCAGGGGCTACCACTAGCACACCTGATAGCGCTGGTCATGCGCGAAGTGGGGTAGACGCCCTCATATCTAGACAAGGCACAGCAGGTGATGCCCGCGAAGCGACTCTATGTACACACATACATGCATAGGCACAAACATGAAGACATGAGCAGACATTTGCAAGCGGATGTACGATAGCGACGTGTATGTGTGAAGAGGAATATTTCTCGGCCTTCCTCTTTCTGTGTGTGCGCGCGTGATTGTAAATGTGTATGTTCGTGTGTGTGTGTGTGTGTGTGTGTGTGTGTGTATGTGTATGTGTGTGTGTGTGTGTGTGTGTGTGGTTGATATCGCACATGCACGTATGTTTAGCACTATCCACACATTCATTTTTTGAATGGTTGTGCTGCAGCATTGCCGCCGGTGATGGAAGACACACATGATGAGTCTTTCACGACGGAGGCACCAACGAGTCCACCGAAGACACGAGCCACAGAATACAGTCGCGCAACCACAGCCTTTCCTCAGACTGCTGGATCCCAAGACCACCCACGAAAGGACTAGTTCCTCAAGGATAATCTGAGCGTCCGCACGTCTCAGTGCGCAACATCGGCCTGCGGCCCAAATCCCAACCTGTTCTCACTTCCCTCTGCTTCTCTCTCTCATCAGTCTCCCTGGACTGTATTTCGCCCACCCTTATTCTCTCCGTTCCTCCACTCTCGCTTTCCTCATATTCTGTGGAACGCGGAGGCGTGGCAGCAGTGTATATTCGAAAACAATTCAAAAGAATTGACGCGGTGATCGGTAATGTGACTCCAATAATAAAGTAAGCTAGTCGAGACGGTCAGTGCCTGTAACAGGGGCTGATGGTATGCGTGGGAGTGCATTGGAATCGTTTGAAGCTTCTGCGCGACGACTGCCCGCGCAAGTAGATGTATCCAGATGTACAAAACGCATCACTTCTCGCGGCGATGTCCGAAGAGTATCCCAAGACGTCGACGTCTTGGGAGCGCTGCGATGGGGAGCGCCTTTGGCCCACAACGCGAGCTCATACTGCGATGATGCTAGCGTCATCGTTGGCGTCTGGTCCCCCGCTGGAGCAGGTGTGGCATTCGCCATGTGGGCAAGAAAGGAAGATGGCGAGGTAGGTGAGGGCATGTCGTCGAGTAGACTGAGCAGATCCAATGGTGGGCGCACGAAGTGTTGCGGCTGCGCGTTGGCGTCAGCAGGGGGCTTGATGAGCCCGTTGTCTGCCGCGAGGGCACGGTGAGTGCAGGAATCGATGTCAAGCCCCGGTTGTTTTTGCCTGGTAAAAGAGGCTACTCTTTTCTTGCGGGCAGGCTGACGACTTGCCTTCTTGCGCTCGCTCGGCAGCAGAAGTCGAGTGTCGAACATCAAGCACAGGATGTCGGAGAGTAGCCCCCACGTCCGTTCGCCTTCGTCGTTTTTGTCTGGCAAGAACACCATCGCCTCATCGAGCGGCTCCTCAAAGCCTGCCTCGCACACTTTGCCAGACGTCTGACCGTGACGATCAGCAAGGATGTTGATCCGCTTGCACTCTGCCCAAGCGCCCGGCAGCATTGATACAATGTGGATTCGGTCAGACTGTTCTACGTGACAACGCCAGTCTATCTTGCGAAGGAAGTCAAGCTCGGTGGCCCTCAGCGATGCGCGCTTCAGGTCGAGTTGCTTGTTGGCCGCAAAGTAGTAGGTTTCCAGCTCACGCCCGCCAGAGCATGAGGGCACGTAGTCAAAAAATATCGATGACGCTAGCAAATTCCTGCTCACAGAATAGATTTCGCGCAGCAGTGGTCAAGAAGGTTGGGGGATGAACAGGGTTCAACAATATGCAATCAAAATCCGAGTCATTCGACACTTGATAACACTGACCATAGCGCCTTTTCAATGCATCGGTCCATAGCCTCTTCGTCCATTTTGAGTGTCAGCATGAAGGCAATAGCCAAGCACTCGTCGAAAAGAACTGTCGGGGTCGATGATGACAGACAGCCGCCACGGCGCATAAGCTCAATCACCGCAGCTAGGCAGTAGCCATCGAAAAAGGCGCTCACACGCTTTAGGAGCGAGAAAAGCTTGGACGCGTTTGCAAGGTCCAGAAAGACACAAACTGCTTGTGCCTGCACTTCCGCCGTGGACAT
>Ga0115006_10000880_pt1 | contig 17484 bp, 11 predicted proteins | sample ArcOceMetagenome_3_FD_88943 | JGI IMG/M metagenome (GOLD analysis project Ga0115006, IMG submission 88943) | Marine eukaryotic phytoplankton communities from Arctic Ocean - Arctic Ocean- Svalbard ARC20M Metagenome | ecosystem: Environmental > Aquatic > Marine > Oceanic | place: Arctic Ocean...
AAATCCCAGACGACCAAGCAGAAAACATTGCTACTGTAGGTCAAGCTGTTTCTTATATCGAAGCTGCAAAATAATTACATTTTAATTTTTTATGGAACTAAAGCGAGTTGTAGTAACAGGTCTTGGGGCATTGACTCCAATAGGCAACAATAAAGACAGTTATTGGGAAGGCCTAATAAGTGGCAAGAGTGGTTGTGCGCCTATAACTTATTTTGATACTGAACATTTCAAAACAAAATTTGCTTGTGAATTAAAAGATTTTAATGTTTCGGACTTCTTTGATCGTAAAGAGGCTCGTAAAATGGATCGGTTTGCGCAATATGCTATGGTGGCTTCTGACGAAGCCATCATAGATGCCAAACTAGATTTGGATTCCTTAAACAAACTTCGCGTGGGAGTGATTTGGGGTGCTGGAATCGGTGGTATTGAAACTTTTCAAAACGAGGTCATGAACTTTGCTAATGGAAATGGAACACCCCGATTTAATCCCTTTTTTATTCCTAAAATGATTGCAGATATTGCCCCTGGTAATATTTCTATCAAGCATGGGTTTATGGGGCCAAACTATACAACGGTCTCTGCTTGTGCTTCATCCGCAAATGCAATATTTGACGCACTAAACTTAATACGTCTTGGTCATTGTGATGTAATTGTTAGTGGTGGTAGTGAAGCTTGTGTTACTCAATCTGGAATGGGTGGTTTTAATGCCATGCATGCACTATCTACAAGAAACGAGAGCCCAGAAACAGCCTCTAGACCTTTTGACGGAACCAGAGATGGGTTTGTTTTGGGGGAAGGTGCTGGCGCATTAATACTAGAGGAGTACGCACACGCTAAAGCAAGAGGCGCTAAAATTTATGCTGAACTTGTAGGAGGTGGATTGTCTTCAGATGCCTACCACATGACTGCACCACATCCAGATGGTATTGGCGTGATCGCCGTAATGAAAAATTGTCTTGAAAACGCAGGTCTTAAGCCTGAGGATGTAGATGCAATTAACACCCATGGCACTTCAACTCCGCTTGGAGATGTAGCAGAACTAAAAGCCATTAAAGAAGTTTTTGGTTCACATGCAAAAAACATAAATATTAATTCAACAAAGTCAATGACGGGCCATTTACTTGGTGCTGCTGGTGCAATTGAAGCGATCTCATCGGTATTATCAATTGAGCACGGCATGATCCCTCCAACAATTAATCATACAACTACAGACGAAAATATAGATCCGGAGTTAAATTTAACTCTTAATAAACCTCAAAAACGAGACGTAAAAGTAGTCATGAGTAATACATTTGGTTTTGGCGGGCACAATGCTTGTGTCGTTTTCAAAAAACTAGACTAAACTCTTTGAGCGCTATCAAAAATATCTTTAAGCGACGTTCTGGAAAGGACAATAGTCTTATTGAGTCTTTGAAAAAAATTACAAAATTTAAGCCTACCAAACACCTCTATTACGAAAAGGCATTCACTCATCGATCGACAAATCGTAAAGACGAGTTAGGGAATCCGATTAGTTACGAGAGACTAGAGTTTTTAGGAGATGCCATACTGAGCTCGGTAGTGGCTCACTATTTATTTGATAAAGCTCCTAGTGGTGACGAAGGATATTTGACAAAAATGCGTTCAAAAGTAGTGAGTAGAGACCATCTCAATGAAATTGGAAAAGAGCTAGAGCTTTCAAATCTAATGCATAGTAAAATACCTATATCACAATTTGGGGAAAACATTCACGGCAACTTATTTGAAGCATTAATCGGAGCTGTTTTTTTAGACAAAGGTTATATCGTTTGTGAGAGATTTATCTATAGAACAGTCATTACTCCTCATGTTAATATCGAATCATTAGAAGGAAAAATTATTAGCTATAAAAGCTACATTATTGAATGGTGTCAAAAAGAAAAGAAAACTTTTTATTTCGAAAATGAAAAAGACCTTGGAAACGACTTATTGAAGCATTTCTCAGTTAAGCTTCGAATTGAAGGAAAGGTGATTGCAAAAGCTAGGGCAACTTCTAAGAAAAAAGCAGAAGAAAAAGTGTCAAAACGAGCCTATTTTGCACTTCAAGGAAAGATTGATAAAAATCAGTGATTTAATAGTTCTCGAGAAACTATAACGTTTTCGCAATAATATAGGCTTAAGAAGGCTAAAAGCAGGCTCAGATACTGAGTTAATATCTTATATTTACATAATGTTTACTGATAATTATGGCCATACACAAACTACTTGTTGATGATTTTGAAGACTTAAATTATTCGCTTTTAGCAGTTCATTGTGAGATGGATGACTATCGACTAGCATACTTTTTAAATCAAAGTTTAGAAACTAGATTGGCCAGAACAAGAGAAGATCTTGACTTTGTAACATCATTAGCTTCGTTTTCTGTTTTTGAGTGGATAAACCCTCAACTACAAACGAATTGGCATCTAATTAAAAATAGTTGCCTTGTAGAAGAAGTCGCTATTTCTCAGGGATTATTTTCAGAAACAAACCAAAAAAGCTGGGTTAGCCACTCCTTGCTTCCTGAATATCAATCTGTTGATTATTTGTTAAAAATTAACAATGGCGGTGGGTTTATAAATGAAAAACAGATCTTGAACAAGATTCAAAAAATAACGAACGTATCAACTGCGTACAGCCTTGATATTTCACAACTTAAATCAAAAGAACATTTAATATTTAATTAATGTCACACAAAAGAAAAAAAACAAAAATTGTAGCCACACTAGGACCGGCTATCAGTTCAAAAGAAATGCTTCACAAAATGGTTGAAGCTGGAGTAAATGTGTTTAGAATTAACTTCTCTCACGCAGATTATGAAGACGTAAAGACACGTATAAAATTGATTCGTGAGATAAACGAAGAGTATGGTTTTAACGCCTCAATTTTAGCTGACTTACAGGGGCCGAAACTAAGAGTTGGTGTCATGAAAGATGACGTGGTTGTAAACCCTGGTGATGAGATTATATTTGCAACAGGCGAGCGTTTTGAAGGAACTAAAGATCGTGTTTATATGACATATGACCGATTTCCTTTAGATGCCAAAAAAGGAGAAAGCATTCTCTTGGATGACGGTAAGTTACTTTTTGAAGTAGTGTCTACAAATTTAAAAGATGAGGTCAAAGCTAAAGTTATTCAAGGCGGGCCATTAAAATCTAAAAAAGGGGTAAACCTTCCAAACACCGATATCTCTCAACCTGCTTTGACAGAAAAAGACAAGGAAGATGCTGTATTTGCAATCAAACAAGAAGTGGATTGGATGGCTCTTTCCTTTGTTAGAAACCCAGAAGATTTAATGGAATTACAAGCGCTAATCTCAGAACATAGCTCTTACAAAATTCCTATTATTGCTAAAATTGAAAAACCAGAAGCTGTTGAAAATATTGACAAGATTATTGCATATTGTGATGGTCTTATGGTTGCTAGGGGGGATTTAGGAGTTGAAGTTCCTGCGCATCAAGTACCTTTAATTCAAAAAGAATTAGTATTAAAAGCGAAAAAAGCAAGAATTCCTGTAATTATTGCTACTCAAATGATGGAGTCTATGATTACTAGCCTAACTCCAACTCGTGCAGAGGTTAATGATGTTGCCAACTCAGTAATGGATGGTGCAGATGCGGTTATGCTTTCAGGAGAAACTTCTGTTGGACAATACCCAGTTGAAGTTATTGAGAAAATGTCAAATATCATCAAAACTGTAGAGAATTCAGACTTGATTCATGTCCCTCAGAATCCACCTCACATCCGTACAAAGCGCTACATTACAAAATCAATTTGTTACCATGCTGCTAATATGGCAAACGAAATAAATGCGCGCGCTATCTCTACTCTTACCAATAGTGGGTATACCGCTTTTCAGATTTCTGCGTGGCGTCCAGACGCTCATATTCTTGTGTTTTCTTCTAATAAACGCATCATATCTCAATTAAACTTACTTTGGGGCGTTCGTGCTTTTCATTATGATAAGTTTGCTTCAACTGATGAAACGATTAACGATGTTAATAAAATAGCCTATGAAAAAGGGTATGTAGAAGCGGAAGATATGGTGATTAGCTTAGCAGCAATGCCAATGAAAGAAAAAGGAATGGTAAACACTTTAAGAGTCTCTGAAGTAAAAGACTACTCTAAACTATAAAAATTCGATTTGTAAAAGAGTCGCTAAACTAGAAACTGAAATAAATCAGGTTTATCGTTAAGATAGTCGCCGTAAAAATTATGAAGTTTCATTTTAACTATTAGCGGCTCGAGATCGTTAAGCGATTTAAGCTCAATTCCAACGACGGCTACGCCAGTTTCCCTACTCACCTTTTTAGTGTACTCAAAGTGAGTAATATCATCATTAGGACCTAGTATGTCAACTACAAACTCTCGCAAAGCCCCTGCGCGTTGTGGAAAGGTAATTATAAAATAATGTTTGAGTCTAGAGTGTAATAAAGCCCGTTCTTTTATTTCTGCAGTACGTGTTATATCGTTATTACCTCCGCTTATAATACAAACAACATTTTTGCCCTTAATTTCCGACTTAAAAGGATCTAAAGCGGCTACACTTAAAGCGCCAGCAGGCTCGGCAATAATAGCCTCTTTGTTGTATAAATCTAAAATTGCCTGACACGCACTCCCTTCGGGCACCGTGATCATGTCATGTAAATTTTCCTTGCAAATTTGAAAGTTTTTATCTCCGACACGTTTTACAGCGGCACCATCCACAAAATTATTTATGCTATCTAGGGCGACCACTTCGCCTTTCTGAAAAGCTAACTTCATTGAAGGAGCGCCTTCAGGTTCAACCCCAATAATTTTTGTGTTTGGAGATAACTCCTTAAATACGGCTGACATCCCAGAGGCTAAGCCGCCGCCGCCGACCGCTACAAAGATATAATCAATTGGAGATGCTGCTTGATTAATCAATTCTAATCCTAGGGTTGCCTGACCTTCAATGACTTTTTCGTCATTAAAAGGATGAATAAAGGTTTTTTTGCGTTTGTTGCAGTCCTCAACCGCAGCGTTATAGGCGTCATCAAAACTATCGCCTATTAAAACGATTTTTATGAAGTGTTCACCAAACATTTTTACCCGTTCTATTTTTTGATTGGGGGTTGGTGTTGGCATGAATATAGTGCCCTGAATTTTTAACAGCTTACAAGACAAGGCAACGCCTTGAGCATGGTTTCCGGCACTTGCACAAACAACTCCATTACCTGTTTCTGTAGAAGTTAAAGAGGACATTTTATTGTAGGCACCCCTAATTTTATACGATCTTACAACTTGTAAGTCTTCTCGCTTAAAGCTTATATTACAATCAAACCTAGAAGAGTACTGCTGGTTTTCAATTAAAGGCGTCACGTTTGAGATGCCTTCAAGATTTCTTGCAGCTGCTTTTACAGCTTCAATTGTTGGAAAATAGGTGGGCGTTTTTGACATTTTATTTAAGCGTCAGATTTAATCACTTTCATCGCTGTCATTGCTGTGCGTAAAACTTTCCCAGTTGCTTCAATAGGATGATTTCTGATAGCATCATTGACACGGATCAATTCCTGGTTATCTACGTTCCTAGTTGAATTAAACGTCGTACCAATTATATCCGTTTCTACCGTCTTCATAAAGTCAACAAGTAAGGGCTTACAAGCGTGATCAAATAAATAACAGCCATATTCTGCAGTATCCGAAATAATTCTATTCATTTCAAATAATTTTTTTCTTGCTACGGTATTTGCAATTAAAGGAAGTTCGTGAAGCGACTCATAGTAAGCAGACTCTTCTACAATTCCTGAACTGACCATTGTTTCAAAGGCTAATTCTACGCCGGCTCTTACAAATGCTACCATTAATACGCCGTGATCAAAATACTCTTGCTCAGAAATCTGTTCGTTAGTTGCTGCTGTTTTCTCAAAAGCAGTTTCTCCAGTAGCTGCACGCCACTTTAATAAATTAACATCGTCATTAGACCAGTCTTCCATCATTGTTTTTGAAAAATGTCCAGACATAATATCGTCCATATGTTTCACAAAAAGAGGCTTCATAATAACCTTTAGTGTTTCTGAAATTTCAAATGCTTTTAATTTTGCTGGGTTCGACAAACGATCCATCATAGTTGTGATTCCGCCATGCTTTAATGCTTCCGTAATCGTTTCCCATCCGTACTGAATAAGTTTAGAGGCATAGTTAGCATCAATCCCTTTTTCAATCATTTTATCAAATGACAGAATAGAGGCCGTTTGAAGCACACCACATAAAATAGTTTGCTCACCCATCAAGTCACTTTTAACCTCAGCAACAAATGACGACTCTAAAACACCTGCTCGGTGACCTCCTGTGGCAGCGGCATAGGCTTTTGCTTGTGGCCATCCCTTTCCTTCTGGGTCATTTTCTGGATGAACAGCGGTGAGTGTTGGCACGCCAAAACCTCTCAAATATTCTTCTCTAACTTCACTTCCGGGACATTTAGGAGCGACCATAATAACTGTCAAATCTTCTCGAATCTGCTTGCCTTCTTCTACAATGTTAAACCCATGTGAATACGCTAGCGTAGCCCCTTTCTTCATCAGTGGCATTACCGTGTCAACTACATTTGAGTGCTGTTTGTCAGGCGTTAAGTTAAGGACTAAATCAGCGGTTGGAATTAACTGCTCGTAAGTGCCGACAGTAAAGCCATTGGAAGAAGCGTTTTTATATGACTGGCGTTGGTCTTTAATTGCTTGTTCGCGCAGTGCATATGAAATGTTTAATCCAGAGTCTCTCATGTTGAGTCCTTGATTAAGCCCTTGAGCGCCACAGCCTACAATTACAACTGTTTTTCCTAACAATGCGGTAACACCGTCTTCAAACTCAGAAGATTCCATGAATCTGCATTTTGAAAGTTGATCTAGTTTTTGACTTAAGGATAATGTGTTGAAATAATTTGCCATTATGATTGTTGTTTGTTGTTGTTAGTTTTTGAATGCGTTAAGCATTTCTGATATCTTTAGTTCATCTTTAGTGACTGCAATTCTTGCAGAGCGTACAAATTGCATAATTCCAAAAACGCTAAGGGCTTTATGCAAGGTCTCAAGTTCGGCTCTACGTCCTGATTTTTCAAGAACAAAAAATTCTTTATTTACAGTAACAATATGTGCGTTGCTTTCCTTGATTATATTTTGAATTTGACGTTCTTCAAACAATAAGTCTGACTTAATTTTAAATAAACAAGATTCTTGGTATATGGTGTCGTCGTCTGTATGGTAATAAGCCTTGATTACTTCAACTTGTTTTTCAATTTGTCCAATGATTTTTTTTATCTGATCCTCGGACATATTGATTAATATTGTAAAACGTGAAACACCTTCTATTTCAGAAACAGAAATGTTTAGGCTTTCAATATTAATGTGTCTACGTTGAAAAATTGCAGAAATTCTATTTAGTAAACCAATGTTGTTTTCGGTATATACAGAGACTGTATAAAGCTGTTTTTCTGTTGTCATCTTATTCTAATCTTATATCTGAAACCGATGCCCCCGATGGAACCATTGGAAATACATTACCTTCTTTTTCTACACAAACCTCTAAAAAATAGGGAGCGTCGCTGTCAATCATTTCCTTTACGGCAGATGCTAAATCTTCTCGTTTAGTGACTTTTTTTGCTTCTATATAATAGCCTTGGGCAATGGCTACGAAATTGGGGTTTACCATTTCTGTAGATGCGTAACGCTTTTCAAAAAACAATTGCTGCCATTGGCGAACCATTCCTAAAAACTCGTTATTTAAGACAACTATTTTTACGGGTACTTTGTTTTGAAATATCGTTCCTAACTCTTGAATCGTCATTTGGTAGCCTCCGTCACCAATAACAGCCACAACTTCTCTTTCTGGAGCAGCCATTTTCGCCCCTATTGCTGCAGGTAGTGCAAAGCCCATAGTTCCCAATCCTCCAGATGTGATATTACTTTTAGTGACATTAAAATCTGCATATCGACACGCAATCATTTGGTGTTGTCCTACGTCAGAAACAATTGCAGCCTCGCCTTTGGTTTGGATGTTTATCTCTTTCAGTACTTCGCCCATGGTAAGACCCTCTTTTGTTGGATGCAAATCATTTTTGATGACTTTGTCATACTCAATCTCGTACAGATCCTTAAACCTTTGTAACCATTCAGGATGAGAGTTCGTGTTAATTTGTGGCAGTAATTGTAATAAGCTCTGTTTAGCATCCCCTAAAACTGCAACATCCGTTTGGATGTTTTTATCAACTTCAGCAGGATCAATTTCAAAGTGAACGATTTTAGCTTGCGTCGCATACTCGTCTAATTTTCCTGTCACACGGTCATCAAAACGCATTCCAATTGCAATTAATACATCGCAATCATTTGTAAGAACGTTTGGAGCATAATTTCCGTGCATTCCAACCATTCCAATATTTAATGGGTGTGAGGTTGGAAGCGCTGAAGCGCCCATTATGGTCCATGCTGCAGGGATTCCTGCCTTTTCTACTAATGCTTTTAGCTCTAATTCTGCCTTGCTAAGTATGATTCCTTGACCCCATATTATCAATGGCTTTTTAGCGCTGTTTATGAGTTCCGCTGCAGCTGTAACAGAAGAGTCATCAGTTTTTGGTACTGGCACATAACTTCGAACGCCTGTACATTTTTTATACTGGAAATCAAATTCTTCAAATTGCGCATCTTTGGTGATATCAATTAAAACTGGTCCTGGCCGTCCACTTTTTGCAATATAAAATGCTCTTGCAATAATTTCTGGTATCTGAGAGGCTTTTGTGACTTGATGATTCCACTTCGTTACTGGTGTTGAAATACCAACAATATCTGTTTCTTGAAAGGCATCGCTCCCTAGTAAGTGTGAGGGTACTTGGCCTGTAATACAAACTATAGGGGTTGAGTCAATTTGCGCATCTGCAATCCCAGTGACTAAATTTGTTGCGCCTGGTCCAGAGGTGGCCATAGCGACCCCTACTTTACCAGAAATACGCGCATAACCTTGGGCAGCATGGGCTGCACATTGCTCATGTCTTGTTAAGACATGGTTTATCTTGTCTTCGTATTTGTAGAGTTCATCGTAAACTGGCATAATTGCCCCACCTGGGTAGCCGTATAAAATGTCTACTCCTTCAGCTAATAAACATCTTACGATCGCTTCACTTCCTGAGATACGTTCCTTAGGTTGCTCCAGGTATTGCTTCTGAATAGCGGTTAGTGTTTCCATAATTAAAGTTTAAAATTCATCCGTTACACATCCTAAAGATGCAGATGATACTGTTTTTGCGTATTTATAAAGAACCCCACGTGTAACCTTTAATGGGGGTGCTATCCATTTTGCTTTTCGTGATTCCAATTCTTCTTCAGAAACCTCAAGTATAATTGAATTTGTATTAGCGTCAATGGTAATAGTATCTCCATCTTTTACCAAGGCAATTGCCCCTCCTTCTTGAGCTTCTGGAGTAATATGACCTACCACAAATCCATGAGTGCCTCCTGAAAATCTACCATCGGTAATAAGTGCAACATCTTTGCCTAGTCCAGCACCCATTATGGCTGCGGTGGGCTTTAACATTTCTGGCATTCCTGGGCCTCCTTTAGGTCCTTCGTATCGAATCACCACAACGTCCCCTTTGCTTACTTTTCCGTCTCGAATTCCATCGTTAGCTTCATATTCGCCTTCAAATACTTTAGCTGTTCCTTTGTACTTTAATCCTTCTTTTCCAGTAATTTTAGCAACACTCCCGTCTGGCGCTAAATTACCGTATAACATTCTTAAGTGACCAGAAGCTTTAATAGGAGTTTCTGTTGGCATAATTACATCTTGGCCTTCTTGTAAGTCTTCAACCTCAGCTAGGTTTTCTGCAATTGTTTTTCCAGTAACAGTTAGACAATCACCATGCAACAGTCCTTTACTTAATAGGTATTTCATCACCGCAGGAATACCTCCAACGCGATGCACATCTTCCATAAGATACTTTCCGCTTGGTTTTAAATCCGCTAAAAAGGGCGTGTTATCACTAATTCTTTGAAAATCCTGTAGAGTAAATGATATATTAGCCGCTCTTGCTATAGCTAAAAAGTGAAGTACTGCATTAGTTGATCCTCCTAGGATTGTCACGAGTCGTATCGCATTTTCTAGTGATTTTTTTGTGATTACATCCGACGGCTTTATATCTTTTTCCAGCAATACTCGCATGGCTTCGCCTGCCTTAAGGGCATCTTCCTTTTTTTCTTCTCCAGTGGCTGGGTTTGAAGAGTTAAAAGGCAGTGTCATTCCTAAAGCTTCAATTGCTGAAGCCATAGTATTAGCTGTATACATCCCGCCACAAGCTCCTGCTCCAGGGCATGCTTTTTCTACAATAGTTTCAAATTCAGACTCTGACATTTTGCCGGCAACTTTACTTCCCCAAGCTTCAAAAGCAGAAACAATATCTAGTTTTTCTCCATTATGACACCCAGAATCAATAGTGCCTCCATAAACTAATATAGAAGGTTTATTAACGCGTATCATTGCCATTAATGCGCCAGGCATGTTTTTGTCACAACCTACAACGGTAATCATACCATCATAGCTCATGGCCTGAACTACAGTTTCCATTGAGTCTGCAATAACATCTCTAGAGGGAAGAGAAAAACGCATTCCAGGAGTTCCCATGGAAATACCATCACTTACACCAATTGTATTAAAAATTAAACCAATAACTCCTTTATTAATGGTCCCTTTTTTAACTAATTTGGCAAGAGCATTTAAGTGCATATTACACGGGTTGCCCTCATAGCCTGTACTAGCGATCCCAACCAGAGGTTTTTTAAAGTCCTCTTTTGTTAATCCAATGGCGTGAAGCATGGCTTGCGCCGCTGGTTGCGTCGGGTCTTGGGTTACTGCTTTACTGTATTTATTTAGTTCTTTCATTTTAGATTTTATCCCTTAAAAGTATCGAAATTATCTTTTTACGTACTTACTATACTAATGATGTCTGTAAATGGTCTAAACTCAATCGTTTAATGATTAACACAAATCATTGTTTTACAGCTCTTTATCGATATCATTGTATGATGTTCAGACGACAAAAATAATATTAAACTCTTGGTAAATCACTGTCATCTTTTAACGGTAATGATGAGCTGCCCATTAAGTAAGAATCAACATGGTGAGCGGCTTGTCTGCCCTCTGATATAGCCCATACAATCAATGATTGTCCACGACGTATATCACCCGCTGCAAATATCCCCGGAACATTGGTGATATAATCTTTTGTTGTAGCTTTTATATTTGTTCTGAAGTCCATGTCTAATCCAAACTGGTCTGCTAATGTTTTTTCTGCTCCAGTAAAACCTAAGGCAAGCAATACTAAATCACAGTCCCATGTCTTTTCTGATCCTGGGACTTCTTTTAGATCTGGTCGCTCCCCTTTTTTAAATATCCATTCTACTTCAACTGTTTTTAGGGCTTTTAACTGCCCTTTTGCGTCGCCTATAAATTCTTTAGTAGACACGCTAAAAAATCGCTCAACACCTTCTTGATGAGAGGAGGTTGTTTTGAGTTTCATTGGCCAATATGGCCAAGGTTGATTTGCTGGCCTTCCCTCGGACGGTTTTGATAAAATTTCAAAGTTTGTTACAGAGTTAGCCCCATGTCGATTAGAGGTTCCGATACAGTCCGATCCGGTATCACCTCCTCCAATTACAATCACATTTTTATCTTTAGCTGAGAGGATGTCGTTAAAGTCCACTAAACCGTCAACATACTGGTTATTAAGTTTTAAGAAATCCATCGCCTGATGAACCCCTTTGAGATCCGCACCAGGTATTGGGATATTTCTTCTAACGGTTGCGCCTCCACAAAGCACAACAGCATCAAACTCTGACTTTAATTGATTTGCGTCTACGTTTTTCCCAACATGAACATTTGTTTTAAAAACAATGCCTTCTTTTATCAAGACGTTTACACGTCGGTCAATTACGTTTTTCTCCATTTTAAAATCTGGAATGCCATAACGCAAAAGTCCTCCAACTTTTTTGTCACGCTCAAAAACAGTGACCGTGTGTCCCGCTCTATTTAATTGTTGTGCGGCAGCTAATCCTGCCGGACCTGATCCAATGACGGCAACTGTTTTATCGGTTCTTACTTTTGGGGGTTTTGCTATAATCCAGCCTTCAGTAAAAGCAGTTTCAACAATATTTTTTTCAATATTCTCTATGCTAACAGGGTCTTCATTAATCCCTAAAACACACGCCTCTTCACAGGGTGCGGGACACAACCTACCCGTGAACTCAGGGAAGTTGTTTGTAGAGTGTAATATTTCAGCGGCTTCTTTCCATTTTCCTTGGTAAACCTTGTCGTTGAAATCTGGTATTAAATTTCCTAGAGGACATCCACTGTGGCAAAACGGAATCCCGCAATCCATACAACGTGCGCCTTGGTCTTTTAACTTAGACTCTTTTAGAGGAATTGTAAATTCCTCATAGTTTTTTATCCTGTCTTTTGGCGTTTGATACGTTTCGTCCTGACGCTTAAATTCTAAAAATCCTGTAGTCTTTCCCATCTTTAAACTGTTTCTAGTTGTTCTTTTTCTAATCTTAACAAGGCCTGTCTGTATTCTTCTGGCAGTACTTTTTTGAATTTAGGAAGCGTTGCACTCCAATTTTCTAAAATTCGTTTTGCTAGCGGGCTTGAGGTTGCTACAAAATGACTTTCAATTAATGATCGTAATTGAGTCTTATCTTCCTCTAGTTTAACTGGATCAATATTTAGGTCGTCTCCGTTACAGTTTTTCGTAAAGGCCTGATCTTCGTCTAAGACATAAGCAACGCCTCCGCTCATTCCGGCGCCAAAGTTTCTACCCACTTTTCCAAGTATTACAGCAACTCCGCCAGTCATATACTCACAACCATGGTCACCAATTCCTTCTACGACCGCTTTAGCTCCTGAGTTACGAACACAAAAACGTTCCCCAGCTTTTCCGTTAATGTATACCTCACCAGAAGTGGCTCCGTATAGCGTTACATTTCCTGTGATTATATTGTCTTCTGGAATGATTGTACAACTTTCAGGAACTTTAATTATGAGCTTGGCCCCTGAAAGTCCTTTTCCTAAGTAATCATTTGTATTTCCATGAACAGTCATTGACACTCCTTTGGTTGTAAACGCGCCAAAGCTTTGTCCTGCAGAACCGTTGAAATCAATGTTTATAGTGTCTTCTGGCAAGCCATCAGCTCCATAAATTTTAGATATTTCGTTACTTAATACCGCTCCAACTGCCCTATCAATATTGGTTATTGGAAGCTTTAAATAAGTTCTTTGTCTTCTGAAAATTCCTTGGTGTGCCTGCTTAATTATCTTAAAATCTAAGTGCACATCTAAGTTATGGTCTTGTGTTTCTGTATTAAACAACTTCACATCTTCTAACACTTCTACTTTGTGTAAAATTGGTGTCAAATCAATTCCAGAGGCTTTATAGTGCTCAATCGCTTTATTCCTGTTTAATTTCTGAACCTGACCAACCATTTCATTCACGGTCTTAAACCCTAATTGTGCCATGATTTCACGTAATTCTTGCGCTACAAAATACATATAGTTAACCACATGCTCTGGCTTGCCTTTGAATTTTTTACGCAATTCTGGGTTTTGAGTTGCAATACCAACCGGACATGTGTTTAGGTGACATACTCGCATCATGATACATCCAGAAGCTACTAAGGGAGCTGTTGCAAATCCAAATTCCTCCGCACCTAACAGACAAGCAATCGCTACATCACGACCAGTTTTTAGTTGACCATCACATTCTAAAACAATTCTGTTTCTTAAGTTATTCATGACAAGGGTCTGTTGTGCTTCCGCAACCCCTAATTCCCATGGAAGTCCACAGTGTTTTAAGGAGGTTAAAGGTGAAGCTCCTGTACCCCCGTCAAAACCAGAAATTAAAATAACATCTGCTTTTGCCTTCGCAACTCCGGCCGCTACGGTTCCTACACCAATTTCAGATACCAGCTTCACATTGATACGTGCAGCTCTATTGGCTGATTTGACGTCATAAATTAGTTGTGAAAGGTCTTCGATTGAGTAAATATCATGGTGAGGTGGTGGTGAAATTAATCCCACATAAGGAGTGGAGTTTCTTGTTTTTGCAATTTCCGCATTAACCTTAGGTCCTGGTAATTGACCACCCTCGCCTGGCTTTGCGCCTTGGGCTATTTTAATTTGAATCTCATTGGCACTTGTAAGATAGTTAGAGGTCACTCCAAATCTACCAGAAGCAACTTGTTTTATGGCAGAATTTCTCCAGTCTCCTTGTGCGTTTTTATAAAATCGTTCTTCATCCTCTCCGCCTTCGCCAGAGTTACTTTTTCCACCAATTCTATTCATGGCAACGGCTAGGTTTTCATGGGCTTCTTTACTAATTGACCCATAAGACATCGCACCTGTTTTAAAGCGTTTCACGATTTCTGTCCAAGGTTCTACCTCGTCAATAGAAATGGGATCAAATTGATCAAACTCAAAAAGCCCTCTGATTGTCATTAAGCGTGTTGATTGATCATTAACAAGATCTGAATACTCTTTAAAAGTTGATGCTTTATTGGTGCGTACAGACTCTTGAAGTTTTGCCACCGTTAACGGGTTAAACATATGTTTTTCTTGTCCACGACGCCACCTGTACTCGCCTCCAATTTCAATTTCAGATTCTATATTAGGATTAAACGCCTTTTTGTGACGTTTTAATATTTCTTTTTCAATTTCTCTTAGTCCAATTCCTTGAATTCGTGTTGGTGTATTTGGGAAGTATTTTTCAACCGTATTTGTGTTAATTCCTACACACTCAAATAACTGAGATCCGCGGTACGAATTAAGTGTAGAGATTCCGATTTTGTTCATCACTTTCAAGATTCCTTTGCCAACAGCTTTATTGTAATTTTTGATAGCTGTTAAGTAATCTAAGTCGGAAATCTCAGATTCTTTAATTTGATTTTCTACAATTTCATTAACAATGTATGGATTTACTGCGCTAGCCCCATAGCCAAATAAAAGAGCAAAATGATGAACCTCCCTTGGCTCTGCAGACTCAATTATCAAACTTGTTCGGGAGCGCTTATTTAGCTTATGAAGTGCGTGATTCACATACGAACACGCTAGTAATGCAGGAATAGGTGCGTGATTTTCGTCAACAAATCGATCTGATAAAATAATAATATTTGCCCCTGCGTCTATCGCTTTTGACGCTTTAGAAACTAAAGCCTCAAGCGCTATTTCCAACTCATTTAACCCACGATTAACTTTATACAACATAGAAATAGACTCTACTTTAAAGTTAGGGTTGGTGTCGTAGTTTCTGATTTTATCTAAATCATGTTTTGAAATAACAGGGTTTTGAATTTTTAGTTTTTTGCACGCCTCCGAATTACAATCAAAAATATTGGTATCGCTACCGAGTGTTAGGCTAATATCCGTGATTAGCTCTTCTCTAATTCCATCTAAAGGAGGGTTCGTTACTTGAGCAAATATTTGTTTAAAATAGTTGTAAATTAATTGAGGCCTTTCAGACAAAACAGCGATTGGGGTATCACTTCCCATGGAGCCAATAGGCTCTTTACCTAACTGAGCCATTGGGCGAATGATTGTATTTAAATCTTCTTTTGTGTATCCAAAAGCCACTTCCCTTTTCTTTAGGTCGACCTCGCTGTGTTCAATTGGACCTTTTTTTGCTGAAATATCTTTAAGCTTTACAAGGTTTTCATCTAGCCACTCTCTGTAAGGTTTTTTTGCGGCAATCTTTTCTTTTATTTCTTCGTCATTTATGATGCGTCCCTCATTCATGTCAACCAAAAACATTTTTCCTGGCTCTAAACGTCCGTGAAACTCTACCTCTTCTGGCTTAATATCTACAACCCCGGTTTCAGAAGACATTATAACATTCCCATCTTTAGTAACTGTATAACGCGAAGGTCTTAAACCGTTACGGTCAAGCACGGCTCCAATAAAATTTCCGTCTGTAAAAGGAATTGAAGCAGGTCCATCCCAAGGCTCCATTTGGCAAGAATTGTACTCATAGAATGCCTTTTTAGAGTCCGACATGTCTGGGTTCTTTTCCCAGGCTTCTGGCACTAACATCATCATTACTTCTGGAAGCGATCGCCCCGTCATTAATAACAACTCAACAACCATATCTAAAGTTGCTGAATCAGACTTCCCTTTAATTATGGTGGGGATTATCTTTTTAATATCCTCTCCAAAAGCCTCACTTTTTATGATTTCTTCCCTAGAAAACATACGAGAGACATTGCCTCTCAACGTATTAATTTCACCATTATGACAAATGTATCTAAACGGCTGAGCTAAATCCCAGGTTGGAAATGTGTTGGTTGAAAACCGTTGATGCACTAAAGCCAATCTTGTATCTAAAGCAGAATTAAAAAGGTCTAAATAGTACTCATTAATATGTTCTGGTTTTAGTAAGCCCTTGAATATTATTATTTTAGTAGAGAGACTTGGAAGATAAAAGAATTTTGACTCTGATAATTTTGAACCATAAATAGTATGCTCTGCTATTTTTCGAGCAGCAAATAATTTTATATTAAAATCAAACTCTGATTGTTTGCTGTCTGATTTACTAATAAAAACCTGCTTAACATACGGTTCTGTTGTTTTAGCTATTTGTCCTAAAACCTCACTGTTGACAGGAACGTCTCTCCAACCAAGAATTTGTAAACCTTGTTTTTTTATTTCTGTTTCAAAGACCTCAACACAGTAAGACCTCTGGTTTTCTTTTCTAGGTAAAAACACATTACTAACAGCGTAGTCTCCAGCTTCAGGTAATTCAAATTCGCAAAATATTTTAAAAAACTTATGAGGTATGTCAATTAGAATTCCTGCGCCATCACCGGTGACTCCGTCTGAACTTACAGCGCCCCTATGCTCCAATTTAACTAAAATCTCCAATGCCTTATGAATAATATCATTAGATCGTTTACCTGTTAAACTACATATAAATCCCGCGCCACAATTGTCATGTTCGAATTCGGGTAAATAAAGACCTTGCTTTTTTAACATACTTATATTTATTAGAGGTTTTAAACCATAATTGAAGATGTAATATAACGTCAATAAGTCGATTTATAAAAAAGCTCTGATACTTTTTCGAATTTCCGATTTTCGAATGTCATTAATGCGTTTTGAGCAATTAAAAGGAGAATAGATTGTCAAATAATCAATCAAAAAACAATTTATTTAAATTGGAGGCGCCATATAGCTTAAAAACCACAAGACAAACTTTGTTTTGAAAAATCAATTGTTGAAATATTAAAAAAATTGTATAAAAAAACAAGATACCCTAAATTTTAAGGGGTATAAAATAAAAATAGTGTAAAAATTAACTCTCACCCCTATTTTTTTTGGGGTTATTATATAATAATTATAGATTTGACCCCGATAACTAAAAATATTAACTATTAAATTTATTATTATGAAAAAAATTATTTTAAGTGCTGTAGCTTTAATTGGAGCATTAACATTAAACGCACAGGA
>Ga0115006_10000881_pt1 | contig 17484 bp, 9 predicted proteins | sample ArcOceMetagenome_3_FD_88943 | JGI IMG/M metagenome (GOLD analysis project Ga0115006, IMG submission 88943) | Marine eukaryotic phytoplankton communities from Arctic Ocean - Arctic Ocean- Svalbard ARC20M Metagenome | ecosystem: Environmental > Aquatic > Marine > Oceanic | place: Arctic Ocean...
CTCCCGCCTCCCTTCTTTGCCCCCCGTCCCCCCTCCCCTGCCTCTGCCCTCTGGCATCCGCGCCCGACTACGCCTTGGTGGTATGTACCGCTCAGTGCAGTGTGCTGGACGTATTAGCGTCGCATGGCGATCCTCTGTTCGGTTGTATCTTACTTGCACTCTTGGCGGGTATGGCCCTATGAGCAGGCGGAAAAGACGAGAATAGAGCGCGAGGAGCAGGAGAAGAAGTGGAAAGAGGAGAAGGAGGCTCGATCGTATGATAGATTGTATGATGAAAGCCAGTGCACGCGGGCCGGCGAAATGGAACTTGATTCCGACGGCGAGCCTGACTTCATGTAAACAGCACACATGATGTTTTTGCAAAGCATTTGCTCTCATCGCATGGTTTATGGTGCGGTGGAGGCAGTCTGGTCGTACGGCCTGGTACTATCGATGGCCTCAAGACCACTCAACAGCAGTGCGGCAACACTAGTTGGACGAGAGGCCTGTAGAGGCTAAGTGCAATCTGGGGGTCGCCAGAATCTTGAAAATTCTTAGCATCTTTTCAGAGTCCCCACCACAATGCAGATTGTTTCCGCCGAGGCCCTAGCACGATTGATTCCTCCCCCCTCGGGGGGGCTCAGACAGCCACGTGGGCAGGGGATGAAAGATGCGTCAATGAATTGCTCTCGAGGCATGGGTCGGCTATTAAAGCAATCGCCTGCATAATCCCGTGCACTGAAATTATTGAGTCGAGTCTGAGCGCGACCGCGCAACACCGTGTGCTTCCCGGGTTTTTAATGGAATTCTCTCTCTCTCTCTCTCTCTCTCTCTCTTGCCAGATGCAGGTGGTCAATATTTCCAGATACACACTTTGAAAAGAACAGACATGCATCACGACTTCCGAGTCACGAGATCGCGCAGTCGGACTTGACGTCCTCCTCCTCATCTTTTACGAGCTCAACTGGCGCTGCATACTTGCCTCCTGTAGCACAAGCGCAGCAAATTAAGCACGGCACACGCAAGCTAGACACCAGAAGCAGTCTGTGCATAGATGAGCAAGCTCATCTATGCATGGGTCAAGACATAATGTGCATCATAATCACTGCGGCCATGTGCACAAGCTGCCAGGTGCGAGAGCACCGGGGAAGGCGATGCAGGGCAGGGTGGCAATCAACCTATGACGCTGCGAGTCGAATTTGGAAATGCCGGTGTTGAATGTGTTGCGGAGCCAGACGCGGAGAACGAGTGATTCGGCAAGGATGTCAAGGAAGCACGAGAGGCATTAAGTCGTTCGGATGCTTTGTCTGGGTCCAGCGCGACGCCCGAATCATCCCTCAAGACATCCATTACCTGCATGAATCATAGCGTCTCAGTCGACATTCTCGCCCATGGCGCCGGCGGCGCCCCCCGGCAAGCCCTGGTGTTGTCTGCGGGGGTGGCAGCATTAACGCGTTCCTGCCGCAGGAATGGGACCCAGTGCCAACAGCCTACACCTGGGCTTGCCGAGGGGCGCCGCCGGCGCCATGGACAAAACATGCTCGCGCATGAAAATGGTGCCTCGGCATCACAAACAAACAAACCTGCCAGGGTTTGGAGCCTTCATGAGCTGATACCGAGTGCTTGTGGTCCTGGTGGGGTTGCTGGAACTCGTCAGTAATCTGAGTCATAGGTGGGGGATGGGTGGGGGAAGGAGTGTCGGCAAACTATGACACAATTACTCTTGCAACAACGTGGAGTGCGACAGCAAGGAAACCTTTTGTGAAATGCCCAAGGGGTAACGGGATGTGTAGTAGTGCAGGATTTTTGTGCCGTCAGATGTATCGATGTTGCCTTCTTCTTGGGCAAGTTCTGCTTCAGATAATGCTTCTTTTCGCCGCATCTGCTTGCACTTCTTCAGGTATTCGCGCGTGTGGTGAAAGTTTTCACCTGGACCCAATTCCATTATCTCTATCACGTAATTAAATGCAATCTCGGCGTCCGCATACTGGCCTTCTTCATACAGGTGCTTTGCATCGTTATACACCTGTGTTCCATCGGTTTTTCGTCTGCGGTGCTGCAGATGCTTCAAGCACACCTCCGCGTACTTTTTGGTGTGGTGCCAGTTTTCTCCATGTCCCAGTTCCAAAATTTCGTCAAACTTTTCACAGGCTGCGTTCCACCGCTGTTTCTGGTAGTCAAGCTTTGCCTCTCTATACAAAAAGTCTCGGAGGTCCGGCGGCTTCTTCCACGTGATCAAATCTTGCTCAGGATTCACCCAAAACGGAATACCATCTTGGAGATCAAAGCGTAACTTTGCTGCAGCGGCGCAGAAATTCAGGCGTCAGGCTGGCGGTTGGGAACATTAACCGTGCTTTAACTTGCCAGCAGAAGCCATCACTCAAAGGCCCTAATATCTACAGGTGAGTCTGTGTGCCCTCACAGCACTGGCTCTTTCAGCTTCGCCCCTTTTCCGCACAGAATCTCACCTATTTGTTTGGGTGGAACATCCAGCTTGTACTCGCTGTTTTTCGCATTAAGGGCCAAATCGCACACTTGCAGATCGCCCCTCGAAAGGGCTTTTATGACCCTGGCGAAACGCTGGCAGAGAGACGGTGGTTCGACGGAAACGCATGCGCCCAGTCAAGATCAAGTCAACATGGCATGTAAAGTGGACGAATCATGCATGAACCAGATCGCTCAGCATGGAATCGGGGGGAAAGACGACACCAAATCATTGCCGCGGTCGTTAGAGATGCAGCAAATCTCATTATCTTCAAAGGTGCTGTCTTTGGAGAAGAAGAAATGCTCTCCATCACGCCAGTCCTGTGCGTTTCAAGATCGTCGAGTCAGTGAACATGATAATTTCGCTTGCGATTGCAACAAGCAGCCACCTCCGGGACGCGGTCAAACTCGATATCCCAATTCTTGATCGACTCAACCCACTCCCCTGATGATCAGGGAGAAAGTCAGGCGGTGTGATTGCGTGGAAACCCAGCAGGCACAAGGAGCAGCGCGCCTGCAGTGCACGGAGACGCCCACCGGTCGTCGCAAGTTTTCGGTCCATGGGCCTCCACTCCCTGCAGACGCAAGCACGTTTGCGAGCAGGGTGGTGAGCAAGCGCAGCCGGTCCGTGCACAGGCGCAGGAACCAGCGGCGCAGGCACGTTTCGGTCGAGGCAATCACAGTCCCCCAGGGGCTTACCTGCCGTCCCACACATCGGAGGGCGAGACACCCTTCGCCCATGTTGCTGCCGTGGAGGCGCTCAATGGCAGCGCGCCCCCCGAGCCTGATTGTGCTGTTGCCCGCGGCGCGTCAGCACACAGCGCAGGGAGCTGCACGCACGGTACCCGCGGAGGCCTCGGCAGCGCTAGGAATTGCAGGGGCGGCAGACTCTCACCTTGGGCTCCGTACTTGAGCGCGCGCACAGGGGCTCCGGTGGACTGCACCCGCATCATGCTGTCGCACGGATCACACAAGACAAAGGCAGCACAGGGCGTGTCCACCGTCAGCGGCGGCAGCCGGTGCGCGCCTGCGCGGGGCACGCAAAGTGGCGGACATGATGGCCGTGCACACCTGCCGCTGCGACTCATGCTACGCTTCACTGTGCTCGTCGTCCGCTCCCGGCCCATCGCGTGTAGCCCGGACGTGTTTGGCACGGACATCGTGCCCGGCACCCAACGCCGCGGGCAGCGGTTGCGCCGGGCCGGCTTCCGAAGCCGCGGCTACTGTAGGCTCAGTGTAGCTCTGCGGACGCCGACTAACCTAGTAACGAACTCTGCCACTCAGTCCCGTCCTGGTCGACCGCCGGGTCGACTTGTAGCTAGCAAGGCCTGCGAACGGAAGCGCGGCTCGCGGGCGGTGTTTTTGTGCGGGCCCGGCCATGATGGCCGTGCACACCGCGCGGGGCGGGGGGGGCGGCTGACACAGCCTGGGCGGGCTATGCGTGCGCTGACACGAGGGCGCTAAGGATGGACGCGCGTAGCAATGGCCCGACGCTGCCGCCCATCGGCCACCCCGGGTCTCCCGGCACGCCGGGCAGGAGCTCTCGACGGGCATCCTCGGCTGCCAAGGGCCCTGGCTCGCCGTCACCGTGGCGCGACGGCGTGCCCTCACCTGGGCACGCGTCGCATGCGCCGGCTCTGGAACTGCCCCCGATCGGCAGCGCCGTCAGACCGGCGCTGCGCGGTCATGATGCGGCGTCGCCGAGCGCCGGGGGCGAGAGGCGGGGAGGCGAGGCCGCGCTCTCAGGCCCGGGCGGCCGAGGGGTGCACGGTGCCACGCGCTCTGTTCAGCAGATGCTGTCAGAGGTCGCCCGGACGGCAAGGCAGCCCATCGAGCAAAAGCTCAACAGGTGCGCCGCAGCCCCTCGTTCTGGTCCACCGGAACGCAGCTACCTGACCCTGTGCGTGCGTGCATGCGCTGGCGTTCAGGCATGGGCAGCCCATCGATGTTTTCGCTGAAGATCCTCCGCCCTGGTACCTCGAAAGCATTGCGCGGTGAGGGTCCTGCATCACTGCTGAGTGCTTCCCTGCACGCATTTGGGGCAGGGGGGAGAGGAGGGCGGAGGGCGGGTTGCAAGGTAGGTTAGGGGCAGTTTTCTTGTTGGCCGCCCTGCGGGGCGAGCGAAGCGATGTGGCCGTCCTGAACGAACGTGCGCGGGCTTGCGCAGGGCCACCAACGTGGACGTACCGCCCAATGTGTCAGGCAGCACTGCCGGGGCGCTCAAACTGGACTTTGTTTCGGAGCTCAGCGAAATGTACAATGATTGCAGGAAACGTTTGCAGGCGTCGGGCCCGACATCCGTGCCGCACACAACGTCGGTCTCTCCGGAGTTCTTCTGTTCAGAACATCACCCTGGGTGGCGGAGCACGTTCACTGCTGCTCGAAGAACTCTCGACGAGAAACTCTTCATGGCGCATCCCATGGTGTTGCAGATGCATAACTTCCTGGACGCGTCATGTGCTTCGCTGTCCTTTTTCAGGCAAATAGAAGATGGAGCGTTTCCCATGGACGAGGCGGTATTTCACCAAATACAGGATGCGCAAATCCGGTATGCAAGCGAGGTGCTGCAGTCTCAAGTCATGGTGCAGGCTCGCGCAATATTCAGTGCTGTTCCCGAGCACCAGTGGGTCGAGCCTGAACTGCTAGACAATTTTGTCTTGTGCGTGAAGAGATTGATGAGTCTGCATCTTGGGAAGCTGCTTTTCAGCACACTGCATGATGTTTTGCACCTGTTTGAGCGCTTTGAATCAAGCAGCGACGACAAGGCACTCTTTGTCGTGCACCTGATCGTGGACGATAGAAGTCGCATCCGCTACAGCCCCGAGCCGGAAGAGATGCTGCGAGATATCTCTGCGCTTTTGGACAAGGTCAAACACACCATTTGCTCTGTTCCAGTGATCCAGTGTAGTCTGGCTGAAGTCGAGAACTACAATTCCCTGATGATAATGAGTTCGCATGAGGCCGACGCGATGCTTCAAGAAGCAAAGGCGCACCTGAGTGATATTTACCGACAAAAGATCAGGGAGACTGAAGGCCTAATAGAAAAGTTCGATGCCTACAGCTTTGTGCTGTCCGAACCATACTATGAGTTTCCTGCAAATTGGTGGAATGCCAGGGAAGCTTGGAAGAGATGTGTGCCAGAATGGAAGAAAATTTGGGAGAGAAGCCGAGTCTTGCGAGATGAGATAGAAGTTCTTGAAGAGGGTGAAGTAGACGTGGGCATGTTTTTGGCCATTACATCTGGTCCAGAGGAAGACAATTTGGTTACGGAGGTGCTTGCGAACAAGGCATTGAGCCTTGGTGACCACATTAAGAAGACAATCGTCAGTAACCTCCTGGACAGAGCAACTGGATTGAGGGACGAGTATGAGAAGGCATACCGCCTGTGTACAGAAACATCGACCGAGCCTGACAGGTTGCTGCAGCTTCTTGCCTTGCAAAAGACTCTGAAAGGTAAGCTGAGGGAAATGCGTTTGCAAGCGGAGGACATCGACGCCCTACATCAAGTCGTCGTGAGCGACTCGCATCTGCTGGAAGATGAGGATGACTTCTGTCTGTTTCGGCTCAAGAATTTGGCCGCGATCCTGCCAGAGTTGGAAAATCAAGCACGAGGAGTCCTCTCTGAGGTAATATCACCCCAATGACCCATCCAAGAGCATGGTTTCTGCATGTGAAAAGTAATTGTAATTACTGCATATGTTGTCTTAACCTTGTGTAGATGGTATATGCTGTTCAATGTTCTCAAGATCGACCTTCAACCGACCTTAGATTTCGATGATAGGATATATCAAGAAGTCGACGGTAGTACGTCTGTGAACGGTATAGATCAAAATCCGCGAAAAGCGTTGGCGCATATCATCTAATATTTTGAGGTATCATGGGGTCGTTGTGAGAGACATTCGTAAGAGGAGATCTTGACGGGTATTGCGCAACCCCTAGCTTCTGATACACAACAAAACTTCTGCCATACGTGTGAGCAGTCGAAATGGATGGTTGAAGATGAACTGCAACAAGAGCGAACGAGTCTTTCCGGCCAGCTGCTGGACTTTATCAACGCCAAGCTTCAAGTGATCTTCTCATTTACTTCAATCAACATGTGCCATGATTACCTGCAGCAATTATCCGTACTTGACACAGAAGTGGAAAGCTTCAAAAAAGCTAGCAATGAGCTTTTGGCCAAAGAAAAGAGTTTCGGCTGGCCTGAAATACCAATAGATCTACTTGATTCCATTACTGCTGACTTGCAGGCGCATAGATCCTTGTGGGAATTATGCCAACAGGTGCCCAAGATGTTACGACAGATCAAGAAGGAGCGGGTTGTAGAGCTCAACGTGGCAAGGATTTCGCACGCTTCTGCAGCATGGATGGAGGAGACTGCGCTTTATCTTACGAAATTTGACGTGAAGATGAAATGCTATCAACTGACAGCTGAGTTGCACCAGCAATTACAACAGATTGTGGATTTAATCCCAGTTTTGCAGGTCTGGACCAATCCACATGTGCGCGAGCGCCATTGGACGAAAGCGTTTCAAATTTTGGGAAAGGAATCTGATCCAGAACCTGCAAATATGTTGTTCAGTACTCTCTACGATTGGAGGCCTTCGGGGTATTCCATGAAATCGCAATTTGAAGCTTTGAACGATATAATCAATAATGATTATTTGCTGGAGGACGCAGTGGAGTCGATGCAACTTGAATGGAGTTCATACTCTTTTTCAGTACGGGCATTTGGAACATCCGGAACTTTCTATGTCCAGACTATGCAGGAGGCGACATTGATGGTTGAGGAAGCTGCGATCAAAATGGATAGCTTGCTCAAAGTGCGAGCAGGGAAGCAAGATGGAACGGCGCGGGCGCTCGAGTGGCGAGAAACTATCAGGTTCATGGGATCTCTGCTGAGTGTGTGGCCACGCGTGCAAAGAAGATTTCTATGCGTCCAGCCCCTGTTTGTTTCCAAACGACTTCGGGCACTTTCTGTCGAAGAGATGTTTATTTTCAACAGGGTGGATGAGCTCTACAGGGCAAATATGAAGCAAATTTGCGAAGCCCCATCCCTCATTGCAACATCGCGGCGAAGACATTTACTTTCAGAATTTCAGGCAATCGAGCATGATCTTGAGTTTCTCAACAAAGCAGTGGAAGAGTTCGTGTCCAAGACACGGGCCGAGTTTGCGCGCTTTTACTTTGTTACAGAACAAGATGTGCTTGACATCTTCACAATTACTCACGAGAAGTTCAATTCCATCAATGAACACATCAGCAAGATATTTCCGGGTATTTCCTCCCTTGAATACGAACGGAAACATCATCAAGTAATAGGATTGTGTAGCAAGCTTTCCGAGACGATCCAGCTGATTCCTGCAGTCAATCTGAGCGTCAACGACCAGCAGCGTCAAGACGAAAGTCGGGGCTCAACGCAGTTGTGGCTCAAAGATATTGAGGCGAATATGGCAGAGAACGTGTTGAAGCAAATTGACAAGGCAAGATTGATGTATGAATTTTGCAGCTTTGACAAGTGGATGCAAGAGCATACTCAGCAGTCCATGGCCGTGGCACAATCTATACTCTTTGCGATCAAAGTCGAAGAGATACTATCAGACGTTGGAAACATCCGAAAAATCCTGTCAGACTGTATCCTGACAAAACAGCACATCTTGGAAGATATTACCGAAACCTTGCGCTCGCAAACACTCGAACTCGCACGGCACAAGTGCGGTGCCTTAGCCCTCCAAAGCATTTCAGAACGAGATATGCTTCAGAGGTTGTTGGCTGAGAATCCTCGCAATGCCGAGGACTTTTCGTGGCAGAGCAAATTTCGTTACTGTTGGGCAATGCACGACGATTCTCTGCAGGGCAGCATCGGCATTCGCATAATGCAGCATCAATATCCATATGGATCTGAATATATAGGCAATGCTGTTTCATTGGCTTGGTCTATCTCGCTGGAGCGGTGCTACAAGGTCGTGGGTTGTGCGTTTGGCGCTTGTTTATGGGGTGCACTTGCTGGAAACATGACAACGTGCAGTTCTTTTATCCAAGATCTAGCTAACAATTTTGGCACCGTGTGCTTTCCTTTTGGGTGGGACCTTTTGCCGAGTCCGACCATCATCAACCAGCTGTGCAAAGGGGTTGCAGGAAGCAGCTTTTGGCTCACGTTTCGTAGTATTGACCAGGCACCAACTTCAAATTTATTACAAGCTATTTGCACAAGCATGTCTGCGGTTCAAAATGCAATTAGAATGCGATCAAAAACTGCATTCATTGACGGCGAAATTGTTCACATGAGATTGAATACTGGTGTCAGTGGTGAACGGCCACCTCCTAGCTTCTTTGTTACTATGGATAAACAGCCAGGAGGACAGGCGTTGCCAGACTTGCTGGCAACGCTCTTTCGACCAATCGTAGTGCAGACCCCTGACTTCGATTACATCATGGAGGTAGTCCTTTTTGCCCACGGATGCAAGTCTGCTGCAGGTTTGGCTAGAAAAGCGGACTTTGCGTTTCGTGCGTTCCGCGAGCGACTTTCATTTTCATCGCTATACAATCTTACCAAAGCAGCTCTAATGAAAGTAATCTACGACGTTATTTACCTGCGAAAGCAATATCCTCATGAACCAGAAATGAAACTGCTGACCAAAGCATTGTTGCTTAAGGCTCCGTGCATTGTGCCGAATGACCGTGAAAGTTTCTATCATGTTGTGATCGCTCTGTCAGGAGATGATGTATCGGCGCTAGAAATGTATAATCATGTTCCTCGACGATTCTCATCATTTCAAGAAGATTTGCTGAATTTTGAGTCGAACATCTCCCTCATTGCTAACGCCCCTGCCGGATGGAAGCCTAAGGTGCTGGAACTCTTTTCTGTTGCATGTTTTCGGAATGGCCTAATTGCGGTCGGGCAGACAGGCACAGGCAAGACGAGCTGCGTGCAAGGCCTGGTTGACGCCATGAGAAAGACTTTGGCAACAAATGTAGCCATTGGTCATGTTGAAGTGCAATGTGTGTTTCCCAAGGCGTTGAAGCTCGAAGAATTGTATGGCCAAACAGGAAAATGCTCAGCAGAAAATGCTGAGTGGATCGATGGACTTCTTCCCACAATTTTCCGATCCGAGGCACAAGCTCGGGACAAAGCTTATTCTAAACCGAAAGTCATTTTTTGCATCATGGATGGACCAATGGATTCAGACTGGAGTGACAAGCTATCAAGTGCGTTGGAAGATGAAAGCCGCTTACAACTGCCAAGTCTGGAAGTGCTTCCTTGTCCTGAATTTTTTACCTTCGTTTTTGAGGGGGAAGACCTAAAACATGCTTCACCAGCCACTGTGTCGAAATGCGGTATCGTACACTTTTCTAATGCAGGCGACTCCTGGTTCCAGAGCGCCGAGAATCAGGCCAATTCCTGGGATTCAAACATTTTGAGTCAATCGGTACAGCTCAATGATGATGCGTTTGCGAGTGGTCGAGATGTTTTTGACGCACTTCTTGAGAATGTTTTGGGTCCTGTGCTTCATTTTATTATGTCTGATTGTCGTGAGGAAGTTGAAGCTGTTTCCGATATGCATCGTGCATGGATGCATCTAGTCTTATTTGAGAGGCTGTGCATGGATGCACTTCAAGAGCAGGAGATAGAGCGTGAAAACTCGGCGCAAGCACCACAAGGTAGTGCTATGCGACATTGTGAGTGGCTCGTGAATAGCTTTATGTTTGCACTTTTGTTGTCGGTCGGTACTCTGCTTGAGCCCAACTCTCAGGACAAATTTGAGAAGTTTTTGCGCAAACTCCTCAGCAGTCTAGATATTACTCTGCGAGCACAGCGAAGAGGTGGAAAGCCGACCCATGCCGAATTCAAGTTCACAGCGCTTCAACGTAGTGAGTCATTATTTTCCTTGGCATATGTGTACACGGTCACAAAAAAGGGCTGGATACCCTGGAAGCAAATCCCAGTTGCCAGCGCGTATCAAGAAGTCGGGGGTACGAGACTCGAAGATTTGGTTGTGCCAACAATGAATTTCCTCCGCTACAATTGCCTCCTTGGATGGATGATCGATGCTCAATGCCATACGCTGATGACTGGACCAGCAGCATGCGGAAAATCTTTGTGCATTACAAGTAAGATCAAAAATTACCTTCCTCCTGCGAAATTTACTGTGGCATCTTACACCACTTCGGTTTCAACGGGGTTGGACCATGTTCATCAGATCATCTGGCAGAATGTAGAGGCACAGTGCGTAGGCACAGTCAAGCCTAAGGGAGACAAAACACTGGTCGTGTTCATCGAGGATATAAGTCTCGCAAGTAGAGACATGTTTAATTCAAGTTCTGTGCTGGAGCTTGTTCGCCATCTTCTGGACAGGAAAAGTATCTATAGTCGAGCAATACCACCAGTGCTGAACAGTATCGATCATGTCCAGTTGCTTACAACGAACCAGTTGAGACGTGGCAGCCCTACAAGCATGCCTCTTCGGCTTCTTCGGAATATTTTCATTTTGAATGTATGTGCGCAATCAGATGATGATATTCGTGACATTTTCTCAGCAAGTCTCGGCTGGTACCATGCCATCCAAGAATTTCCACAGTCCATTTTGACACTCAGGGACAGGATAATTGACGCATCGCTGACTCTCTACAATGAGATTCATGTGCAGTTGAAGCCAAACATCTTGTGCCCACACTTTCTTTTTAGTTTAAGAGATTTGAACGCGATCCTCGCGGGAATGATGTTGCAGACAAAGGAAGACATTCTTGAAAGTACAGACAGCCCAGAAAATGAGCACATGCGTCTTTGGGCTCATGAAGTGCTAAGGGTTTTCTACGATCGTATTAAGGACGACAATGACAGGGCTTGGTTTCTGAAAGTTCTGAAAAGAGTGATTTGGGAACATTTGGGACAAGATTTCGATAAGCTCTTCAAGCACCTGGACCTTAACAACGATGGTGATATTGATGCGGATGAGTTGCGTAGGCTTTTCTTTGGGAGTTACAGAAATGGACCAGGTGCTGTGAGCAAACACGGTCAGCATGCAGGGTATGATGAAATTGAGGACCCTGAAGAAATGGTGAGCCTGATGACCAGCTATTGCCAAAAGTATGATGCAGAGAACAATCAGCCAATGCATCTCTTTATGACACTATACTCTGTCGAGCATATTAGTCGTATTTCTCGTGTGCTAAGTTTGCGGCGAGGGCATGCGTTGCTCCTGGGCTCGACTGGTGTTGGAAAGCGTTCGTTGACGCGCATCGCATCCTTTGTGAGAACAACGAAATGCGTCGAGATCTGCATTGACTCTGCGCAGGACCCGGGTGGAGCGGCCTGGAGAGCGCAGCTGAAGCGTCTAGTAAGGATCTGTGGACTTGGAGTAGCGCCTAACATGGCTGTCTTGCTGAATAACTCTGTCCTGACCATTGAGCGATTACAAGACGTGTGTTGTATTCTCAACGGCAATGAGATTCCTGGTCTCTTTACAATGGAAGAGAAGCAAAATATGGCAAATGAGATGGAATCCCGCGGCCTGGTTCAAGAAAGCGTCATTTCACCTCCAATCGAAGAGCTCTATGGCCTTCTCCTACAACTGGCATATGATTCTATACACCTTATTATTTGTATAGACCCAAGCACGTGGAGTCTGCGGGATCTGCTCTCGAATTACCCCACGCTTGCAACAAGGTGTTACATCGATTGGTTGCAAGACTGGCCAGCTGAAACGCTTCAGCAAATGGCACGCCAGCATCTTTCTCGATTGTTTGATGCTCAGATATATGGAAATCTGGGCGAAAAAGTGATATCCGTATGCGGTGCGATGCACAATAAAGCGCAGGACGTTGCCAGATCATACATGTTGCAGATGAATCGATGTAATGTGCACATTACTCAAACGGATTACGCCACATTTTTGAAGCAATTTGCCAAGTTGCTCGGAGAATCGCGTGAGGAGGTGGACGGCGAAAAAGCCATCCTCAATTCTGCCTGCAGCATTTCTTCTCAGGTCAAAGACCGTGTGAAGAACGTTGAAGAACTCGGTAGAAACATGTTGAAGCAACACGAAGAGATGTTGGAAACGAAGGCCAAGGAGGAATTCAAGCTCAAAGCCCTTGAAAAAATAGTGTCTGGTCTGAAAAGGCAGGTTGACAGCAATTCGAAGGCGATATCAGAAAATAAAAAGGCTCAAAAGATTGCCGAAGAGCAGCTAGAAGTCGAGAGGAGTGCAATCAAAGAGTGGTGGAAAACGGCTTGTCAGTGTATTCTCACGCTCAGCCCTCGCGATATTGGGAAATTGAAATCCACGGTGAACATGGGCCAAAAATGTCCTGAATGTATTGAAGATCTTTCCCTTGCTATTCTGGCATTGTTTGAGGGCACCCTGCGACCTTCAGACACCAAGGATGAACGAAAAGAGCTCATGAACTCGGCCAAAAAGATAGTCACCTCGATCGATGTCAAAAAGAAGCTCGCAAGCGTAGATCCTGACCCAGATGGCGAAAACAAGTTTGTCAAGGGCGCTTCTATTATAAGGGCTCGCTTTTTGAAGAAGAAAGCTTTTCATTACGATGCAATTGCTCGAGTTTGCACAGGCAGCGAAAAAATCTTTGTTTGGGTGTCTGAGGCTCTTGCCTACGAGGAGAAGGTCAACACAAAAGTCGAGCCCCTAAAAGCACAGATTGTACAGCTCAAGCAAGATCTTGCACCCTTTGAGGTCGACAAAGCTAGGCTTTTGGGAGAGCATGCTACCGAAAGCACAAATTTGAGTGACCAAAGGCGTCTCGTCGAAGAGCTTGCAGCAAGTGGATCCCATTTTGAGGAAGAATTCGCCGCATTCAATCGTCAGACCGAGTTGTCGTCCAGCTTGTGCGATCTCATGGTCGACGAATACGTAGACCACACTAAGGATTGGGTACAAAGGCTTGGACAGCTGACCCGCCTGAAGAAAAGCTTAGATGTCGATTGTCTTCTTGCTGCGGCTACAATCACCTATCTCGGTGGGTTGCCCCTGAATGCAAGAGAATGTATTTTGGCGCTGTGGATGCAGATGCTCGCAGCTGATGGGCTGTGTCCAGAGACCAAAGAGTTTGATCTTGCTCAGTTCTTCATCGATTCTAAAGAACTTGGCCTAGACCGGAAAAGATTTGAGTTGCAAGGTCTGCCAATGGATGCTGTATCAGTTATGAATGCGTGCATCATAACGCGATGCTATAGGGCGCCACTGGTTATCGATCCGCATGGAGTATTCACTGAATGGATACAGGCCTGGGAAAAGGATAAGGGCATGATGGTGGTGTCAGTGAAAGAAGACTACTTGGGCAAGTTGCGCTTTGCAGTTCAGGAGGGCCTTCGGATACTGATCAAAGACATAGACTCGCTACCTCTTGAGCTGCAAAGTGTATCGTCACGGCAGATTGTGAAGAAGAAAGGGCGCATGAGCGTTTTCATTGGAGACGTCATGGTGCCCTACAATCCAGCGTTTAGGCTATACATGGCAACCAGGCACGAAAATCCTGATTTTCTTCCAGAACATGCCATGTGGACGACCATCGTAGATTTTAATCTCTCACAGGCAGGTGTCGAGGAATACATACTGAAAGGGCTGTCCGAAGACAAGCTTGAGTCACTGCACAGGTACAGGAACTCTTGTCTCGAAAAATATATCGTCTCCGCACAACGCTTGAACGATCTCGACCTGAGACACTTTCTCCCAAGCTCGACCGAAGATCTCATCATCGATGAGGACATTGTCAAACAAATTGCACGTGCCCGTGAGGACTGGATTCAAACGCGCGAGGTCGCAATGGACAACCTGCGCGAATACAGGGCAGCATGCGAGCGCGCTGAAATGCTTCGCACCCTAGCCTCACCGCTGGCGAGTCTTTTTCAAGCTTTATGGCGGATGACCTCATTGCATGTGTCATATCAAAATGTCCTAAATATGTTTGTCACGCTGGTGCTCATGGACTTAGAATCGGCTGCGGAAAATAAGGAAACGCAAGAAGGTATCTTGAGCGAGAATGGATCTGTATTTGAAGATGTTTGTGCTGGGTACGAAGATCCGGAAAGAGTAGAGAAGGTTGACCTGGATGCGAGTCAGCTCAAGAGAGACATTTCAGAGCTAGGGCAAGCACTCACTCGAATGGTGTTCTTTGATCTTGTCCGTTCACTCTACGAGAAGGACCATTTACTCTTTGCCTTCATGGTTGCGGTCCAGACACAGATTAGCCAGGGGTCGATTCACCCTGAGGAATTCCAACATTTCCTCACAAACGGGGCGTTTCCAGTGCCTCTTGGGGCTGAAATTCGAGGAACTGAACGCGTAGAGATCGATGATAATGAAGAAGATACAATTGTTTGGCAAGGATTTGGAAGGTCAGGCCTGAGAGGCAACCCTGCAACCCCACATCCTGGTTTTTCGTGGCTTAGTGAAAGTCACTGGCAATCAGCATGCATCCTTTCGTCTTTGAAGACTATTCAGAGTAAAATTGGTAGTGGCGGAATTACGAAGAGTATCACTGATCACCCTGATGCTTGGCACAAGTACCTAGAAGCTTCGAATCCCATGGACACAGCGTTGCCTAATGCCCTGTCGGCTACTCTCAGCCGATTCCAGCAATTGCTACTGTTACGGATTTTTCATCCGCATTGCGTGCTGAGAGGTATGACAAACGTGGTGCAGGAATGGTGTGGCACCGACATCTCTAGGATACCACCGTTGGACATTTCAGCAGCATTTGAGGACTCTCTCAGCACCATTCCATTACTTTTCATATTGGATCCTGGTACAGATCCGACAGAAAATATTGAAAATTTTGCATCGCGCGAATTCAATGTTAACGACAGCCGAAAGCTGGTGACAATGGAGGCCACGTTGTCCAAAGCCCAAGGCTTCGAGGCACAGCTGCTACAGTGTATGGAGAAGGGTGATTGGATGTTGGTGAGAAATGTCCACATGGAAGCAGCTTTTTCAAAGACATTGGAAGGGGCGTTTTATATTATTGGCTCCGGCGAGCCGCGCGACAGCTTCAGGCTGTGGATTACCACGTTTGGGATCAATTTATCGAAAATAATCTACAGATCATGCATGCGAGTTGTGTGGGATGCTCCGGTCTCAATACGTGCTGGCATGCTTCGAAGTTATTCAAGTGCACCTGTGGTGTGCAATGATTTTTTCCACCAAGCACGAGATGAGAAGAAGGACAGATTATTCAGGCGCTGTCTCTTTGCTGTGTGCATGGTTCATTCAGCAGCGGTAGAACGATGCGCATATGGTGCAATGGGTTGGAATTTCTCGCCGGATTTCACTTCTTTTGACCTCAATTTTGCTTTGCTGCAAATACAGAGTGTCACGCATAACTTTGAGCACACAACTGCAAGCGATGTGCGTCACGTTGTCCAAGACTTGGTCTATGCCGCAAAATTCGCAGACATGCACGACCTGGAAACTTTCAATGCAACTCTCCTTTCGTTTCTGCCTGATGGTTTAAGTGCGCGTGGTCTTGAATACAGTGAAGATGGCACGTATTGTGTGCCAGAAGTTCAGAGTTTGTCAGATTTCGAGTCATATATCGTTGGTCTGCCGACATTTGCTGGGGCCCATCTCCACGGTCTTGGTGAGCTGTGTGACGTAGCGAGATTTGAAGAAGCAAGCGTGTTCTACTTGAAAAGATTGCAAGACATGCACTTTTTGCGCCCTCTGGAGATTCAAGAAGATAAGACGAGAGGGCAGGTGCGCTTACATCGCATGCTCACCTCCCAGAACACAAAAACAGATGTCGAGTCTCTCTTTCAGTCAATTCCGCACGTTTTCGACCTGAATCGTGCAAGATCTAAGTACCCCATTGGGCAAGAGGATCACCGTAACGGCGTGCTGATACATGAGCTAGAAACGCGAAACAGGCTGTTGTATGCCATGCGAGCATCTCTTCAAAGCCTGTTACATTGCCTCGGTGGTGAAGAGTTGACATCGCCCGAAATGGAAAGCATGGCACTTGCTTTATACTATGGACGAATCCCGGACAATTGGATGAAGTTCTCATGCCTCTCAAAAAAGTCGTTGGCTTCCTACATGGAGCATCTAAAGGAAGGCAATCACTTCTTCGACATCTGGCTGGAAGGAGGTGTGCCGACTAGCATGTGGCTGCCCGCCTTCTCCTTTCCGAATCTATTGTTGAGTGCTGCGGCCATCAACTTTGCGCAGCATCTCCAGTTGGGCGTCGAGTCAGTTGAGCTGAGCTTTAAGATCCTGGAGCGTGAACCCTTCAATGCAGGAATAACATCCGGCGCCTACCTCACTGGCCTTAGTTTGACTGGGGCTCGTTGGAACTTTTCTAATGCTGAAATTCAGCCGCTGCCTGATGCCAAGAATCCGCTTGAAGGTTCTCGTGGTGTCACGACCGCTGCCAGTGGTGCCTCGGTGCAGTCAGGAATAGCGCCTAGAGGCGGACATCACGGTGCTATTTGGCAGGTACCTATCCTTCATGTGAAGCCTTGCAGATCCGACGAGCTTGGTAAGGTTGCCCAGAGAGATTTGAGTTCGCGGGGGGGCGGTGACGAAGTTGAGCAGCGTAGAAATGTTATTTTCTCCGATTCGCCTGGGCATGCAGTATATTCCTGCCCTATGTATCGCACTTCGTTGAGAAAGAAAATCGACGGCACAACAGCGCTCTCAAATGCTACCAATGGTTTTATTCTCGATGTCCCGTTGCCATGTTATGCGCCTCTTCACTGCATGAGTGAGCCTCAACGCTTCTACGTGAGGCTTGGCACCGCCCTTTTAATAGAAGCGGAACCCTGAACAAAGAGGGCATGTGTACAAGAAATAAAATTGAATTTGAATATCCATGTATGTTGCGAGCCCTCTGGGCGGGTTTAATCGTATACTTTTTGGATGAGTTGGCCGAGTGTTTGAATCACGAGGTATCTTGGACGTCTCGTTAGCGAACCCGCTCTGGGGTTAGTCTCACCCACATAGTGTACATAGGGTGATACACCGCCTATCACCGGACCGCGCCCAGGACCCCCCATTTCCTAATCAAGTC
>Ga0115006_10000883_pt1 | contig 17480 bp, 24 predicted proteins | sample ArcOceMetagenome_3_FD_88943 | JGI IMG/M metagenome (GOLD analysis project Ga0115006, IMG submission 88943) | Marine eukaryotic phytoplankton communities from Arctic Ocean - Arctic Ocean- Svalbard ARC20M Metagenome | ecosystem: Environmental > Aquatic > Marine > Oceanic | place: Arctic Ocean...
CATTGCATCGAAAGTGGAGGGAGGATGCGAGTCTCCGACATGCGGCTAACGCAGACGAGTGTGAAGCAGGAGCGTAACTGCGGCGCCGGTCTCCGACTGGACCGGCAGCACTGTGCCGCGGCCGAGGCGCAAGGGGGACGGCAGCAGCCGAGACAGCGAGGCGGGCATACGTTGGTCTGCTGTCAAGGCACCAAGCGACAGTGGGGGAGGAGTAAGCTCCGCGTCCCTGCCGTTGCACGTGCCGTCGCTCCTGGCCGAGAGCAAGAGCAAGGTTGCAGGAGGCACCTCCTCGAGCTCCACACTAAAGCCTGACATCTCGGAAGTGCTGCACGAGGTCGGGGGGCGGCTGGAGCTGGAGCAAGCAAGGCGCCAACTCAGTCTCTCCCTCTCGACGTTCGCCGGTGACGTGGACCTTGTGGGGCAGGCCGAAAATGGATCACTCCACTCTCCCGCGTCCTCATCACCACGTGCCGCATGGGCCAGTGCCCCTATGCCACCGTCCGTGCCTGCGCCTCCTTCCCAGGTTGAGCACCAGCGCGTGCGCATGGAAAACGCAGACGAAGACGAGCACGCAGCCTACGAACCCGCGTCCTCTGACGCCGAGGAGGTATGTCCCAGAAGTGGGCCACTTTTGTTTGTTTTCGCCGTGTCTCGGTGTCGGCGTGTTGTGTCTGCAGTTGCTGACCGACGAAGCCTGGTCTGCTCAGGGCACGCCAGGCTGGGGATCCGAGTCCATCAACCAAATCTCAGGCCCCTTCGAGGAGAGCTGAGCAAGACAGGTTTTGTCGCACACCGGCGCTCCTGCCTGCATTCAAGATTAAACCCCGAGAAAGATTAAATGTGGTCGCGTCTGCCCTTCCTACAGCGTGAATTCTCGCAGTAGGCATGCTCCACATGCTCCCGAACAGCGAAAGAGATGCAAGAGCCGTAGCCCCGCGCCATTGGTGCGCGCAGTGCAGTTTGGATGTGGACGGAACAGGCGCTTGAGGGTATCACAAGCGCGCTGCTCCACAAACACACACGCATAGCACCGACTAGCCAAGGTTGCCACCCTCCCTCTCGCACGCCTACATCCGCCGCACATGTGCGGAGCACAATCCCTCAGTCCCCGCCCTCGCGGCCGCGCGGCGCGCTCTGGGCCACGCCTTGACGTCTTGCGCGCTTAGTCCGTTTCTTGCAGCAGTGTTGGCAGGTTGGGCGAGAAAGCCTTGACATACCTAGCACAGTACCACAGATGCACAGATTAAGCACCTACCTAGCACCAGTACCACAGATTACTTAGCGTGGTATTGTGGTACCACAATACCACAGATACAGGTCGCAAGGGCGTCTCCCCCACACGCAACAGCACGATCGCAGACGGCGTCTGAACACGCCCTCTCGATGCTGGAGAGACAGAGGAGGGTTGGGCAGCCCAAGAGGGAGAACGGTGGGGGTGGAGACGTGGAGAGTAGCTCGTGGACATGTCGCACAAAGACGAGGAAGGGAGACACGGGACACATACCAGTGCTCAAGGGCGCCCTGGCGGAGACGCGAAGCAGCAGACGCGGTGGCTGGATACGCCTTCTGCAGCTTTGTATACTGGTCGCGGATCTATTTGCAAGGTGTTGGTTGCAGTGTAGGGCAAAGGCCTTGCCGTCACTTTGATGTGCGTGCTTGTGCTTGCCCGCTATCACACATGACACACCCTGCTGTGCTCGCTCCCGCACACGACAATGGGCGGGGAAATAGACGCACGTGCCGCGAGCGCACGCGCATGCACCACCTGCTGAGCCTCAGGTTTGCGAGAGTGGTTGTTGAAAGACATGGACTCGAGCATCTCACAGTGCTACAGCGTGCGACAGAACCCCACCAAGCGAGAAAAAGAGGCCCAGCATGCGAGGCACAAATGTCAGTCCCCCGAGCACTGCGGCATGCAGCACGCCGCCATCATCCGCACACCAAAACAACACATGCGCCACGCCTGAGTCATGCGCGTCGCGCCACGCCTGAGTCATGCGCGTCGCACCGAAGATGCGCGCATGGCACCGCGCCACACAGGCCAAGGGGCTGAGAAGCCCGCACCTGTTGTGTGATCTTATCCAAGAGCAGCATCTGCCAGGTGGTCGGGCACCCTTGGCTCACCCTGCCTGCAAACGCACCAAGCCATTCACCTAGTCAGCTCCGCATGGCCCAGGGCAAGTGTCTTTAGTCACGGGCGCGCCCAGGCAATGCGGCACCTGCGCACGTGCGGAGGAGGCCCTCTGCTATCACAAAGTCGCCCGCTCCCTTGCGCACCACTGCCAGCTGATATAACGCCTGGCAGCAAGAGACGCGTGGGCTGTCAGCGAGCGATGGAGAGCATACCGGAGGGCGCCCGAGAGAGGAGGGCGCCTGAGAGAGCGCTTGTGCGCGCTTCAGCTGACGCGTTGACAGACAGCTCTCACTAGATGAAGTAGGCCCGAAGTGATAAAAAGTGGGCGGATCATGGGGGGCAGCGCGGAAAGGGGAAGAGAACGGGGACCTCATTGAGCGCATCAGGCACCACAGCCTTCTCAGCCGCAGACACCGCCTCCGACGCCATCTTGTCGGCTTCTGCCTGCTCTCTGTTCTCCAAATGGTGTCGTGAGAGCGAGAGGAGGGCGGCAATTTGGACGAGGGCCTCAGCCTCAATGCAGGGCGCCGAGACGTGGTCGAGCGCGGCCTGCCACGCCTGCCGTGCGTCCATGTCTCCGGTGCTCGCCCGCTGACCCATCCGGTTCAGCGCCGACCCCAGAATCAGATATGCAGACGCAGTGAGAGCAGCTTCGCCGCCGCAACCGTCTGCAATCGCCTGCGTGAGGGCAGAAGCGCGAGCGGGCGCCTCTTCCAACGTGAGCGATGGGTGCGAGCCGTCCAGGGCAGCGAGCACTTCAGTCATGTCACACGTCCGCTCAAGCCCCTTGCCGCCCTTCCCAACACGACGCGCTACTTCCCGTGCATCCGCGAGCGTAGACGTATTCAGCAATCCGCACTTGATGTCCGTCAAGGCCCAGCTGCAGAGCCCCCGCCGCCCCGCGCAGCAGACATGTCCACAGTCGCAGCGTGAGTTGCGGGCGAGCGGGCACACGGGCAGGCACAAGAAAGACGGCCGCAGGCACAGAGCACACTGTGCGGCTTACTTGTGCAAACAGTCGAAGAGGGTCAGGTCCGTCTCACGACCCGGCGAGTTCTCTTGCAAAGCCGCGCTTGCCTGCGCGCACTGCGCCCGGTAGTTGGCCTCCTTGGAGAAGTCGCCGCTCAGCGCATGCACATAGGCGAGCGCCTCGGACGTGAGCAGCGAAAGCTCAGCCATGCCGCTTGCCGAGCTGATCTCGTCCGCCCTGCCGGGTGTGCATCGCCTGTGCGCATCAGTCCAGCCGCTGGCGCCCGAGAGCCGCAGCGCCCGCAGTCTAGTCGCGCACCGCGCTGCCGCAGCGCAGGCAGCAGCGCCAGCGCTGGCGCTGCAGCAGCCGACCGCGCGAGACCTGGCCAGGTGCTGGATTGTGACACCGAGCTTGCCATCCTCGAAGGCACCTTTTGCCATGTACACCTGGCGGGCGATCGTCCGCACAGCCCCGCCGCGTTGAGCCGACGTGCGCCGTCAGTCAGCCGCAAACTATGCTGCCGGCCGTGGCCCGACAGGCAGCGCTGCCCGGCGGCGCCAGCAGAGCACACACAGACAGGGGTGGTGTCGGGGAACAGAGGGGTACGCACCTCCGGCATCTGCACAAGCTGCGTGAGCAGGCTCTGCGGGACGGGCGTGAGGTGGTCTCGCATCAGTCGGTAGTGGCGCCGCCCTGCGCGCGGAGCGCCCTGCCACAGCGCGGGGCGCGTGGCCGCCACCACCCCTGCCGCCTGCGCCAGGCCCGGCGCTGCCGCCCGCCCCTGCAGGCGCAGCGCCGCCGCGCCGCGCACGCCAGCGAGCCAGCGCATGAGATCGCCGATGATGGAGTCATGGGACCAGAGCCGTCAGAGGTTCGTGGCAGTTAAAACTGGGCCACGAACTACAACACGTCATTTTGAATGTGGTTCAAAACGGCATCGGGTGCAGCGCAATCGGGCGCGGGGTGCGGGTGCGGAACGTCTGCTGCCGCCGCGAGCGAACCCGGGGCCACCAGCACCCGGACCGGCGACGCGCGCGCCGCGAGGCGGCACCACGTGCCCGGCTCCAGCGGCGAGCGAGCCCGCTGAGTCCCTGCAAAGCGCCACCTCCGCGCGGGCATGTCCGCCGAGGAGATGGCCCCCGACGCGCCGCCGGCTGAGCCGGCGGACAGTGCAGACGCCCTGCCCGTCCGTGAGCGCGTGGCGAGCAAGACCTGGAAGACCCGCATGGAGGCGTTTGTCGAGCTGGCCAAGGTGCGCCGCTGCGCGCGATGCTGGCGGCTCTCGTGCACGCGCACGCTGCGGAGGGCGGCTCCCTTCCGGCGTCGCTAGTGCGCCTCCGGCTAATCCTTTCGGCCCGCATGGCAGACTTTCAGCGAGGCCGACGAGGCCGACGGCATCTTTGACGAGTACTCGGGGCTGCTGAGCAAGTTTGTCGCCGACAGCAACGTCAATGCGCAGGTGCTGCGAACTCCATCGCTGCTGCCGTGCGGCTCGGTGGGCTCGTGCTGGGGGCTGACGGTGGTGCCTTGCAGGACAAGGGCATTGAGGTGTGCTGTGCGTTCGCAAAGAAGGCTCCAGCGGCTCTCGTGAAGCAGGTGGCAGGTGCGTTGTCGGTCTGTTCTTCACCCACGTGTGAGTGCTGCTCTGGCGGGGTTTGCGCCGATGCTGCTGTTTCAGGCTATGACACCTGGTGTGTGGCGTCGCGGCAGCGTCTGTGATGGCCAAGGTGGTCGACAAGGCGTTCGGTCAGGCCAAGTGCAAGCCCAATGCTCAGGAGCTTGCCCAGCTCATGATTGAGGCAGAGGCTGGCGAGCATGTCACTGATGAGCTCATCAAGGGTTGCGGCGCAAAGCAGCCGAAGATTGCCGGCGCTTCTGCCGAGTGCCTGCGCATGGCTGTGCAGTCGTTCGGGCTCCGTGCTCTTGGTCCTCAATCCAAGGCCGTTGTCAAGCTTTCCGTCACGCTGTTCGACAGGTGCCCCTCTTTCCCACTCTCGCCTGCACATGTGTCTCTATGGAATGTGCGCCTCGCCCTGACTCTGGTACGCTATCAGCACTGTCCAGCCCGTGCGCTCAGAAGCATTGCCGCTGGCGGTGGAGCTCCACAAATACATGGGATCGGCGCTGCGTCCGAGCTATGACGGACTGCGCACGGCGCAGCAGAAGGAAATCGACGATGCATTTGCCTCAGCACAGAAGCCTGCGCCCACACGCATGACCCGCTCGGCGGCGGCTGTTGCCTCCTCCAAGCCTGTGGAGGCGGCTGCTGCCGAGACATCCGATGCGGCGCCCGCGGCGGTTTCCGCTGGTGCTCCTGCAGACTTTGATGCACTCGATTTGGTAGACCCAGTCGATGTGTTGAGCAAGTTGCCCAAAGATTTTTGCGACAAAGTTTTGACGTTGCCCAAGTGGACTGAGAAAAAGGAGATGCTCGACAAATTGATTGAGGCGGCATCTAGCCCAAAAATCTTGCCAGGCGACTACCACGAGCTTGTCAAGACACTCAAAAAGCTTATGGCCGATCCGATGGTGGTGCTGGTTGCCAGTGCCGTTACCGCTGCTGGCCTTCTAGCCAATGGCCTGCGCAAGGATTTCTCGCAGTGCGCAAAATTGCTCCTTGCGACGCTGCTGGACAGGCTCAAGGAAAAGGACTTTCGTGTGCGTGATGCGGTGCACGCAGCGCTGGAGAACATGATCGGGACAGCCAGGTCTGTTGTGTTGCCAGATGTTATCGACGACTTCTGCACGGCGCTTGGCCCCAAAGGCAGCCCGAAAGCGAAGATAGAGATCTACAAGTTCCTCAACAAATCGATCAGCTCGCAGGCCAATGGCAACATGACCCTCAAAGCGATCAAGCCCCTGACCGATGCGCTAGTGAAGGGTGTGGACGACAGCGCTCCTGAGGTGCGTGAGGGCTCGTGCTCAGTGCTGGGAGCCCTGCTCACCGCCTTTGGTCCGGACGGCATGAAAAAGGTGCTTGAGTCGCTCGATGACAAGAAGCGCAAGAAAGTCGAATCCCTGGCCGGTGGTCCTCAGGCGGCCCCGGCTGCGCCCGCAGCTGCTGCTGCAGCAGCTAAGCCAGCAGCAGTGAAAAAGGCCCCTGTCAAAGCGAGTGAAAGCGGTCCAAAGAAGACAGCGGGCAAGCTTGCTGTAGGTAAGCCGGGAGTTGCGGGGGCCAAGCCCAAGGCTGCGGGAGAGAAGAAGGAAGAGAAGAATGAGACTGTTGACCTGAATGCCGGCATGCCTGTTGAAGAACTAGATGCCCAGATCGAGACGCTGTACTCTGAAGCGACCCGTAATAAGCTCGCGAGCAGCAACTGGAAAGAGCGTTTGGAAGGCATGGAAGAGGTGCTGGCTTCGTTGGTGGAACGGGGGACTTTGGAGCAGCCAGTTCCTGATGCCACGTGCAGGATGGTGCAGGGTGTGATGGTGACTAAGAAGGAGACCAACTTCCAGGTCGTCGCCAAGGGCCTCGAGGTCATTAAGCACATGTCTGAGAAAGCTGTGAAGTTCTCAAAGCGTGCTGCCCACTGGATGATCACCCCAATGGTCGAGAAGCTCGGGGATGCCAAGCTCAAGACGGCGGCCGCCGAGTGCCTTATGAGCTTGGCCGAGGCCTGCTCCCCCGACTTCATGATTTCGCAGGCGCTGGGAGTGCTTGACAAGATCAAGGCACCCAAGACCCTCGAAAATGCTATTGGCTGGATCAACAGCATGTGCAGTGACTTCGGCATGAAGCTCATCAAACCAAAACCTGTTCTCGACTTCGTCAAGGGCATGCTGGAGGTGGCCAATCCTGCTGTGAAGAAGGCAGCAATTCAAGCGCTCGTGACCCTGCGGCGCATGCTTGGCCCGGATTTGCGCAACATGCTCACCGACATCAAGCCCGCACTGCTGGCCAGTATCGACGAAGCCTTCAGCAAGGTGGCTGACGAAGAGCCCATGGAGGCACCGAAGCGCCAAGTGCGTTGCGCGGACGAGGATGCTGCCGCCGCCGGTGCCTCTGGCGCTGGGGACGAGATCGTCAGTCTCACTGGCCCCATCTCCGCGCACATCAAGGCGCTGGGAGACGCCAACTGGAAGGAGCGCCAGTCGGCAATCACAGCCATTGATGAGATTGTGAGCAAGGCCAAGCCGTTGGGTTGCCAGGGTCCCTACATGGAAGGCTCCTGCGGTGAACTATGGGCCGCTCTCAAGGCTCGTCTGAAGGACAGCAACAAAAACTTGGCGACGCAGGTCTTGGTTCTGCTGGGCAAGATCGCTGATGCCGTGGGCCCAGCTGTTGACAAGTACTCGAAGCATGTCATGCCCAACATGCTTGCCCTCATCTCTGACAACAAGAAGACTGTGAGGGACGCAGTCGTGCAGTGCCTCACCGTGTGGGCCCGCCACATGTCCTCCGAGACTGCCATCAAGTATCTGCCCATTGCCTTGAGCGTTGAATCACCGGCAGGGCGCGAGGACGCCTTCAAGTGGGCCGCTGACTATCTGGCAGCGCGGGACAAGAGCGATACGGTGGACTTGTCCCCCATCTTGCTGCCGGTGATGGACGGCTTGGTCTTCCGTGTCGCCGAGGTGCGCAATGGTGCTGAGCGCTGCCTGTCTGTCATCTACGAGCGTGGGGGCAAGCAGGCTATCAACAATGTGCTGCGCGACATGAAGCCTGCTCAGCTCAAAGGCGTCAAGCTTATTTGCGAGAAGGCCGAAAAGGCTGCTGCTTCCGCCACCGCCTCTGCTGCCCCGGCCAAGGAGGTTGCGGCGACTGTCAGTGACGCAGCGCCGGAGGCGTGCGCTCAGTCGGCTGAGGTGGTGGGCGAGGCAAAGGCTGCTGGGGGCGACGCAGGAGCCGGTTCTGCTGGGGGCAAGGCGAGCAAGGCTGCCTCCCTCGAGCCCACTCCTGCAGCTGAGGCCAGCACGGCAGATGAATCCGGCAAGTTGTTGCGCTGCAATCGCGGCAAGGATTTGCGTGAAAAGAAGAACGGCAAAACGAAATGGGTGCTGGAGGACGCCAAGGAAGTGGAAGAGCTCATCGTGTTGGTCAAGGAGCAAATGGAGAAAGAGACTGAAGGCCAACTGCACTCCAAGCTGTTCAACAAAGACTTCAAGAAGCAGGTCGACGGCATCAAGGAGCTGACAGCCTTCGCTCCGCAGCACGCGCCGGAGGTCATCGACAATCTGGACTTGCTCCTGCGAATGTGCTCACTGCGAATGGTGCAGAAGTCGTGCAACACGTCGGTGCTGCTTGCGGTCTTGGAGCTGCTCAAGGCTCTCACCGACCTCTGCGTTGCCAACACATACTACCTGACCGAGTCGGAGGCGGCTGTAATCCTGCCCGTACTGCTGCAGGAGATGGGCAGCAACAACGAGAGCATCCGCGGACAGATGCGCGAGGTCGTAAAGAAAACGACGCAAGTGTATCCGGCCTCCAAGATGTTTTCATTTGCCATGGATGCTGCGCTGAGCACGCGCAACCAGCGCTCGAAAGCCGAGGTGCTCGCTGAAATGGCGGCGCTTGTAGATCGCCTCGGTCTTGACCAAGTGTGCGTGCCATGCAAGGCGTTGCCCATGATGGCAAGCATGATTGGAGAGCGCGACTCGCTCGTGCGCAACGCCGCCTGCGACTTCTTTGCCGCTGCCTATTCCAGCATCGGCGACAAGATTTGGAAGTACATCGACAAAAAGCTCGAGCCCAAGGACAAGGACATTCTCGAAGCGCGTCTCAAGAAAGTAAAGAATGTCCCGCCCGCCGCTGCGCCTGCAGCCAAGCAGGCTGCGGCGGCTGACGTGCGGCGGTCCATGCCGGAGATGGCCGCTGCTGAAAAGGCGGCGCCTGCTGTGCGTGCCAGCGTCAACCTTGAGGCTGTGCGAACGATGGAGACGCCGCAGCGTGGCGGCAGTAAGCATCAGGTTGCGGAGCTGCTAGAGGCCCCGACGCCCACCATCCACAACATCCGCAGCCGCTTCCAGGAAGAAGAGCACAGTGTCGAAAGCATCTTTGCTGACAGCATGCGCCTGATCGTGCAAGGTGATGTGGAGGAGCAGATTGCCGCTTTCCGTGCGCTCTCCGACAGCATGGACAAGGTTGACGGCAAGTTGGTGGAGAAGAACTTCAACCAGATTGCCAGCTGCGTTCAGATGGAGCTCGGAAGGCTGCTTGCTGACCCAGCGTCCTCGAGCGATTTCCGCCTCGCCAAACATGCCATTCACACTCTGCACCAGGTGTTTGAGAAGCAGCCCGAGGCAGCGCAGGCACTCAAGGACTGCACGACCGGGCGGTTGCTGGAGGAGATCCTGCTGCTGTCGATTGAGTTGCAGAGCAATGAAGATGCCAAGCCTCTGCTGGCGGGCTTGAATGAGGTCATGGTGAGCATCCTACACGCTGCCAACCCCAACCATTGCTTTACTTCTCTCATCCGGTTCCTGTACGAAGGAGCCAACTTGTCTGGAGATCGCCTTGCAACCCCGGAGTTTGTCGACAACGCCCTTCGGGCGTTGCTGGAGATGGCAAGGAGCATGCAAGAGTGCATGGACAAGCTCGACGTGGACATGCTCCTCTACGACTGCCACATGTTCCTTGTGTCGCACCCTCCGTCCAAGTACCGCGGCAAGGAGTTCCGGCCGCTGCGTCTGCTCAAGACCATCCTGAATGAGCTCGTCAAGCTCAAGGGTGAGGGCATTCGAGGGCATCTCACTCTGGTCCCGGTGGAGACCAAGCCCACGTTGTGCTCGTACATCGAGCTGGTCCTGCAGCAGCATCTTTCGTCGCAGTCGCGCGCTGTCGGCGACAAGAGCGACAGCAAACTTGACATTGCCTCCATCTTCGACAAGATTGGCAGCAAGGAAAAGGACGTTGCCAAGGAGGTCCCTTCTCTTTTGTATTTTCAGGGGTGGGGGGATGTGGATCGCTGCGAGCGCGTATTCGCACAACCGCCACATCCTTTGCTGTGCGTTTCGCTGAAGCCGTTGTGCATTGCTGCGTGCTGCGTGTGCAGGGGTTCAAGCTGCTATACCAGTACCAGAAAGAGAATACCGAGTTCAATCTCCAACATTTCCTCGCGGGCCGCTCTCCTCTCTTCCAGGTTTTCGCCCTCCTCGTCGCCGTACTCCTGCTACCATGCATTGCACAAGCAGCTTGGGTGCCGAGGGTCGACATGCACGTGTGTGTGTGTGCGCGCGCTGGTTGCCCTGCATGCAAACTCTCCCTGACGAATACTTTGCCAGGAGCACGTGCACAAGAATTTGGCCAAGGTTGCAGCGAGTGCGCAAGGGGGCGTGCCCGGCATGGCCGAGAAGTCAAGCTCAAGCATGCCTCTGCAGCCCTCGTCCATCTCCAACCTGAACAGAGAAGCCAGTGCAGATGCACCCAAGGACCTGATGAACAAGCTGCACAGCATCCGCAACACCCTCATGTCCTCGGCTCCTGCCGACACAGCTCCGCCCCAGCCCACCGCCAGCGCGGAGGAGCCCACATCCTCCACTACAGCGCTCTCAAGCTCAACGTCCGGGCTGGCAGAGGCGGAGGGCGCCGATACCTCGAGCGTGCGGGCCAGCCAATCCGTCCTGAGCTTGCAAGAACGGCTAGCGAGGCTACGTGCATAGAGCCCATCAGCATAGAGCCCCGTTCCCTGCGTCGTCGCGGTGCGTGTTCCTGAGAATGTGACAGAATGGGTGCACAGCTGTTAACGGCAAGGCACTGGCCTTGTAGACTTGTTCTGCCGTTTGGATAGGGCTACTACTAATTCAGTTGTCAGCGTGTCTGGCTTACTGGTGTACATAGGTACGCACACAGCGCCTGCGCTGATTCTCTTCATCATTCACACTAACCATCCTTTCTATGCTATTCCAATTTTTAATCTCGTTTGTATAAAAAACTGAACGTCGATTGCCACCTGCGACACGTTTTCCTCTTCCCCCCTTCCGGCACCTAGGCGCGTAGCGAAACCAAGCACTCGTTTTCTGGTGCGCTTGAGCTTCGGGCACACGCACGCAGATGAGGCTCATGTCGCCATGGTGGCCGATGGGAAAACCCTACGAGTGCAAGCCTCCTGCAACCACACGTCCGTGCAGGACGCCGTGTCGATGCGTGCATCGTGTGTTTCTTTGTGTTATGATAACGACATCGGTTCAATAGGGTCCCGGGGGCGCACCGTGGGGATTCCCTACGTTTACCCTCCGCCTTAACGTGACATTCCGCGTTGCGACAGTACCTCCCTTTCACAGCAGTGCAAAATATGACATGCCGAGTTTCTCGAGGCCGACGCACAGACGCAGGAAGGACTGAGAGTGGCGCCGCCGAGTGCCCATTGGACGTCGGCACCGTCGTGCTGCCACCCGCCACACACACCTCGGGTCCAGCCCCCTCCGGCACAGTGACGTCTCTATTTCACGCAGCCCTTGGCGTCACAGTACTGAAAGCGCTGCGTGGCCTGCCCAGCCTGTGAATAGGTGTTGGCCGGGCGCGAGGGAGATGCGACGTATTGGCTCGCGTCTTCGGGGATGAAATCCAGATCGCGCACCTGCAGGGTCATGCCCTTGTTGGCGATCTTGACGTACTGGTTAAACGCATCCCGCGCACTCTCCCACGCCTTGCCAGCCGCCTCCGCATCTGGCTTCGTCCCGTCGCCGCCAGCGGCAATGCGAATCTTTTCCAAGTCCTCCTTGATCTTGTCAACCTGTCACAGGACAGGCAATCCATTGCCGCACATGGGCAGTCAGCGAGCAAGTCGCTGCGGCGCGCCGCCGGCCGCGCGCAACTACTGCAGACTGTCTAGTCTAGCACTCAGAGCACCAGGTCAGAGTCTCGTCGGACACGGCGGGGTCAACGAATAAATCTCCGCACGACCGCGTTTCAGCTACATTGAATAGCGCATGCACGCACCTGCTTGTCCATTTTGCGTTGCTTCGGGCTTGTGCCCTTTTCCGCGAACGATGTTACAAATACCTGCCGCGCCACCGCCGTCAGGTGCGCAGCGCCTTCACAACTGTAACCGCCGCACAAGCGCACATGCAGGGCACGCACACACGGAGGCAAGCAAGCAACAGTGTCAACACGCGCGCACCTTCATCGGTGTAATGAGGTCGCGATCCACGCGCGTACTCTTTTCAGAGATGCCATTTTGTGCCCTGGCGCTCCCCTCTTGGGCAACCACTGTCAGCTCAAATGCTTTGAGCACCTGGTGCGCGCGGAGAAGGGGGGGGGGCAACGGGTGAAGGGAGGCAGGCACAAGCATCCTCAGCTGCCGGGTCACTGGGCTTTCTGAGCCTTTCCCCGCGGCCGTTCCCGGGCGCAGCCAGCGTGTATGCCCTCGAGCTATGCACACCGCAACAGGTGGACACGGCGGTCCCCACATCCAGAGACCGCACCACACGCGCCACGGGCGCTGAATCGCCTGTGCTGCAGACGCAGGGGCGGGGGGGAGGTCCGAGACACAACCTCGTCCCACTGCTCGCCCTCGATCTGTGCCCCCAGCTCCAGCACGAAGAAGTCGCGTCCAGCCTCGATGCGAGGCACCCACCGGAAGTATGCGCGTTTGAAGCTGTTAAGCGTCATGTCCGCGCAGGCCTCCGACGGGAGCAGCGTCAGGAGCGCTGAACCAAAGCCGAAGGCCACGACGTCGCGCCGCGGCATCGCTGATATCGCGCCTCGCGGGGAGGCACTCGCGCGCACCGCCGCTGCACCGCCTCCACTCCCCGCGCGTAGTACAGCGTGCGACGGCGTGGCCATCCACCCCGCACACGGCGCTGCCAGCACGGCCACCGCAGCCGCCGCGGCGCCCACACGTCTCGCCATAGGCTTATGTGGACGTGGTTCTCTCATCCTCCAAGAAAAGGCTGGCAGAAGGGAAGGAACCCCTTAAAGAGAATGCCTTCTGTTGCTCTCAGCAAGGAGTATTTCGGGCAGGGAGCAGAGCGGGGTAGTAGTCCTTGTCGGCGCGGAGCGGCGTCCGCAGACCTCATGGGGTCCGACGAGGGCTACGGCTCGGAGTCGAGGATGCGGCCGCAGGGGGACGTCTCCTTCAACCGCGGGTGCGTGCCTGTGCGCGCGGAGGGTGCTGAACGGGGCGCTTATGCTTGCGCGCATTGCCGCCGTGCGCTGCCACAGCGGCGAGGTTGAGCGGGTCTTGGGTGCCCACTGTCGCTGTGGGCAGTGCACGAGGGCAGCTGCCGGCGTGCCGTACGTTGTAGGGGCTCGCCCTGCGCACTTCCGGCCGCCCCCTGCGCTGCGGCGCGGCCTGGGAGCACCGCCGGCAGCGAGGGCGCCCCAGGGTCGCGTCGGGCGCTCCTGTGCGCCAGGGCAATGCCCCGGCCGGGACCCTTACTGTTTGGCGTGTTGGCAGGGAGGAGCTACAGAAGCTGGATGTGCGGAGGCAGCGCATCAACCTGTGGGTAATCTACCTCGCGGTTCTGGGCGTTGCTCTGGCAATCTTGGAGAACGAGCTGCTGTGGCACAACCGGAACATCCCGGTGATGTCCTTTCAGCTGATAAAGCTGGTCAACTCGGGCGTGACTTTATTCCTTTTCTACATGATCCTCCAGTGAGTACCCACCCCGGCCTCGGCGGCGGGCACGGCGCGACGCGCGTGGAATTTTGTTTACCCACTACGCGGTGCCGGTGAGTCGCGTCTCTGACCCGTGGCCTCTGCACTGCAGGTATTACTCGGTGGAGTTTGAGCTTCTAGAGGTTTCCGGCAAGACTGTGATGGGTGCGACTTACATTCAGGTCTCCTGTGCCTGTGTGTGCCGGGGGCGCGATGTCTGAGGATGGGCTTAATCAGTCGGCGGCTGCGTCTGCGGCTTCGGGTTCCTGGGGAAGAGCAGACGGGATATCGGAGATGGGAGCCATGGGAGGGGGGACGTTGAATTGGCCCCTTGCTGCCGTGGCGCAGCGTTGCAAGCCTTAAGCAGGAGTGCCTGGAGGCTTGGCACCGTGTGTGCTGCCCTAGCGATGTGATTCTGAATGGCTCGTTTGCTGTTGAATGTCTGCGTCTGCGTCTGGTGTGTTTTGGGTGTGGCTGTGTGGTGTGGTGTGTTTTTGGGCGGGGTGCTTGATGTGAGGCAGGCGTTTCTTCTGTCTGGGCTGCTGCGTCCGTTCTTCATGGAAGTGCTGGTCATCATGATCCATCCGCTGCCGTTCGTCAACTACATCGTGCATGTGTGGGGGCTGGACACGTACTGTGCGTACAGCAGTGATGCCTTCATCACAGTATTTATGATGCTGCGGATCTACACGTACACGCCGCGCATCATCGCCGAGGCCTCGGGGCTGCGCAATGAGAAGACGCGCTTGATAGGGCTGATGAACAACGTGGACATCTCGTACCACTTCATTGGCAAGGCCATGTTGCGCGACTCGCTCCTCACGCTGCTCTACCTCTTTGCCATGTCAGTGGCGACGCTGGCCTATGCCATGCTCGTCTTTGAGCGGCCCATTGGCCCCAACACCAACCTAGACCTGATGGAGAACTCGGTGTGGCTCATCATCATCACGATGACCACCGTCGGGTACGGCGACATCTACCCGCAGACGCCCATGGGACGCCAGGTTGCTGTCATCGCCGCCCTGCTTGCAGGTCTCCTCTCCCTCTTTCCCTCTGTCTTACCTATGGCGTCATTGCGTGCGCGCCCCTTGCCCCCTTGCTAGCGCAATCTTCCTCGCCTCTCCATTCCTGCCGTGGCCTCTGCCGTGCGAATGAATGTCCTGGGCCCTCTCCCATCTGGCCCGGCGGTTGGTGATAGACTGCGCCAGGCGACTGCAAGGGAGGCTGTGCAAGTCTACACCATGGCGTCGTGTGCGCCCGAAATCTGACGCTGCAATTGTTGTGACACACCCTCTCCCCCTCCTCCCGTCCCGCACCCCTGCACTCCTTTGCGTGGGGCATCAACAGTGGTATTGGTGGCCTTGGCTGTGGGGGCAGTGACGGATCGTCTCACGCTGTCGCGTGACGAGTCCAAGGTGCTCGAGTTCATTGAGAACATCCGCAACAAGCAGGTGCTAGCTCCCCCCTCCTCGCACGCGACTGAGCATTAGAAGCGTGCGCGCGCAAGAGCGCTTTCTACTTGTGTGAACCGTGTCTCGCCCCGCGCGCCTTTCCTGCGGTGTGGGACCGAGGGGTGACGGGGAGGGAAGGGGAGAGTTTGGGGGGGGTGGAGGGGGTGCAAGGCTTGGGTGCGGCAGTGCGCGGGTGTGGTGGCAGGCAGAGCAAGAGAGGGCCGTGCGAGAGGAGCTGGTGTGTGACAAAAGCGCTTGCGGTGAGCAGGACCGCAAGGTGGCTGCAGCCAAGATGCTGCAAAATGGCTGGCGAGCGTACCATGAGCAAAAGGCCAAAAAGCCTAAGCCTTACGCGGAGGAGGGGGGGGTGCCCGAGAACAGCATCCTGAATGAACCTCTCTTTTACAAGGCGGCGCTTCAGTACGCTCAGATGCGCGCTGAAAGTGTCAATGGTCTCCCGCCCGCCCACACTCTCGCCCCGGCGCTGGCTGCCTGAGCGCGTGCCGTGTACGTGCGTGTGCCGGGTGGTGGCCGTGTGAACTTGGCGCGGGATGCGCTCTGAAAGTGTCGGACGTTGGTCTGCAGGCATCTCCACCGACGTGGCGCTTACGGTCACGGAGAACTCGGTGGGAATTCGGCGCGTGCAAGCGCAAATGGAGGAGCTTGAGAAGAAGATGACGGACATGCAGAACATGATCAAGACTGCCGTCCTCGGTACGTCGCACACCTAACACGCTCCTGGGCGCGGCGCACGTGCAAGATTGAGCGAGCGCGCGTGCATGTGGACGTGCCGCATGAGGAGGGCGGGAGGGAGAGGGGTGTGTGAGCGCGTGCCCAGCGATTTCACGGGCTGATGAGGATGGTGTGTGGCAGGAGGGGCATCCACCAAGAGCACCAAGTGGTAGGCGCGCGCCAACCACCGGACGTGGCCTCTCGTGGGTCATGCGCGAGGATGATGGTGTTACAGATGGTGCTCTGTGCGCAACGCATCCAGGCAGCATTGTTCCTTCGCAAGGGGGGGGGGGGGCGGGTTCCCCGCCAGGCAGCAGTTAGCTTCCGGTGTTTCAGCTGAACCGTTGCATTTACATAGTTGGGCTCGGTCACGACCGAGCTCTTGAGGGGGGAGAGGGGGGCGTCGAGCCAGCATGGCCGCGGCCTGCAGCCGCGCTTGCCCGGCGCAGAGGCGGCGCCCGCCCGCTGCCTTGTGCTGACAGTTGTCCGCGTGACGCGGGTTCTGCGGCGCGTCCCGCGACACTAAGCGTCGCGCCCCTGCGCATTTTGTGCCGGCGCATGGGGGCGTTGACGCATCTTTTCTTTTGGGCGCTGGCGCTCAGCATCCAGGGATGCGCGCTGGGGTGCGCGCCTGAGATTAAGTACATTTCCGAGTAACCGTGACCAACACTCGACATACACCCCGTCTCCCTACATGGCGCCAGCGCCGGCAGCTGTGGTGCCGCTTGGGTTCAGGTGCGGCGAGCACGCTCAGCGCCATCGCCTGGGCCCACCTCTCTCTCTCTGTCTGTCTTTCTCTCTCTCCCGGCTCCGCCGCCGCCAGGGGTCAGGGCCCAGCCGGAGCCTGGGGATCCAAGGAGGGGGCGAAGCCGCAAACAAAACGAAAAAGCCCAGCCGTGACGGATACCACGCCGGAAACCAACGGCGCCGGCAATAAGTGCCGCCAGAAGGCACTGACTACCTGAGCGTTGGGGCCGCCGCCCGGGCCAAGACTCGGAACTTTGAACTTGGAACAATGGATTGCGCAGGCTACTCTGTCCTGTAACCGCTCTGTAGTACTGAACAGTACACTAGCATGGAGGGATAGGTGGATCTCAAATAGACGGCGGTGTCGTCGCCTACGCCGCCTGCGTGGCAGGCGTACACTTGCGGTCGCCGTCGCGAGGCAGGGCTCGATTCAACTCGCTCCCTGTGGGCCACCAGCTCTGTTTGCGCGAGATCCGTGTGATCGTGTCCCTCCTTGGCCGCAATTTCCGCCCTCTTTGAGTCAACCGCAGCAGGAAGCGCACGTGCCCTCGCGGGGGTGATTCCCGTCCCTGCCGCCGCTCATCGCCCCGCTTGAACCACGTAGAGAGCGCATGCGCCTCAGACCAGCAAGCCCAACCCACAACCTCCAGGCCTGTGGGAAAGCGCTCGATCCCATCAACTCGCTTCCCCGCCGACAGACCGGGCCACCGAGTGACTCCCGTCTCCAGATTGTGCCATCGGGGGAGAGTGGGTGCGAGAAGGAGAGTGTGGGGGGCTGCACGGCCAGGAGTTGCAGCACTGGCACGGCGCTGCGGCGCACCTTGCGCGTGATGCCGCAGTGCCCACAAGGACCATAGCACCATCGAATCCGGCGCTCGACTACGACATCGCCTACTGACCCTGTGCCC
>Ga0115006_10000885_pt1 | contig 17467 bp, 7 predicted proteins | sample ArcOceMetagenome_3_FD_88943 | JGI IMG/M metagenome (GOLD analysis project Ga0115006, IMG submission 88943) | Marine eukaryotic phytoplankton communities from Arctic Ocean - Arctic Ocean- Svalbard ARC20M Metagenome | ecosystem: Environmental > Aquatic > Marine > Oceanic | place: Arctic Ocean...
AGGAAATTATTAAACGCCCCTTCTTGCCAATGTTCAACCCTCGAAACGCCGCGAAGCAGCCCTTCTACAACGCCCTGCAGTTCCTCGGAATGAAAGAGAGGGAATTCGACAAGCTAACAAAGGAGGGCAAGGGTGGCAAGAAGTCCGTCTGCGAGTCCGAGTACGGCATCGACACCTCACGCGGTCCCAACGAGGCCCAGTTCGTAGCCTTCTGCAAGGGAGTCTTCGACGGTGGGAAACCTAGGGAGGTCGTCATCAAATTCATGAGCGACAAGGAACAGTTCAAGCAGGAGACCAAGGTCCGCGACGACCTCGACAAGGGTGATAGCGAACCCTCCGCTATGTACGTCGCCCCAATCTACCAGTCATTCGACTCGACTGTCGAAACTTCCCTCAGCCTCATGTTTAGGAAGGCCATCGCCGCTGACCTCTTCATCGGCTCCTCCTTCGAGTTGGCTTCCTTCTCCTTTGGGGCCCAACAGGCCATGTCGAACCCGGAGAGCTTCAAGGAATCCTACGATACCCTTTACAAGTACGCGATCATCATCCAGGCTGGAGACAGCGACTTTGGAGACATCCTAAAGCAGCAGAACTGCGACATGAACACCAAGCGTATGTACCTCAAGATGATTGGCGAGTGCCTCAACTACCTCCACGTGAACAGCCTCATTCACTTAGACCTCAAGCCCCAAAATATCATCAGGATCAGAGATCGAATGTTCCTAATCGATCTCGACGCCGCTCAACCCCCTTCCTCGGGGGCTGGAAAGGGGAGGTCCTTCTTCGGAAAGCTGAACGAGAAGATCAGCACCGGCCTGTTCCCACCCGAGATGATAATGAAGTTTGATGGTGTCGCCCCCAAGAACATCTACGAGTTGTACTTCAAGACCGACCCTTCCGAAAAAGAGGGAGCAGGAGACAATGAGGAGGAGGTGGAAGAACCTTATTACGAATATCCCTGGCTCGAGGCGAAAGTGAAGCCCAAGTTTTCCTCCTTGGACAAGAAGAAGACCTCTTACGCGACAAAAATTTACAAGTGGAACGGAACCGCCATCGAGGATTACAACTTGACGTACAAAAACTCCCTCATTCCAGTCACCAAGAGCTTGGACTTTTGGGCCTACGGCTTGCTCGTCTACCTTGCAGTTACGGACACTCACTTTGTCCAGGTTACGAACAAGTACGACCTGGCGAACGCAGACTCCTACAAGAAAATCTTGGAATGGAAGGATGATCTCGCCGAGCAGATCTTCACCGCAGAAGTCCCCATTAACCCCGAGGGTCAACCGGAAGCCGTCGAATTGCTCATGGAGCTTCTCCAAAAGAACCCAGAGAAGCGCTGTAAGCCAAACCAACCAGGCTACTTTTCAAGCTTGCTCGCGTCGAACGACTTCTACCAGCATAAGGAAGTTTCTTCCGGGGCAGACTCACCCAGGAGGAACCAGAGCATGCTCATGAAGACAGCGTCAGTTGTCAACATGGATAAATTTAACAGCAACTCCAACGGCGATGAAGATAACGAGAGGCTCGGCTATTTTAAGCTTTTCAAGCGCCCCTCTGCTGAGGAGACCGACGAGGAAAGTAAGGAAAGGAACAGCAAGGCCAGAAAGATTCTCAAGGAGGCCCAGGACGAGCCCGAGGGAAAAAATGCGAAGAAGCTCGTTGCTGATCTAACAGCGGAGAGTCGTTACCCGATCCATGACGCTATCATTGGCAAAATGGAAACTGACGTGATTCTTGACCTAATTCAACTCGTCGGAGACACCAAGAACATCCCCATCGACGATAACATCCCGTCAACCAATCCTCTGCACCTTGCCCTCGAATCCTTCTACGACACCCAGGTCATCTTGGCTCTTGTCAACGAGACCACCGCGAAAGACAATGATGAGTACGGAGGCTCCATGTACGCTCTCTCCGTTGCTGTCAAGAGGTTTGCAGACCCCCTGGTCATTGAGAAGCTTATTCATACATTTCCTGACGCTCTCTTCAACTCAGAGTGCTTCGAGGGCAACGATGACAAGATGTCCCCCCTCCACATTCTCGTTTCAAGAAAGTTCAGTAACCAGGCGGAGTTCGATGTCGGAAAGTCGATCGCGCTTACTATCCTGCGCTGCGAGAAGGAGATCATCGAAAGGAGGAATGGTGATGCGGTCGCCAGGAGCTTGAGGCTGATTGAAGGCAAAAACAAAGAGCTTCTGGGTCTTGAAACCATAGCCAAGAGAATGCACAATGACGTGAACCCTAAGCATAAGGAACTTCTCGAGGAAGAGAAGGCCGAGTTGGAAAGGAACCACAGAAAGCTGCAGGCCGAGGACGAGAAAGACCTATGGGAGATCGACCTGATCACCCCCAAAAAGGAAAAGCACTCTGCCGCCGAGAAGAAGGCTCTCAAGGATATGAGACCTTACACTTGGATCATCAAGAAGCAGCTAACGACCGGTAGATCCGGGGACACTCACGACACACCCTTTATGCTTTGCGCGAAATTTCTCACCTGTCCTGAAATCATGGAAGTCTTTGTGACTCGCGACGCTGAGAGGGATGTAAGTCCCCAGGCTATGGACAGGCAGATCAAGACCAAGGACAAGTTCGGAAATTATCCCATCAATAATGCCAGGATGGAGTTCAAGAAGAGGGAAAAGAAAGGCATAGGCGCCGACGAGGAGGAGAAGACGAACGGTGTCATGCTTGCCTTGTTCAGGGATTTCCCCGTTTCCGAGGTGCTCAACAAGGCAATGGTCAAAGTTCTCTTGACGGAGGTTTACGGCGAAATCAGCGATAGCATCAGGAGGGGGAGCATCATGGACGCCAACCAGAAAGGCTGGAAGGTCGCGAAGAAGGAGCTCCCTCTTAAGTTCGCCCTCATCTGGAACAGCATTATCCAGTACGACGAGATAGGCGACTTCTTCCTCGACGAGGTGAACAATTTCGTTCTGGAAAAGAGTGGTTGCGACCTTTTCAAGGCGAACATCTTGGCGAAGGCCAGGGATGGCTTGGGGAGGAAGGCTGTAGACGTTGCGACTTTGGAGATCAAGAAAGCCATCCAAGATAAATTACTCTTCCTCAAAAGGTATAAGTTTGTCCCAGGACCGCCCATTCATAAGTCAGCGACCTCGATTGTTGTCATGGCCGACGACATGAAGGCCGAAGACGACTACAAAGCCACCTTTGAGGTGATTGCTGGGAAGGAGGACGACGCGATCCTTACGAAAGAAGAATTCCACAGCTCAATGAAAGCCCTCGGTATCGGCTATGACGCGCAAATGGCCTTAAATAAGTTTAACCAGTTCGACGTTAACGGAGATGGCAACATGCAGGTTGATGAGTTCATTAAGTTCTGCAAGAGTGAACTCGATAACGACGGGGAAAGGAAGGTCGTCTTAAAGTTCATGGTCGAACAGGATCAGTGGGAGAGGGAAATCAAGGGCAGGAACGAGTACAACCTCGACAGTCAATATATTGTCGACGCTCTTGAAATTTTCTCATCCGAAACCCACGACGAGCTTAAAGTGACTGTGGAGGATGCCAAATTCTTCGACAAGTCTCTCAAGAACTTGGAGAAAGACTTTTGGGAGTATAAGCACTGTATCGTCATGCTTGGAGCTGACAGGAATTTGGACACAATCTACAAGTGTGAGAGGCCCAACATCAACAACATAAGGGACATGATGCACACCGTCGGTGAATGTCTGAGCCACATACACACCAAGAACCTGATCCATGGCGACTTGAAGATGATGAACGTTGTCAGAATCAATGGTCAGCTGAGACTCATTGACTTTGACGCCGCCGTCAAAATCAGGCCAGACAACGCGTACTCGAAACAGAAATTCTACGTTGGTGCCAAGTTCAGTTCTGGTGTCCTTGCACCTGAACTGTTTTGCAGAATACACGGTATGAAAGACAAGCTTGACGAAAACCATTTACCCATCAAGATCGATGGCGTTATCCAAAGGGACCCGCACCCCGAATTCCTCGCCTTTAAAGATTATTTCAGAACCATCAGAATACTGAAGCTCGACAAGGACAGGACGAAGCAAGACGACGACATGGAGAACAAGGATGTCTGCGCCAAACTCTGGGAGAAGGTCAAGCCCAAACCGTACAAGGGCGACTACCTCGTTGTAAAGAGCTTCAGGAATGAAACTGAAATCAACAAGAAGAAGAGGGGATCAGAACAGGATAAGTTGACTCGATTGGAGTGGAAGCAAATGGAGGCCGATATGAAGCTGATGGGGGATTCCAAGGAGCACATTGGTGTCGAGAGAGAAAAGTTCTATGAGAGAGTAAAGGAAGGTCACGAATCGTCTCTCGCGGATCCTTGGTCACCACTCGGAGGGAGCCCCGAGCTGCCCTACGAGCTCGTTGAATGCAGTGAGACCTACGATATTTGGAGCTTCGGGGTCATGCTCTATCATATGGTGACCGGGAGTCAGCTCTTCAAATGCGACCGCGATGATGATCTTGCGAACGCTGAAAGTATCTTCGATGTCCTATGTTGGAACGAAAAGAGGAGGGAGGAGAAACTCGAGGCTGTCAAGGATGAGCTAGCCAAAAAGGTTCTCTCTAAGCTCCTCGAGAAGGATCCCGTGGATAGGCCACAAACGATGGTAGAGGTGCTCAAATTCGACTTCTTTGACCTCAAGAAGAACGAGGATGCTGAAACGATCATGAGGACTATGTCGCAAAGGTTCGACAAGCAGGACGAGACTCTTGAACATCTTGTGGACATTGGCGAACAGACCCTCTTGAACACCCACAAGATTATTGAGCTCAGCTTTGAAATGAAGGACCAAATCTCTAGGACGACGAGTACGATACTCCAAGGAATTTTCGAGGCGACGGAGGTCACGACACCGACTTGCTTCATGATCCTTCCTTACAAGTTGCAGAGTCAGGTTGTTGAGAACAAGAAGACGGGACAAATGGAGACGTGTCTAAGGGTCGCTAGCGATGGCATTGAGAAAGCAAAGATGTTCATGAATCAGCTCGATAGCTTGGAGGAGAGCGTCCAAGAGGCGACTGAGACATTCAATGCCGCCACCTCTGACCCAATTGCCTTCGGCAAGAAGATGATTGGTAGCATGAAAGACAAGATGCTTAGCAAGGCCGAGGCAATATTTGACGCTAAGAAGAGCCAGACTCTGTACTTCTACCTCATCGATGAGTACACAGGGGAGCCTGTTGAGGGCGGTGCGTATCCCATCAAGATCACTACACAGAGCGAGCTCTGCAAGAAAGCACTTCCGATGATGAAGCTTGGAATGAAAGCTGTCAGTGTATTCAACGGAGCTGCAGGCATTGCGACAATGTGCGGGTTCCCTGTTCCTCAAGTTCCTTCTTCGCTCTCCAAGATGGCCAAGAAATCCATCAAGAACGCGGACCAGGACAGTTCTGTTGCCGAATTCAGTGTCGTGCAGGAAGTCGTGGATAGCGCCACTGGAGAAGATAGCGATGGCAAGGGGAAGAGTTCTGGACCGAAGAGGGGCGGTGCGCTAAGGGAGTTCATGAAGTTTTTGGACGAACATGATCCTGAGAAGAACTATGCCGGTCTGGCGAGGATCTGCCAGGAACAAAAGCAGCCCGACGGGAGTATCAAACCGGTGGCGATTTGGACGACAGACGACGGAAAGACCAAGCTTGAGCACGAACAGGTTAGGCAGAATACTGCAGGAGAGGAGAAGAAGAAGTACGACGACAAGCTCAAGAAGAAGATGGCCAAAAGGAAGGCGAAGAACATGAATTCTCCTAGTAAGGCCGCGAGAATGAAGGCAAGGGGGCAGATGGGTCTGTTGCAGGAAGAAGGAGGCGACTTCGAAGACGGGAGCCCCATGGCCAAGACTCCCACGAGGAACAACCTTCTTGAACCCCTGGAAGTTTCACCATTCAAGAGGCAGCATGACGAGGAGATGCTGCACTTGAACGAGTTACAGCAGACTGTCGAAGGATTGGCAAACATGAAGGTGACAGGCACTGTCATGGAGGGAGAGCTTTACTGCAAGAAGAGCTCAATGATGGGCTTGAGCAGCAGCAACAAGCCGGTCATGGGAAAGATCAGAGGCGACGGAATCTTGACATACGACAACTATTATATCGACCTTGCTAACAGAGACTTGTATGTTAACGATGGAGGCAAGCCCGGAACTGGTGTCTTTGAAATCAAGGACGGTAAAGGGGTGGTTCGCTTTTCAGTGAAAGACAAGAACTTTACAGCAGAACAGTGGATTGAGGCGATCAGAAGCTGGGACACTGATGGAAAGCTGACGAGTGATTTTGAGGCCAAGAAGCAGGAGACAATCGAAAAGATTGAAGCGATGAAGAGCAAGGCACTTTCCAATCACGGAGAGAGCAGCAAGATGGTATTGGAGATGGTTGCTCACGATAGTGATGAGGAGGTCGAATCTGATGAGGAGGGGGAGAAGGCCGAGGAGGAAGAGATTGACTATTTTGCGGAAAGCAAAACTATCAAGGCCAAGCTGCCGACCAAGATTCAGGAAAAGTTCGACGCAGCCGCTGAGAACGACAAGGAGGAGGTTAAAGAGGATGCCGCGTCTCTCACTCTAGAAGATAACACCGAGTGGAAAGATAAGGAGCTTCTTGAGCTTTGCAGCAATGAGCATTACGATGATGTGAGAAGGAGGCTACGTCAGAAGGTCGCTGAAATGGAAGAGTTCCACCAACAGGATAAGAAGGGCTTTACTCCTTTGCACTTTGCCTTAAAGCATTGCATACCTGCTGAGGACATTAGGCTCCTTATTGAGTACAGGAAAGAGATGGGAATCGACGAGGACGGTGATGGTATTGACGACGGACTACAGGCGCACGGTAGGGGCGACATCCTCGCCATTAAGACAAATAACGGAGGTATACCCATGCACGTCGCTGCAAAGTACGCGAGTGACCCAGCTGTCCTCGAAATCCTTTACGAGAAGCATCCCGAAAGCTTGACCGAAGTCGACGAGAAGAAAAAGACTGTCCTAGAGAAGGCAAAATCGAACAAGGCAAACCCAAGCATTAAGGAATGGGTTGAGAAGAAGTTGGCAGAGACTGAGGAGAGGTATGATAGGGAAGCGAGCGAAATGTACTCACCACAGATGAGCTCTCAGCCGTCACAGATGAGCTCTCAGCCGTCACAGATGAGCTCTCAGCTGGCAGAGACTGACAAAGCGTAATTAAATAAAACAGGTTTGGGGTATAGGTAAAAACAGGAAGACTTCTAATTTCTTGAGAATCCAAAGAACTTCGACGATACTGATGTCGTCGCTGTAGCCACTTCATCTTCACTGTAAGCTTTCTCACCTGACTTAAGGCTAGAATTCAAGGCCTCTGTGACACCCTTGAGAACTAGAGGAAGGGAAGAGGGAAGGTTGGGATACTGTTGCTTTAGCAACTTCTTCCTCTCCTTTCCTGTCTTGGCAGAAAGTAACGGGTCGGAGTCAATGAATGTCCTGCGACAACCGTCAAATCCCATGTAAGGCGCATCAGTTTCTATGCACAGCCGATCCAAGGGTATTATTCGCCGGGAGAGAATGTCCCTGACCTCCTTTCCATAATTCTTGTTAATGAAACCAGTCACACCAATATAGAACCCAAGGGAGAGATAGTCACGAACTGCAACGAGCGAGGAGAGGTTGGGGTGTGTTAGTACAGAAGAGCCTTTCTTCTTCCGTTCGTCCCCTTGTCCCTCCTCACCTTCAGCCTCAGTCCCCGTGAAGCAATGAATGAGAACTGGTGGCAAAAAAGAGTGCTCAGCCTTGGCCTTCCTAAGTATATTCATTGTGTCATTGTGAGCGAGCCTTGTATGAACGAAGAGGGGAACGTTGTGGGTGCAGGCAATCTTGACCTGTTCCTCAAACACTGGAAGCTGGACTAAAGAGGGAGGAAATCCGTGGGAGTAATCAAGGCCAGTCTCCCCAACAGCTGAAATATGACGCTTCAGAACAGGATCGGACAACATCGAGGTTATTTTCGAAGCCAAATTTTCCAGGGAGGGTGCCTCGGAAGCATGGTAGGGGTGGATCCCCACTGTAGTCTTTATTTGAGAAGACGAAGGGAACTCTAAGGACTCAATTGTCTCCAACATGCGGTCGCTCTCATCAAGTGTCGACGCAGGACTCAGGTAACCGACTATGTTGGCCTGCTTTGTTGATTCGTGGGATAGCAGTGTCGAAATCGGAGGCATGTCGGCATGAAGAAAGTTACAATCGGCATCTATTAGGGGTGGACCCAGTAACCACGAAGAAACCTTCAAAGAAGACGAAGAAAGATGCGGAGAAGGGCGATATTTCTGTGCACCAAGCGAGGTCCTCGAGGGCGCAGCAGCAAGCAGACAGTAGGAGGCCCTTGTCGACGCTTCCATGGGTTGTCGAAAATTAAAAGAGATCGGAGAATTCACTGCGGCACAAAGAAAAGATCTAAAAATCCTCATAAAACCCACTGAAAGGGCTCAATTTTTCTCTCCCCCCAATAAAATCATTTCCCCCATTATAACTCCATCAAGTCATCGTAGCGGCACCACAAATGATTTCATCTCGTCCTGCAACATCTCAGACAAATATGAGTTCACGTCAGACAATGATGCGCCCTTCATCTGGCCTACAAAGAGGGCATCCCGGCTCTGCCTCTGGCTTGTCGTCAGCTCCCTCAGTTTACCTGACTCACTTCACTTGCAACAACTGCTCAGGCTTGCTTTCTGGGACGATCTACCAGACAGCTTGTGATTGCATATTCTGCGAGGATTGCACGTGGAGGCACTTTGAGAACAGCTCTGATTGCCCCAAGTGCGGGAGGATGCTGGGTGAGGATGACTTCACCGAGTTGGTGGTCGGGACGGACGGCGGCGCGCTCAAGAAAGTTTGCCTTCAGAGCATGATGAATGTGCAAGGTCACGGCGCTGGGGAGACCGTCTCTCCAAGTTTTGCCGAAGGGTGCAAGAGCCTTATGAGGGCCTTGGACGTCGTCAAGGCTTCCACGCACTTCCTTCTGCGCCAGATGATCATGAGTAGCAACGAAGCCACGCACAGCGCGAGCTCTGAGAGTAGCAGGGGTCAAGCTCTCAAGGTGAGGGAGGTGGAGAGGTTGTGGTGGTTGTGTGTGTGGAACTTTTGTTGGGTGCTTCACGTTGTTCGTACGATGTCAGTGAGCTCTCACATAATTTCGTCTGCCCCTTCACGTCGCACCACAGATCGACCTTGATAACACGAAGCGCAGGCATGCCACGCAGATGCAGCAGATCTCAGCAAACTTTGAGGCGGTAGAGGCCAAGCTCGCGTCTAGGGAGCAGGAGCTGATCAAGTGGAAGGCGACCTGCGAGGAGCAACAGAGAAGGTTGCACAACGTCGAGTCCAGCCAACACCACACCACAAGGGCCACCCCTACGTCATCCGGAAGGTCCGATTACTACGGAATGGACGGAGCAGCCACCGGCCATCGTAGCATTAGCAGTAGTAACAGCCTGGCTAGGTTCAAGGGTCCTTCCAGTTCCAGGTGAGGGCTGGAGCGTGCGGAGGCGATCGTGGTGACACTGCATTCTGTCCCACGTCCGGCCAAACATCCACTGAGAACACATTGTGATTATAATTGTATAACTAACCCCCCCCTCCCCCTTTTTCGCTCCGTTCTTCTCACGCAGTTCTGTCCGTCCATCTACCTCCAGTCTCAGTGGCTTCAACCACGCAAGTTACTCTCGCCCCAGGTCGGCGACCCGCCCGAGCTCCAGTGGCCTCAGGGGCGACCAGCAGCGCCAGCACACCCCCGGACTCTACGGCCAGAAGATCAGGAGGGTTGGCGATGCCGGTGGCAGGTTCGAAGCCAAGAGTCCTAACGAGTTCACTCCACGTGGCACAGCGTGGAATAGGCATGGAAGGTAGGAAAACTACAAACACATAAAGCATATACACGAACACGAACACGAACACGAATACGAACACGAACACAAAACATTTATAGCGATCGCTAAACAACACACACACACACACACACACACACACACATACACACACACACATACACACACACATAAGAGGGAGGGCAGGCAGGATTGCGCCGTAGTTTTGCTGTCGTCTTTTATGCATCACTGACTAGATTTAGAGACACTGTCGAGAGACACGATTTTCACAAGAAAACGCTGAATATTTACGGTTTATTCCGCTTTCCCCCCTCCTTTTGAGTTGCCTCCCTCTCCCAAGTCTCAAACATGTGGCGAGTGGCGTCGATGTCTCCATCCTGCTTCGCGCAAGATCCCGGAGTCTGGAATCCTCCGCTCCTTCCTCCGACCCAGCAGTGGTCAAGGCCCGTAAGGGTGCAGTCTAAGGAGAGTCGGGAGCGAACGAATGGGGGGGGGAGGGTTAAAGTCAGGCAAGTTGTGTAATTGTATGATCATTCTTCGCAAAACTCACCCTCAACTGGAGCCCCAGGACACTCTCTTCTGACGCACTCAGTCGTCTCCGACTTGAAGGTCACCGTAGCATTTTCATTTCCAACGCAACCATTGCGCTTCTCCCACATTTTCGTCACGGACTCCTGGGACTCCCACTCAAGGTTTCCTGCGATGAGTGAAGCGAATCGCGAAAAGGGTTAAGTTTGGAGACGATAATTACTACGATGCTTATGGAGGAGGTGCGTCTTGTACAGAAGAACGAGACTGTGCGGCTTTCATTTCTAACGCTAACGTTGTCACCTCGTCGCTTCGCTCCTCGTGCGATCTCACCTGAGTAAGGGACGGTCTTGTCATCCTTCGAGTGGAAAGATAAGACCGATACTGGGTCCCCACTCTCGCACTCGTTGTAGTAAACCCGACCAATAGATCCGGCAATAGGAGCGATTCCGGCAAACTTAGATGGCTTTCGGCAAGCGAGAGAGTAGCTGTGAAAGGCGCCTGTGGAGAAGCCAGTAGAGTAGACCCTGTCAAGGTCGACGCAAAGATTTTTTGACGCCCAATCTAAAAGCTCGTCGGCGAACTTGAAATCGTCGACCCCCACCTTGCCGCACTTGATCCCAAGCGTATTCCACCCAAACTCAGATATCAAGCCCTCCTTGGTTCCAACAGGTGTGATGGCGTACCAGCCGTAATCGGAGGCCGCCTGTTCTATTTTTGACACCTGCGCGACAAGTGTGCGTGTTAATTGCTGTTCCCGATACATTGGAGAACAGACCTCCTGACTTACCTGTTCCTGGTAAGCTACCACAGGTACGTGCGCATTACATCCATGCCAATTGATAACCAAAGGCCTGGGTGTCTTAGGTGGCCCCACACAATACCCACTGCACGAGAACTCGTTCCAGGGAGTGAATACTTGCCAGGTTCTTGACCCATCCTTCGAGGTAACGTTGAAAGATCCTGAGGGCAGGGCTGGGTATTCATCGCACTGTTGACCACGCACCGTTGACCCTATATTAGAAAGGAGGAGCTGAAAAAGAGCCAAGTAGCGATACATGCTCAATTCAAACTTTGTACTTTTTCAATTCACTTTGGTTTGCTCAAAAACAAACAAACCGTTGGGATGTCTCGCTCCCCGAAAAGACTTTCGTCGAGCGCTAAGAAGAAGCGGTCGGCTCGTTCGGAAGAACAAGACCAGGACCAGGCGTATGATGACGATCGGGGCGTATCAGGCCTCAGTAGGTCCTTCCGAAAGGGACTCTCGACACACATTGCCAAGAAACTTGGTGTAAAGAACGTTCAGGTCTCTGAAATCAAGTCATTCCTTAAGGTAGGTTGCGATTAGGACCATTGATGGGCGAGAGTGGACGTTTGGATGTTCTAAGACTCATTTTCCCTTTGAAAACCGACCAACCGAAACCTCTAAACCACTCACTAATCCCCCCCCAGGACGAATTTACGGATTCTACTTCTATTGACCGCGAGGATTTCTTGCTAATTTTTAAGAAATATAAGAGTTTTGAGCGTGTTGACATCTCAAAGAGCGAATTGAAGAGGGTGTACCATGCCATCGACAAGGCAGCAGGTGGTGAGTTGGCTTGGAGGCGGTTCTACTTGAGAGCGTCGATTTTTCTGTCCGACCTAATTTGTTTGGTCCGGTACCGCCCCCCGCTCACCCCCAACGCTCTCCAATCCTCTAGGTTTCGGGTCAATCAACTACAGGGACATTCTCCAGTACATCTCACTGGGGGACAAGAAAATGATGAAGCAGCTCAACCTCGACCTCGACGACGAAGACGACGAGGGCATCGACAAGGGAGTCTGGGGTGCCTCCCCAATTGTTGACGTTCAGCTCTCCACCTCGGACCTCCAGGAGGCCAGGCTTCAGAAGGATGGGTACGAGAGGGTTTTAACCTCCGGCGATGGTGAGAGAGAGAGAGTGGCGACGAGCGGATGATTGCACAGAGAAGATTCCAATTCTTGTCGCAGCTGACCCCTCCTCCTCCCCCCTACTTCCCCCCTCCCCCCCCCTCAGTTCCTGCAAATCTCAACGAGGGCGGCATGTTCTCCTCCTCCATCTTCCTTTGGTACCGCCGTCGTTCCCAGGGAGGCAGCGGAGTTCGCTTGAAACCCTTAGTCGATATCATCCTTTCGGACAAGCTCGTTGACTCCGCCCTCGTCATTGCTGGTTACACTTGTCTCAACAAGTCCACGAACAAGGGCACCATATCTGGAAAGAACCAGTACCTCTGGGTTCGCCGCGCTTTCACTCCCGAGGAAGAGGAGAAGGACGCCATCGTCGGCATTGCCGTCACCAAGGGAAACAAGAAGGACCTCGATAACCACGTTCACAAGCCACCAGGAAGGGGGTTCATTCACGTTCCTGGGGACCTTAACGCTCGCTCCCTTTTTGCCGCCAATATCTTCATGTGGTTCCGCCCAATCACCCCTAGGTCCGCCGAGAAGGACTGGAGATACGGCGTCCCCGACGAGGAGAGGAACTATGAGCTTGAGCAAAGGGCCAGGAGGGCCATCAGGCAGTTTGTTAGCCCAGCTGACCTCAACTTCTCCCCTAGGGGGGGCCCGACTGATTTTGCCGTTCTTTTCAACCGCCACGCTACCTCCAAGTCAACCCTAGACAAGTCCAGGGTCGGAACCTTGTCTGTGGCTCAGTTTGGGACCCTCCTCAAGGAGGTTGGCTTGAACATCGTTGCCGTCGACGTCAGGCACCTTATGCACAGGATCGACAGCAACGGCAACGGTAGGATGAGCAGGGAGGAGTTCCTCTCCTTCGTTCAGCTGAACGACGACCAGCTTGACGAGGTCGCTCTCAAAATTAGGGACTTCTTCGGAACGACCAAGGGTGCTTCCCAGAAGAAGGTCCTCAAGGCGATCCGCCAGCGTTTCAAGAGGCTGGACAGCGACGGAGACGGAATCCTTGACATTGACGAGTTCAAAATGATGGTCCAGATGGTCGGCATCTTCCTTACTGAGCCCGAGCTCATGAGGCTCCGCAGGGTCTTCGACCCAGACGGCGACGGGATGATCGGAAAGGACGAATTCGAGTCAGTAGTGCTTGGCATGGACGACACAGTCAAGCGTCAGTGCATCAGGGTTTGCGACGCTACTCAGGCTCTCAGGGACTACATCCTCCAGTGCCAGAGGGAGCTTAGGAAGAAGGGCAGCAAGGACGGAATCGACAGTGAGTCGGCCTGGCTTGATTTAGAGAGGAAGCACAAGAGGGGGGTCGGAGGCTCACCCTTCCCGGGTTACCTTGACCTCGAAGACGTCGCCCAGGCCGTTGAGAGGCTGGGTTACCGCCTCTCCCAGCCCGAGACAAGGATGCTCATCATGAGGGTTGCCCCAGACGGCGACGGCAGGGTGTCCAACGTCGAATTCCACGAGTTTTCCACCGAACCCAAGCCCCGTCCTATTGGGGAGCTCATTGGAATCATGGGAAAGAACAAGGATGCGCTTATGACCGAGGCAATGTCACCCAAGCTCAAGGGTAGCAAGCTGAGGAAATACATGAACAGGATAATCACCGCAATTGGGCCGGACGACGTCGGTCTGGTGACATTTGAGGTGCTCGCCAACGGCCTTGGCACATTCTTCAATTACAGGGAGAGGGCTGGACAGCCAACCGACGGAGAGCTCGTCAGCATCGCACAGTATGTTGGGGCTGTTGACGTCAGGTTCTTCATGGCCGACCCACGACTCTTTATGGTCGGGCTCAGGTCCGAGTGCACTGGGGACGATGTAGCCGAGTTGCTCAAACTCTTTGAGGACGATGACGACGGTGCCGTCTACTCGGACTTGCTCAATGAAAAGAAGAGGAACAAGAGCAAGAGCTACATCGAAGAGGACGAGGAAGACGACGACGACGACGACGACGTCGAGGACGAGTACGAGTGGATTGAGGTCGAGGTGGAAGAGGAAGTGGAGAAGGATGACAAGGTTTATGACGTTTGCAAGGAGCTCTGCGACTACTTTAATGAGGTCAGTGAGGTCCAGGGAAAGAAGGGAGAGTTCGACTATGAGTTGGCCCTGAACTCTATCCAGGAGGGAAGGGAAACTGGAAGCCTCATGGACATCGAGAACGACTTCTCTGGCTGGTTGAACGAGCTGGGAGAGATGGAGGCCCTCAGTGATGAGGAATTCGAGTCGGTCTTGGAACGCTTTGACCCCAAGAACACCAACTTGGTGGGATCGAAGCAGATTGAGGCCTTCTGCAACGGAGACTCTTGGAGCATGGAGAAGGAGGTGGAGATTGTGACAAAGACCGAGAGGAAGAAGGTCAAGAAGAAGAAGACGACAAAGAAAAGCACCCCGAAGAGGAAGGGCAAGAGAGTCGTTGATTCCGACGACCAGGATGAAGGCGACTTCGACTTAAGCGACGAAGACGAGGAGGACGACGGGAGCGACTACCACGATGAGGACGAGGATGCCACTGACGAGGAGGACGACGAAGACGACGACGATGACTTCTTCGGCAGGAGGAATAAGAGGAAGGGAAGGAAGAACAGGGTCAAGGATAGCGAGGACGACGAGGACGATTTCATTTCTTCTCCGTACAGGAGGGGGAAAGACAAGAAGATCACGAACAACGTCGAATCTGACATGCTGGTCCGCGATATTGCCAGGTCTCTCGGGGCCAAGCACAGGGACCTCGGAAGTGGTCTCGAGCAAATGGTCAGGATGGAATTCAGGAAGATGGATGTCTTTGGCAACGGACTGCTCAGGCCAGAGGAGATTAATTTGTCGTTGAAGGGGCTTGGTTACAGGAAGCAGGTAAACGGCAGCAGCCCAGGGCTCAAATTTTTCCTCGACAGGGGCGGGAACGTCGACTTCAACGGTCTCGCCCAGGCTATTGGCCAGGCCAGCTGGGAGAGGGACCACTCTTCCAAGGGCGGAAGCGTCACCGGCAGCATCAAGTTGGACAAGAAGGTCCGAACTTTGGCCGAGGACTTGAAGGAGGTCACCAAGAAGATGGATAAGGTTCTAGGAAAGTTCTCTCGCGACGACGGTTCGATGAGGAGGACTGACTTCAAGAAGGGGCTAGACAAGCTAGTCAGGGAGACCGAGGGCGACCTGACGGACAAGGAGACGAAGATGTTCTTCATCGCCTTGAACAGAGAGTGCGGAGGAGACGGAGGGGACAGGAGCATCAACCTGGGCGACTTCAGGCACTTTGTCAAGTCCTCGGGAGGGATGCTCTTGGACCGAAGTGGGGTCTACCTTGGATCCAAGGAATCGGACCGCTTCGACGACGACGACGTGATGGACTGCGACTTTCAGCTTGCCATTGACAGGTGTGTCGAGGAGTTCGAGGATATGGACCTCAGCAGGAAGAACAAGAGGAAGGTTAGGAGTTGGTTTGAGAATGTTGATAAGGCCGGCAAGGGCACCGTTACGTCGAAGGCCTTCCTTAGTTTCCTCAAGAAGAGCAAGATCGGCAACAACCTTAGCAGGAGGGAGAAGGACTGCCTCATCAAGGGTCTTTCGGGAAGTGGCAAGGGAAAGGTGGACTACGAGACTTTCGTCGAGAGGGTCGTCGATGGCAAGAGGGGAGACAGTGGCGACTACGTGTCGGCGGACGCCACGCTTGGAAAGATGCAAGAGGCCGCGAACGTCAGTGTTAGGAGCGGCGGAGGAACCTACGCCATGATTTTCGCGAGGCACGACCCCAGCGGTAGCGGCGTGGTCACCAAGGACGGCCTGGTCGGAGCGTTCAGAAGCATCGGTTGCTACCTTGCAGACGACGAGGTTAACATGGTTTCCAAGAGATTGAAGAGCCGGGGCGATGGGATGCTGGACTACAACGACTTGTATCAGGTGCTGCTTCAGACCACCCCAAGAGTGGGCGGTGGTGTCGGGTACGGAGGCACGGCCACCCCATTTTCTGCGATTGCAGGAGGGACCACGACCCCGTGGGGAACCGCGGGAAGAGGCGCCCTCGGGATGAGCCTTGGGGGGACGGGGGGGATTGGAGCTACCCCTTGGAAGGGAGGGGCTTCGGAGCTTGGACAGACTTGGCCACCACCAGGTGAGGGGCAAGGAGCGTGACGGGGAGCGCAGCGACCCGCAAGAAGACTATACGGCGTGAGACCGCTGTAGAGATTACTATACTAAACTAACCCTCCCTCACTTCGCTCGCAACTCCCGCAGGTTCGACCCCTTGGAACACGCCATTCAACCCCTCGGCAACTCTTGGCGGCAGCGCTGCCGCAGGGGGGGGCGGAGCATCCGGGGACTACATGCTCCAGGACGTTGCCTTGAAGCTCAGGAACGCAATGAGGCAGAGGGTGAGCCAATGGGGACCCTCCGTCAGCCTGCACAGGCAGTTCGAGGCGAGCGATCCCGACAGGAAGGGGTTCATTAGTTTGAAGAACTTCCTCATGGTCCTAGAGCACCTTGGTGTTCAACTGGTTCCCGTGGAGGTTGGAATAATCAACAGGAGGTGAGGCAGAGCGAGGAGTGAAGGACGGGAGAAGCGTAGCGACGACCGCATACCACTACTGCACTATAACTAACAACCATCTGCTTGTCGCTTCGCTCTTTGCCCCGATCTTCGCTTCCCTCATCGCAGGTTCGACAGGCACGGCAATGACACAATCGACTACCTTGACTTCTGCAGATTCGTGAGCATCGATGCCAGGGAGATGGAGATCGTTTCTAGCAAACTGGCGAGCAAGTTCGCGGAGCTCAGGCGAAGGGGCGTCAGCGCATCCGCCACTTTCGACGTCTACGACATTGGAAGGACCGGCTTTGTGTCGAGGAGGGACTTCAGAGAATGCAGCAGGCAGCTGCAGCTTCCCGTTACGGAGAACCAACTCGAGGCGTTAATGGGTCGTTTTGCCCATCAAGGCAACGGCGACCTAGTCAGCTGGCAGGAATTCATAACCTTTGTCAACGCGAGCGGGGTCAACCTGCCTCTCGACGAGTTGGAGGGACCTGTGATGGGAGATGGGTATGATGGGATGGATGTTTGGTACAATAGAGGAGGGGGCGGAGGGGCCGACAGGGCCGGTGGAACCCCCAAGAGGGGCGGAAGGGGGGGAGGAGGGGGAGGGGGAGATTTCAGGG
>Ga0115006_10000887_pt1 | contig 17455 bp, 20 predicted proteins | sample ArcOceMetagenome_3_FD_88943 | JGI IMG/M metagenome (GOLD analysis project Ga0115006, IMG submission 88943) | Marine eukaryotic phytoplankton communities from Arctic Ocean - Arctic Ocean- Svalbard ARC20M Metagenome | ecosystem: Environmental > Aquatic > Marine > Oceanic | place: Arctic Ocean...
TAATAACCGATGCACACAGAGTATTTGCTAACTGCCGGGCTTTTAGAGTCTATGGCTGCACAGAGGCACCGCTTATTACAGTGGGCTTTCTAAAGCCGGAGGAAGAGTCTCTGGCGGCAACCACCGATGGCCGCATTAATAATTGGGATGTACTGATTATTGATGACGAAGGTCAGTCTCTGGCTCAGGGTAGTGATGGCGAGATACTGGTTAAAGGGCCTGCATTAATGCTTGGCTATGGCGAAGAGCAACAAACTAGCAGGGCGATCAATGATCAGGGTTACTTTGCTACCGGTGATATAGGTCATATCACGCCCGAGGGTGCCATCGTTATTACTGACCGCAAGAAGGACATCATTATTCGTGGCGGCGAAAATATTTCCGCCCGGGAAATAGAAGATGTATTGCACGGCCATGAAATGATCAGCGAGGCAGCGGTAGTTGCCATGCCCCACGCCCGTCTTGGCGAGGGCGTTTGCGTCTTTCTGGTGATGCGTGATTCAGCGACGTTAGAAATGCCTGAACTGCAGGTTTTTTTGCAGGCGACCGGTTTGGCCAAACAAAAGTGGCCCCAGCGAATTGAGATGACTGAGGCGCTACAAAAGACCGCTTCCGGAAAAGTGAAAAAAGATGTGTTACGCAAGCAAGTGGCAGTACTTATTGAAGCTGAAGCCTAATTCACGACATTAATATGCCGTTTATAGCTGTGCCTGTAGCTTGATTCCGTTTCTTCCATTGCATTAGGTTGGCTATGGTCATAAAATAAAAACAAGTTTGTTTGTTTAATGTTTAAGCCAGATATCACCGGCGACTAAATAGGGAGAATTTATGACTGAAAGTGCTTTTCGCCAGGAAGTCCGCGAATTTTTGGCGGAGTCTCTGACCCCAGAAATTGCGCGAGCGGGTGAGTTGATGACCAGCGTGTTTGCCGATTTCGATGCAACCATGGACTGGCACAAAAGACTCCATCGTAAAGGCTGGGTGGCACCAGACTGGCCCCAGGAATATGGCGGTACCGGTTGGACGTTGAGCGAGCGCTATATTTTCCAAGAAGAGTGCAAACTGGCCAATGCGCCGGCACTCTTTGCCATGGGCTTGCAGATGCTGGGTCCCATGCTTATTCGTTACGGCACTGAAGAACAAAATAATTATTATCTGCCGCGCATGCTCTCTGGTGAGGATGTCTGGTGTCAGGGTTATTCAGAACCCGGTGCTGGCTCTGACCTAGCCTCGTTGATTACCGCGGCTGTTCGCGATGGTGATGACTACATTATTAATGGTTCAAAAATCTGGACCAGCTATGCGCAACATTCCAATAAAATTTTCTGCCTAGTTAGAACCTCAAAAGAGGGCAAGCCACAGGCAGGTATCAGTTTTATCTTGGTAGACATGGATACAGAAGGACTGAAGGTAGAACCGATAGTCGGTCTCGATGGAACCGTTGAGCAATGTCAGGTCTATTTTGATGATGTGCGTGTTCCAGCAGCCAACCTTGTGGGTGCAGAAAATCAGGGTTGGGATGTTGCCAAGTCTTTGCTTGAGTTTGAACGAGGCGGGCACAATTTTACTATTGACCATAAAAAGCAGATGGCCAAAATCGATCGTCAGGCGAGTTCTCAATACAGTGAAGACAATACATTGTGGAAAGATAACCCCGTATTTGCTGCCAAACTCTCCGATGTTGCGGTTGATGCGCTGGCCCTAGAGTTTACTGAGTTACGGGTAAAAGGTGCGTTTGAAGCCGGTGGCAATGCCGGTGCGCTGTCCTCATTAATCAAGGTGATGGGTACAGAAATTGGCCAGCGCTTTAATGAATTAAGCCTCGAGATGATGGCCGAACACGCCTTTGTGAAACAGCTCGATGCACTGCTCCCTAGTTTTGAAGGAGAGACCATTGGCCCAGACTGTGGCCTGACCACTATGGCGGAATATATTAATAATCGTTCGGCAACCATTTATGGAGGCTCAGCAGAGATTCAGCGCGACATAATCGCCAAGCGAGTGCTGCACCTCTAACCGGTTCCTACATTAAGTAACAGTAGAGCCAAAAAGAACTAAAAAAGAATTAAAAGCAGAAATAGGAAATTGAATGTTTATTGAATATAGCGAAGAACAAAACATGTTGCGCGACAGCGCAGAGCGTTATCTTCGTGACAACTACAGTTTCGATAGCCGCCAAGCTGCTGTTAAACAGGCGAGCGGATTTGATGCTGTGCAATGGCAGGCATTTGCTGACCTAGGTTGGCTGGCGATGACATTTGATGAAGACTCTGGTGGCTTCGGCGGCGGCGCACTTGAGACCATGATTCTCTGCGAACAGTTTGGTAAGTTTCTGGTACTAGAGCCCTATCTAGAATCAGTGGTGATGGTCGGTGGTTTAATCGAAGCTGGCGCTCAGCCTGCTATTAAAGAGCAGTATCTTACGGGCTTGATTGCCGGTGAGTTACAGGGTGCATTTGCCTACTTAGAAGAGGGCAGTGTTGCAGACCCCACCCATGTAAAGACAATCGCCGAACCCAGTGCGGACGGCTTTATTCTTAATGGTAGCAAAACTGTTGTGCTTAATGGCCCTGAAGCAGATTTCTTTATTGTCTCGGTGAGTACTGGCGCAAACCACAAAGATTCAAGCCAAGGCATCAGTCTTTTTGTTGTTGCCAAAGATAATCCAGGCCTCAGTTTAAAAAATTATAAAACCTACGATGGGCGTTCGGCTTCTGAGTTGCACATGACAGATGTTGCTGTTAGCAATCTAGCGCTGGTGGGCGAATTGGATAATGGCTTTGCTATAGCAGCGCCAATCTTTTCCCGGGCCATTGTTGCCGTCTGTGCTGAAGCCGTGGGTGCCATGGATGCTCTGTTGGCTGCCACGGTGGACTACACCAAACAGCGCAAGCAATTCGGCCAGTCAATTTCAGGCTTTCAGGTATTGCGTCATCGCATGGTTGATATGTTTATGGAAATTGAATTAACCCGATCGTTGCTCATGGCCACAGCATGGAAACTCGATAACAACGCACCGGATGCAGAGCAATGTGTTGCTGCACTTAAGGCCAAGGTGGGTAAGGCGGGTCGCTATGTATCCCATAATGCGGTGCAGCTCCACGGTGGAATCGGAACAACCGACGAATTCAGCGTCGGACATTACTTTAAACGCTTGGCAACCATAGGTGTCATGTTTGGGTCGAGAGATTCTCATCTATCACGCTATTCTCAACTCAGTGCTCAGGTCTCTTCCTAAGAGCGCGAGATAATCCAATTAAATACAATAATAAGGAATGATCAGTATGGATCTTCAACTAAAAAACAAAACAGTACTAATTACCGGCTCATCGAAAGGCATTGGTTTTGCAATGGCAAAAACACTGGCCGCCGAAGGCTGCGATGTGGGCATATGCGCACGTAATGCCGATGAAGTTAAGGCCGCGGTTGCCGCCATTCAGGCCATGGGTGTTAAGGCCCATGGTGAAGTGGTTGATGTGACTGACTCTGCATCACTTGAAGCGTGGATTAAGGCCTGTGCCGAGGCCCTAGGTGGTATCGATGGTTTTGTGGCTAATGTAAGTGCCGGTGGTGCTGATAATGAAGAGTCTGGCTGGAGAAGTAACTTTGAAGCTGACGTAATGGCCAGCGTAAAAGCAGTCAATGCAGTTAAGCCCTATTTAGAAGCCTCTGATTGCGGTGCCATTGTGAGCATTGGTTCTACGGCATCTCTTGAAGCCTTTGCCGGTGCTGTGCCCTACGGCGCAATGAAAGCCGCACTGCTGAACTATTTTGGCAACCTAGCACAGGATCTAGCACCAGCAGGTATTCGTGTTAATAGCGTAAGCCCTGGCCCAATCTATTTTAAAGGCGGCGCCTGGGAAGATATTCGCGCGGCGATGCCAGAAATCTACGAGGGAACAGTGGCCAATATTCCTGCGGGACGTATGGGTTCACCGGAAGAAGTCTGTGTTCAAGTCGCAATCTTGTTGAGCCCGCTTTCGGGCTATACCACCGGTACCAATGTGGTTGTTGACGGCGGATTCACAAAGCGAATCCAGTTCTAATAGAACCGGATATGACGCTTAGCTTTCTAATTACAAAGCGATTGGTAATTAGAAAGCGAAATGATTAAAAAGTAAAATTATAAAAAGGTAAATGTTGTGACAGATAATATTTTTTCTGTAAAAGGCAGAGTTGCATTAGTGAGCGGCGCTTCAAGCGGTTTGGGTGAGCACATAGCAGAAATGTTGGCCTCCCATGGCGTTGCCGTAATCTGCGCTGCGCGGAGAATCGATCTTCTTCAGAGTCTCGCTGAGCGTATTGTAGCTAAAGGTGGAAAAGCCTTAGCCGTGGCAATGGATGTCACCGACCGAGCCTCGGTGAAAGCAGGGTTTGATCTGGCAGAAAAAGAGTTTGGCACGCCAGATATTGTTGTTTGCAATGCTGGTGCTACTGGTGCCCAACCATTTTTAGAAATGGAAGAGTCGATGTGGGACAACGTGTTGACGGTCAATGTCAAAGGCGTGTTTAACCTTGGCCAGGAAGGTGCGCAGCGCATGGTCGCAGCGGGCAAGTCGGGCAATATCATTAATATTTCATCTATCTGTGCTGTGGCTTCCTTTAAGGGACTCACCCACTACAGCGCCTCGAAAGCGGCGGTTAATCAGCTCACGAGTGTGATGGGTCATGAGCTAGCCGAACATGATATTCGTGTTAATGCACTGGCGCCTGGTTTCCTCTATACCGATATGGTGATGGACTATTATGAGACGCCTGCAGGTCAGTCAGATCTCGCTAATCTACCACTTGGGCGAGCAGGGAAACTGTCAGAACTAGACGGTGCTATTTTGCTGCTGGCGAGTAGCGCGGCAAGTTATATGAGCGGTTCGGTTGTTACAGCAGACGCCGCACATTCGATTCGCCTGGGGTAATGTATGACAGAGTCAGTGGTTACTGAGCCTTTTAACGAAGATGTTCCAGAACACGTTCCAGAGCATCTGATAAGAGACTTTAATATCTATATACCGCCGGGCTTAGATGAAGACTTTCATCAGGCCTGGGCGACTCTACTGCAAGAGGACGATTCCTGTCCTCTGGTCTGGACTCAGGCTAATGAGGGCCATTGGCTGCCTACTCGCTCGTCGATCATTGAAGAAATCCTCACCGATTACACTAGGTTTTCGAGCCGCAGTATTATTATTCCCAAAAGTCATAGTGCCGACCATGGTCTTCTGCCGACGACCATAGATCCTCCAGAACATCATTTTTATCGCAAGACCCTAAATCACACCATGGCACCCGCCTCGGTGAATGCCATGGGCGATGATATTCGTGGCATTGTCACCTCCCTAATTGATGGGTTTGTAGAAAAGGGCGAATGTAACTTCACTCGTGACTTTGCCGACATTCTGCCGATCCGTGTGTTTCTGTCGATGATGGATTTACCGGAAGACGATATACCGCAAACCAAGTATTGGACTGACCAGTTAATTAGACCCGATGGCAGCATTACGTTTGCCGATGCGCTGCAAAATCTGAAAGATTATATTGCTCCCTACGTGGATCAGCGTATGGGTAAAGATGGCACGGATATGCTTAGCCGCATGATTAATACTGAAACCAATGGTCGTCGACTTACTCGCGAAGAAGCGATTAAGCTGTCTATTCAGGTATTTATTGCCGGTGTGGATACTGTGGTTAATCTGCTGGGTTTTGTATTTTTGTTTATGGCCCGCAATCCATCCCATCGTTCACAAATATCTCAGGGCAAAGTGACTGTGAGCAATGCGGTTGAAGAGATTTTGAGACGCTTTCCTATAGTGACTGTAGCCCGAGAAGTAACCGAGGATATGACGTTTCATGGGGTGCAACTGAAAGCCGGCGACATGATCGCAGCACCAACGCCATTGGCGGGCATGGATAATAGCTTTACGCCCAATGCTGTAGATGTAGAGTTTGATCGCAAGCAGGGTAATAGCTTAACGTTTGGTCGCGGTGCCCATACCTGTCCGGGGAAAAATTTGGCGCGAGTAGAGTTGCGTATTGCACTGGAAGAATGGCTTAAACGAATTCCCGACTTTGAGGTTGATAAGAGCAGTCCTATCAGTTTTAGCAGCGGTATTGTTGGGGTGGTCAACGAGTTAAAATTACGCTGGTAGTTTCGATATTCTATAAGGTGTTCCATAAATAGCAGCAATAAGAAAAGGGACATTTAATGTCCCTTTTCTTATATCACTTTATTAACAGCTAAGCTGTCCAAGCCGTTACTCAACAGCAGCACGGGCTTTAGCCATAGCATCAGATGTTTCTTTATCCATAGGCTCAATCGCCCATTGAATACCGCGACGCAGCAACTGGTAAAACACCGGTAGGTCCCATGAGCCACGATCCATCGTCGGCCAGTAGTCCATCATTGGCTGCATGTCATGGTGGTGACGACAGTGGCCCAGAGTTAAATACAGCACTTCGCCTTCGCCTACCTTGTGGGTATAAAACACCGGGTGACGGGCATGTTCCCATTCATCTTCTTCAAACCCTTCCGCCTTGCCGCCGTACTCTGTGTCCAGAATAACGTGTAGGTCGCCATAGGTCTTCATCAGATAGAGCTCATCGTCTGACTCAAAGGGTTCAATACCCTGCGCCAGGGGATGATCAGGATCGGCCACGGAGACCTTATAAGGGGCAATGGGTGGGTGAGAACGGAACATAGAGCCCAGTGTCTCTACAAACAGGGGCGCCCAATCTGGCGTGCCATACAGACCGCTCGACATCAGTCGAATAATTGAATTGGTGCCGTGTAATGCATACCAGCGACCGCCTTTTTCAACCCAGGCTTTAAGCGCTTCCTGTGCGCCAAGAGAGGGCACAACATTACAGGTATAGCTGACAATAAAGTCGGCTTCTCCTATCGCCTGAATATTTTCATAGTCCTCAAAAACGCGAACGCGAAAACGATCATCTTCCGACAGTAGTTTTAATAACTCTAGCCGAGCATGGTCAATGTCATGCCAAACGCCGCCGGCTATTAATAAACAGTTGATTCGGCCTGCACGGTTTTCGTGAATGCTCATGAGTCACCTTTATTGTTGTCAAGTTCAGGCTTTGGCGCAGATGGATCTTGGGCTAGATACCATTCAACCCATCGATGAAACAGCTGGTTGCCTGCTTCGTTGCGACCGAAGGTCACATTGGCATGGGCGTTAGACTCTAAACCTTTCTGAATCTTGACGCCCACCTGGTAGTCTTCTACATCCACCACTTCTTGGAAGAAGTCCATCATCCCCTGCAGTTCTGTATCTTCTGTATCTGGCTTGGTGGGATGAATAAAGTTGATATAGGTGGTGTTTTGGTTGGGCAGTGGGCCGGGAATAATCTGGCTGACCAGGGTAATTTCCGGTGCGACAAACAACGAGATGTTGGGGAATAGTGTACGAATCCAGTCATAACCATTGTTTTCGTGTTTGTGATAATCCTCTGGGGCCACATCGGCAAGGTTTTCTTTAATTGCCAGATGGGGGAAGCAAATCAATGTATGAGGGCCGTAGGCAGCAAACTCCATCACGTTGGAATAGGTGCGCTCGGCAATGGTATCTGGATGAGCAGCTGCGAAGTGATAACCTTCTAGGTAGCCATCATAGGCAACCTTCCAGTTGGCACCATCAATCTTGCGCTGACCACAGAAGTGCCAGTTTTCCATTCCCAAACGGCCAATGTCTTCCATTATACCGCCTAAGAATCCATCGAAATCCACCTCGTCTTCACCGGGCTCAAGCACAGTGAAAATCATACCGCCGCGCTCGTAGACTGGAAGCTGGGTTAAGCCGTTAGTCTGCTTGTCAAAGTCACCGAACTTCTGCTGATCGGCAACGCCGCGTAGTACGCCATCATTGCTATACATCCAGCCATGATAGGGGCAGGTAAAGCGCGACTTATTGCCGCAGGGCTCTGTGGCCACGGTCATGGCGCGGTGAGAACAGGCGTTGAGCATCACTCGAGCAGTACCGTCTTTAAGGCGGGTAATCAGAAGTGGCTTGTCGAGATATTGAAAGGTTTTGTAATCGCCAGCATTGGGCAGTTCTGCGGTCAGTGCCACAAAAACAGGGACCTTTTTAAAGATTAGGTCCATTTCCTGCTGCCAGATATCGGCATCGGTATAATTTTTTGAGGGGACCGTTAATGTGCCTGAGGCTTGATCTGTGGTGTTATTGTCAACGTCATCAATGATGCGAGCAACAATGCGATTATAGTTTTCTGCAATAGTCATGCTAAATGCTCCTTACCTGATTAAGAGTTTAGGCTTCGGGTAATACCAGCGGGCCCACGGCTGAGATGTCGTATCGAACAACATCCATTCCGGTGATTTCGACGGTGCCACAAAACGCCATAAATTCAACAATATGAGGCATGCCTAGGTGCGCCAGTAGCGCATCATCGTTTTCCCACTGCTCGGTAATCCAGATAACGTTCGGTAGGTTGATATCCACGGCGATGGCATAAAGGTGACAGCCTGGCTCTTCATGGGTAGGCGCAACGATTTTTTGTGCAGCGGCAATATAGGCGGCCATATCTTTGGCGGCCAGTTCAATTCTTGCGGAGATAGCTAACATGGTTAAATCCCTGATAATGTAAGTGGAAATGGATCGATTCGGTTTAGCCTGCCACGCCATCAAAGCCTAAATACATAAGCTCATAGGCACCCAGCAGAAATTCTTCGGCTTCGGCTTCACGGCCTTCTTCAGCACGAAATTCAGAGTCGTAGGTAAGTCGACAGCCGCCATTCTCGAGTTCGGTAAGCGTGCCGGTGGCCTGATAGTGCAGCAGACCGGCTGGTCGGGCACCGACAATTGAGAGCTGCAGAGTGAAGTTTTCTAGGTCTAGGGCGTCGAGGCGTTCGCTTACAGCAGTGTCAAAACCCACATTGTAAATATGACGAGTCATACCCACGCCGCTGCCTTCTAATTCAACGCGATCAATATCAATGGGCGCGTTTGCTGGCCACCAGGCTTCGATATTACCAAAGTCCATCAGTAGCCCCCAGATAGTTTCTCTGGGCGCGCTGATATCATGATGAGAGTGAAGATGTACCATGTTGAAGTGCTCGCTATTTTTTATTTTTATACTGTAAGCAGCAAACGGCTAGGACAGTTCTTATGGGACTGTTACCGCTTATCCGTTCAGGCCAATATCGCCCGTTGCATGCTGCGAATTCAAAGTGCGGTGGGCAATGCGCCATCCATCGGCCGTACGGACTAGCTCGTCGCTGTACTCACCCCAAACGGTTAACATTTCAGCCGCGTAATCGCCGATGCCAACATGCAGTGCCGACAGGTAGCAGGTTGCCTTCGCTGTATCGCCACTGACTTCGATATTAATATTGCCTAACAGGTGCTGTGTTACCGAACATTGCATCAGTACACTGGAAATAAGACCGGCAATGGCCTCGCGGCCTTCAAACTCGCCTATGCCAATAAAGTTGGCCACAGCATCTTCAGTAAACACGCCTTCTAGAGCCGACCATTGGCGCTTGTCGATTGATGAGGCGTAAAGGTTGATGACTTGCTGAATTTCTAAGTGGTCAGCAAAGTTTTGTGGTTCTTTAGTAGCCATTGAGGCCTCCGTTATCGGGTTGATGCCCGAGTCTATCTCGGGCTAGGTATTGGCTGGATAGGGCGCAGAATTATTCTGACCCATGCAGCTTCTTATGCTGCTTTATACAACTAAAAACTTATAGTACTTTGGCCTCTGAAGTCAGTCAATAAAAACCATCAAACATGTTTGTTATTTACCTGAGTAAAAACCTGAGGTAACATAAGATTCAAATATGACGGCAAAAATGCTGTCGCGATAAATAATAATAGGATTGGATTTACGCTTATGACGCAGATGAATACTCGTGTATTGCTCGCTCGCAGACCCACCGAACAGCTGGTGGCGGCTGACTTTCAAGTGGACACCCAGCCATTGGGTACTATTAAAGAAGGTCAGTTCATGGTCAAAAACCTCTATCTTTCGCTAGATGCAGGTTTTCGCCAGTGGATGAACGAGGGTTCAGGTGATAATTATCTGGAGTCTATGCCCCTCGGTGAGCCGGTACAGAGCATTATTATGGGCACGGTTGTTGAGTCTCTCAATGACGCCTTTCCTGTAGGCAGTGTTGTCATGGGTAGAACCTCTTGGGAAGAGTACAGTATTGCTGATGGATCTGACCTGATGGGTATTCTTGAACCAGACCCAGAAGTGAAATTGCACGAGTATCTATGCAGTCTCGGGCCCTCAGGTATGACAGCTTATTTCGGCATTATGGATATTGGTCAGCCGAAAAAGAATGACCTGTTTGTGATCAATGCTGCTGCTGGCGGAATTGGCTGCATCGCCGGACAGATTGCCAAGGCTGAAGGTTGCCGCACTGTGGGTATTGCAGGTGGAGCCGCCAAGTGCGCCTGGCTGAAAGAGTCGCTGGGCTACGATCAAGTCATTGATTACAAAGCCGCCGAATCCCTCGAAGCACAGTTACAGAGAGTTGCCCCCGACGGCATGGATATTGTCTATGACAATGTCGGTGGCCCAATGCTTGGCACTATGCTGGGGCAGTTGGCAGAAAATGCTCGCGTGATTCTTTGCGGTGCAGTTTCGCAATACGAGAGAGAGGGCGGCCATGAATCGGTTGCCAATATGTGGGAGCTGATCACCAAGCGTGCCAGAGCTGAGGGCTTTATGTTCTCGGACTATGAGTCTCGCTATCCAGAGGCCATTGACTATATAACGGCCATGCTCAAAGCAGACTCATTAGTAAGCCCAGTTAACTGGTCTGAAGGCGTTGAGTCTACCGGGCAGGCGTTTATCGACATGTTGGCTGGTAATAATTTAGGTAAGTGTTTGATTAAATTGTAGTGTTGAATACTAAGTGTGAATTAGTTAGTACTTTTGTAATGAGGAATTTCCCCGATTTCCTCAGTTTTCCTCAAAACCCTTCGTGCTCTGTACGGAGGGTTTTGTTGTATAAGAGCCGGCTATTTAGCAATAATCAATTGACCAGTATAAGAGGATAACCAGATGCCATTAGAACCCATAACAGCCGCTATTTTGGCCCAGATGGCTGAGGCTGAAGCCCCCGAATTCCATGAAGTGTCGGTGACTGAGAGCCGAAGGCTATACACAGAATCTGCGTCAGTGCCGCCGACAATTGAGGTTTACAGTGTTGAAGATCTGACCCTAGAAGATTTGAGTATAGATGCTCCCGTGGGCGGTATTCCGGTTCGTATCTATAGGCCTAGCGAAGCACCAGCCCCAGTGCATGTTCATTTTCATGGAGGTGGTTGGGTCATTGGCGATCTGCAGACCCATGATGCCGATTGCCGAGAAATCTGTGTCGCAGCTGGCTGTATTGTTATATCGGTGGACTACCGTTTGGCGCCAGAGCATCCATTTCCTGCAGGACTAAACGACTGTTACGCAGCGATTTGTTGGGCTTCCGCACATACAGCCGACCTAGGCGCTAGACTCGGGCCTGTGAGTATTGGAGGTGACTCTGCGGGTGGTAATCTGGCTGCTGCTGCGGCGCTGATGGCGCGCGATCACAATGGTCCAGAGATAGCGTTGCAGCTACTACTCTATCCGGTTACTGAACCCAGTATGAGCAGCGCTTCTTTCAATGATAATGCCGAGGGTTATTTGCTTTCGAAAACGATGATGGCCTGGTTTTGGGATCATTACTGCCCCGATATTGAACAGCGTAATAATCCACTGGCCAGCCCATTACTGGCGCCTGATCTATCTGGATTGCCGCCAGCCATAGTACTCACAGCTGAGTATGATCCATTGCGGGATGAAGGGGAGGCCTATGCCAATCGTATGGCGGAGGCAGGGGTAGCCGTTGAGATGCGCCGCTATGATGGCTTTATCCATGGGTTTTTCTCATTGGCTGCCGTGATAGAGGCCGTTCGAGAATCAGTAGATTTGGTCGGTGCTGCTCTGCGTAAGGCCCATGGTCTGCGTGATTCTGATTAGGGGCTATTGTTACAAGAGATACAAGATAGGTTATTACGAGGCTGTAAATTACGAAGCTGTAAATTACGAGATAGTAAATTACGAGATCGCTGATCGGAAACTTGAGTTAGCTAGGCATCAGCGGTTGTCCGCGCAGGGACTTGATCTTCCAGATTGAATCGACGCGCTCAAAATCGAGTAGGTACTGAACATAAAACTCAACCCGATCGCCATCGACGGGTAGGCCAATACCAATGGCATGGGTCTGTGCCGAGGCAAGGTTCTGTTCTAGGGAATTGACCTTAAAGTTGGCCGCATAATGGGCGCTGTTGTCCATAGCGGCGAACACGCCAATAAAAAACTCTCGCAACAGAGCCTTGCCCTCAAAGCGGGGATAGCCCAGATCCGTCATATCAAAGACCCCGTCTTCCGTAAAACAGTCCAGTAGCAACTCTAAATCAGACATCTTGTCTAGGGCAGTTAGGTAGGTGCTCAGCAGGTCTTGTAGCGCCTGACGGTCTTCAATGGCTTGCAGGCGTTGTTCGATAGTTGTCATGGAATGTTCCCTTACTAGCCTCAGGCGTTTACTTCATAAAGAAATCAGCGCGCGGCGTGCCGGTCTCGTCATAGACAGGCTCGGAATGGTCGACGCTGTATTTCAGAATATCAGTGCCGAGAATGTCGTACTTATAGAGCATCTCGATCATTTCAGTATAAAAATGACTGGCTAGATGCGTGCGAAGATGCTCCACAGACTCCCAGTTCTCATGGACATAGATTCTGCCGGGTACGGCGGGGTCAAGGCTCCAGACATAGTGCCTGCAGCCTATCTGCGCGCGCGTATCCGCCATCAGTTGAGCTATTTCCGGCAGGACCTTAATCGCGTCTTCCGGCTTAAAATCCACGGTTCCATTAATGAGTACTGTCATAGTGTCTCTCTTGGTTGTACTAGCGCTTAAAAGCGCTGCCATTAAAAGTGCTTCTCTTAAAAGGACGCTAATTATTCGCCGTACAGAGAGTTAAAAATGCGCTCAGAGAAGAACCACTGGCCGTCAATTTTAACGAGCTTGTCGTCGTACTGGCCGCGGGGTCTAATTTCAGTACCGTCCAATGTAGTACCCACCTCAGTGGTGTAACATCTGGCCGTTGCCGTATCGCCATCGACCCGAATAAAGCCAACAGAAATCGACATAAAGATAAACGGAAACATCGCCATACCTGCTTGCCAGGCTGTCACAATGTTTTCTTTGCCACTGACATTTTCCATGCCGGGAATTACGGGAAGTTTCCAGCTCGAGCCTTCAGCCCAGGTTGACGCCCACAGCGCAGTGTCACGTTGATTAACAGCATCTGCATACACATCCATTAGCTCGCGGATAGCAAGACGGTCTTCAGTTGATCCGGAAAAATTCATGATATGGCCCTTGTTGTTATGGTTATTGTTATTTTTTTAAGAATGAAATAACTATACAGGATAGACCTGTAAAAAAACAATCTCAGTTGATTTTTTATAATTAAAGGGGTACCTTGAAGGCTAGATTTCAGTCTGCTGTCAACTGCACCCATGACGGCCAATTAATTAGAATAAAAACGGGAAAAGCTATGTCCATCAACTACAAACAGTATTACCTTCACCAGCGCCCCAACGGGCCCACCACTGACAGCGACGTTAAGGTTCGCACAGTTGAAGTTGATGGTTTAGCCGACGGCCAATTACTCATCAAAAACGAGTATTTCTCATTAGACCCGGCCATTCGCGGCTGGATGAGCGACGAGCCAAGCTACATGCCCCCCATCGAGCTTGGTGACGTTATTCGCAGCTCAACCGTGGGTACGGTAATTGAGAGCAAGCACCCAGATTTCGCTGCTGGCGACGTTGTCTATGGCCTCAATGGCTGGGAAGAATACAGTGTTTCAGACGGTTACTTTTTGACTAAGGTACCAGAGGACAATCAGTTCCCTCTGCATTACTACCTCAGCGCATTTGGCGCCGTTGGCCTAACCGCTTACTTCGGTATCACCGATGCGGCTAAGTTAAAGCCGGGCGATACCTTACTCATGAGTGCCGCCGCAGGCGCCGTAGGCTCACTAGGAGGCCAGCTCGCCAAAAATATGGGCTGTCGCGTAGTAGGCCTAGCCGGTTCCGATGAGAAATGTAAATGGCTAACCGATGACCTAGGCTTTGATGCCGCCATTAATTATAAAACCGAAAAGGGCAACCTTACTGCAGCCATTGCCGCTGCTTGCCCAGAGGGAGTAGATATCTACTTTGATAACGTCGGTGGCGAAATTCTCGATGCCGCACTGTTAAATATTAATAGCATGGCGCGCATAGTCTTCTGTGGCTCTATCTCGACTTACAATGCCTCAGAACCCGTTCCCGGCCCCTATAACTGGTGGCAGATATTGGCCAAAAGCGCCACCGTACAGGGTTTCTTAATCAGTAATTATTTCCCCGAGTTTGAAGCCGGCGCTGCCGCCATTGCCGAATTACTCACCGAAGATAAGCTGCAGTTTAAGTACGAAATTGTTGATGGTTTTGATAACACATTAACGGCCTTTCACAAGCTATTCGATGGCAGTAATAAAGGTAAGTTAATGCTGAAGGTATAGCCCTAAATATATAGCGCTAACTATGCAGTGTTAATTAAGTAAGTCAAAAGCTGAAGGGTGCAAGTCTATGTCCGAAAAATTAGCAGGCAAACGCGCCATAGTCACCGGTGGAGCCACAGGTATAGGCTATGGCATTGCCAAACGATTCGTCGCCGAAGGTGCGTTGGTAATAATCACCGATATAGATGCCGCAGGTGGCACCAGCGCCGCCGAACGTTTGGGCGATAACTGTCAGTTTCTGCATCATGATGTGTCTGTGCCCAGCCAATGGGATGCTGTATTTGCTCATGCTAAAAAACACTTCAGCGGCCTAGACATAATGGTCAATGTCGCCGGCGTAACTCTCATGGGCACCATAGAAGACCTCGACGTTGAAACCTGGGACAAAACCATGGCCATCAATGTGCGCAGCTGCTTTCTTGGTTGTCAGGGCGCCATCAAGTTAATGAAAACCAATTCCCAAGAAACCAAAGGCGGCGCCATTATCAACATGGCCTCCGTTTCCGCCGTAAAAGCCAAACCAGAACTCGTTGCCTACAACGCCTCCAAAGCGGGGGTGGACATGATGACCAAATCCGTTGCGTTGCATTGCGCAGCCAGTGGCTACGGCATCAATGTTAACTCGATAAACCCCGGCGTCATTGAAACCGATATGCTCAAGAAAGTGATGAGTCAGGTAGAAGATGGCGAAGCGCTTATGGACAGCTATCGAGCACTGCACCCGATTGGTCGTATAGGGCAGCCAGAAGATGTGGCAGCCATGGCGGTTTATCTGGCCAGTGATGAGGCATCCTTTGTTACCGGCTCGGCCTTCACTGTTGACGGCGCATTAGGCCTTAATTAAAGGCGCTTTAATTAACAACTTTTACGAGGAGATAATGCGATGAGCGATAAAACTCGGCAGGGCGGTTGTCTCTGTGGTCAGGTTCGTTACACAGTGCCCGCTAAGCCAGTGGAAACAGTTGTATGCCACTGTCGCAACTGCCAAAAGCAGGCCGGTTCTGCATTCTCCGTAGTGGTATTTTTTCCCCGTGACAGTTTACAAATAACAGGCGAGCTAAAAACCTTCGAAGATAAAGGCACCAGTGGCCAAACAGTCTTTCGTCGCTTCTGCGGCAACTGCGGTTCACCGGTGATTACGGATACAGAGAATGCGCCAGCGATGGGTCTGATCTTTATTAAGGCAGGGACATTAGATGAGGTAGATGATCTGGTGCCATCGGTGCATGTGTGGACAGAGCGTAAGCATTGCTGGTTGACCTTGGCTGAGGATCAGATGCAGTTAGAGCGGGAGTAGGGCTGGTGAGCCCGAACTCTTTTAGTTAAATATTCCGGCTGGGTGCTAATCTTGTAAAGACCGAGGGGCCCCAGCTAGTTGGTATCCACCTTAACCAACGCCTTCCCGACAGTTTTCCCAGACATCAGCTCACAAAATGCCTTAGGCGTATTAACAATCCCATCCGTAATATTCTCCAGCACCGTAATAACTCCCGCACGAATCCATTCCTCTAACTGCGCCATCGCCGCCGGCACCTTATCTTGATAAGTCGGCAACAAGAAACCCTGCATCGTCAGCTGCCGCGAAACCATCTCCCACAGATTAGTAATCGGATTTGGGTTATCGGTACGGTTGTAATCTGAGATCATCCCACAAGCCACAATACGCCCATAGACGTTCATAGTTTTGAGCATGGCATTAAGTACTGGGCCACCCACATTGTCGAAATAGATATCGACACCCTCTGGTGCGATTGCCATGACGGCTGCTGCAATATCGTCAGTTTTATAATTAACCGCGGCATCAAATCCGAACTGCTCAACAATTAACTCGGCCTTGTCGTCACTACCAACAATACCAATTACCTTACAGCCACAGAGTTTAGCGATCTGCCCGGCCATGCTGCCGGTTGCGCCTGCTGCTGCGCTTACTACGACTGTTTGGCCTGCTTTGATCTGCCCAACTTCATGTAGGCCAATATAGGCCGTTGCGCCGGCCCCGCCGAGGGAGCCCACATAATAGGAGAGGGGTATACCCGCTTCTGGCTTGAGCTTTTCTAGCAAGATGGCGTCGCTGTGGCAGATTGAATAGTCTTCCCATTGATTGAGGGCGAAGACATATTCGCCTTCGGCAAAGTCTGGGTTGCAGGATTTAACTACTTGGCCAACTGAGGGGCCTCTAATCACGCCACCGATGGGGATGGGTTCAAAATAATTGGCTTTTCCGTCTACCCAACCGCGTATCGCTGGTTCCATTGAGAAGTACATATTACGCAGCAGGAATTGGCCTTCTGCAGGCTCTGGTATAGGGCCTTCTGACATGGCGAAGTTTTCTGATTTTGCCGCGTCAATGACATAGGAGGCGAGTACAACTTGGCGATTGATTGTCATGATTAATCCAACTCTAGGTGGAGGTTGCCATCATCGGCGACACTGACTGGGTAGGTTTTTAATGCCACTCTGGTGAGCTCTCCCAAGGGCTTGCCGGTACGCAGGTCGAAGCGTACACCGTGTAATGGGCAGGCGAGAAAGCAGTTTCTGATGCGTCCTCCGGTAAGTTCGGCGCGCTGGTGTGTGCATTGATTATCCACGGCGTAGTAGTCCCCGTTGGCCTTACAGATAAGAATATTCTTACCCCCTAGGGTGACGGCCACAGTCTGGTTGTCGGTGATATCGGTGGCGGGAATTAAGGTATCTGCTGTGGTGGTCATGGAGGTCTCTTAAAGTGGGGAAAAGGGCTGGCGGTAACAGTTGCAAAAATGCCGGGCTCAGATTGTCTGAGACCCGGCAAATAATACCACTAGGCAATTAGGCATTAAGGTACTTATCTATGGTTTGGTGCAGGTGACGTATACGGCTCTCTTGATAGCTAGCCAGA
>Ga0115006_10000890_pt1 | contig 17435 bp, 13 predicted proteins | sample ArcOceMetagenome_3_FD_88943 | JGI IMG/M metagenome (GOLD analysis project Ga0115006, IMG submission 88943) | Marine eukaryotic phytoplankton communities from Arctic Ocean - Arctic Ocean- Svalbard ARC20M Metagenome | ecosystem: Environmental > Aquatic > Marine > Oceanic | place: Arctic Ocean...
AAATTCCATTAGTGTTTTTACAAAACATTACCGGGTTTATGGTAGGTAAACAATATGAATCGGGTGGTATCGCTAAACATGGTGCTAAAATGGTAACCGCTGTTGCCACCGCAAAAGTACCAAAGTTCACTATTTTAATTGGTGGTAGCTTCGGCGCTGGTAACTACGGTATGTGTGGCCGAGCATTCGATCCACGATTTTTGTTTATGTGGCCTAATGCCAGAATTTCGGTCATGGGTGGCGAACAGGCAGCAGGCGTGTTAGCGCAAGTAACACGGGATAAGAAACACAAACTTGGTGAAGATTGGAGTGCTGAACAAGAGCAAGCTTTCAAACAACCGATTATCGACAATTATGAACACCAAGGTCACCCTTACTATGCGTCTGCTCGATTGTGGGACGATGGTATTATTGACCCTGCAGATACTCGGCAAGTCCTAGGTTTAGCTATTTCAGCATCATTAAACAAGCCTATTGAAGAGACAAAATTTGGCATTTTTAGAATGTAAATAAAGTAGTTTTGTCATTGCTAGCATTTCACATGCGTTATTTCGTTGTGTTGCGCAATAAATTGAATCACAACACATAAGGAAAGATAAATGTCAGTTAACAATGCAAATAAAGTGTTATTTCACTTAAATGACCTGGGTGTTGCAACGGTTACCCTAAATAATAGTGAAAAACATAACGCTTTTGATGACATCATCATTAACAAACTTACAAGCCTGTTTAAAGAGATCAGCACACGCGATGATATACATGTGATGGTTCTAGCTGCAGCAGGCAAAAACTTCAGTGCGGGTGCAGACTTAGGTTGGATGAAACGCATGGCAGGCTTCTCTTTTGAAGAGAATTTAAAAGATGCAAATACGCTAGCAAAAATGCTTGAGACGTTAAATTTCATGCCGCAAACAACCATAGCAAAAATTCAAGGTGCCACTTTTGGAGGTGCCGTTGGTCTTGCCAGTTGTTGCGATATTGTCGTTGCCAGTAATCAAGCCAGCTTTTGTTTAAGTGAAGTAAAATTAGGGCTAATTCCTGCAACAATTAGCCCATACGTGGTAAATGCTATCGGCTTAAAAGCAGCACGACGTTACTTTCAGACAGCTGAGCGATTCACTGCTGAAAGAGCCTACCAAGTTGGTTTAGTTGACGAAGTTGTTGCTGCTGATGAATTATCAACTGCTGTTAAAAATATGTTAAATAGCTTACTCAAAAACAGTCCTGCTGCCATGAAATTAGCTAAAAAATTAGCCTTTGATGTTGCTTACCGAACAATAGATGAAACACTACTTAATGACACTAGTGCCAGAATAGCGAGCAGCAGAGTATCAATTGAGGGGCAAGAGGGCTTGAGTGCTTTTTTTGAGAAACGAAATCCAAGTTGGCAAGTTGCCCAGAGTAACGTTAAGAGTAAAGGATAAATCCATGTTTCGTAAAATACTGATCGCCAACCGCGGTGAAATAGCCTGTAGAATAATAAAAACCGCTAAAAAAATGGGTGTTTTAACAGTTGCCGTCTATTCTGATGCTGATAAAGATGCTCTGCATGTGACTATGGCAGACGAAGCCATTTACCTCGGTGCTTCGCCCTCCAGAGACAGTTATTTAGTTATTGACAAGGTGATTACTGCGGCCATAAGAACAGGGGCACAAGCGATTCACCCAGGCTATGGTTTTTTGTCAGAAAATGCCGATTTCTGTAAAGCTTGTCAGCAAGCTGGTATTACTTTTATTGGCCCATCTGTAAGCGCAATAGAAGCTATGGGATCAAAGTCAGCAGCTAAAAACATCATGGAAAAAGCACAGGTTCCCTTAGTACCCGGCTACCATGGTGAAAATCAAGATGAAGATACCTTAAAAGCTGCTGCAGACAAAATGGGTTACCCAGTACTTCTCAAAGCGACTGCTGGTGGCGGTGGCAAAGGTATGCGACAAATATGGCGTGAAACAGAGTTCTCAGAAGGCTTTCTGGCTGCTAAACGAGAAGCAATGTCGTCGTTTGGTGATGATACTATGCTGGTTGAGAAATATTTAACGCAGCCTCGACATGTGGAGATTCAGGTATTTTGTGATAACCATGGCAATGCGGTATTTTTATTTGAACGCGATTGCTCAGTGCAAAGGCGCCACCAAAAAGTTATTGAAGAAGCACCCGCCTTTAGTATGAGCGAAACCTTACGAAATAAGATGGGCCAATCTGCAATTAAGTCTGCACAAGCTATTGGTTATCAAGGTGCTGGTACCGTTGAATTTTTACTTGATGTAGATGGGTCATTTTATTTCATGGAAATGAATACTCGCTTGCAAGTAGAACACCCTGTTACTGAAATGATTTCAGGGCAAGACCTTGTCGAATGGCAACTGAAAGTTGCGGCAAATGAAACCTTACCTAAAACTCAACAACAATTATCTATTACAGGTCACGCTTTTGAAGCAAGAATTTATGCTGAAGATGCAGATAATGACTTTTTACCTGCTACCGGTAAGTTGAATTTATTAAAAACGCCAGAACAAAATAAACATGTTCGCATTGATACTGGTGTGCGCGAAGGTGATGAAGTCAGTATATTTTATGATCCCATGATTGCAAAATTAATTGTTTGGGATGAAAACAGAGAAAAAGCGCTACAACGCTTAGCAAAAGCGCTCAGAGACTATCGTATTGATGGAGTAACCACCAACATTGAATTTCTGTATAATGTTGCGACAACGAATGCCTTCATTGAGGCTAACATTGATACCGGTTTCATCGAGAAAAATCAGCATGCTATTTTTAATCGTGGTCAACAAAATAGTGACAAAAATAGACTATTACAACAACTGGTAACAGTGGCTTTATATCAAGTTCTTTCACTTGTAAACCAAGCAAAGTTAAAGGCTCAAAAAAGCGCGGATCCCTTTTCACCATGGCACCTAACCAATGCTTGGCGTTCTAATGAAGCACATACTCAGCAAATAATTCTTGCTCACAGGGACCAGGAGTACCAAGTTAATTTAACTAAAGTTAACGCTGTAGAACATGGTGCATATACAGTGACTGTTCATTCTGAACACATAAACGCAACTCGTTTTGATTGCCAGGCCGCACTTACCAACGACACCATTACAGTAACACTTGATGGTTATCGTCAACAGAGTGTTATCGCTTGTAACTTGCATAGTATTCGCCTTTACCAAGAATACGGTAGTGTTAACTTCAAACTAATTACACCTGATATAGGCGACAAACAAGATGTTGCAGATCAAGGTGGACTCTCAGCACCTATGAATGGGACTATGGTTAGTGTACTTGTCTCTGTTGGTGAGCAAGTGCAAAAAAATCAACCGTTATTGATTATGGAAGCGATGAAAATGGAACACACAATCAAAGCGCCGTTTCGTGGTGTTATTGGTGAGGTCTACTTTAAGCAAGGTGATATGGTTGATGGTGGGGCTGAACTATTAACTTTATTAGAACACGTTGTAGAAAACACATCAAAAACTGTATCAAAACAAACTCCAGAGGCATAAATGTCAGACGTTTCCCCTAGAACTCACTTAGCCTTGCCAAGTCATGTCAAACTAGTAGAAGTTGGGCCTCGAGATGGTTTACAAAATGAGGTACAACAAATTAGCCTAGCTGATAAGGTAACACTAATAGAGAAATTAGCCGACGCTGGTTTACGTTACATTGAAAGTGGTAGTTTTGTCTCACCAAAGTGGGTACCACAAATGGCCTCATCTGCCGATGTATTTAAAACAATTAAAAGAGATAGTTCGGTAACTTACGCTGCTTTAACACCAAATATGCGAGGCTATGAAACAGCGATAGCTGTTAATGCAAGCGAGGTAGCTATTTTTGCCGCGGCCTCAGAAAGTTTTAGCCAAAAGAATATCAATTGCTCAATTAAGGAAAGTATTGAGCGTTTTGCCCCTATTATTGCCGATGCCAAACATCGAAACATAAGAGTAAGAGGATACGTTTCTTGTGTTGTGGGTTGTCCTTACGAAGGCGAAATTGATGAAAACAAGGTTGCTGCAGTTGCTGAAAAACTATTCAACATGGGCTGCTATGAAATATCACTTGGCGATACCATAGGTGTTGGCAACCCTGCTAGCGTAACTAAGATGTTACAGGCTGTATGCGCCCGTGTGCCTAAGGCTAACCTAGCAGTTCATTTTCATGATACCTATGGTCAAGCGTTAACGAACATTTACGCTGCGTTACAATCAGGCATTTCCGTTATTGATAGTGCTATTGCAGGCTTGGGCGGCTGTCCTTATGCTAGCGGTGCATCTGGCAACATTGCTACCGAAGAAGTAGTTTACCTTTTAAATGGTTTAGGTATTACTACACATATTAATTTTGATAAGTTACTCGCTGCTGGCTGGTTTATTAGCGAGAAATTAGGCAAACCGCCAGTCTCGAAAGTATCCACCGCCTTTTTAACAAAAAGTAGTAGGTAACTTATCACAGCAGGAGAAAAGTATGGCTGGATTTGACAAAGTAGTGTCAAGCTACGAAGAAGCATTACACGGATTAACTGACAATATGACAGTTATTGCCGGTGGTTTTGGTTTATGTGGTATTGCAGAAAATTTAATTAACGAAATTAAGCGCCGCGGTACCAGTGGCTTAACACTGGTCTCTAACAATTGTGGCGTTGATGACTTTGGTTTAGGTATTTTATTACCTAAGCGCCAAATAAAAAAAATTATCGCGTCGTATGTGGGTGAAAATGCTGAATTTGAACGTCAAATGATGGCTGGTGAACTCGAAGTTGAATTAACACCACAGGGGACACTTGCTGAAAAAATACGTGCTGGCGGTGCTGGTATTCCAGCATTTTATACAGCAACCGGTGTTGGTACCCCAGTCGCAGAAGGTAAAGAAGAAAGAAACTTTAACGGCCGTGATTACATATTAGAAGAAGCAATTGTTGGTGACTTTGCTATTGTCAAAGCGTGGAAAGCTGACCGTTACGGTAATTTAATTTTTAGAAAAACAGCCCGTAACTTTAACCCACTTGCCGCAACAGCAGGAAAGATAACCGTTGTCGAAGTAGAAGAAATTGTTGAGGTTGGTGAATTAGATCCAGACCAAATTCACACGCCAGGCATTTATGTCAACCGAGTTATTCAGGGTACCTTTGAAAAACGTATCGAACAGCGCACTGTTCGCGCAAAAACGCCCAGTACAAATAACGGAGAACAATAATGGCTTTATCAAGAGAACAAATTGCTCAACGTGTTGCTCAAGAATTAAAAGATGGCTATTACGTTAATCTTGGCATAGGGATCCCAACTCTTGTGGCTAATTTCGTTCCAAACGGTATCGAAGTCATGTTGCAATCTGAAAATGGTCTGTTAGGCATGGGAGAGTTCCCAACAGACGATGAAATTGATGCAGATCTTATTAACGCAGGAAAACAAACGGTCACTATGGCAACTGGCGCCTCTGTGTTTGATTCAGCTGAGTCATTTGCCATGATCAGAGGTGGCCATGTTGATCTTACCGTTCTGGGCGCTTTCGAAGTTGACGTACAAGGTAATATTGCTTCATACATGATCCCCGGCAAACTGATTAAAGGCATGGGCGGAGCAATGGATTTAGTGGCTGGTGCAGATAATATTATTGTTACCATGACACATGCCTCTAAACACGGTGTATCAAAACTACTTAAGCAATGCAGTTTGCCCTTAACAGGGAAAGGTTGTATCAAGAAAGTCCTTACCGATCTCGCTTATCTTGAAATTAAAGCAGGAAAATTTCATTTAGTAGAACGTGCTCCCGGTGTTTCAGTAGAAGAAATCATAAAGTTAACTGAAGGTGAGCTTGTCATTAATGGTGATGTACCAGAAATGAGCTTTTAGCCTCTGTAAATATATGTTCAATAAATAACCGCTCAAAAAAAATGGTTATTTATTGAACAACAAAAAAACCTAAATCATCGTAATAAAAATAATATATACAAAAACTTAATACTAGGTTTAGTAATTTAGCATGATTATTTTTATATTTAATCTAGTCTATTATTAATCGTATATTATGGCTTAAAACAGCCAGTTCCAACCGTTAAACTTGCACTTTGCCTACATTTACTTGATACTTACCAATGACAAAGAAAAGGCAAAACACGCGAAATCGTGTCACGCAAAACCACCGGTCTAAGGATTATTAGTATCGCTCTAATGATCTATGACAGCGGAGTCACCTCGTTAACAGGTACATCCCGTGGTTTTTTCTTTTATTAACTCAATTAATTTAAGGTTTATAAAATGAAAAAATTATTAATAGCTTTCACCATCATGTTTTTAGTATTAACGTCTGCTGTAACGACACCAAAGGCCAACGCTGCTGACATTGCGACAAGTTTATGTGAGTATGTGGCAACCGATGACAAGAAACGCATGCGTTCATTTTTAAAGACTAATAAACTGAAAATTCGTCGAGTATTTGACGGTATTAAGTGTAATGGTAAAAACTTATTAGAGTTTGCGGCAGTATCAGGTTCAGTTAAAACAGGTTCTTTGATGATTTCAAAATTACCAAAGAAAATTGTTTCAGCTAACCTGCCATTGCTACAGACTGGATCGCAACCATTGATAGACGCTGCAAACGCTCGCGTGAGCAGTTAAAATTATTTAAAAGTAGACGTTTATACCTTTTAGCAATGAAAATGGATGAGTACAAGTAATACTATTTAATAATTCTATGTCATTTTAAAGAGCCAGCATTTGCTGGTTTTTTTTTGTCCATAAAATAACTATAAATAATGAATAATAAATAATGTCAGTAACCTAGCGAAAAATACAAAAATTCATTAAACTTAAAGTTTAAAGCTATTATAAAAACAACTATTTAGCCAAAAATAATAATTCGCTATATGACCCCAAAAAGAAATTACATTGAAAGTAAAAATGCACTTGTGCTTACTGGTGGCGGAGCGCGTGCCGCTTATCAAATAGGGGTATTATCAGCTATTACCAAGTTTATTCCCAGAAACCATGCTATTCCATTCCCAATACTTGCTGGTACATCAGCAGGTGCAATTAATTCAACGGCATTGGCTTGTTATGCATCATGTTTTCACTTAGGGGTAAAGAAGCTAGAGTGGGCTTGGAAAAATTTTAATATCTCTAGTATTTATCACAGTGATCCATACAAAGTTTTTAGTCATGTGGGCAAAGGTATGTTGGCGAGTTTTCAAGCTGATTATGCAAATAAGCAAGCGCGAAGCTTACTTAACAATGCGCCATTAAGAGAGCTATTAACAGAAATCATAGACTTTAAACGTATTGATAATAATATCATGCGAGGTTATTTATCTTCTGTCGCTGTTACTGCATCGAGTTATAGCTCTGGCGAGTCGATTAGTTTTTATCAATCTGACGGTAATACATCTAATTGGTTCAGAGCGAAAAGGCGTGGTGAAGTGAGCCAGCTAAATACTCAACACTTAATGGCTTCAGCAGCTATTCCTATGATATTCCCTTCAGCTAAAATAAAAAATCAACACTTTGGTGATGGCTCTATTCACCAACTGTCACCATTAAGCCCAGCGATACATTTAGGAGCGAAAAAAATATTTGTGATTGGCGTTGAACAACCAAAAAAAATTTCTTTTAACCCTATTGATAACCGTCATCCACCAACCTCAGGTACAATCGCGGGACATTTATTAGACTCTATATTTGCTGACACGATGCACAGTGATTTAGAACGAATGGCAAGAATTAATGAGACATTAAAGTTAATCTCTTTAAAAAATAGAAACGCTAACGAGGGTTTACAGCATATAGATAGTTTTGTTATTAATCCTAGCCAAGACATTAATGGCATTGCCTCTAAGTATTATTACGACTTACCTTTATCTATACGTCTACTTTTTAGAGCGACAGGAGTAGGTAGTAACTCTGAATCCAGCCTAATCAGCTATTTACTATTTGATAAAAACTTTTGTGGGGAATTAATTAGATTAGGGTTTACTGATGCTATGCAACAGGAACAAAAGATTAAAGATTTTCTTAACCTAAATTAGCATACCACTTTTCGTTACCCTCACCTATATTAATACTATTGACTAAATAGTTGTATCAAAGAAGGTAACTTAAGTGTCTTGAATCCAAGTGTTAATAAAGGTATAACCTACTTAAAGACTTATAAATACTTTTCTAAACCTCTAGCTTAATAGTGTTAATAGCTCACCTATTACCAATAACTTCAACACTGAAATTAACAAATAAAGACTAAAAATTAAGTAAACTAAAGTTATGGTCTCCTAGTGTAACTCCACTAAGTAACTTTAAAGCATAGTAACTTTAAAGCATAGTAACTTTAAAGCATAGTAACTAGCTATTATTTAACTTTATTAACTTCTCCTCTTTGAAGGTAGCGTTCAAGTTTCTCAACCTTTCGAGGTTTACCACGAACTACCAGAGTATCTTGGTTTTGTAGAATTGTTTCGATATCAGGAGATTCTGTTTCTTCATCATCTCGGCGCAAAGCCACCACATAAACACCTTGTTTTTCAATATTCAATGAAGCAATGGTTTTCCCACATGCAAACGAATTATTATTAATAAGTATTGCATGAGCAAACTCAATTCGGTCAATTGCAGAGGAACTCATATCTGTTTGCTCACCTTGAAAAAAACCATGTAAGTGGTTGTAGTGGTTTTTACGCTCTGTTTGAACTCGACGCATGATTCGAGAAAAAGGCACACCAGACAACGATAATACTTGTGAAACTAGCATTAAGCTGCCCTCTAGGCTTTCTGGGACAACTTCATTAGCGCCAGCTTCTTGCAGTATATTCAGTTGATCATCGTTTCTTGTTCTCACTAGAATAGGCACCTCTTCATTCATACTTCTTACTTTTTGAATAACTTCAAGTGATTGTTTATCATTACCAAAAGCAATTACTACTAATTTAGCTTTAGATAAGTGAGCAGCATTTAAAATTTCAGTTTGTCTAGAAGATCCAAACAATACATTTTCGCCTGCTTCTCTTGCTTTTTGAGTTCTTAAGGGATCAACATCTATTGCTACAAAGTCAATTTTATCTTGCTTAAGAAAGCGACTAACGGTTTGTCCAATTCGGCCAAAGCCACATATAATTACATGCTCGTCTAAGGTTTTATTTTCAGATAGCTCAGATAAATTTAACGACTCAGATGACTTCTCTTGGCTAATAAATAATGCCCAAGACCTGGCGTTGTTCATCATATAAGGTGTAATGGCCATACTAATAACACCAGCACCTAGTAACATTGAAGCAACATCAAGAGGTAAAACATTGCTTTGGCTTGCTAGGGCAATCAAAACAAAGCCAAATTCGCCCATTTGTGCCAACATAAAACCTGAAGCCCAGCCATCTTTTTTTGATTCACCCGCTTTTACCGCAAGTATTTTAATAACAATAACTTTTATGGCCATAAAACAAACCATTAAACCGAGTATACTAAAGGGTGAGGATAAAACTAAGCCTACGTCGAGTTTCATACCAACGGTAATAAAAAACAGCCCCAGTAAAATATCACGATAGGGTCTTATATCTGCCTCTAATTGATGCTTATATTCACTCTCACTCAACATCATACCAGCCAAAAAGGCACCCAGCGCCATTGATAAACCAAACCATTGGGTAAATGCTGCAGCCAATAAAGTCACAAGGAGCGTCGTTAAAACAAAAAGCTCATCTGTTCTAACTTGCGCAATAACATTAAATACTTTGGGAAGTAGCCATTTCCCAATAAAAAATAGTAAGGCCACAACAACTAAACCTTTAACCATAGCTAGAAGCAATGCCCAAACCATAGAAGTTTGGCTATCCATGGCCAGCATTGGGATAATAATTAATAATGGCACAACAGCGACGTCTTGAAACAATAGAATAGCTACAGAAAGCTGCCCAGACTTCCTTTTCATTGCGCCCGTTTCACTTAACTGCCTTATAACTATAGCCGTTGAAGATAAAGCTAAAATACTACCGACGACAAATGCAGCAGGGAAACTTAGGCCAAATACTAAGCCAAGTATTAAAAATAATGATAAGGAAATACCGACCTGAAGACTACCAACCGACACCACTAAATGTCGCATAGCCATTAAACGAGGTAAAGAAAACTCTAAGCCCAAGGTAAAGAGAAGGAAGACTATACCAAGTTCAGCAAAATGGTCATAATCGACTTGTTCATGCGCTATATCTAACCCGTGCTGGCCAACAATTACGCCAGCAACTAAGTAAGCTAAAATAGCTGGTAAGTTCAGCCGACGAAATAGCCATACTACAAAAACCGCACAAGTGAGCATCGCAAGAATTTCAAAATAACCGTTCACATAATGTCCTTTTATCAAGTTAGATCATTTAAGATTAATAAGTAAAAATAATAACCTGGCAATATAGCGGCAATTTGTTGCCACCTATAAATGATAGTGCCATAAATATTACCTATTTTTAAGAGTTTACCTAGCTTAAAACTACATTAACAACTAAAAAATTAGATTTTAATCGCAAAATCAACCTTATCCCCTCTAATGAAGCTAAAATTTTGATAAAGCTTGCAGATAATAGCTTGGTACATAAATTGCTTACTATAAAAGTAGCAATTATCAGTGTCAACAAAACGCTTATAGTCGACATGTAATCACTCGACGAAGTAACAGAAAGTTAATGAGGTTGAAGTATGCAAACAATTAATGTACTTGATAATAGGTTTTCACAATTCGACAACTATAGTCGACTTAATACTGACGGTATCGTTCCTGAAAACTTGACACAGTTACTGTTTGATAATCAACAAGTCATATCGATTATGAACCAATTGCAAACAACTCTAGATATAGATGAAATGTTAGCTATTTTAGCCAATGAAGCTGCTCGTTATATCGAATTCTCTGGCTTATACTTTAAAAACAAACAAATAAATAAATCAATGCGCGGTAGTAAAACAGCTAAAAAAGAGCGTACATTTGATTTGAAAATTGATGATAATTTTATCGGTACACTTAGTTATGGTATCGATAGTCCAATCTCCATAACAGACTATCGCGTGTTAGAGAAATTACACCAATGTTTTTTACACCCTTTAAAAAATGCTATTACATACTACTTAGCCATGCAACTTGCTATGCAGGATGCATTAACTGGCTTAGGTAATCGACGTTATTTTGACGAACAGCTTAAACGAGCTATGCATAATGCTCATCGTCACCATAGCTTAGTTGGCTTAGTGTTAGGAGATTTAAATAAATTTAAAAGTATTAATGATAGTTTTGGTCATAATACAGGTGATAGAGTACTCAAAGAGTTTGCGGATATTCTCCGTCACTGCATACGTGATTCAGACAGTCTATTTAGGTTTGGTGGTGATGAATTTGCTATCATCGTTGAAAATGCTAATGAAAATGTTCTAACTTTAATTGAACAACGTGTCAATTTAGCATTAGCCAATAATGTTTTGCTGAGTAGATATCAGCTAGGCTGTAGTTTAGGTTCAACCTTTATGACTAGCTCAGATAATAAAGAAAGTTTCTTTGAGCGAGCCGATGAAATACTTTATCAAAGTAAAGTACAGCTCCCTACACATTTAAGTGTTGTCTGATACACAACGAACACAATTGACACAGTTAATATGATAATAAATTAAACATAATCATCATATTTAACTCAAACTAGTTAAAAAATAACTCTTACGCACCTAATCAATGTCCCATAGAATTATTTATTGCTAAACCTTGCAAAGCTAACTTACATTCATGCGATGACTCATTGACTAATAAACGGCAAAATCGTACTGTTTTGGCAAATAATGTCTGATTAACATTGCTACTTTCGCTCACCATGCAACGCAGTACCTTATAAAAATAACTTTCATCGATATAAAAAATATTACAGTAGTACTTCACTGCCTCTGATACTGATGGATAGAGGACACCATCAAAACTAAAATTTTCAATGGCTTGTGTTGAAAAATCTAGTTCATTAAGTTCGATACCATCAATAACGAGTGGCCAACTCTCATAATTAACTCTACCTTTGGCTACCTCGAACATAAACCATGCACTGCGAGCAAAACCAGCAAAGTTACCTTGCTCAAAGTCACTATTAGCTAATTCTTCTTGAGTCCAATTAACACCTATCGCTAAATGTTTTGTATAAGTTTTTATCAATTTACTCTTAACAAAACGCCTTACTGCCCAAATATGCGGTGCGTTAGCCCCACTAGCAAATTTTTTACATTCATGGCAAGTCTGAACAATTAAGGTAGGGTGCGGACATTTCTCAATAAAAATTGAAGCGTTGGTATTATCTTTATTGTTGTATTCAACCGGAAATATCAAATCGCTATGATAGGGCTCACCACAAAACCAGCAACAATGACGCTCATTGAATGGCACTTCTATTTTGAAAGTTTTTTTTTGCATGTACTTATGATTAAACCATTATATATTAGCGTTTTTTCTGAATTTTTGTATTATATTTACTTTTGGTTCGCGCGGTTTTACTTTTTCGATTAGCCTGTTCTTTTAGACTTTTTTTCGCTAGATGCTGATTTTTTTCTTGTGTTGTTCGATACCTATTTTTACTGTCACGTTTTACTGTTGCCTCTTGATAAGATTCAGATTCTTGCCTATTAAATTCGTAACCAGGAGCAATAATACGTTCAAATTTTCGTTGAATTAATTGTTCAATGTTCTCTAAAAAGCGCTCATCTTTGGGGCTAACTAGAGAAATAGCGGTACCAGATTTACCTGCCCTGCCTGTTCGACCAACGCGGTGAACATAATCTTCAGCTAAAAAAGGTAAATGGAAATTAACCACATAGGCAAGATCTGGAATATCTAAACCACGTGCCGCAACATCTGTTGCCACGAGCACCCTAACGTTGCCCTCAGAAAAATGTTCTAGTGCTTTATTTCTAGCACCTTGAGTTTTATCACCATGACACAATGTCGCCTTAATGCCATCAAGCTTCAATTCTTTAGCTAAAGTGTTAGCACTCTCTTTTGTACCAGCAAAAACTAATACTTGTTGCCAATTATTAACACCAATTAGTTCAGAAAGTAGCTCACGTTTTCGAGCTTCACTGACCCAGTAAACCACTTGTTTTACTTTACCTGAAGTGGTGTTTTGTTTTGAAATACTGATAGTTTTTGGAGATTTTAATAATTGATTCGCTAACGTCTTGACCCGTTCTGAAAAAGTCGCAGAAAACATTAACGTTTGATGTTTATGTTTAATTGCCAATAGTAATTTTTCGATATCGGTTAAAAACCCCATATCTAGCATTCGATCTGCTTCATCAAGCACAAGGAATTTTACTTGAGATAAATCAACATTATGCAAATGTAAATGTTCTAATAGCCGTCCAGGAGTAGCAACTAAGATGTCCAGCCCCTGTTTTAACATAGCTGTTTGTGAGGCCATTTTACCACCACCATAAACGACACCACTTTTAATGGGTAAAAATTGACTAAATTGCTTTAAATTTTCACTCACTTGATTAGCAAGCTCGCGGGTTGGTGTTAAAATAAGAGCTCTAATACCTTGACCTGAAGCACTTTTTTTTACAATATTTTCATCACTATTACTAAGCATATGAGTGTCTACGGCATGATTAGCTTTAGCAATAACTTCTAAAATAGGCAGACTAAAAGCAGCTGTCTTGCCCGTCCCAGTTTGTGCGCTAGCTAACACATCATGCCCTTGGCGAATAATTGGAATAGCTGCCTGTTGAATAGGTGTTAAATTTTTATAACCACATACTTTAACTGCTTTTAATAAATCAGCAGATAAGCCAATTGTATCAACACTCATATTTCACCTAAACCCCAAATAAACCCGACAAACACAGAAATAGCTCAATTGGCGCGGAGTATAATACAAATAACTCCTAAAAGCAGAATTTGTCTTTAATAAATACTCAAGAGAGTAATAATAGAGGCTTAATTTTATATTTAATATTGAGTGGTTAAATTAGTTTTACTTACCCTATAACAAAGTAACTAGATTTTAAGGTTTTCAACCATTAGTACTAACCAAATACCTTAATAGTAAAAAATAATTTAACCTAAATTTTAAGTTAAGATAATAGGAGGCGGGATAGGTGCTGCAACCCCTGCCGCAACGTAAGGTATAACCCGTTCAATAACACCGGCGATATCTAATTGGTTATTAAAATCATTTTGCGCAATATCTATCAATGCCTCAGTTGAGGACATTGTAAAAACTATGGTCCCCATAGTAAAATGTAATCTCCAAAACATTTCTTCGGCGCTTAATTCAGGGTAAGCAATTTTAATAGCTTTAGTAAAGTTAGTAAAAACATTTGGATATTGCGTAGTTAAGAACCAACGTAAAAACCCTTGACTGTCTGTATACCCTCGCCCCAATAATTGCAGGAAAGTGCTGGTGCCGTTTCCTTTAAGGGTATTTAAGTTCAGTAGAGGGTCAATAAAAGCTGAAAACACGTCATGAAGACTCGGTTTAGTGTCGTTTTCACAAAGCAGTAATAAGGCTGACTCTAATTGTGGCGAAAGCTCATCCATATATCGAGACATTACCGCTTTAATTAACTCTTTTTTTGATCCAAAATGATAATTAACAGCGGCTAAATTAACATTTGCTTGGCTGGTAATTTCTCTTAGTGATGTGCCATTAAATCCTTTGTCTGCAAAAAGTACATCGGCAGCATCAAGTATTTTGTTTTTAGTACTCATAAATTATCTTCTAACAGCGTTATTATTCAGGGAAGTTTTACGTGTGTATCATCACCGTTGTTATTTAATAAGTTAACATTAATCAAATTACTTACAAAAGTTACTAAGTTAAAACACTTGTTTAAAATAACGTATTTTTTACAAACAGGTCAAGACTTTTGCATTCATAAAAAATTTATTTAGTTATAAAAAAGTGTTGTTATTATCCAATAAGGCTTCTGAAAAAATAACTAAATCTATCAAATATTCATAAACGTTTATTTGCTATTTTATCTAAAAACAATTCAAGGTTTGAATTTTATTGTTTTTTGTACACAGCTGAAATCCAGCCCCTATTAACGAATGAAAAGACTGTAATAGAAGCTTTACTTATTATTTTTCATGTTTTTAATCATGCCATTGAAACCAAGCTACATTGACATATACTAATAACACCTTACTTCAGTTATATAAATATTGTAATAATGAAAAAAATCAAAGATAACTTAAAACTAACCGGGATTTCGATAATTTTAGTAACCTCCTTATCAGCTTGTAATTCCCCCAGTTTTCAACAAAATAAAACATCTCAAGACTCTTCAGGTAAAAGTAGTGCAGTATTATCACAAGCTGACGCTCAGAAGTTTTTAGATAAGGTAGAACAAGAACTTGTTACTCTGAACCTAGAGGGTGCTCGAGCTGCTTGGATATATGCCAACTTCATCACCGAAGATACTGCTACTTTAGCTGCAGATGCTGACCAAAGGTCCACTGAAGCCGGTGTTCGATTTGCTATGCAAGCAGCAAAGTTTGATAACGTTAACGTCAATGCTGTGCAACGCCGTCAGTTAACTATATTGAAACAAAGCTTAGTCATGCCAGCACCACAAGATTCGAATAAATCAGCTGAGTTAGCAAAAATTGGAGCTGAGCTAGGTAGTTTATATGGTAAAGGCAGCTATACCACTAATGCGGGTAAAAAACTGAGTTTGGGAGAGATGACGGCAATTATGGCGACCTCACGTAATTACGATGAATTACTTGAAATGTGGTCTGGTTGGCGACAAATCAGCCCTGATATGAAGCCCTTATATAGCCGCCAAGCTGAACTTGTTAACGAGGGAGCAAAAGGCCTTGGTTATGACGACTTAGGCGCAATGTGGCGTTCAAATTACGACATGCCTGCTGATGATTTTGCAAAAGAGCTCGATCGCTTGTGGGGTCAAGTAAAACCTTTGTATGATGATTTACACTGTTATGTCAGAAGTGAGTTAGGTAATACCTATGGCACCGATAAAGTACCTCAAGATCAACCGATTCCAGCCCATTTATTAGGTAATATGTGGGCTCAATCGTGGGGAAATATTTATGATTTAGTGGCACCGAAAGATGCCGATCCTGGTTATGATGTCACTAAGCAGCTAGCAGCGCATAACTATGATGAAGTGAAAATGGTTCGTGGTGCAGAAAATTTCTTCACCTCACTGGGCTTTGATGCCTTACCTGACACTTTTTATACTCGCTCTTTATTTACCAAGCCCGCTGATCGAGACGTTATTTGTCATGCAAGTGCCTGGGATCTTGATGCTAAAGACGATATTCGTATTAAAATGTGTATTCAAAAAACAGGAGAAGAATTTAACGTTATTCATCATGAACTTGGACATAATTTTTACCAACGAGCCTATAAAAATCAACCTGTCTTTTTTCAAAATAGTGCCAACGATGGCTTTCATGAAGCCATTGGCGACACTATTGCCCTCTCTGTAACACCCAAGTACTTAAAACAAATAGGCCTTATTGATACCATTCCTGATGAATCTAAAGATATTGGCTTATTAATGAAACAAGCACTGGATAAAATCGCTTTTATTCCATTTGGCTTGATGGTTGATCAATGGCGCTGGCAAGTATACGCAGGCGATATAACGCCAGAAGACTACAATACCGCTTGGTGGCAGTTGCGCGAAAAATATCAAGGTGTAGCTGCGCCGATATCCCGTGATGAAGACGCTTTTGATCCAGGCGCAAAATATCACGTGCCGGGAGGGGTACCTTATAGCCGTTATTTCTTAGCTCACATTCAACAGTTTGAATTTCATCGTGCATTGTGTGAAATTTCAGGTAACACCGATCCGATTCATCGCTGCTCTATATACAATTCTAAAACAGCTGGAACGGCACTTAATACCATGTTAGAGATGGGTTCAAGTAAACCATGGCAAGAGGCTTACAAAGTGATTACCGGTAATGAAACCATGGATGCCAGCGCTATTCTAGATTACTTTGCGCCCTTGCATACTTGGTTAAAAAATAAAAACCAAGGTAAACAGTGTGGGTTTTAAATGCCAAAATATTTAATGCCTTAAAATAAGGTTTAACCGCTAGGCTAATTTATCATTACACTCTGATAAATTGGCCTTAACTACTGGTTAACAGCAATATAAAAATAGATGGAATAATTAGGATAAAACGACAACACTTATAAATAATACAAAATACTAAAAAGCCTCCAATTTAAACATTGAAGGCTTTTTTAATGAACAGAGTTTTTAGTTATAGGGGGCTAATGCTACCTCGTTAACTTTAAACTGTTAATAATGAGCCTATTAACTAACTTATAGCTAGGTGACTAATAGATAACTAATAGATAACTAATAGATAACTAATAGATAACTAATAGATAACTAATAGATAATGCACAGAAGTTTATAAGTGATTTATAAGCAATACCTAGGCAATACATAAG
>Ga0115006_10000891_pt1 | contig 17434 bp, 3 predicted proteins | sample ArcOceMetagenome_3_FD_88943 | JGI IMG/M metagenome (GOLD analysis project Ga0115006, IMG submission 88943) | Marine eukaryotic phytoplankton communities from Arctic Ocean - Arctic Ocean- Svalbard ARC20M Metagenome | ecosystem: Environmental > Aquatic > Marine > Oceanic | place: Arctic Ocean...
GTAGTCATTCCGCCCTTGTGTAACTACACCAGTTATATTAATTTTATAACCTATATCAATTGTCATATATTCACCGTCATGCTGACTTGAAATAGCACTCCATGATCTGTCGGAATCTAACCTAGACTGAATAATAAAACGAGGCCATATGGTTGAATATGTTCTGGAACTCTCTGGTGGATTTAACACTTCTCTCCTAAAATGTTTTACCCAAGTTTTATTTGAATAACTAGAATCAATATTAAAAGTATATATATCTATATCATCGACGGTTAATGATCCATTTGATAATGTACCCGAAACATTTATATCAAAAGTAACTAAAGTTTCTTCTCTGGGTACTATAATATGTGTAGTTGATTTATCAATAGATAAAAGTTTAGATATTTCATATCTTGGAACGTTATCATTATTCATTATCATCCATTTATCATCTGTCATAAATAATAATTCATCATTTGGATTAAGTGGTGCTATCTTCTTAGTAAATGTTTCATATTTATTGTCAACATGAGCGAATACATTAGTCTCTGCCAAATAAGCATTATTGCTATTTTCAATTGACATAGTTGCATTATCATTATATTTAAACCATTCTTTTTCATTTTTACCCAATCTTCTTACCATTTCCCAACCTTCGTTAAATGGTCCAGACATATTTGGGAATTTGAAAGTTTTATTTGTATAATTAAATTCAACAATCTCACCGTGTGCTTTAACAGCATTATCTTCCTTTTTAAATTGATATATTGGAATATTTTCCACAATGCTTGATGAATGTTTTACTGATAAATGATATCTACCATTACTTAAACTACTTATTTCAACTTTTTGAAAGTATGGTACTTTTATTTTCAAGTTAACTAATGAAATAAAATCATAATTTCCATAATCTCCAGTATAATGTAAACTATCCCAATTCAATTCATAGCCTCTTAAATCACAAACCTTTTTGTCTAATTTATCTAAAATTATTTCATTATCACTATTAACTTTAAATACTGTATTTATAATTTCAGTTTCTGAAGCATTCGAAGTTGAGTAGAATATTACATCATATGGATTGCATGGATTAATAACATTTGCAGTTAATAATGATGCACTGTCCTTTGATATATTTGCTTCATATTCAATGTATGATAAGTCATAATTCGATGGTAATTGTGTTTTATAATTACTGATATAAATATCAGAATATTGTTGATAAAATACTTTATGAACGGTGTTACTTACTGAATTTTCATTAGAATCTGTGTATGTATATGTTAATGAATCCATATTCTTATCTACAGGATTAACATTAAATGAAATAACATCATTATATATAGATTGTAAATTACTTATGAATGGTTCTTTTCTTCTTAAAAATATGGATGCTCCATATTCTCTCGAAGTATCTGAACCAGATACAAGATTATTTTCTTTGTCTATGTATTCATGCAGGTCAGCATATTTTACAATTTGCCATTTATTCGATTGCATTATCAATAATTCATAATTTGAACTTATGCCATCAACTTTTGTAGTAAAATCTTTCAATTCGGAATCTTTCGCAGTTTCAGCAAAGATATTTGTATCTGCAAGATAAGAGAAATAACTACTTTCTGCATTAAAACTTTGTTGTTCATTATAATTATACCAAGTTTTGAAATTATTTCCTAATCTCCTTATAAGTTTCCAACCATTTCTATTTTCTTCGCCGAAGTTTAAAAAACTAAAAGTTTTATTATAACTATTAAATACTACTTGCTGGTTATGTGCAGTTTCAATACTACTATCGAATTCAAAATTATTTTCTAAGCAATTATCTATATCAATTAATACATTTTTTCTTCCATAAGTATTTACAGTTTTACTTAATATATTTTTAGAATTTCTCTTAATATTAACAAATAAATTATCCATCGAATAATTTGAATTATTTTCAAAATCATATCCCTGTTCACAATCAATTCGAAGTTTTTTCAAATCAATCTTATTTAATGTAGTTATTTTTATTTTATCTTGACTTTTTTCTATCTCAACATTATCATTATTTGCTAATTCATTTGAATTGATAACTGAGTTTATTAATTCATGTTTATTTCTTTGTAAACTGAACAATAGTTTATTTGTTTGACTTTTAAATGATTTACTTCTTATTTCATGTGGACTAAAATTAGTACTCCATATATTAAAATCTCTTAAATTGAAATCGCCATACCATGATTCAGATAACTTCCCAAAAACCATCGACGAGTTACTGGATATATTAAATGAATAATCCGAATTATACTTAAATGAATAAAGTGAACCGTCTAAATATGATTCTAATTTACTAGCGTTTTTATCAAAAACTAATGCAACATGATGATAATTATCGTCAAATATGTGTTCAGAATCTGAAAGAATATAATCATGCTTCCATTGACCGAGAGATTCTTCAAATCCAGAGTTTGAACCAAAGTAAATATTAATTGCCCCATCAGCTCTAGCAAGACCATTATTTCCGACATAACCAATTATTATCGAATTATCATCCGAGTCTCCATACTTGAATATTCCATGGGTTTGAACATCAGTTCCGATATTGAATTTAATCATAAACTCTATAGTCAATGATTTATTTGATAAATCGGGTGATTGATCTTTAGGTATTTCAATATATTTACTATCAGTCCTTCTAAACGAATATTCATTTAAATCATTATGATTATTATTAAATGAAAGACTATACTGAATAAAATTAGTATTAGGTATATCCGATCTGTGAAGAGAATCAAGATTTCCAGTTGTTACTTTAATTTCATTATCAGATAGAGACCTATTATATATTTTAAAGTTTCTTATAAACCCATTAAAATAATTATATTCAGAAGTTCTACTACCCCCTAATTGGATTGAGTTGATTATTGGTGTCTTAGTTATTGCAGCACCTTCGCCGTGTACAATATTATTTCCATTTACAAAAAGTTTATGATTGCCATCACCGTTTGTAGGGATTTGTAAATGTATATTTGTCCATTTATCAAATATTAATGAAGTATCGTATAAATGTTGTAAACCACTACCTCCAACTTCTGTATGAAATAAAAAATCACCATTAGTTCCAATTTGTATAAATAACTTTATTTCACCATCACCTAATGAAAATAAATCAACATATACGATATTAGTAGTTGTGACAATAGATTTTATATATACATCAATTGAAATTGATATGCTACCATTATATACATTTTCTTTTAAATTAGCAAAAGGTATTTCCAATATTCTAGAATTACTTCCATCCATAACCATATAATTATTATCAATCAATATATTACTAATATCTATAGCAGAGTGGGGTGTACCGGAACCGTTAAAACCGTATATATAAGGTTTATTTGAAGAGGGTAATATACTTTGTGTTTGAATTTGATTTTTACCATAAAATGCAACATTATTTATATTAATATTCGGTTTTTCAATTTCAATTTCATATACTGTCGGTTTTCTTCTTATAAATACTGATGCACCGTTTATGACATCAAATTCCGCGTGTGGGTTGTAGCTATTTTCACCATAAACAATATCTGCACTATGATCTTGTACTGATATCCATGGGTCTTCTAGAACACCATCTCTATTGTGCATTTTTGCATAATATGAAGTTAATTGATTACTTGATATAAGTATCTGTCTATCTTCATAATTATACGCTTCACCTACTGCTTCTTCATAAGTCATTATCACCCATTTATTACCAGCCATAAATAACATTTCGTCTTCATTATCTAATGCTTTTATTTTCTTTGTAAAAGTTGTTAATAAGTTATTATCGGCAAAAATATTTGTATTTGCCAAATACGAATGTTCATCTCCTTCTGCAGTGATTGTTGCATTGTCATCATATGGATACCAGTTAGTTGCACCAGCACTTAATCTTCTTACTAATTGCCAATCATTTTTAAATTCTTCTGGGAAATCTACAAAACTGAATTTTTTACTTGATTTATCGAATGCTATTTTTTGACCATGTGCTAACTCATTGTTAATTGGTCCGAATACAGCTGCGTGTGTTTCATTTGAAAATTCAACGACGGTAAAACCCGATATTCTACTCCCAACGCTAGCTGTTCTATCACCATAAGTAGCAAAACCTCTGCGTGGATTGTATGGTGTAACTGTCCATTCATTATTTTTAAAAACTTCATCATTTGCCAATAATGTTGAAGAAGTTGACACAACTGAATATCCATTGCGAGTCGATAACTGTTCATCATTAAATTCATATTCATTAAGAATAGTATTATCTTTACTTATAGTTAATTTATATCTATTATCTAGAATAATATATTTTGAAAATATTTGTATTTTTTTAATAATTATAGATTTTTTTGTCTCTATTTCAATATACGGAAATTCACCATGTTTAGTAGAATCGTGTGTGTAGGAATATCCCCTAAACGGTGAGCTTCCCCCAAAATAATAATTAATAAAACCACCTATATTATAAGTATCAACATCAACAAAACTAGTAAAGATTTTTAAATTATCTGTATAACCTCCAGATATACTAGTAATTTGATTACCATTAACATGGTGTTCATAAGTGGATGTTTCAGTATTTGTAAATTTTTCAGGTGGTTGATTCAACATACGATCATATTGATCAAATATTGCCATAAACTTCCAACTGAGCGTATGTCCTTCAATTAACTCCAACTTTACTTTATAAACACTTTCTTTTACTAAACTTTTACTATTTATCTCTACATTATCTTCAATATTCAATACTAAGTCACTTATATTACTAGCGATACTGCTGTAATATTTATAAGGTAAGAAATCCTCAAAACTTGGAATACCGGTAAAACCTGCTACTGTAATTTGATTGACACCAGCGTCGAGTTGATTATTTGATGATACTAATTTATCATTTTTATAAATGTCACATAAGATATCCCCCTGGGGTTTAGTTGCATTGATATCAATTCTATCAACTTCTGCATTAACGTCGGTATAAAAATATGTTTCTTTACCATCATAATCTACTTCAGCAATATTCATATTTTGTATATCTAAGGATAAATCATTTCCTTTTTGTCTAAGTGAAAGAAGACTTTTATGTAATCTTTCTTCTGGATTTTGTGAAGTATTTACAAAATCTATATCATTTATTGTATTACCTTCTGTCACTTCATATATTTTAACTGTCCATTTCGCTTTCTTAGTATTAAAACATTGAGATTCTAAACATTTTATCTTCCCTTCTAAATTTTGGAAATTGAAATATGCCACATCATTAGTTATATTATTATGTATAATAGATTTATGCATATTGGTTTTTGAACCATATAAACCTACTCGCCATAACATGTTACAAGAAGTCGTATTTGTACAAGTTATAGGATATAAACGCATTTTAGATGTTATAATTGGTTCTGGTAAATTATTGTAATTTTTATATAATGGGTGTGTATTGGATGTTGAATCTACATCGATATCACGTTCAAGGTCAGTGAAAACTATATTAATTCCGTCTTTATCCATAATCATTATTATATCATTAAATTCATTATAATATCCAGCGGTATATTCAGTTATAGTACCGCTACTGTTTGCATGATTACTTCTTTGTGTTACAATACTATTAACCAAATATTTTTCTCCTAAATCTATTTCCATCCAAGGAGAAGTATTTAAATTAATGTCACCACTATTCCATGCATCTGTACTATTAGTATCACTTAATTTACTTTTAGTTTCCCGAGATTCTTCCATTATATAAAGATCAGCATTTTCCATGTCAGGAATATTAATATTAGAATAGTTCCTTGCGATATCTGGTATGATTATGAGTGATGCTGAAACATCACTTTCATAAATACTACTGCTTGTGTTAACACCCTTTTCATAATTATAATTATCAAATAAATTAACTGAACTTATACTAATTGTTGGGACCTGGGGTATAATAATTTCTAAAATTCGTGTATTATGTGAAATTGAAGTCCAATTAACATTCTTCACTCCTTCCGAAGTATATATAAGTTTACCGTCTCTTCTTATTTCAAATGTGAACCCTGTTCCCGTATAAATATCTCGTTGGTTTGGTCTAAGTTTAATTACCATTTTCGTAATATTCTCGGGTTTAATAGTTTCTACTTTTACAAAATCTTCTAATTTGTCCACAAAATAATCTGCAATCCAAGTATTGATATCACCCAGTTTATCATCTATAACCGTTGTTAAACTTCTGTCTAAATAACCTTTATTATTAGTAGTTGCTTTTAAGTCTTTCCATTCTACTTGTTGTGCACCATCATATTTTACATAATCCGGCATATCTTCAAAACTACCATTTAAAAGTCTATCATTATTCCAAAATTCAATTTCAGATATAGCAATAGATTTACCCGATATTTTAATACATTTAAATTCATAAATTGCTGGTCCATAATTTGATTTATAATTTAAATATTGTCCGGTAATATTTGGTGCGTAAGGTTTAGGTAAAACTTCATATATTCCTTTTTCGTAAGAGGTATTTGAATAAGTTTCTGGCCATTTAATTATATTTTGAGAAATATTATTTGTATAAAATTCAACGAACGTTATTGACTTAATAACAATTACTGATTTTTTATTTCCATTCAAATCCTCTTTAAATTCCAAATAATCGCCAGTATTATAATCTACTTCAACAATATTCATATTTTCTCCAGTAGAACTTGATATAATTCCTTCATTCAAAGATAAATTAACTAAACTATCTTCTACACTTTCTAAAGGATAATCTTCATGTTTCCAATGTTTTGTACCCCATTCTATTCTTACTTTCCCACTAGGTTGACTGAGATTGTATCTTATTATATCTTGGAGTCCTAATATTAATCCTGCACGTATTGACGGATGACTTTCATAAGCTGTTGGATATATTCTGACGTATCTTGCATATACTGGTTCTTTCAAATAAGAATAAGATTTATGATTAGGCAAAAAATCCCACTTATTACCTACAAATGTTTCAGGGTAATCTACCCAAGTAGAATTATCGATACTATATTTTATAATATATTCAGTTACCGATTGTTGAGAATCAGTCCTTCTTTGAGTTATTATTCCTTTAATTTCCGATATATAACCAACATCAAATTGTAACCATTCACCACCTAAGTTATTATCTCTCGCGTGTTTACTCATAGTCCATGAATTATCCCCATCTAATAATGGCGTGTTTAGATAAGAATGTATACTACTAAATGAAATAGAATCTGTTGAATTTGTACTAAATATTTCTTCTCTATTATAATTATTATTTCCTATATATTGAATAAACTCTGAATCTTCTTGTTTAAAGAATTTTGAACTATCAACACTATAATTACCTGTAAATTCCCAACCATCTGCTTCCATTTTTGTTTTTGAACCAGAATATTTCACAAAATCTATATCAGGTACATTAATTGTTGATGTATCATTTATTAATAACTCATTCTTTCTAATAAAAGTTAAATCTTTTACTTCATTTACATGTGTTGTAGAATCCGAAACTGATATGAATTTTCCTCCGTCTAATAATAATTCACTATCATCTCCATATACTTTTGCATCAAATGATGATATTAATTCTTGTCCACTTTTTATAATTGATATCATATTATTACCTTTATTCAATGATATATTGTAGTCATTTGATTTTGATTGAACATTAATATCAAATAATGTGTAATTTTCAGGCACTTCAGTTGTTGTTTTCTGATCCCAACTTTCTCTTATAGTTAAAGTTGAAGTTGAGTTATATGCTTTACCATTCGTAATATCTAAACCATTTTTGTCAACAGCATATAATCTTGTATGGATTAAACTGGTAGCAGAATCCATAAAAACTGCCGCAAATATATATGTGTTATCATCATATTTATATGCTGTATTTTTATATGCATTGAGTTCGTTATATGATTCAAGATAAACACCTGATGTATAATTTAAATTACCTGTAATAACTTTTTCAATTGAAGTATTGGAATTAATAATTTGATTATTTATATTCAGTTGAAATGGCGAATTAATATTTAATTTCAATTTTGCAGAATTATGTGCTTTTTCTGAATAATAATTGCATTTGAATTCATGAGGAGTTAAATTTACTGGTAATTCAAAGCGAATACCTTGTACATCATCAAAACCTGTTTCGGTACCATCAAATTCATGTTGGAATATGGTTACACCATCTTTCTTTACTTCTAATAATTTGCCTATTAATCTATCTTTAGATGATTCATTATCATATCTATTAACTATCCTTATTTTTGAAATAAATTCTGGATTTCTTGTTATTAAACTTAACCAATGTTTGTCATATGTGAGGTAGTCTTCCACCCCTTCGGCATTGTTTTGTTGGGTATGGACCATACTAGATAAGCCTATTACATTAGTTTCTAACAAATTAGATATATCTTGGTTATCGTCCGAATGAATACTTCCCGCACTAGCTATTAATTTATCATTTTGAGCATTAGTTGCAGTGTTGACAAATGTACTGCCATCTATTAAAGTAATATTGCCCACAGAATTTAATAAATCCCCTTGCTCATCATATAATTCAAATCCATAAATATTTATAATAGAATCTTCACCTGACTGGGTTGATGATGCAGAAATCTTTACTTCATATATTCCTTTTTCTATATCATTCTCAATTTCTTGACACCCCACAGCAACTCGGCAGAACATGTGGGAGGGTGATTGAATTGGATAAAATCTAACATACCTAGCTATTTCAAATGAGTTAATTTCTCTAGTTATAATTTGCTTTCTTGTATATTCATCATTACCATCAAATTTACCTAAATATTTCCAACTTATACTATCTAAACTTGTAGTTATTTCATATTGTTCAACATATTGATGAGTATAGTCACGTAATCTACCTGTAGTATGTATCTCTTTTAATATGTAATTTTTGTATAAGTCAATTTCCATAAAAGTTTTATCTGTATCGGATGTAGATTCACCACCATACCCTGCGGTACTTGAAACATTTATAAAGGAAATATTAGTTTTATTAGTGCCTGTTATAGGTTCATATAAATGCCCTTTAATATGACTTAAATTAGTAGACCCAAGATATAATATATGTCGGTAATAATAACGATCTACTGGGTCTATAATAATTATTTTTTGGTCAGAGTTTTGCAATACTGTGTCTGGGTTTTCATAATGTTCATATTCTTTTTCAGAGGACATTAATATTTGGGCATTTTCAGAACTTTTTAATGCTTGCCCATAATTCATTACTGCCCATTTATCATCACGCATAAATAATATTTCATCGTTTTTATTTATACCTTCTATTTTATTTGTAAAAACATTACTACTATTATTTTCAAATACATTATCATTATTATTACTTTTTCCTATTTCGCCAATACTTTCTGAAAAATCTAGATTATTTTTATAAGAATAATTATCTATATTACTTCTTTTTGCTAATTGCCAATTATTTCTTATATTAACTGGTAAATTACTAAAATTATAAGTATTATTTTCAGAATTATAATTTACTTTTTCATTATTTGCTAGGGATTTATAGTGTTTTTCAACTGTAATTTTACTTAAGTTATTTGAATATGATTTATGCAATTGTTCAATTGATTTAGCAGTATTGTATATTTTAAGTTGTCTTAATTGACCCTTGAATTTATTCCCACCATCGTTTTGGGAACCGATTGTCATTATATTATTTCCAATATATAATGATGAATCCTCTAATAATATGAAATGACCATCTAATAATCCATCTAAATATATTTTAATATCTCTGCATTGCCTCACTATTACTACATGGTAGTATACACCTTCGGTTAACGCAGTATTACCATTTAATGAACCGTCGCTAGTATTAGTATCTCCTTTTATTTTGATTGAGTTTATACTATCATATGAATTAGTATTATCTTCATCATAATTCAATCCAATTGATATTTTTCTTTCATAACCGGTATGTCCATTATAGATATGAAACGAACCACCACTCATAGAAGTGTTCATATTAGTAATTATAGTACCTCCCTCTTTATATTCTTCTATATTGATATCAAATTCAATAGTAAAATCATTATTTTTTAATTGTGGTGCTATATATCCATCAGTTGAACTAAAAGGCACCACAGCACTTGCATTACCATCAAAATAAAATGAATCTTTATAATTTGTGTAGTTTCCAGTGATATTATATTCACTAAAATCGGCTATACCACTCTGTCTACTATATATGGTGTTTTTATTCATAGGAATATTTAATAGCAATCCGTAATCAACTTTCCTCTTTAAACTAATTGTTCCACTTACATTTGACAAATTAATTTCTGATTTTTCTGAATTATACCAATCACCAGATATTTCGTTAAAAGATGAAAAATAATATTTATTAGGTTTTTCAAACTGAAATATAGTTTTATTTGAATAATTATTATTTTCTTTCGGATAGAATAATTCATTAGAATTTATTGACCAACATCTTATGTTTTTTAATGTATAAATATCATCAACTTTAAATGTTAAAGTTGCTTCTCCCATATGATCACCCAGGTCTGGAGTGGTATTATCTAGTGCACAATTATAATCACTTTGTATTTCACCATTTACCCAGGTTGCCACACCTTTATATCCTCTTTTTCTTATTATTAAAATATCTAATTGTTTACCTAATTCCCAGTTTGTAAAAGTTTTAGAGGTATCGCTACCTAAATTATATTCAATCAAAACTTTTTGGTCACCTCCGGTATTATAAAAATCAATATGTGGTAAGTTTGATTCGGTTTCCATGATGATAGCATGTCCCGAAGGAGGTGGAGAATTCATTGTAATTGAAAATGAATATATAATTGTATCCATATCTTCTGATAAATTAATCACTTCATCAGAAGTAATCTCATCCAATACCTCTTGAGTTGGATTTCTATATAAATTTATAACTTGTTGTATAATATCATCTTTTAAATTTATATTACTTGGTACTGGTCCAAGAGTATATAAATTAATATTATTTAATTTCATTGGAATATATAATAATTCATTACTATCTTGATTATTAAAGTAAGGGTTATCACTTATAGAATAATTACTTGAATCTATAGTGAAATTACTAGTATATTTTTGACTGTTATATACACGTAAATCTCTTAATTCACCCTTAAAATATTCACCTATTGTAATTATACCTGATGCGTTTGTTTGTCCACGCATGTTGGTGCCCGAATAATATCCAATTGGAGATTGGGTAACACCATTTAAATAAAGCAATAAAGTACCTTCATTTGAACTTCCAGAACTATTATAAACAAATGCAAAATGATTAAAATCACTTAATGTTATTGTATTTATATCAAATCCTACTTGACCATAATTAAAATCTAAATATATTATCTTAGTGGTTGAGATATAATTTATTTTTAAAAGTTGATGGTCGGCTACTATACCTTGTGAAAAGATCGTACCATTATTCGCTCCCAGTACTGCCCAAAATTCTATAGTAAAATCAGAACTTGCTAATTGAGGTGCTTTATCTGCGGGTATTTCAAAATATTCATCAAACCTAAAACTAAAACTATCAAGATTAATTGAAGATGTATCCATGTTACTTATATTAACAGCTGTTTCACTATAATTATAAGATTTATTAACATATTTCAAATAATATTCATTACTATTTAATGTACTATTAATTATATATTGATTATTGAAAAAATCTTCAGATGTAGGATCAATTTCTGCTAAAGTTAAGGAATTATCTCTTTGATATAAAGTTTGACCATCTGGTTTCCATACTAAACCATATAATTCTTTCTTGGGTTCTAAAGTTAGAGTAGATGTTTGTGTTGAATCAATACTAATACAATCATATTTGCTTGTTATTGAAGGTACATATACATATTTCGTACTGCCCATTAATACATGAAAACTACTTATATTGAAGAATAATTTTCCATCTTTTATATCAATTATAGACGACCCCAAATCGGAGATTTGGTTTCTTCCCCTGAAAAAATCTCTAATTTTACCTATAAATTTATCACTACCTATGTGTATTTTAACATTACTTGAGTTATCATTAGGATAATCGTCATTATACACTAGCCATGTAATTATATTTTTACCATCCGACATATGCGGGTCATATGTTATAGATGTAATTTCCATACTATTTACATTATTCCAACTAAATATAAAATATTTCCACTCGTCTGAATCAAAAGTTCCAACTGCGGAACCTTGATATATAATAGAATATTTGTTTGATTCTTCAGCTTTACATATAAATAACTGGATACTTCCTTGTTTATAAAATAGCACATTATTCTCGAGATTATCTAAAGCATACCTAGGTATATACAATTGAAATCCGAAATCATGTTCATGCGTTCCGCTGAATCGAGTATCTAATATTAAAGTACTATTAATGCTTTTATCAATTACATATGATGTATAGGACGCATTATTTATACTTACATCATCCGAGTTATTGAAATTATAAAAATATAATTTACCATTACTCTTAAAATCTAAAGTTAAACTAGAATTAATTATATAGTTCACGTCAAGTTGTTCCGGTATTAACATATATGAATTAAATAAATCATTTGGATATTCGTCTAAATAATTATCTGATGTATAAGATCCTGATGTAAAACTTTTATATGGTGCAAATGGAACTACGGAAGTAGTAAATAAATCACCAGTCGAATTATGTCTTTGATTGAAATCAATTAATTGTTTTCCCATTCCGTATGAATAATCTCTATTATCAATTTTGAATTCGTTATTATAAATATCATTTAAATCAAACCTTTCTTCTCCTAAAGTTATTAATTTATCATTTTCTGCAAAAACATGTGAATGGATTAATATATCGTTTTTAAATATTTCTAATTTTGCTTCCTTTAATCTTCTATAAAAACTTATGTCACTAGAAGTATTGTATAATATAAAATGGGTTATTTCTTCTTTATTAATAGTTTCAACTTGGACATAATGGTTGGTCTGTCCGACTGGGTATATTGAATGATATTGTAGTGTAGTATCTTGATAGATACTAACAGTATCTATCAATTTATCTAATTTGTATTTTTCGCCATATGGACTAAGTGAAGAAGTTGCTTTCAAATGTTCACCTAAATATTCTTTAGCATCCATTTCAGTTGGATTATCACTATTTAATAACATGTCACTATTATAAAAATGTATACCTCGCATTGAAATAATGTTATTTGAGGTTAATTTCAATTTATAAATTCCAAAACTGGCACGATAATCTGAATCATAATATATATTATGAGATTTATCAAATGGTATACTTACTAAAGGTTTCGGAATTGTTGGAATATTTTTTTCACATACTCTTGGTATATGGAATTTCATTCTTGGCCATATATCTACACCATCCCCGTCAGGTTGTTTACTATCGGTACCAAATCCCTCTTCAGTACCATCAAATGTGTGAGTAAATATAATTTGTTGATCTTTTTTAACTTGTAACATACAATTTATCAAAAAATCTCTTTTACCTGGATAATCATTTTCAGACATACCTGTAGTTATATTAATAATTTCTACTCTTGAAATAATTTCGGGATTCTTTGTGGTTAGTTTGATGTATATATGTATATACGACTTGGTGGAAATGGATCTTGATTTATTAGAATTGTTTGGAACAAATAATAAATTCCTAACACTTTCAGATTCACCATCGGAAGAACTAGCTATTTCCGCAAACAATTTATCATTATTTGCTAATCTAAATCCATTATACATTGGTATATCATCGTATTGAGTGGATGTACCATCGGATTGAGTGTTTAATAACAAACCTTCCGAATTATATAGTTCCATACATTGAAGATTTATCTGTTTTGCGGCTTCGAGATCTTTATTAAAAATCATAACTTCATATATGCCTTTATTTTCAAATTCACCTACAATATCGTCATGTTTTTCACCCATATATAATTTATAGTTACCTAATCCACATAAATTTGAAGCATTTACTAATTCGGTGTCTAATTTTCCAAATTGTAATAAATTATACATAGATATTTCAAAACTATCAGAATAAAACTCGGTTAAAAAAATGTCAAACAAATCATTTTTAGTTTCATATAAATCATTATCAGTACTTTTTACTGAACATTTTATATGCCAATCTTTTGAATATTCTACAACAACATTATATTTTTTATTAGCATCCAGTGATTCAAAAATAATTTTATCATTTGTATCCTCTCTTTTTGATATTTTTAGATCCCATTTATTTTCTCCATTTGCTACAAGTTTTGGCAGATATTTATTATTAAATAAATATTGTGTAGTTTCATCATTTGTTATATTATGCTCTGATAAATGCATGTCGAATTCAAATGTAAATGCATTCCTATTTGTATTATCTAATAATATTTTATCTTTTTTATAGATATCTGTTTTATCAAGATGAGTATGCATATCAACCACAGTAAATGTTGAATTTGGATACATGTTTGGATACATGTAATTTTGCATATCATTAACTTTTGAATTGAAATTATTATTATTCATTTTCATAACTGATAGATTATTTGGATTATTTACTAAATTACTCATAACTGGCATATTTTTGGGTAACTGAATATTAATCCAATTTAAATTATCTCCTGTTTCATTTTTGGCATTAACATAATCTTCCGCAGTTATTGTATATGAAAAAAATGGAATGCCGTCTCTTTTTACATCCACTATTGCATATTTTAATGTATCTAATGTATCATCAGTTGCTAATTTTATACCTATTTTTGTAATATTATCTGGTAATCTGTTACTTATTTTTAAATATGCATCAAAATTTTTATCATCTAGTAATTCATCTGAAGTAGATAGCATTCCTGTTGCATAACTGTTCAGAGCATTTATAATAAATATATTAGGAATAGAATTACAGCCAACAGATGTTGTAAATTCTAAATTATAATATTCATTTTTATGCGTATATTGAATCGGATTAGCAGAGGTTGATGACGATGTACATAAATTACCATATACATCATATACGGAAGTGTAATTTCCACTTACTTGATAATCGTTAAATTGAAATTGATTTATTTTTAAGTAATTTTTTGGATTTCTTGCATCATTCCCTTTGTTACTACCTGTTATTTCTAATCCTATTGGTTTTCTTAGAGTAACTTCATATATATAAGAATCATTAGAACCAATCATTTGAATAATAATTATTAATATTATTATTCAAATAATAATTAGTAAAAAACGAGAATTTTAAATTTACGATAAGTTAAAATTATATATTGAGAAATAAAAATATATAATAATTTTATTTTTTAATATATAAATTATTTAGAAACTATGCGATATAGTGTAACTATCTGAAACAATTGGATTTTTTATAGAAATAAGGTTAAAAATATATGTTTTCACATAAATTACTTAAAAAATAAAGTTTAAATAATATTATTCGGGTAATGGTTTGTCCTATTTGTTTACAAAGTAAACGTTGGTTTCACGAAACCAGAATATTAAAATGTGGGCATAAATTTCATACAGATTGTATTATAAAATGGTCTAATATGAATCAAACTTGTCCAATTTGTAGATGTATTATTTTAAAACAAAAATCATTAAATATTGGAGAAATTTTAATAATTAATAAACACAGTCATTCATCCTTTTATAATATTAAAGATTATATGAAATCAAGAGGTATCGAAAATTAATTAAAATTATAAAATAAATAAACAACTAAAAATATTAAAAATATTAATATTACAAAAAATATATATGCCTTTTTTTTATCAATCAGTATAAAATCGTCATTTATATTTTGATTGAATGACTTATCATATCTATCACATTTAATAATTTTTAATATGCTTCTTCTCGATGTACCGTTTGCTGGGTTAGTACAACCTTTTGCTTTATTAACATTTCTTTCTTCATCTGTTGTTTTTGTACACTTTGCCCGCATTTCTTCATATATTTTCTTAACATCTTTAAATAAAGGTATTTGACATTTCGGTATTCCTAATTTATAATTAACTTTATTATGTATATTATAAAACCATTTAGTTAATGATTCTCTTGATTGTAAATGGTTTTCAATAGGAGATTCTTCCATAAATTCAATATATGATTGTCTACAATATTTACAAGGCATAACATAACCTAAATTATAAAAAAAATCTTTAAAATTATTTTTTTTTGATACATGTTCTGGATTTTTATGATCAATTTTATATGGGTATCCAAAAGTGATACAATGTAGAAATAACCAACCTGCTGGACCCCATACTTTAGTAATCATTCCACTATCTACATTTGGATTTATACAATCTCCATTACACGAAGGTCCGTGAATTTTACATATTTTCCCTTTGTTTACCATTTATAATAATTATATATATATTTTTTTATTCTGAATTATTTATATTTATCTATTATAAATTTAATTGTAATTATTAATCTAAGTGTATTTATATGAATTATTAAGCCTTATAATAATAAATAATATATACAGTAATTATGCTTTACATAATACTATGTTAAATGTAAATACTCCAATAATATTATTAATACTTTTAATAAAATTATGAAAAAGTTGAGAATTTATAAAAAAAAATTAAATAATAGAAAGATAATAAATAAAATTATTTATATCTATTTTTATTAATATTTTTTTTATCTTTATTTATTGAAGAATGAATACCCATAAGAGTTTTGGATGTTACTTCGGTAATTATAATTACCGGTTGTATTATTTTTTCAGAAATAGATATATTATTATTATTAAATTTTCGTATACCATTTTTTATACTTTTATATGCCGATTTTAAACCGGAATTTAATGAATGGGGAGCATCTGAAAATTTACTTAATTTATCCTTTTTTTTATTTACATTTTCAATTATAGTTTGTAAAGATACTATACCTCTTGTAGTTGATTCCAAAATATCATTAGATAAATTAAATACTATGGAGTATCCCATATCTTTTAAGATTAATAGAAATATTTTATTTGTTAACAAATTAATATCAAGTAATTTATAAATTGGTTCAATTATATTATAAATATATTTAGTTGGAGCGATTTTTAATAACGATTTCCAATTATTTTTATATAAATCTTCTAAATATATATCACATAAATTATTTAATATATTGTTTATGCATAATGTGTGAAATATATTTATTTTATTAAAATGTAATTTCAAATTATGTATTACTTTAATATTAGATAATTCTTCCTTCGCTCCTTTTAATAATTTAGTAATATTTACTTCAATTGGTTTATAACTTATATCAAAATATATATTATTTATAAATATTTTAGAAAAATATATATCATTTTTTTTTTTTTTTATCGATTTTTTAAAAAATATATTAATGTATATTATTGTTTTTTTTTATTTTATAAATATTTTTTTAA
>Ga0115006_10000892_pt1 | contig 17433 bp, 20 predicted proteins | sample ArcOceMetagenome_3_FD_88943 | JGI IMG/M metagenome (GOLD analysis project Ga0115006, IMG submission 88943) | Marine eukaryotic phytoplankton communities from Arctic Ocean - Arctic Ocean- Svalbard ARC20M Metagenome | ecosystem: Environmental > Aquatic > Marine > Oceanic | place: Arctic Ocean...
ATATGTGTACACACACACACACATACACACGTGCACACAGAAAAGCAAGACACAGGGTCACAGGGTCAGTAGGCCCCGGGGCACAGGGTCAGTAGGCGATAGTGTAGGCGAGGGCACAGGCGGGAGCTGCGGGCAGCGCCTGAAGCACCAGGATTGCGGGCGGAAACCTGAGCGGAGTAGGGAGTGAGGACGCCAATCTGCTCCTGCGCGATGCCGGCGTCAAGGAGGCGCTGCAGGTACTCGCGCACCACGAGCGCCTCGCCCTCGTTGAAAGACGAGCCGCTCTCGTCCTGCTCTTCCCCCATCTCACAGCCGGCGGTGTCGACAAGACACAGGGCGCTCAGAGTCTCTTCTGTCTCCTCCACTTGCGCCAGATCCGTGAGCTTGTGCGCGCAGACCTCGTGGGCGGACTGCAGGCGGCCCCCATACATAGCTTGAGAGCTGCCGCGCAGACACGCGTGCGTCAGCGCGTCGCAGTTAGACACCAAGGCAGACACCAAGGCAGACACCAAGATGGACATGCAAGATGGACATGACGTTGAACACAAGCGCGTCTGCGCCAAACGGCAGAGTGTCGGACGTGGACGCCAGCATGTCGCAGTTGGACGCCAGGATCCGCGTGCGCCATGGCGCGCGGCAGGCACACGAGGGACACACAGGGGCCGACACACCTCCAGTCGGAGATGTCACGGTGCATGCGGTACTGGATGGTGAGCATGCGCACGCACTCGTCCCCATAGAGAGAGAGGACACGGTCGAAGAGGGTGGTGCCCAGCCCTTGCGCCTCCGCCTCCTTGCTCATGACTGGTGGGGAGAGCTGGCAGTGGTCGCCGGCCAGGACCAGCTTTTTGGCCTTGAGGATGGGGATCCAGCAGGAGACCTCGAGGGCCATGGCTGCTTCATCGATGACGCACACATCAAAGTCGCCTGCTGCTTCCACGTCCCGGAGCGCGGCGCCAGCGTTGGTGCACAGCACAACCTGCGCGCCGCCCATGATTTGCTCCACGGCCTTGTGCTCGCGTTCGCGCACCTCCTTGCGCAAGGCCGTCAGCTCGCGTCGGAGGCTGGAGCGCTCGGCTTTGCGCGCGCTTGCATCCTGCGCCGCGCCGCCCTTGCTGGCACCTTTCTTGCTGAGCTTGCGCAAGGCTTGGTTGATCTCACAGCGCGCGTCGTTGGCCAGTGACTTGCCTTCCGACTGCTCCACTTGCACGTCGAGCGTCGAGTCGATCACCGACGGCAGCACACGCGCGGGGTGCCCGAGGCGCACGATGCGAACACCTGCCGCTGCCAGCCGCTCCGTGAGGTTGTCCACGGCGATGTTTGAGGGAGCGGTTGCCAGCACCTTTTGCCCCGCCTTGACACACTGCACGATGAGCTCCACCACCGTCGTCGTCTTGCCGGTGCCGGGCGGCCCATGGATGAGCGCGAGATCAGAAGCGGCGAGCGCAAAGTCTATGGCCTCGAGCTGCGCAGCGTTCAGGTGCCTGTTCACCGCTTTCCACTGCCGCACTGCCGGCACGCTGCCAAAGTGAGGCGTCGCCCGTCCAAACAAGACTTCCCGCACCCGCTCCGCTGGACCCTGCACCACCGTCTTTCCAGTCACTGAGTCTTCAAAAGCTTGGCGCTCTGTTCAAGTTGACCCTTGGGGCATCGCGCCTAGTGGCAACGTACGGCACGCGTGCGATCGCCTCTTTGCATGACTCGCCTGACCGTAGGCGTCTTGCTGCTGGTCTACCCGTACTATACTCCTAGGATTGCCTATGTGAAGGATCAACTAGTCTTTTTGAAGACGCGCGAGGCGTGAGGAGTGAGCGAGGGCACAGGGCTCACGTGGGAGTACTCGCGCAGGGTGTGCATGGCCTTGCGGTAGCGCTTGTACGTCACGTCGTTGGCCACCTTGAACATTCGCAAGGGGCCATCCCCGACCTGCGCCAGTGTCCGACAGGCTGTGAGCAGCAGCGCGACTCTGCAGCGTCGCGCTGCGCGCCCGCACACAAGCAGGACGTGTGCGCGCGCACAACTAGACCTCATCCGCGTTCTCGCCATCCACAGCAACAGTAATCTTGGTTTCCTGCACGCGATACACCAGGCCGCGGAGCCCGCTGCTGTCGTCTGGCTTTTGCGTCTTTGAGGAGCCGCCTGACTCGCGCAACGCCACGATGTCGCCGCTGTGGAAGCCGTGCTGTGCAGATACACACGGCCGTCACACTCGCGCCCTCCGACCGCAATGTGAGTATGGCGACACTGCAGGGTGCGTGGCATCCTTGCAGTGTCGACGTTCTCACGGCTCGTAGCTGGCCGCTCGCGTTGGCCACCGGCGCACCTGCGGCAGCAGCGGCTCGCCGTCCTTCCGGCTGGCCTCGGCGCCCAGCGCCTTGTTCCGCACCAGCGTCATGAGCGTATGCCCACCGAGGCCGTGCTTGCGCTCGTCTACCAGCAGCCCGGACAGCACCACGCCCTTTTCCTGCGCAGCAGAGGCGACGCATCACGCCGCGTGCAGGCCAGCGGGCATAATGTCGCGCGTGCGCACACACTCGCCGCAGCGAGCAGCGCGGGCCCAGCACCTCGAGCTGCTTGAGCGTGAACGACTGCTGCTCTTCGGCGGCCGCCGTCTCCTCTGCCGCGCACTCCAGCTCAACGAGCGCGAGCTGCTTGGCGGTGAACGCTTCAATGTCCTGCTCGCGGTCGTGCATCCCGCCCCGCAGCGCCGCCATCGCTCCAGAGTGGCCTGGACGCGAGTTGGCCCAAGCCCGGACGCCCCCTGCTGCTGCACGGCACACCAGGAGGTGCAGCAGTAGGGCCGTCGCCCCCGCCCGCGTGATCGCGTTGCTGCCCGGGACGGCTCGGTGCCGTGGGACTGTGCGCGGCTTGTTCGTGCGACCCGAGACGTCTGCTTATGGCAAGCTGGAATTCCTTACCATTTACGCTGGAATTCCATATCAAAAATTTCCTCCAGTGGTTTTAATTCTGCTGGATTCCGCTGGTTCGTGCAAGTGTGGTGCACGGTACGGAATTGTGCAGGGACCGCGGCGCCGTCACGCCGCCGCGACGGCAGCAAAAAGGGAGGAGACAGCAGCGGGAAGCGCCAGAACGGCGTGTCCGCGGGCCAGGTGCGTACGCACCTGCCAGCAGTGAACGCAGTCTCGGCATGCACATGCGCTTTGGGCGCCGCGGGCCCTGCCGACGACGACACTTTCTATATCCGCTCCCGTGATTCCCTGGAGAATGTGCCGGGGCGTGCGTTCGCATGCATCAGGGCCCACTCACATCGCAGTATTGCGCATCCTTTGCGCGGATGGAAGCAGCGCGGACGATTGCGTTTCGTTTTGCCAGCACCAACAAAACATCGCGCGTGCCGCCGCGCCTGCAGGGGGGAGCGGAGACATGGGTGCCGCCGCGGACCCGCTGCAGACCGCAAGCCAGCATGGCAGCCACCCCGCAGGTCAGTTCGCGCTCCCCAGGCAGGGCACGCGGTTGCCATGTCCATTGCAATACTGCATGTGCGTCTTCAAAGTTGTTGACTGTGCTCCAGCATCAACTATTCCAAGACGCGCACGCTGCAGGCTCTGGCGCGCGCGGTTTTGCGCGCACAGAGGCCTGCTGATGTGCCAGATATCGCCCGGTGCGGGATAGGGGGGCCTGCGGCGAGCCTTTCGTGCAGTTGATCCTATGGGTCGTGCAGCTAGTCAACAAAAACCCGTAGGGCATCAGTCATTTTGAAGACTCGCGCGTGGGTCAAAGAGACGGGAGCGCCAGGAGCGCCGCGCCGACACGAGCTGACACGCCCTCACTGCGGTTGCCACCGCGCCCGCGGCGGCAGTGCACCACGCAGCATCGGCGACGTACGATAGCTTCGAGGTCGGCGTCTTTGCCGCGGGCGGTGCGGTGCTGCTGGCCGCCTCGTTTTTTGCGCGTGGCGTTGTAAAGCGGCGGCTAAAGTCCAAGACCGCGGGGTTTTCGGCGCAGCACATCGACTACTATGACGTGGACTCCCTGGACTACGGCTTCAGCACCGCAGCAAAGGGCGCTGGCGGTGCGCCTGGCGGCAGTCCACGCCTATACCCCGAGCGCTGGCTCATGCTGTTCCTATACAGCTTGAACATGGCGACCCTGAGCGTGTTGGCGTCGTCGCTCCCCTCCTCTCAGCTGCCGGCGGAGCACCTCTATGGCGTGGAGGCCTACCCAATCGTGACGCTCATGTCAGTTCTGGTGTTTCTCTCCCTGCCTGCCACTATAGTGTCGTCCTCCCTCTTCAACGCCCACGGCATTCGGGGGACGTGCAGCATAGCACTCGGGATCTCTGTCCTCGGCGCCTGGGTCATAGCAGCCGCCGCCTACACACGATCGTGGTATCTGCAGGTCACGGGCACAGTGATCATGGGTCTGGGGGCGCCGATGCTGGCCAACGCGTGCACGGGCCTGTCGGCAAAGTGGTTTGGCGAGGACGAGCGCAACCTCCCGACGGCCTTGGGCAGCATGATCCCGGGCGCTGTGGCCGGGGCGCTGTTCAATTACGTGGCTGTGACCAAGGAGTCGGAGCTGGCAGGCGAGTTTCTGATCATAGCCATCATCGTCACCGTCGCCGCGGGCATGTTTGTGCTCATTTTCCAGGTCTCGCCAGCGCCGCGCCGTCGTGCGGCCGCCTGCGATAGTCCGCACGTCGCGGTGGGCGCATGTGCACAACGAGCGTGCCGGGTCTTTGGCCTGCGCCTCGGCGCCTGCCTTGGCTTGAGTTGGCCCTGGGGGTAGTGCGCGTAGACTAGATAGAAATCATTTGATCCTGGGGTTAGTGCTCTGGTCAAGCGCGCAAGACTCCTAGGGTCAGCCCATGCGAAACACTCGAGGGTGACTTTGTGTGCGTCGCAGGAGAGTCCGCCGACAGCCGCGGCACCGCGCGACAGCTGTGGCCCTGCTGCCACGCCCTGGAGCTCGCTTGTGAGCATGTTTCAGGACAGCAACTTCCTCATTCTCCTCTTCCTCTTTACCCTCGATGGCTACGGGTGTTTACCTGCCGCCCCTCCCCGACACCTTGCCCCGCTGCCCTCCCACCCACCCCGCTCCTCTGACCCTGGCTCGATGCGTGCTGCGACGTGCAAGTGCAAGCCTCAGCAGCAGAAACACAGCCTGTGTTTCTGCTCGCCCGAGGATATGTGCGCGCCAGTGTGTGTTGAAAGCGCTGGAGAGCAAGGTGCATCGCCGTGGCACCAACGGGGGGCGGGGAGAAGCGGCGGGCCCAAGAGAGAAGAGGTCCACAGAGAGAAGAGGGCACGAGAAGAGAAGAAGAAGAAGTCAGGGAGATGCGCGACTGATATTTGGAGGTGGGGGGGCTTGTGATGTGTGATGGGCAGGTGGGGCTTGATCTTGGTCACCTCTCTCATGGCGCAGATCGGCTACGGGCAGCACGAAGCAGACGTGGTCATGTCAATAGCGCGTTGGGGTTCCATGTCCCCCTTGCTCGTCTCCCCGCTTGCAGGTCCTCTTCCGATCCATGAGCCAGCTCCTGCTTCACCTCAAAAGTCCAGGCGGCGCTCGGCAGGCGCGCGTGCCGGCAGGCACGCTGCGCAGCTGTGAGCACACCACAAGTGCCGTGATCAGTACACCAGCGCGCGCGGCAGGAGGCCACGCCGACGCAGACACGCACGCGCGCATGAGCCGCACCATACTGAGCAAACCAAAGGCGATGCGCGCGTCGGCGTGGGTGTGCGTCTCGGCGCCCTTCTTGCACACACCACGCGCCACACCCGACGCGCTACACACTGCCCCCCGCTTGCGCACGCCACGTGCCTCCCCGTTGGCACACGGCACCCACTCACCGCGCGCGGGCCCGGGGACTGGCACAGACGTACTGCGAAAGCGCGATAAGCGATGGCCGGTGTGGATCATGCAGATCTCTCAAGTCGCCTCCTGCCTCGCTCAGGTCCCCCTCCCTCCCTGCCAGCTCCTTGGTCCTGCCTGCCAGCGCATTACTCCTCGCTCCTTGCTCCTCTCGCCATGCTCTCAGATCATTCCTTCTAGATCAGTGCTCCGTGCTGCGCAATGTCATGCGCGCGCCACCCGGGGCAGCCCCACAGGAGCGCGTGCGCCTTTGTGGTGCGTTGGCTTGGCGTCTTGTCTTGCGAGACGAGTGCATTGACGAGAGTGTGAAGAAGAAGAGCGTCCGAGGATGGAGAGCTTGCGCCGCGGCAAAGTTTGCGCGCGCGGAAGCAGGCCAGGGCCTGCTTCCGCGCGCGTCATCTGCGTTGGTGGTTGGTGCTGCGTGTTGTGCGTGTTTGGCAGGTGGGCCTGACCTTCTGTCTCTGATGCGTGTTTGACAGGTGGGCCTGACCTTCTGTCTCAAGCCGGGCATGTTTCCCTACATCTGCTTCTGCTTTTTCTGGGTTGGGGTGAGCACCACTGCGGCCGCGCCGATTCTGCTCGAGTTGGTCGCTGAAGTCACGTACCCGCACCCTGAGATGATGTCAGCAGGCGTCTGCCTCACGGTGTTTGGTCTCAGCACCTTTGGCTTCGTCCAGCTCAGCCAGGTCTTGGCCCTGTTGCCCCCCCCCCCGCTCGCCCGCCCGACACCTGTTGCCTGGCCTGCGGAGCTCCTGCACGCAGGATCAGCGGGGGTGGGGTGGGAGGGGGGGCTCTCATCTGGGCACGGACGCACGCGCATGACGTTATGCGCGTGCATCATGACCACGTCTGTTTGGCCTGGGACACGGGACAGGTGATGAAAACCAAGGGCACTGGTGGCTATGTCGAGTTTCTTTGGCTGCAAAACATCCTCTTCATCCTGAGCGTGGTGCTCGTCATCTTTTTCTTCAAGGCTGACCTCAAGGTTGCGCCAGCTTGGGCCTGCGCCCATCCTCAGCCCCGCTCTCCCCCCTCTGCTTTTGCGCCTCTGCCTTCCACGCAAGCTGCGCGTACACTCCTCCTAGAGACCTAGAGCAGCCTGTCAGACACGCGTTTTTGCAGCCTGTGAGTCACTCCTTTTTGGTTTTGTCCCCCTCCCCTCCCCTCCACTGCCCTCCCCGCCCCGCCCCTCCCCGCTGGCGCGCACGCACGTGCCGTCGCAGAGAACACAACGAAGTGCGGAGAGGCTTGCGGCAGAAACGGCAGACACGCCTCCAATCACTCCCTGACGCCCGCGGCTCCCGGTGCCTAAGCAAGGGACTGGCGAGACTCGTGGTGTCTCATTTGGTACTACCAGGAGTGCCTCATTTAGTACTAGCAGTAGTGAGATGCAACTCATTTAGTACTACCAGTAGTGAGATGCAACTTCCCTGCCTTCTGTTCCGCTGTCACGGTCCAGCCTTTCCCGTCCGCCTCGGCGCGCACTGGACCGTGTGCAGTAGCAGCCTCCATCCCAACTGCTGGTGGTGACGAGTGCAGGGACAAGAACCTATGCGCGGCACTGCATGGTTACGGCAAGTTGCGGCAAGCTGTGGCACACTTGTGACATGCAGCCATGCCATGGTGTGCCGCCTTGCAGAATTACAGCCTTGATAATTCATTTTGAGCGCCGAGCAGCGCAGGCATGAGCGGTCCATGCAGATGTGACAGAGGCGAGTGCTTAGTGCTAGCTTGTGCCTCACAGCTGTCTTTGGACGCACATTGCCACTCCAGGGTCTGGGTTAGTTTATTATTCCGGGTCATTTGCTCGTGCGGAATCTACGTGTGAAAATCTGGTAGCGTGAGGATACATGTGCAATAGGCAATGATGCAGTAGGCAATGGTGCAGCAGAGCGATGCCGTCCGAGACAGAGAGCTCAGAGAAAGCGAGGACCTGCTAGAGGTAAGGCAAAACGGCTCCCGCGTCGCTTGCCACCGGTTACTATGAAATCATTTGGGAGAAGGAGCAAGCTGCAAGCACCCCACAACACGTGTGGACATGTTGAATAATGGCGGCTTAGCGTCAACTCCGTCACAGGGGCGAGGACAGATTACGAACAAGGCTGCGCAATCGCCCACCGCCGTCGCCCTCTCGGTCCTCCTGCCGCCTGCGCGCAGAGGCACGAGGCGGTGGCGCGTCTGCCGAGTGCTGTCGGGCGGTCCGCTTAGCTCGGCTCGCTTTTTGTTGCTGCTCTTCCTCCAGCGCAGGCGAGCCCATGCTTGGCGATGCCTGCACGGCCCGTTGCGCAGGCTTCACGTCAGCTGGCCGCCTCCGGTGCGCCTTCGGTCGCGTGCACCCTCGCGCTCGGCAGGCAAGCAGAGTTGCCCGGGACCGGGCGAGGGGGCACGGGGAAGACACACACGGTTCGGGCTCTAGCGCAGACTGAAGCACATAGAGTAGGCGCGAGCAGACTATCACGAAAAGACCTCGGCGGGAGAATGACTGGGAAGCGTGGAAGCTTCAGACGCATCACACGAGGCCATATAGCTGCTCACATGCGCCAGCCACATGGCCAGCGCGCTTCCCGAGCTCACGTCGGGACACATGTCGTCAAAGCGCAGGGCCGCGGTTGGGGAGGCGGCGCGGCGCTGCAGGGCGACCACAGCTGGTTGCGTGAGCGCCCCTGCGACAATCTCGCGGCCTAGCAGGCGCCACCGCAAACTTGCAGCCACCTGTCACCATCACCCGCATCCTTGTCAGCTCCCCTGCGCGCAGAATTGCATGCGGGCCGTGGCACGCTTGACCAGAGGCGGGGTGTTGTGGCTACGGGAGCGCATGTGAGCATCAGACCACACCTTGTGCGCAGGCACCACGGCCAGAGTCAGCACGTTGGTGTACACAGCCGCCAGTGTGTGCCAGACTGCCGGAACGTCTTGATCGTGTGGCAGGAGCATAAGGACAAGAGGCTGGTTCGGAGCGATGCTCTCTATGCGTCGCAAGCCCTCCGACACGTCCCCACCTGCGCCCTCGACGTCGACGGGGATCACCTGTCACCCATTCCGCCACGCTCAGCCGCATTCAAGCGCGGCGGCAGTGCTCAGACGCTCGCACCTCAACTCGCTCGCGGTAGTGCTCAGACGCTCGCTCGCTCGGGGCAGTCAGCAAACCTCGCGCTGCCAGCAGCTCACAAGACCTGCCCGCACTCGCAGACACAAGGCGGGGAAGGCACCTGAGCACAAGTGTCGTGCCCCGACGCCGCTGCCGCTGCTTGCGCCGGCGTCGAGAAGCCTGCAGCAGCATGCGCTCGCGGCATAAGCACGGCCACACGCACGAGAGTTGCTGGCACCAGGCACCTTGCTGCGCCACCTCAACGTGCCGCCTCGGGTCCCATGCTCCTTGCCAACCTCTCCACGGGAAACACTTTGGCCGCCTCTCCGTCGGCAGCAGGAGGGCAAGCGCTGGAGCGAGCAAGGGCGCAGAGCAAAAAGCGCAGACAGAAGAGACGAGGGGGTGCAGGGTAGATACCTGGCGGGCCGTGCGAGGGGCGTGAGACCGGGAGTGGAGGAGCAGCAATGACCTTTCCGATGAAGCCCGCGACCTCCACCACCTCAACCCGGCCCTTGTATTGTATTGCCTGCGTTGGTTTCGCACATCGTGTGTTCGTAAGCGCACCTGCCACAGGCACAAGGAGCCGTGGGCTGCACGGTGCGGAAACAAGAATGGAACGAGGAGAGGACGGGAGGAGGGGGGGAGGAGGGGAGGAGAAAGAGAGGATGGGAGGAGACCTGGTGGAGAGGCTGCGACGGCCAAGCAAGCACCAGCCGGGGCAGCAGCCCGCTTGACACACCCCAGTCCTGCTCCAGCTCACCTCGCTGCCCAAACGCGACAGCGGGCTTGGTCAAACCTGCACACGTGCGCTGCCGGCACCACAGCGCACGCGCACTATGCATCCCGCGTGCGGCACACGGGGATTACACACGGGCATGACTCACACCTCGGTCTGCTCGCACAGAGCGCATCCCAACACCACGCGCCCTGAGAAGATGCGGGCGAGCTGCGTAAGAAGCATGGGGACTTTGCCGCGGGCTGTAAAGAGGAGGGCGTGCAACTTGTCAGGATCCTGCCGCATGAAGCCGCCCACGTTCTCTTGCGTCGCCCACCCCCACACTTGGCTCTCACCCTGCGGCACCTGTTCAGGCCCACAGAGAAGCGCACGGTGGGTGTGATGTAAGTCAAACCCCGTGTGTCAAGTTCCGTGTGCGCCGCAGCGCCTTGAACCATGCGAAGGGGAAGGGGCGGCACGAGAGGGGGGCGAGGGCGCACCGTCTTATGGGCTAGAGAGTGGGCTAGCAGCGAGCCATTGCCCGCCGCATGCAGCACGGACTCGTCGCTCTCTGCCCTGGACGCCTCTTCTCTGGGCTCGGGTGTCACAGTAGACAGAGCTCCAGCGCGCCCGGAGCCATGCTGGGCATGGAGCCACTCCTCTATGCGCCCTCCGCCCTCAGCTCCCGGCTGCCCTTGGGCGCCGCTAGCACCAGCCACGCCAGAGGGCCACACGCGCGCGCTGCCCTCGAGCATAACGTTGCTGCCAGTACCGCTCTTCTGAGATTCCCGCTCCCGTACCTCTGCTGCGGGGCACGGCGGAGCGGGTCGGGTTGCGACAGGCCAAGCACCCATCTTGACGCCATGCCTCACCGCTCGCAACGCGGCACGTGCCAGGTCCACAAGCGACCAGACGAGCAAGAGCGTCAGCACCGCGCGGTACACGGCTGCTGAGTCTCGCAGTGGGCTGCCCCCCCCCGATGGTTCCTCGGCGTGCGCCTCTCCGCCCACCCCTTGGACCCCAGGGGCAGGCAGGCCCTGAGGACATGTGTCCGTCTCATGACAGTGGGTGGAGGGCAAGGGCGAGAGGGCCAGGAGGGCCAGGATCAAGGCCATGCTGGGCAGCACCTTAGCCACCACCTCCATCGGCGCGATGCGCACGCCCACGGCCATGCTTGCGAGCATGCCTGCACCCACCGAGTTGCTCGCCAAGAGCGTGTGCAAGAGCGTCACGGCCTCTTGACAGATGGGCGTCACGTGCGCGATCCACACCTCCACCAGCCAACGCAGCGAGTCTGCCGCAAAGGCAATGGACCGAGAGCAGTCGGCCGGCGACACGTCGAGCACGCCCCAGCCCATGTCAGCCACTTGCTGGCAGACCACCCTGGGGGGAAGCATGTTGAGGATGCCGCTCGCAATAGCCACCTCTCGCGGCCAGCTCAACACCATGATCAAGGCCCTGCTGATCCACTGCATGCCCAGCGTGTGCCCCACCATCGTGCGCACAGCCACGTCCACCTGGAGGCCATACAAAAGGAGGTAATAGTCGCGGAAGATGACCAACACGCTGTCGGGGCGACATGCCGCAGCCTTGGAGCGGAAGCGCGCCTCCGCCGCCTCACTCATCCAGTGCAGCGTCTCCTCCAATCTGCTAAGCTCCCGCTGATTTTCCGCCATGCCCCCATGCCCAATGAGGGAGGCGTTGAAGAGGAGCAACGCCTGCGAGCGCGCATCGAGGCTCTTGGAGCGCATGTCACCGTCGGTGGCCGCGAGCTCGCGGCAGTCGTCCGCCGCAGCCTCAGCGGCCTCCAGGAGGGAGCCTGCCAGCATCGAGGCGTTGTGGCGCGCGGCCTCGGCGCGCATTCCCACGAGCGATTTGGCAGTGGACTCCATGTCGTTGAGTGACGGCACGATGCGCTCGAGCACCCACGCGAGCTCCCGCCCCGTCATCACACCTGACTGCACGCCATGCTTGGGCGGGACCGAGGCGATAAACTCCCGCACGCCTGCCATCTGATCCCGGTACTCGTCGTCTAGCTGCTCCAGGTCGAGCATGTGCAGGTCAGCCTCGGCGACATACGGCTGCGTTTTGGGGTACGGCAGGCAGAAGATGGCGTCGCGCGAACTCCGTGACTCCACGTAGTCGATGACCCGGTCGTGCATTACCAGCTCCTCGTCTGCCTCGGCGCCGAGCTTGCGCAGGAAGCGCGCGGGATAGTCCCTGCACTCGTCCTTGCTGCTGTAGCTCTGGACCAGCCACACGATGGAGGACGCCAGCAGCGGCTGCTGGGAGATGGAACGAAAGACCTCATCAAAGAGCACGACGTCGCCCAGAAACTCGATGTCCATCTTGTTCACCTTGCGCATGTTGTTGTAGAAGGTGACGGAGGAGAGCATGTACGTCAGCGCCACCATCTTTGTGTCGTACACCTTTGACCCCCCGGGCGCACCAAGCCCCTCCGAGTCGATCAGGATGGTCGCCACGTCCTCCGCCGCGGCTGGTCCACTGTCCCCCGCCCCCCGGCCGTCGTTGCTGTCGCCCGTGGGTGCGGCGCCGTCGAGGTGGTGCAACCAGAGGCCCTTTGTGAAGCCCTCATCGCCACTGCTCACCTCAAACGTGCGTGCGCTGCCCACGAGGGAGTTCATGAAAAAGCTCTTGCCCGTCCGCGCTTGCCCCACGACGCCGATGACCCGCAGGGGCCTGTCGGCAAGCTCCGGCGACCGCAGCAGAGCCAGGCCTCGCTCGTCCGGGGCCAGCTTGCCGCCTGGCTCATCCCGCACCAGCCACACGGCCTCGCTGCGCGCCTCGGCTGCTGCCGCCGGCTCGGGCCCGAAAAGGTCGTCGTCACCAATGTCGCGCTCCTCTGCGGTGCCTGCCGCCACCAGCAGTGCCAGCAGGAGGATCACCACCACGCATCGCTCCATCACCACCCTCACGGCACGCCGCCGTCGTTCAAACTGGGCGTGTCAAAAAATCAAATTAGTACCATGCAATTTACCCAACTTGAACAAACTTCCCACAAAGGGAAGATGCCGTTGCTTGTTTTTCTAAAGGCTTCTGCACTGGCAAGCTCGGGCAGGCTACCCACTCAGGGAAGCGAGGGACGTTCGAGGAGCAGAAGCGAGGCGCAACACAGCTGCCTCGTAAGTGCAGCTGCCCGGATGCTGAACTTTTTCGCCAACCTCATCACCACCGCAGGCCACAACAAGGAGAACGCGGCAAACAATAACAAGCGCGAACAGGCCGCCCTGGGCCTCAAGGATGCGAGCAAGGGCGGCAAGGACGCGGTGAAGCGTGGCGACAAGGGCGAGCCGGACCACAGCCAGCAGACGTTCAAGGCGCTGCAGGTTGCCCGACGCTCGCGGACCCGGCTGGCTTTGCACTGCCTGCGCGCGTGCAAGCATGCACCTGCCAGCACGCACCCGCGGCTCTGCACCTGCCGGAAATAGGGCCTGCCTGCGTACACGACGCACGCGACCCATGCACATGCGCACCGCACAGGGCCAAAAGAAGGCAAGCATTTCCTCGGCTCACTTTGCGCGTGCACGCATGCAGTCGTGTCTGTCGGTGTCCAGCGCCCCGCTCGCCGTCAAAAATGTCCCGGCCCCGGCGCCTACGGGTCGTGCGCTTGAAGCAGACATGGCGCTCCTTTGCACCAACATGGAAAGCAAGTGCCTCGTTGCAGACCAGCAGGTGGCAAGCATGCTTGGCGCGCCGCTCGCTTACTGCGAGGTGACTCCCCCGTTGGCGCGGGGCGACTCGGAGCTCTCGGCGTCGGCGACCCCGCCCACCGCGGCACAGCCCACACTCGATGTGGTGCACGCACACGTGCCTGCAGTGGACCTGCAGCACGCTGTGCTTGAGCAGACGCCATTGACCGAGGATGAGGAAGATCCAGAGGGAGACGCGGACGGCGTGGAAGCGCATCCGTACGTCAAGGCCCCTGCGGACGACGAGCAGGGCGTCGTGCTGGCAGCCTTTCAAGGACAGGACGCTTCCGTGACGGAGACTGCCGATCTTGTTGAGGCTCTTGGCGCTTTGGTGCTGGACCAGGAGGAAGAGGAGGCAGCGGCGGAGGCGGAGGCGCCAGAAACCACCGAGGCCGGTGTCGACGGAGTCCTGCAAGGTGTCGAACAGGAGGAGGAAGCGGAGGAGGAGGAGGAAGAGGAGGCCGAAGTCACACCCCCCGAATCCGTAGAGGACGCCGACTATCGGATTCAGGTAAACCATGCGCTGGCGCTACAGTACATTGCCACAGCACCACGCAAAACCAGGCTGCTCGTGCCGCGGGCGCCGCTGCTGCAGAGTACGCTGCGCGCCCTCCCGCTCACGTCCTGCGCACCTCACAACAGGAGGTTCTTGAGAAGCTGAAAGGAGACGGCGTGCTGGTGGTGGACAAGGGCCGCATCAAGTTTGGAGCAGTGCTGGGCAAGGGCGCGTTCGGCACCGTGAAACTTGCGCATGTCGCCTTTGACGACCATCGCACAGGTCACTCCCTCCCTGTCCGCCAGTCGCCGCCGCCTGCCTCCACTTGGGCGCCGCCTGGAGGAGTGGTGGTGCGTTGCGTCGCAGCACTACATGCTGGCCCCAGGCGAGTGGGGCAATCAAGTAACATGCGCGAGCGTGTGAGCAGAGTGCGCGGTCAAGACCATCGTGGCAAAGGGCGACGAATTCAACGAGAAGCTTGAGGCCTTTGAAACCGAGGCTAGGGTCAGCTGGCTTGCCGGTCATGCGGCGCGCAAGGTCTCCCGCCCCTTCCCCATTTAGCATCTAGGATTGCTTCCCCTTTCAGGGTCTAGGATTGCGGGTTTAGGCCGCGCCTAGAATGTCGGGTTGAGGCGGCACCTAGCACACGGTCTTGCGCCCTCGCTGTGCTAAGAATGCGCTGGTGACACACTCGCACACGACGGCACAGATGAAGAACGGTGAGCGTTCGCGCATTTGCCGCACGCTGGCTGTCGCCTACTCCGTCTGCCAGGTGCCCATCAAGCCCAAGAAGAAGAAAGCCAAGGCGAAGAAGGAGGTAGAGGGAGGTGAGGACGAGGTGGCTGAAGAGGGAGAGGAGGGAGAGGAGGAGGTAGAGGATGCGGCAGGCGAGAGCATCCCGGAGGCTCGCACAGGGCCTGCTGCCGACGCCCGCTCCGCGGACAAGGAAAATGTAGAGGGCAACACGGAGGAGGTGCGAGAGGACACGGCGGAAAAGCCCGACGAGGCGCAGGCCTACACCATCAAGGGCAGGCTGCATTTGATCATGGAAAAGCTGGAAAGCCGAGGGGACTTGCACAAGGAAGTGACCAACGAACGCTGGTGGGACGCTATCCGCTCCAACGGTGAGGACACGGGCGCCAGACTGCGCGCCAACTACACGATGACCGACGATGATGGCGACGTGTTCGCCTTTTCCATGCCGCGGCGATTGAAGCTGCACCTTGCCGAGGAGTTTGCGCGCGGCGTGCTGGAGCTGCGGCGGTGCGACATTGTGCACTGCGACATCAAGCCCTGCAACGTCATGCTTGTCAATGTGCCGCACGCCAAGGAGGGCAAGGCCGCAACGCCGGGCCTCAAAATCATTGACTTTGGCGAAGGCAACACCCCTGACGAAGCGATGGGCTACATCGCCGGTACCCCGGGCTATCAGGCCCCGGAGGTGGTGAAGGACGGAGAGTGCTCCTTTGCCTCTGATATCTACTCGACGGGCGTGTCCCTGATAGAAATGTGGGCGGGAGACATGTGGGACGGGGCCGAGACACGTGGTGAGGGGTACGAGGGCATGCGCGGCGAGGTGCTGGGCGCGCTGGCAAAGATCCAAAAGGGAGACCCCAAGGTGGCCGCCATCCTCCGCCGCTGCATCGCTGAACAGCCGGCGCGGCGTCCCTCGGCGCGCCAGCTGCTCAAGGCCTTGAAGGCTGTTCGCACGCAGGGGCGCGCCCCCTCCAAGCTGATTGCTCTCCGTGGCAGAGGCTGGGCCGCTAACAAAACGTAGATGCATGCACGCCCGCGAGGCCTCTAGAGGTCGGAATGACTGGGCGCGAATGCTGCCTCTGCCGTGCCAAGCCGAGAGGCAAGAAAGCCAAGACAGACTAATTAAAAGATCCTACGGACTAATTAAAAGATCCCAGCACTATCGAGGCACTGCGCTAGCGCATTGGTGCCCGCACCGCCCCAATCAACTCCCAGGAGTCCTCTCCCCGACCTGTACTCCGTCCATTTGCCGCACGGCGACGCAAATCGCAATGGGGAAAATCGTCATGCGCACGCGAAGAATGGGGGATGGGGTGCTGTATGTGCCCCCCTGGCGTTTTGCGCATCCAAAATCCCGAGCTTTCTGGCTATGTGGCGCGTCCGAGGGCCGGCGGGCAGAGGGTCAGTAGGCGATAGTGTAGGCGAGGGCGTTCTGACCACTGTTGCACGTGGACATGGCTGATCTCTCCGTCTTGGGCCCGTTGTCCACAGGAGTCTCCCTCACCTGCACCAACGACCAGTCGCTCTCGTACGTCCCGTCTCCAACCGTTGTTGCTTAAATATACATACATACCTACATTGACACTAAGGGCCAGAGCTGGCCCCGGGGCACAGGGTCAGTAGGCCGCGGGGCACAGGGTCAGTACACACACACATGTAGGCGATAGTGTAGGCGAGGGTGACAGTTGTAGGCGAGGGCGCGCTGATACGCACCTGTACGCTCCATTGCTTTGCTTGCGCCAGCGTGACTAATGTGCGTGATACATGGGGTCACGGTTGAGTATGATTAGACTACCGGTACAGTGCATTAGACTACCGGTACAGTGCATGTGCATGATGCCGGTAGATGAGGTGATCCACTGTGCACATAAAGAGTTCTATCCGAGTCGCCTACTGACCCTGTGCCCCGCGCCTACTGACCCTGTGGGCCAGAGCTGGTCGTGTGTATGCATATATGTATGTATGCGGGTCAGTCCTGGTCTCTGATGCTGACTGCTGCTGTCTGTCTCTCTCCTCCTGGGCCCACATTTTCTCGCACCGACCCCTCACCCCCTCCCCCGCCCCCCCTCTCACAGGTACCCATACATACATACATGTTTGTGAGTATCTGTGTATACAAAATCAAAGTTTTTGTTTTTCTGTTAGGTGAGTCGACCTCGGCAAGACAGGTCGAACTTGATCTGAAAAAAAAATGAATAAAAAATAAAAAAAGCAAGACAGGTCGAACTTGCTCTGAAAACGCCAGACGTATCTATGTATGTACGAATATTTATATATGTGTGTATGTATGTATGTATATACAATACATATATATACACACACAATATATATGTGTATTGTATATATGTATATATATATGTATATATATGTATAAATGTATTGTACACATGTGTATATAAAACCGCCAGGTACATGTATATGTATGTATAAATGTGCGGTGCATTCACTCCTTGTTCATGGGCCTTCCCGGGGGTCGCCTCTTGAAATTTTTGAATTTTTTTGGCTTGCTAAGGTCATTTTGAACCCTCGCCGCCTACACTATCGCCTACTGACCCTGTGCCCCGCGGCCTACTGACCCTGTCTGCGGTAAGCCTTTGAGGTACCGCCAGTGGTGCTCCACGAAGTAGTGCACAGGAGCCCAGGTCCGAGCCCTCCTCTCACATTAAACACTCAATGGCCGTAGCCCCCGTACAACCACCATAACACCATACAGGTTGCGGGTATTCTCTTAGCAACAGTAAACCCGTGTCTGGCTCCGCTGTCGCGTCGCCATACTGATACTCGTCCGGCTGCAGCACCCACGCTTGCCGCGGGTCTGCCCATTGCCTAACGC
>Ga0115006_10000893_pt1 | contig 17425 bp, 14 predicted proteins | sample ArcOceMetagenome_3_FD_88943 | JGI IMG/M metagenome (GOLD analysis project Ga0115006, IMG submission 88943) | Marine eukaryotic phytoplankton communities from Arctic Ocean - Arctic Ocean- Svalbard ARC20M Metagenome | ecosystem: Environmental > Aquatic > Marine > Oceanic | place: Arctic Ocean...
AGAGCGAGAGAGCAAGAGAGAGAAGAAGTGGAGAGAAAGAGGGAGGGAGGGAGGGAGGGAGGGAGGGAGGAAGGAGGGAGGGAGGGAGGCGGGAGGGAGGGAGGCAGGGGGGAGAAACCTGGCGAACGTTAATCACACCAAGAAGCTTGTACTGCGCGGCGACATGCCCCTGTATGTTCGTTGTGTATTCGTTATCTATTCTATTAGTCCTTACAGGGTTGGGGGAAGATTGGAGTGTGCAGGGCGCACCAGCTCACCTGTAGTATTTATATACACATAGATGTATTATGTATGTATATATATATACATATATGTACACATACAGATATATAGATGTACAGACATGACATGTAGATGTGCAGATATGCAGATGTACAAACATATGTATACACGGACACACACGCACGCACGCACACACACACACACACGCACGCACCAGCTCATCAGTGGACATTGCGTCGCCGTTGTACCAGTTTGTCGGAAACGTTGCATTAATGAAGGGTCCCATCATAAAAGTGAACCTACGTGCAACATAAGCATGCGTGTGCGTGTGTATGTGTGAACATAAAATAGCACGTCTTCTATTCCATGTCAAACTTGTGAGTGTACCGCCTCTCGCTCTCTCGCTCTCTCGCTCTCTCGCTCGCGCTGTCTCTTTTGTTCACGCAAACAGCAGCAGCAGCAGCAGCAGCAGCAGCAGCAGAAAAGGATCTTGCGCTTCATCCCAGTCGAGCGACCACGCTGCACAAGCAGTACTGGACACTGAGGAGGCGAACCAGGAGGCGGTGTCAGTGATCGACTTGAATGGTAGGTAGATGCGCCTGATTTGCTCTCCCATCGCGTATGCGTTGTTGCTGTTGCCTGCGGTGGACGAGCAGTGCCATGAGACCACCCTTATTGGATACACGAAATTCCAGCAGTGGACACATTCGCGATGCAAAACAAGTCGGACGAGGGCAAGGAGACCTTGGGCTAGCACTGCATAACACGTGAACAGCACGAGAAAAAGCAGGTAAAGAGATGTTTCGATAGCGAAGGCGTTTTCTTCCACGAGTTCAGCAAAGGACTTTGGGTCCTCATCATCATCCTCATCATCCAGCATCGTGTTGGCATCCTGAGACTTTCCTGGTGGCAAAGCACCAGGTCAATAACGCGAGACAAATGAGCAGCGCACCGCTGATCTGAGTGAGGCTCACTTTGCATGCTGGCTTGGGCCAAGCTGTCAGGCAGTCGTACCTTGGTTCTGATCTGCCCACACCTTTACGGGCGTCTTGCCGACTGCCACTGCAGCGAAGCCGTCCGCCATTCTGGATGGCAGTTGAGTTTTTTTTCAACGGCCGCGGTTGTTGAAAATGTTCTCAGACCTCACTGTTGTCAAACATCCACACACAGGAGGCGGTGAGTCATGTTCTGGGGCTCGTGAGGAAAGTACACTCGGACATTATGTGCTCAGTGTCGGTGCAAACTCGCGTCGGGGTTTGCCTCTTGGGCGTCTTCGCCGCACTCTTTGCTGCTGGAGGCTCTGCAGCTCCGCAGCAGGAATCTCCTCGCACCTTCAAGCTACCAGGGGCCGCGATCAGAAAACACATGCGCAGGCCACGGTCTGGAGTGGAGACTTCGCGCGCGAGCCCTGCACACCGTGGCACCGTGAACTCTCTGGACAGCGAAGACGAGGCGTGGGCTGATCCATTTCGGTCGCCCCCCCGCGCCCCGCGACACCGGCGGCCCCTCTCTGTCAACACGCCCCTGCGTGCAGGTGAAAAACTCGTTCGCCCCAGCGCAGCTGCAAACTAAGAGCATGGCTTGCAGGGTAGCTCGATAACGCAGAGGCATTCCCAACTCTTGTCCACTTCAGGACATGGCCGTGTAGTCGTGCAGGATGATATTGAAGACTTCCAATCAGTCCGCAGGTCACCTATACTCAACCCCTATTTGACGAGCAGTCTCATAGACCTCGTCTTGCACACACTGAGTCACGCACTGCTTGACAGGGCCCTGCCCTTCTCCGTTTACACGACGCCGTATCGATCCTACGAGACAACGCATCTTTACCAAAGTTTCGCGAGTCCAGCAAGTATCACGTCCAGTCCCACAGATTCTTTCGCTGGCCCGGTGAAATCGCCCCGCTTTGGATCTGCGCACTTGTCAGTGTCTGTTGCTCTTTTACTACTACTCTCATCGATCAGGATCATTCACGAGTGGCATGCATGCCTCTGCAGGCACTCAGAACGAGGTCGCGAGTAATGGGCAAGCGTGCGCACGGGGAGGGACGATGGGATTCCAACCCAGTCCTAGGCGGATTTTCACTTTCAGGAGCACACCCGAACGCGCAGATGATGAGCGGCTCAGATGTAGCAAGCCCCAGGAGCATTCACGCAGATGCTTATCCTGGCAGAGGCAGCTCACAAGGCTGGTCGCAACGCCACAGCTTCGACGCTGGACATCAGCCGAGTGGCTCACGTGTCACAACACCGCAGGTGCAAACGCCATGTGCAACGACATTGCGCATGTCTTGGTTTGTGTGTGCGCAAATTTAACAGTGCGCAATCACGGTCGTACAGGGTGTTTATCAAAACGGCGACGATTCTCTGCCCCCTCTGCCTAGTTTCATGGATCCCACTCCCAGAATCCGGCAACATCTTGCACAAGAGACGTACCGAGCGGTTTCCTTTGCATACGGTAAGAGCTTGTCAAAGATTCTCAAGAGCCGGAGTGCGCGCCTATCGAAAGACCATCAGAGGGGCCACCTAATGCAAACCAAAAAGGAAGTCTCACTGCTGACACTGTGCAAACAGGCGTTCCGGGCATTGAATTGTACGAAGTAGTCGACCCCGCACATGAGGAGTTGACGCTCCTTTGCATCTCTCAATGCCGGTGTGCGTGTGCCTCACCCTATCATATCTTGCTGCTGCGTAGCCCACATACTTGAGGGAGGAATGAGGTTATGAAGCGCCTTATGGCTTACTTGTCGGCTACTGTATCAGGAGTGATGATGAAATGCTGATAGCACGTCGTGAGCAGACGCTTTCTAGGTATACCCTTCCTTCAAGTCTCGCGTCTGATGCGTTTGTAGGCGCGCGCGAAATGTTGCTTGATATCTGTATGAATTTGTGATGATACACGACTGCACCCAAATTTTTGTGACTTTTGTAAAGAAAGCTGGTATTTTTCGCCGCCTACCGATCAGTCTCGTTTCACAGGTTTACCATCCTGAACAAGTACCAATAAACACCAATTTCTCTCTCTCTCTCCAGGTATCTCGGACAGCACCAAAATGTGCTCTGGTATTACAAGACTGCATGGGAAAAGGTAAACAAACGTGTCAAATATGTGTAAACGTCGGGGCTCTTCTTCGAAACTTAATGTAAATATATACAAAAGAAAAACACTCGTGCGAGCGTGGGCGCGCTCTGAAACGCTTTGTGCACAACATTCAAACATGACAACGTGTATACGCATTCACGCCTACACATTTTCTTGCGAATGAATATAGGATGCGTTCTACGTGCACGTCGAACTTCACCAATCGTCACTCCAGGACATGTTGATGAAGGGTCTTAGGGAAATAAAAGACGATGCCAAAGTCATGAGACAAAAATTAGCTGTGGCCCCGCGCCTTTGGAAGCATCTTGCGCGCAGTCTTCTGCAAGGCTTGTAAGCATGACGTGTACGCGTGCACGCACATGCGCTCGCATGCACTTACGCACATGCAAACGCAAGCAAGTGCACGCACGTGCAACACACATGAATCGCAATTTTGCCACATTCAGGGCCCACTTGGAGATGAAGAGTATCATTCACACCAATCTCGTGCCTGCTTCCGTCCTCTTAGGTCTGAACTTCTTTGCCGCTCGTGCGCGTGCTATGTCTCTCCCCGTCAACTCTTCTGGTCTTTCAGTCTTGTCGTCTGTCCGTGTGGCAGTCGCGTGTTTTTCTGGTAGCAAGCAACGCAGACTGCCTGTCACAGTCACGTTATGTTCTGATGAGCGGGACATTATTGCGTGTATGCGTGCACATGTATGTGCGAATGTTTGTGTGCGTGTTTGCATGCGTATGCGCATATCTATGTATACAGGAGACAATGGGGAGGTGGTCATCGCAGGAATCCGATACATGGCTCCCACGGCAGCTTGGTATCCAGACTGGAAAATGAGCCAGAACTCAGAGCCACCTTATACGGATATTGAGTATGTGTACAGCAAGACATACGAGGCTCCTGAGCTCTCATCATACGGTTTCCTTTTTTTTGGACTCGTGACAGTCTTTCACCTTCAATCTAACGCTCTGCATTTTCCACCTTTCGCGCTGCATTGCATGAAACGTGGCGCATCCTTTCTCATCTGGTTAAGCTAATGTCATTGTTTCAAAGTGAAAATCTTGCTTACTTGCGTATTATTTCCCCAGAAGTATGTCAATCATGCGGGGGGCTGCGAAGCGGGCAAGCTGAACAAGAGCGCAGGGAAGAGAAGCACGCATGCCGGATCCATCTTGAAAACCGACGATTGTTGTACAAGGCTCCTGTTTTTTCGGCTGGCCTGTACGCAAGAGAGAGAGTGCGCATACACTGCTTATTAAAGCACGCGTGTGCCCAGCATATATGCGACACCTGAATACTTCTTATTTTTTCATTCGCGGCCACACTGTAAAACTTGAAGGGTCTGTATACCTATTCTGACCCTTTTCAAGTGTTGTACTGTATGCAGTGCCAGCTGCACAGTGAGACTTGGCAATCGCTTCATGACCTCGAAAAAACGCCAGGATACTCCTTCACGTGCTTTTGCTTGGTCATTCCGGACATTATGGAGAGGACAAGGAGCCTGAGGTTCACGCGAGGGCGGGAAAGCACAGTGAAGTGAGCGAGTGGGAGGAATTGCGTAAAGGGTACGATCCAACGAACGAGCCCTGCACCGACCAGACGTTGCTTTGGCAGTCTCTTCTACACGGTTTCTTTTTCTTCTTTTGCTACTTCTTTTGATCGATTGCCCGCACCGCCAGTAGAGCCATTTTTGTCCCCTAGCACTAATTGCGACCTCAACCCAGAGCCCAACACGCCGTTCCCGGAAGCCCACTTGATCGCTCGTATGCTGGATCCAAACCAATTTAGTCGGCCAAGCCCCTCAGAGTTGCTTGACAAGGGGTTTTTGTTGCTTTAGAATACTCACTTGAACTGAAGCTATGACACTGATGGCACTCATCGTCGCGTTTTCGCAACCGGCCAAACGGCACTCCCGCCCCCCTTGATCATCTTGAACCGCAGCAACAATCATTTCTCTCTAGTCACGCTTGGGGGCGCCATTATTGCTTAACAGAACCAATATGAAAAAACAAATTTACTAAAATAAGAGGATAGCGCATGTCCGCAGACATGACCTTCCCGAATCCCGAATCAGAATCGTCACAGGAACAATCATATAATGATTGTGACTTTTGGGTTTGTCTTGGATATGGAATGAAGCTTCACAGCTGGTTTCATGGGGACACACTCCGTTCGCGGCAGTAGAACATCTCTTCGGAGGAGGAGGTGGTGTCCGCAAGGTCGGGATAACGGGGTCAGATTTCCCTTGTGGTCGCTACGTAAAAGTCCTAAGCTTGAATGCCCGCCGCGCCGCGGCCGCGGCTCAGCCTGTCACTCGGCCGCCCTCGGACCCGGGCGGCCGTGACTCGGCGGACCAAAACATTGAGTGCTGAAAAAATCTGGAGAAAAAAAACCACGCACTAATGTACGCGCGGCATGGCAAACTGTGAGAGAGGAGGGAGTCGGTGACTCCGGGGAAGCGCGACTCAGGCGCGACTTAAGACTCAGGAGTGGTTTCGAGTCCCCGGATCTCGATGGACTAGGAGTGGTTTCGACCCCTCGGGTCTCGATAGGCCCGGAGCAGGGCGAGGCTGGTACCGAGACGGGTCACCCCAGTTGGGCCCCCGGGACCCGGGTTAGGACTTAGGAGTCGGGTTAGCCTGAGGCCGGGCCCGCATCCGAGTCGGCGCGAAAAGACCGACTCGGACGGGCCGGCGGGCCGGGAAACCGTGACTTAGGACTCAGGCTAGGACCTAAACTTGAAGCCTGAGGAAACTTGAATCCGGGCCGGTAGACAGCCTTAAATAAGGGCTACATTCAGTTGCCCTCTATAGGCACACGGGGGCGGAAAAAAAAACCACGCACTAATGTACGTGGCATGGCAAACTGTGAGAGAGGAGGGAGTCGGTGACTCCGGGGAAGCGCGACTCAGGCGCGACTTGAGCTCAGAAGTGGTTTCGAGTCCCCGGATCTCGATGGACTAGGAGTGGTTTCGACCCCTCGGTCTCGATAGGCCCGGAGCAGGGCGAGGCTGGTACCGAGACGGGTCACCCCAGTTGGGGCCCCCGGGACCCGGGTTAGGACTTAGGAGTCGGGTTAGCCTGAGGCCGGGCCCGCATCCGAGTCGGCGCGAAAAGCCCAACTCGGACGGGCCGGCGGGCCGGGAAACCGTGACTTAGGACTCACTGGCAGGCTCGGCCTAAACTTGAAGCTTTTTGGACTTTTGGAGGCTCGTTTGGAGTTTGGTCTTTGGAGAATTTGCTTTCCTCCCGTTCTCGTTAGGACCGGCAGGCGACTGCCCGTGCAGTTAGAAAGCTCGAGGAAACTTGAAGCCGGCCCGGTAGACAGCCTTAAATAAGGGCTACATTCAGTTGCCCTCTATAGGCACACACGGGGGCTTAAGGGAGAGGACAAAAACCCCTGCTGGTCCAGCAGTTGCAAGTGGTGGCAGCGCGTGTGAGCGATGCCACACAACTACCGGATGGTAGCGTACCGGCTGCCCGACAACATGGTCCTGTATCCGCAGGATCGCCAAGAGCTGCTCCTGATCCGCGCGCAAATTTCGCCTCCGGAGATGAAGGCCGGCGACCCGATGGTGCGTGAGCGCCGCTAGGTCCTGCCATGCCACACGGCCAATGCAACACACGGGCAGACGTGTTGCGAGGCAGCTGCAGCTCGGCTCGCTTGCCGGCGCACGCTGGCTGCTTGGCACTGTATTCCGTCCGGCTGCGAGTGTCTGATGTGGGCGCCGTCCCCTGTTCGAGCCCTTACCACGTTCGTGTTGCGCAGTGTGCATTGACGAACGAGATGAAGAAGGAGTTCACGGACATATTGTCGGAGCTGTACCTCCTGGATGCCGACGGCAAAATTGTAAGTGTAGGGTGTGCACGCAGGCGTCGCTTGGTGTCATGGGTTACAGCTGCGGCGGAAGAGAGTGGGCATGATAAGGAGCGTGCACACGCTTGCCTTGCAAATGCGTTCGACAGATCTCCAAGAACCAGGCCACTGGTAAGACGGTTGCGGAACATTATGGCAAAATTGATATCTCCAGTCTCAAAATTATCGGCCCGGAGCAGGCGATGTTCGAAGAGTTTGCGGTACGCGCACTTTTTCTGCTGGTGTCATGTACGTCCGTTGTGCGTCTCGCCCTAGCCATAGTGCAGTTGACGGCGGTTGAACAAATACAGGACATTAGAGATGGCCCGAACCCAGCGATGAGCATGGATGGGCTTTCCAAAGCTCTCCACGAGATGCACGTCGACAAGTCAGGCGACGACCTTATGACAGCCTTCAAGATGACGGACCTGAACGGTGACGGCAAGGTTCGTCGCTTTCTTTACCCCTGCCAACTGTCTCCTGCGCATGCAGCTCGCGAGAATGTGTCACGTTGCGCCCTGTTTGGTCACCTTCTCTCACACATGCAGATCGATCTGGATGAATTCCTGTTTGCAGTGAAGATCCGGCACGGCGATGGTTTCGAGAAGGTACTGTGATTGCGAGCGCTGTTCTTTTGAATGCCTTTCTGATTGCCCATGGAATCATGTTTGCGCCACACGCACGGCCCAAAGCGCCAATCCGTTGTCGCGGAGGTTCCAACCCTCACCATGCAGCACTGTCCATAACTCTTGAATAGGGCCAATACTTCGTCACTTGGACCTCGGAGGAGCAGATCACGCCGAAGCAGGAGCAGGAAATACCGTTGCTCCTGAAGGATATGACGCACCCTCTCAGTGGCACCGTAGAGGTTAGCCCATTGCTGCCCACTCTTAATATGCATGTTCATTCACCGCGCGCTCTCTTTGGCTCGTGTGCCCTGCCTGGAGCACATGTTCGCTAAGAAATATAAGGTTCTTTCGATTACCCGTGCGCGCGTGCGCGCGTCACGCACACGCACACGCACAAGTAGACGCACACGCACACGCACACACAAAATCACATGTACACACGCACACGCGCACGCACACGCACGCGCACACGCACAGGAGGTGGTGATGTTCGGGCGGACCGCATCTGCCATGTCTCACTTGAGCTTCAAAGGAAAGAGTCTGGAAACAGGTCAGATGATTAACAGGATACCATCCACTAATTCGTCGTCGTTTAATCGTATTGAATCAAGTCAGTCGTCGCTCAGTTTCAACCGCATAGCTTCGGATCAGTCTCTGGGCGGCATTGTTGAAGAGGGCGCGGCACCGAAAGAAAACGAGGAGGCAACTGGCGAAACCAACTGAAGACTTCTGTGACTTCCCAGAAGGCCGAGGAAAGGCGATACAGCTGTAAGGTGCTTCATGGATGTATTAGGGGGTGGACATGATAGCGGGTGGGGAAAAGTGGGCAGGAGGAGGAAAGGAAGGGTACAGGTAGCAAGGACAACCTGATGGGAAGCCGATTGCTACTCTACTGGTGGTCGCTCTTTTGCAGGGTAGATTTTGAGTTGCTTGCGACCGTGTGTAGGGAGGAGGCATGAGGCGTAGGAAAAGGGGAAGAGGATGACCAGATGTGCATCACACGAGTGTGCTTTACTTTGCTCAGGCACAGCTAGTGCCACAGCTAGTGATGTAGCTGTGGCAGAACCTCGCCCAACGCGTGTAAGTAGCGTGCACGTGTGTGTGAGTGCCCACACACTTCGATCGACACTTATGCGTGATCGGCAGACATTAATGCGCCAACCATCCGCGATGGCGCAGGGATGGATCCTCTTAGCTGCCGCTGCTTTACCAGTGAAGACGAATAAAGAGCTCGTTTCATTACTATTGTGTGAAAGTAGAGTGCCATTTGAATTCAGGCTCGAAGCTGGCAGGAGCCAAGAGCGCGAGGATGGGGTTGTCAGTCTGACTGATCTTAAACTTAGTCAGTCTGACTGATCCTAAACTGGTCCTCGCCACTCGCCAAATCACTTCATGTTTGATGACATATCAGTTGCCTGCGGTCCGATTCCACCGCTTGGTGGTCCTCGTACGCTCCGTTACCGTCCCGGCCGACTCAGGTCTGTCGCGGTTCTTTTCACATTATTTTCGGTGCTGAGGAAAAGGGTGGGGAAGCGCTTTAATATTGTGACGTGTCAGCACAAAGCACCACCTCCTAGGGGGGGCGGTTCGGGAGCCACGGACAGGTTGTTTACTCGTTTTTGTTCACACATGCTCGCCAGCACAGAAGTACGATATGACGTCGCATTTGTGTGTGTATGTGAAAAAATGTTTGTCTACTGGCCCTTGCCCGTTTCGTCGTGCGATGCTTGCAAACACCAGACTCTGAGATGCGAGAATATTTGCGCACCCGTTGTTTCCTTCAGACTGCAGATAGAGAAACGACTTCCAGGCCAACACCATAGTCCCGCTGAAGCATGGAGTTCATGTCGTCCTCTCGTCCAAAATATTTCTGCACCATGGCTGGCACCTGTCACGTTGCAGAACCGCGAGGGGGGAAGGAGGCAAGAGCAGATGGACGGTCAGAACGGCGGGTCGGCATCGAGACAAAAGATAAGCAAGAGTGCTTGCAAGTGGCACGTGCGCACATGCGCTCTTAGCGTGAGTTCTAGACCAGGCCACAGCGCTGTTCATGTCTGCACCTGTCCACTGATTTCAGGAGAATCATTATTCGGAAGAAGGAGCTCAAAATAGGCGTACATCTTGGCTGCGAGGTGAGCTCTTCGCATTATTACCTGCTCATCTCTCCAGTGTTAGTGCAACCGGAAGGAGTGCCGTGCTTCCGGCGTCTTGTTGAGAGGCAAACACTACACTGCTTGCTGCCTCGAGCAGCATCAGCGTGATGACACTAGAGTACTGAGAATGATAGAATTCGCGCTCACATGATTAGAAATGGGGGAATAAAAGACCAGCACTTCTTTTCGTGCGTCATGGCCATCGAGACGAACATACCTTCTCAGGCGAGCGCAGGTCTACCAGATACCTGTCGAACAACGCCTTGTTTACCATTTCCTCAGAGCCATGAAATTTGCGCACAAGTTCGTGTGCACGATTCACTTTCGAAGGATTCCAGTACGAGTAGAACATTCGAAGCTTATCTTCCAGTGTTTCCCGAGGCCCTGAATACCATATTGGAAGGGTGCCTGAGGTACCACACAGTATGTGCGCATAATCATGCATGACCCAAAGTTAGCAGCGCCGGATGTTGGGTCGAGAGAAAGCAACCTTTGGCCATGATTTCGCATTGATCGTTTGAGAAATGAAAATGTGCACGCCGCGCACCCGTACAGCCAAGACGATGGCACGCACCGTTGGTAGCGTGTGAAGAATGGCTGATGCTACTCGCAACATGTGCATTTCCAGATGGGGGAGCTTGCATTGCATCTAGCCTTCCTTGCACTTGTTTCAGCTTGTCTGTCAGATTGAAAGATTCGTACATACGCGTAAGGAACGAGCAACAGACTAGCAGACAGGGAACAGCACTTGTTTCATTTATACGGGTAAATATTGGCGTCTATGCGCAGACAAGAGGATACCGGCTAGCTTGTTGTCGATTTCTTGGGTCTTTTGGATGGCACTCTCCAACGATGATGACCCAGCAGATGACGATGAATGGTCTTGCAACTTCTCGCCATATTTTCGCTCCAGCTCCTGATTGAGCAGTCTGTTGTTGTAGGTTGCAGGAGCGGGGATAAAAATGTCAATTGTCTTGCGTTGCATGGGGTCAGATGCACTTAGTGCCACTAGACGGGGCGGCAGCACTGGGAAAATGACCTGATGTCATCATCGTACATCAGCGCCACCTTGGCGGCATGCTCCACAAACTCTGGATTGTGTTTCAAATAAAAGTCCCGCAGCAGCGTGGACAAATCACATGCAGTCCCATTCTCACGAGTTTCTTTAGTCAGCGGAGCCTCGCGTTGGCGGTCTGGTATACGTGATTGATGGTCGTGGACGTCTCCTGCGGCACAAGCACAGATGTGAGGGAAATAGTTTGAAAGTTGCGCACTTGCCTGACTGCTACTTTTTCGGTGGATAGTAGATTCAATCTCAGACCTCTCTCGGAATTTTGCGCAAATGCAGCTATGTCTTCGGTAGACGACGACAAGTCAAGTCCGCCATACTTGGAACGCAGACTGGCATTCAGCGCGTCAAGGTCATCAATATAGCGCTCGGACAGCTGCTGCGCCATACCGGTTTTCGAGGGCTTGAGCTTCTGATAAAAAGTTTTCAATTTGCCTGTTGCGCAGACAGCTTAGCACTTTCTCACCACAGTCAACAATGCACGGGACAGCAGGTAAAACTTGAGCCAGGAAACACTGTATCAGTACCCGTGCAACGTAGCAAAGCAATCACCTGCAAGGCTGGAAAGCTGCTCCGCGCGCTTTCGAATGTCGGCGTCACTGCTCTCGAGGTCCATTCCGTGACATTGCTTGCGGAGGATTCGGTTGAGGTCTTCCATGCTATCTGAATACTGAAGCACAAAATGGCGCGCATTGAGTTCACGTAGTGCGAGGCAGTGGCCTGCCCACGTTTCTCTGAACCTTTCAAGCCTGTGTTGGACTGTCCGTTGCCACTCCTGCAACAACAACGACCAGCATGGTGAGAATCCATTCATAGGCTTTAGCTCGTGACTTAAGGAGGGGGGAAGAGCATGCATGTGTGTGAGTGGGTCGGCTACCTGTTTCTCAATTGCTTCACGGCGCTGCTGAAGCGCTTCTTCTGTGGAATTAAGATCGACGCCATACTTTTCGCGAAGAACTTGATTGAGTTGCGAACGTTTACCCACGTACTGTCTCGCAAGCGACTCGGCTTCGCCCATCTGGCCAGTATTCAGATTTGAATGGAAGGTTGTAAGCTGTTGGCACAGCTGGCCGATGGCCTGGCTCTGCTGTTTGGCGGCAATTTCCGTTTCCGGAGATGAAAGGTCTGTGCCTTGGAACTGCCTTCGTAATGTTGTGCAGAGTTCCGCTCTCTTGTCATGGTACCCAACCGCCATCTCACGGACGTGTGCATCGTGCGAAGGCTGGCAAACAAAATTCCAATGAGCATAGAATTCACGTAGCTGCCGCTCGAGCTCATCAATGGACTCCTTAGTCGCCTCCTGCGCTTGCAATTTCTGACGAAGAGCTAATATTTCTGCTGCAGAAGTACTGAGGTCGGTGCCGTGATACTTCAAGCGAAGCTTTTCGTTTAGACCATCCACATTCGACTCGTATCGTTGCAACAGCTGGCTCAGATCTTTGCCACACACATCCCATGCCTTGTAAAAGGCGGCAAGCGTCTCAATTAGCTCGAGCCGCATCCTCGCATCTTCCGCATGCTGCTTCTCCAGCGCTCGCTCACGCTCAAGATTCTCTGCTTCCCTCGCCTCCTCAGCCTTGCGTTGCTCCTCCATGCGTGCTTTCTCCTTCCTTTCATGTTCAAGTCTCTCCGCCTTCTGTGCTTCCTCAGCCTGGCGTTGCTTCTCCATGCGCGCCTTCTCCTGCTGTTCACGTTCACGCCTCTCTGCTTCCTTCGCCTCCTCAGCCTTGCGTTGCACCTCCATGCGTGCATTCTCTTTCGCTTCTTGCTCTTCCCGCCCTTTCTCGGCCTTGATGTGCAATATTCCTGGAACATCAGTTGACAGATCGGTGCCTTTGTATCGATCTCTCAGCTTCTTGTTGAGCTCCGATGCATCGTGCTGGTACTTTAAGGCAAGAGTTTCCAGCTCGCGCTCACTACGTGCCACATCCCACGACGCATAGAACTGCCGCAACTTGTCAATGAGGTCTTTCAGCACGAGACTGTCTTTCTCCTGGCGCATGGCTGCTTCGTGCACCTCCTTCTCCATTGCAGCAATTTCGTCTCTCTTGCGGATCAATTCAGCTGCAGACCACCCAAAATCTGTTCCATGATACTTGGCCTGCAGCTTTTGACGCAGGATCTCCTGCCTGCCCTTGTACTTTTGAGCCACGATCTTGATTTCTGCTGGGCTACGCGCCCCGTCCCACGCCTTGTAGAATGCTGAGAGTGAGGCTACGAGAGGATCCAGCTCATTAGATTCAGATTCAAGGCGCTCGCAGTGCTGTCCTATTTGCTCAGTGGGCCAATTAAGATCGGTGCCATGGAACCTCTCACGGAGCAGAGCATTCAGGGCGTCGTGGTTTGAGACATACTTGCTTGCCAATTCGTCAACATCCACGGGCTCAAAGTCACCCCACGCAATGTAGAAACGGAGCAATCGGCCCTTTATGTCTGCAAGTCGTTGCTTGTCCTCGGCGCTCGATTCCCGGGGTTGCCCATGTTCTCCGTTTCCAACTTTCTCGGTGGCCATCGCCTCTGCCTTCTGTTTCATTTGCGTCTTTTCGTCGTCCTTTTTGCCCGCTGCCTTTCTTCGTTCCTCCTCCCTTGATGCCCTTTCCGCATCCCGTCTTTTCTGCGCCACTTCCTCTTGTTTCTTCTTTTCTTCCGCCGCCCTTGCCGCTGCTGCCTCTGCTTCGTGTTGCTTCCGCGCCTCCTCCTCCTTCTTGTCTGCCCTTTTCCGTTCCTCCTCCCTTGCCTTTGCCGCCTTTGCCGCCGCTGCCTCCGCTTCCGCTTGCTGTCGTTTTTGCTTTGCCTCCTCATCTCTCTTTTTCTGCTCCAACGCCGCAGCTTCGGCCTGTCTTCGAGACTCCCGTGCCCTTGCGACCGCCTGCTGTTGGATCTCCTCTTGGGAGGCAGCAAGATCAATTCCATACGTCTTGCGCAGCGAGGCATTCAACCCCTCATTGTCATTGCGAAACGTCCGGAGCACTTGCGATACATCGCGTACTTTGGATGGATTTAGCTGCAAATAGAAAAACGTCAACAGGGGCTCTTTCTCCGCCTCCCAGGAATTGATAGATTTTTCAGGGCTTTCTCTCATGGGCGGTGCCGAGCCACCTCGAGCGAGGCGAGGCGACGATATTGTTGGCACAGATTCGGGCCTGCCATTGGATTTGTTTTCCATGGGCTGTGCCGATCCTCGGGCTGGCAGACTGTCTCTTTTGGCTGCTCCGTTTACACTGGAGGAGCTAGTGGGAACACTCGAGAGCATCTTGATTTTATCGCCTGGCGTTCTAAGATCCATGGAGTACTTTTGTCGAAGTTCCTCGTTGAGACCCTTGTAATCGCCTTGAAACTTCTTGAGCAAGCCTGGCACCACCTTCATCTTGGTCGGGTTCAGGTGTTGGTAGAATAAGCGCAACCTCTCCGCAATAACATCGCTGGGAGGAGGCTCTTCCTCGTTTTCATCGGATGGTGCTTGCGCGTGATTGGAGCCCCCTGACGAATTCGACGACGATGCAAACTCAAAGTTGGAGAGATCAACTTTGTATGACGAGCGGAGGCGATCGTTCAACACGTTTTCCCTGCCCCGGAACAGGCGGGCTAGATCGGCAACCTCAGAGAGCTTTGCGGGGTTGTGCTTCGAATAGAAGCGAATAAGCAGCGTCTCCAAGCGCTGCTCATCAGCCGCCAGTTCAGCCGCTGCCGCTTCGCTTTGCGCTACCAACTTCGACAGTTGTTGATGCATGCGCGCCATGCTGGACCGCTTATCGATCGATGCCTGGAAAGCTCCCTCCATGATAGCGTCAGCAGCAGCAGCGTGCGCTGCCGGCGTGCGCTTGTTGGTGGGCGTCTTCTTTAGGCGTCCTCCACCAACCGCAACGTGTTTTGCCAGCGCCTTGCGATCATTGCAGTTCCGATCGCTCCAAGGGATCTGTTCATTCAGAAGCTCCCATATGCACACACCCAGGGCCCATACGTCGACCTTGACAGTAAGCATTCTTCCTTGAAGCTGTTCGGGAGACATGTAGGCAGGGCTGCCCGAAATGGTGGTAGAATCATACGACTCGCCGACAATTTGGCGTGCACACCCGAAGTCTGCAATTTTGACCTGATGGTTGCTGGTGAGCAGCACGTTGCGAGTGCTCAGATCACGGTGGACTATATTGTGCTCATGCACGTAGCTCATGCCGCATGCAATGTCGCGTGCTATCACCATCTTCTCCACGAAACTTTTGAATGTGCCCTTGCGGTGGATGTGTGAAAAGAGACTGCCAGCACTGCACAGCTCAAATACGAAGCCGAGGTAGAATTTGACGTCCTCCTTCTCGTCCACCGGAAAGAAGGCAGACATGCCATGGAACTGGACAATGTTGGGGTGCTTCAGAACCGAAGCAATGGAGAGCTCCAAGCGCATGGCTCGGAAAATTTGGGGGTACGACAGGCCAGAGCCTTTGGACAAATTGCCCACGTGCTTGATGGCCACTGGCGCATCTTTCAAACTGCCCGCAAAGATCGAGCCAAAAGAGCCCCGATCTATTTCAGCCTCCTGGCGAAGGTCGTGCGGCATGATGAACCAGGTCTGGATGAGGTGCAGGATCGCCTTCAGGTCGTTGAAGCTCTCGCGGCTCGTGAAGCCGTTGCGCGCGGCCCAGCGCACGCGTGGGTCCGGGTCATCGGGAGGCGCACCCTGGTATTCATGCGCGCCTCCCTTTTCCCTCAAGATCGTGCCGGAGTTCGACGGGTCCTCGATGTTGTCGTCTGCGTTCTCCAGGCCTGGCAACGACACATCGCGCTTGAGGGTGCGTGCTGGCGACGCAGCGCGCGGCTGCCCTTCAAGGTGGCGCTTGCCCGTCACATCCCGCGCCAACTGCCTTGCCGGCGTCTTTGGGAGTTCCTGGTCGTCCCGCACCATGCTGGCAGCGTCGTGGTGTGCGACGCTGTCCGCAGGCGTATCGTGTGTGGCACGGCACCGCCGCTGGCACGGCTTGGGACTGCGCCCGCCGCACAGCGCAGGCCCAGCGCTGCACCGCCAGGCGCGTGAGGACTGCCCTGCGGATCCCAGAGCCCGTGCGCGCGTGCTGTCCCCACGCTCTAGCGTGCACCGCCGACCGCTGCCATCAGCCTTCCGTGACGCGTGTTTCGTTTCAAAATACACAACTCCCGTCGTTTCGGGAGATTTTGGGTTTCCCCAGTGCGGAACGGTGTGTCAACAGAGGGAGACTAAACGTACGGTACGGATCCTCACGGGCTCACACCACCAGGTCCTGGTGACCAGGACCCCGACGGCCCGCTGCACGTTGCTGCGCGCAACATGATCAGCGACTACCGCGCACAATATGCTAACAATCGCAACATATCCCTGATGCCTGCCATCACCAGCACATCCTCACGCATGCACGATGCGATTCATTTCGCTGTCGCCGCGCGGCATTCTCAATGGCCTGAAGAGCAAAGTCGGTCTGGCTGCGGACAAGACGGCGGCGATGAGGATCAACCTCAACATTGACGGATGTGGCGCTGCAAATCCTGGCCGTGCGGGGCAGCCCATCGCGTTGGTGAGGTCGCCCGCGGGTCAGCTCAATCATCGCCCGTGAATCGTTTCCGTGGCGCTAGCCCAACGCCGCGAACGAGGCCGGCGCTTCGCGGCGCAGGTCGTGCGCACGCGAAGGAGGGGGAGGGGAATGATGTATGTGTCTCCAGGGCCTCCGGCCCATCCGGGGGCCCGAGCTTTCTGGCTAGGTGGCGGGTGTGAGGGCGGCCGGCTGTCCGAGGGCCGGCGGGCATAGGGTCAGTAGGCGATGTCGTAGGCGAGGGCCATCGGCATGCCAGCGCAACAACACTGCGATTCATTTCGCTTTCGCCGCGCGGCACTCTACAATGGCCTGAAAAACAAAGTCGGTCTGGCTGCGGCCAAGACGACGGGGGTGAGGATCAACCTCAACATTGACGGATGTGGCGCTGTCGCCGATCCTCCTGTCCATTCTTCCTCGCGCGCCCCTCTCCTCCTCGCCAGCCTCCTTGCTCACAACCCCCCCGTCCCCCGCGCCGCTCACTAGTGTGAGGTGGCCAGACTCGATCGTACAGGCCGTGGCTAGTAGTGCCCTTTAGCGCATGTCCTCCATTTGCCCCTCCCCTCCTTTCGGTCATTCGAATCTTGCGGACCCGAGGATGTCAGCCTGAGCGCAACATCATCATGATACACTGCGACTCGGATTCATTCATAGTTTCACTTTCGCCGCGCGGCCGCGGCGGCATGATTCTACAATGATTAGAACATGTCCTCCATCCCCTCCCCCCCCCGCCCCCCCTGTGCGCACAGCTCTTTTACAGGTCCTACAGTAATAAACATACATACAGAGAGAGAGAGAGAGAGAGAGAGAGAGAGGGAGAGAGGGAGGGAGAGAGAGAGAGAGAGAGA
>Ga0115006_10000895_pt1 | contig 17415 bp, 1 predicted proteins | sample ArcOceMetagenome_3_FD_88943 | JGI IMG/M metagenome (GOLD analysis project Ga0115006, IMG submission 88943) | Marine eukaryotic phytoplankton communities from Arctic Ocean - Arctic Ocean- Svalbard ARC20M Metagenome | ecosystem: Environmental > Aquatic > Marine > Oceanic | place: Arctic Ocean...
ACGCACGAGACGTGCAACAGCAATGGTGTTTGTACGGGGGATGGGGGATGCACGTGCAACGAAGGGTGGGCGGGCAGCGATTGTTCGGTGTGTGATATTGGGTTCAGCGGGGATGCGTGCGAGGGCCTTTGTGATGCCAACACAACATGTAATGGCAATGGCCGATGTGATTGGCATGGTGGTTGTGTGGAGTGCTTTGGGGAGTACGGAGGAAGTGTCTGTTCAGAGTGCACGCACAACATGTTCGGGAACACATGTACCAAAACCTGTCACCACAAAGGGGCTTGTAGTGCACACGGACGGTGCCTGGGCAGCGAGGCTTGTGAGTGCTTTGAAGGATTTGAGGGTCCCGAATGCAGTTCCTGCGCAATGGATTTCTATGGTCCACAGTGCCAGCACAAATGTGGAGAAGGGAGCAGGCCCAGGCCATTGCAAGAGTTGGGATTACCTGTCCATTATCCTGTCCATTCTCTGGATAAGACGTACTGTAATGGCCATGGGCGTTGCGGAGAGGATATCGGCAAATGCGTCTGCGAACCAGGATTCGACGAATTTTGTTGCGGCGTTGGGTTTACGAGTTATCATTGCGACCGCTGTGAGGATAGCTTCTTCGGCTCGAATTGCGGCCAGCAGTGTTCGTGGAACGAGACTTGCAGTTCGCACGGCCGATGTCAACATAATGGCCAGTGCCAGTGTCATAATGGGTACGGTGGGGACGCGTGTCTGCAATGCGATCCCTCCCTTTTCGGAACGAATTGCACTGAAACGTGCGATTGGAGAGATACTTGTCACGGTTCAGGCCGGTGCACAGGTGCTGGGAATTGCGAGTGTCACGATAACTCATCAGGAGACGATTGCTCGCTTTGTGCCCTTGGAACGCATGGAGAGGATTGTCAGACCATCTGCTCAACCAACAAAACATGTTCAGGACACGGTAGATGTCAAGGCGACGGCAGCTGTGAGTGTTTCGAAAATTTTATCGGCAGCGATTGCAGCACATGCGTCGAGGGTCGGGTTGGTGACAATTGTGATGTCGAATGCAACTCTTGTAATGGCCACGGTCGCTGCCTTGCAAATTCTGAATGCGAATGCTATGGCGGCTACAGCGGTCCGTCCTGTAGGGGCTGTCCAGCTGACATGTTTGGAATTGATTGCAGTATCAAATGCACTCCTGCGAATTGCAGCGGGCATGGGGATTGTGGGCCACATGGAGAATGCATTTGCTCTGAAGGTTACGCTGGAGCATCATGCGAAAATTGCCTCAACGATGTCATTGGCGACTCGTGCGAAGCAACGTGCGCTTGGGATTCCACATGCAGTTCTCATGGGCGGTGTCTAGGCAGCGAGAAGGTGGAGGATACTCTGTCGTCTCGGTGCGAGTGCTACGGGGGTTTCGATAGTGCAGACTGTTCAGTATGTCCATTCCCATTGAATGGTGGCCCCGAGCGCGGAGGCGAATGTGCGGACAGGGGCAGTGACGGAAACAGAGTTGTACTGAACGGCGAGATAATTTGTCAGGCGAACTCGACCTGCAATGGCCATGGTGAATGTCTGGGCACAATAGATTCCAAAATATGTCAGTGTGACGATGCTTTCGTGGGTGCTGCTTGCGATTCTTGCGAGATAGCCGTGCGCAGCTCTGACTGCAGGAATACCTGCACTTGGAACGAAACATGCTATGGTGCAGGAAGATGTACAGGGAATGGCGAGTGCGAGTGTTATGGGGAGTCCGCTGGAGTTTGGTGCCAGGAGTGCCCAGCAGGCAAATACGTTGAAGCAGTAGGACTGAGGTGGAAAGAAATGCCGTCTGTCAAAGGCAGTGTTGACAGCGAAATTAGCAATGCAGCACTCGCAGTGGCCTTAGAAACCAAGCTGGAGTTCACCCGGAAAGAATTCCAAGGGTTCGCTGTGTCAGATCTTTCCTTTGACAACTACATAAAAGTTGGAACGAAGTATTTTGCGCCTGCTGATGAAGTCTGCGTAACGAGATGCTCATGGAACTCATCTTGCAGCGGCCATGGCCGCTGCCGGGGCGATGGTTTGTGCAGTTGTTTTGAAGGTTGGATTGGGCCTGCCTGCGATTCATGCGCCCCAGGGCTATTTGGCAGTGAGTGTTCGAAGACTTGCTCAGACGAGATTCATTGCAGTGGGCACGGGCGCTGCGGAGCTGGTGGGGAATGCATTTGCGATGCTACATTTGGTGGGACCACTTGTGTATCCTGCTTTGATGCCTACGGTCTGGAAAGTTGCGATGCAGAGTGCTCTGCCGATGAGTCTTGCGGTGGGTCGGGGCGATGTGGATCAGATGGCTCGTGTTCGTGTTTTCCTATCTTCAATTGCAGCAGGGTCCGCAATTCTCTAGTAACAGCGCTTCTGCATATGACAGACGGCAGTGGATCTGGGAGTGGCAGTGGGAACAGCGGTCACATTATCGTTGCAGACCAAGACTTCAATTCCAGCTTGACGCTCGAATCTGTGTGCGGCAGTGAACCGGTCCAAAATGAATGCCTTGAATCTTGCTCTGGCGAGGGCCTGCAGACTTGTCAAAATAGCTTTGATGAGTGCGTCGTTTCTCATCAGCTACAGCGAGCGCATGCACCTTCGCTCTGCGAGTGTCTGGGTCGTTTGCGGATGTGCACAGTGGACGTGGGATGCGAAATCTTGAGCGACACTGCTGTCTTGGGATTTTGTAGTACTTTGCAATGCAGCCACAGCCAATGCCAATTATTTTATCCCCAGCCGACAAGATGCGATTGGGATACACATGCTCTTTGCAACCATGATTTGGCGACGTGCTTAGCAGCCCCTGAATCCACCATCATATTTGGGAACGACTGTGGATACGGCCGTGGGTCCAAATGTGGTGAGGCATATGCCATCGAGGAGGCCAGGTATGCGAGCAGATGCGAATGCTATCGGCATCACAGCGAGATTTTCCAGTTCTCGTTACCGGATACCTGCGTAGAGAGACAATCAGGTCTATCTGAGCTTCAGTCTCTCGGTGTTGGCTGGCTGCACGAGACAAGAGGTCTGGGAAAGAGCTGGCCCCCTATCATGCCCGTACGGTCGCCGGAGGTCGAGCGTGATGACAACCAAACTTTTATTGAAACGCCCGCGCCTTTCATTGCGCCTCAAACTTACAACTACATCGACAGGGCGTGCCTCAGTGCATGCACGGGGCCATCTCAGCAGGCAGCTCGCGTACAACTATTAGCATACGACTGTGCGGTGTGCGGAGATGGAGACTGGATGCTCGGCCGAGAGGAGTGTGAAGACGGCAATCGGGTAGAACTGGACGGGTGCGACTATGAATGCAAAATTGAAAAGCCCAACCCCGTCAATACAACCTCCATCAAGTCGTCACCAGCATCCACACCAGGACAAGTCCTGATAGTCTGGAATCACACTGATGTGGCCCTGAAAGCATATTTGCTAGACCTGATTTGGAAGGTGCATTATTACTCCGTCAAAGTGAACCGGACGATCTGCGAGAAGATTGACCCTTACACAGAGGAGTGCAAGACCTCCCTTTACGAGGATGTGATCCCGTATGAAGATTGCTTTTCGCTGCACTGCGAATACTTGCTGCCTGAAGCTATCAGTGGTGAATATCTGGAAATCAACGTTACTGGGGTCAATTCCGCAGGCCATGGGATTGGGTCAATCCAAAAGATGAGATGGGTGTATTTGCCGTTTGAAGATGTGAACTTGCGAGAGTTGGAAATTGATCGACCAACAGGCAGCGACCCGATGCGAGGAAATCAAGTGCAGCTGCAGTGGGACGCTCCTTCGGACACAGGGTACGGTGATAATGAAAGCATCCCAGTCTTGGGCTACAGCATTGAGGTTGCTTCATGCAATGACTTCCGACAAGGAGATGATCTTTGCTTTTATGGACGCGAGTACCTGGTGCCAGAAAATTCATCCGACCCTATTTTAGACGATAATGGGGAACTACGCTTCTCTTACCCAATGAAATTCAATGTGGAGTTCGACCTGCATCCCGGATTCTTTTATTACTACAGGGTCGCTCCCTTTACCTTCTTCGGCAGATCCATACTTATTCAAAGCATCAGGGCACAATTTGGTGAAATTGCTGTCGAAAAGCCGATGACAACATATCCTATCCGCTTTCCCATTCCATTGGCGGTCACATCAGACCGTATCCAGGTTTGGAGTGATTCCGGTGTTGCAGACGAGGAGGTCATCCAAGTTGTTGGTTTTCCTCTTGTGCGGAATGTCAAGGACGACCTTTCTATCACATTCAAACCTGTAGATTTCTTTGGCGGCGGCGATTCAGGGGATGAGCTCCTCCAGATTTCCAGCACATCACTCACTGAAGGAACTGAATTTCGATTCCAGCCCCGTCGTTTGGCATTGGACAAAGTGGAGTCGTGCGGAGAGTGTAGTCTGAGAATAACAGTAACATTTCGACGATGGGTCCAGAAAACCATCACCTTCACAGTGCGGTACTTCACGTATCCGGATGCCCAGTTGCTGAGCCTGTTCCCGACGTCCGGTCCGCTCACGGGAGGATCGGTGATCAAAGTCGCTGTACGTGACTTCGAGGGGCCGCAGACTAGAGTGGGTGCCGGGCTGGAAGGGTTTGCTCAAATAAAGTCAGCGATGGATTTTGAAGGCAGTGCCAACGTTTTCTTCAAGGTAGAGAATCAACAAGTTGCTGGGTCCGTTGTCAAATTTACGCCCGGAGTGCTGGAGGGCAATGCACGAAATTTTGAGCTCGAAATTATGACACCTGCAGATCCGTCAGGTCAGGGAACTGTTTCCCAGCTTACTTTTGACATGCAGGGCACGACTATTCCAATAATGACCACTTTCGCCAGTCTGCAGTTCGAATTCGTCGGTACTAAGATTCTCGAATCACTGCCTAGCACAGGATTTTTGAACCCAGGGTCCGGTGGTATGGATGTTTTGCTTAAGATCTCAAATCTTCCAACGATTTCAAAGCTGATCGTGTTATTTGCGGGCTCTTTGTGTGAAATCCGTCAGATTGGATCACCATCACCGTCAGATTTAGGAACTGTTACTCCGATTTCTGTCCATGTTCCAGAGCTCCCATACGACTACCTCGGTGAAGTATCCGTCATTGTGAACGCAGAGGGACTTGCGAAGTCATTGAAGAGCACATGGACATATCTTCGGCCGCCAGCACCTGTGTTTGATGTTGAATCTGTGGTATTTGCGGACAATCCTGGGTTGTGGGTGCCTGCAGGCGCAAAAGGCTTTGATGGATTTTTTGTCATTCAGAACTTGAACGCCAAATTTGGTCTTGATTATGATCGATTAGAAGTCCATTTTGGAGCATATAACGGCTCGGTGGTCAGTGTGAAAGAAATAGGAAGTGATGCTCATATTCAGGTCCGAACCCCTAATCGCATGGAGGCAGGATTTTACATCACGAATGTGACTGCTTTTATTGGAGAAGATGAATACACAGTTGAGTATGGCAACGACGGGCTGTTATTTGAAATTGAATTCAGGGATCTCACCGACCCACGGATTGTGGCAAGTGCCCCCACTGAAGGTCCAGTTCGGGGCGGAACGATCATAGTTCTTGGCATTCTCTCGTATTCAAGCTTGCTACAAGCCCAGGAGATCTCTGCCTCGCTTGCTTTCGGCAACAACGCCTCTGGGACGACGGTAATCGAGAAACCGGTTCTTGGGGTGCTGTCGCTATATGACTGGATGGAACGGACAGGGGATTATGAGAGAATAACAAACTTGCCAGCTATCTCATCTTTCATGCTTGGGGTCAATTCAGGACTTCAAGACCAGTACGTTGAAACAGTCGACAAGACCATTGCTGCTGTAGACCAGGTGGCCCTGAATGTGCAACAAGGTAGGAAAGAGGCGGTCTTGGCCTTCGTGCAGACTCCAGGTTTCGCGCAGGCTGCCGAAGCAGAACTCTCTATCCGACATGGGCCTTACTGGAATGTCTCAGTTAAAACTTCTTTCGTGTATATTGCCGCACCACAGGGGAGAGCTGTGGTATCCGCATCAACTGACGAAGGCATATTGCGAAGTGGGATGAGTGGGGGCATTAGGCTCTCAGTTGTGATGACTAATTTTGACATCTTGTACAAGGCTAGTGACATCAAATTGGTTTTTGGTGAGAGTGAGCTTGATGTGTCCAGATTGCTATACAGCACGCAAGAAAGCACGGAGTTCTTCATCGTCGTCCCTCCCAATACTCCAAAAGTGATCACCGTCAGTGTTTCGCCTGTTTTGTTCCCATCAAACTGGGCGCAGTTTGATTTTGAATACTACGACGATGTTGTGCCAGAAGTAACATCTTACGGTCCGTACCAAGCATACGAGGATGGCGGCATCGAGATGGAGATCAAAATAATCTTATTCCCTGAGGTTACAGCGAGCCAAATAACGATTTCGATCCGAAGTGGCATTCAATTGATAGGTACAGCAACCGCATCCAGAGTGACATATGAGCTCGGAACCGCAACTGTGAACTTTCAACTCCCGCCAGGACCTGTGGGTGAGGCAACGATGAGTGTAAATGCTGCTTCAAAGGCAACAGAAGCTGTGATTTTTAAATATGTGAGTATCCCACGAACACCACCCTCGGTTCTGCGAGTCTGGCCGACTATTGGTTCGAGCAACGGCGGGGATGTAATGGAGATCACGTTGCAGAATTTCAAGCAGGTCCAAAGCATCAACGAAGTTTTCATGGTCATGAGGTTTCAGGCTTACACCTTTGACTTGGAAGGAAATCAAGTCATTGAGACTGTGTCGGTAACGCCGGAGAAGAAGATGATGAAACTCAAGTCTTCAACGCTTACGGCCACAAAGTTTTCGATAATTATGCCCCGCGTCCCCGAAACTGCTGCGTCGATGAGGTCCAATGCGCGGATTTGGGGTGCGCGCAATGCTTCTCTCTTTGCAGAATATGTCATCGACTATCGAGATGACAACCTTGCGACTGTGCTTTGGATGATACCAAAGAGCGAGCGGTCAGACAGGGACGCCCTTGTTGAACTTTCTATTGCGAAATTCGGGAGTGTGAAGCCTGATGACGGACCTGGATTATACCTTGGGATGTTGTCGCACTCTGGGGATTTTTCGCATCTGGACTCTACATATCCAGGAAGCTCGACAACTGCTCTTTCTACAACACCGCCTCCGAATTCCATGAACGGTACCATGATGACAACGCCCGAGCCATTTGAACCTGTGTCTTTGGTCAGCCTCTCACAAACTACCAGCCCAGATGGTTCTGTCAACACAAATGTGAAATTCATACTCAGGAGTCGAGGCAATGTTCCAGGAGTCGCGACTTTGGCATTTGCGAACTGCCAGGAATTGGGTGCGTGCGATAAGAAGACCATCAGATTCCAGTTTAATTTCCGGGATCCTGACGCAGCGTATGCGCAAAGTTTTGCGCCCGTAAGTTCGTTCACGGACGGAAGGGTTCCACTCTCAATTTATGTCGAAAATCTTCCATTCAGTGTCACCGTCGCTGACATTCTTGTGGAACTAAGCTCAAATGTGACAGTAACGTCAATTACGAGAGAAGAACCATCAGGACCGAAGAGCAAAAATGCCCGACTCGACTGCATGATCCCAAGTGCTTTGGGCTCTAAGTCGCTGACCCCAACCATCAGAGTTCGTAAACTTGGCTTGCTGTTACCATTTCCGACGGAATTCACCTACAAGTCATCTCCCAACCCGGTGACTCTTTCCGTGTTGCCATCAAGAGCACCTATGTTGACTTCTGCGACGATTCGGGTGCGGATACAAAACTTTCCCGGTGTCAAGACAACATCCGAGATCGTTGTCCAGTTCAGGTGGAGTGATGGTACAACTGCACCTGGTACGGTAAAGTCGTTCGATCGTATCAACCCAACTCTACCCCCGCTTGCAGTCCAAGACATTAGCATGCAAATGGAAACTCCTTTTGGTGTTGGAACTGTCAGAGAAGGAGTTGCGACTCTTACGATTTACCATGAGCAATACCGCCTGAGGCCCTCCACATTCAATGGGTTCAACTTTATCGACACAACTGGACCTGCAGTTTCAGGCATAAGCACTAATGCGCAGACTTTTGGTTCCCAGCGTGTAGAAGTGCGCCTATCCATGGCTACTGAGGTCACCGTTTCTGTACAAAACGCAAAGGTGGCCGTTGTCTCTACGCAAGTCGACGGAAAGGACATTTCTCTGCTGACGTCTCAGCATAACGCTGACACTAGGTCAGCGAAAATTGTCTTCTCTGCTGCGAAAGCCGATACCCTCAGAAGCATCTACGGACTGCTGATGTTTGCCAAAGAAACAGTCTCATGCACGTCGTCGTGCTGTGCATCATCTACTTGCAGCACAAATTGCAAAGGAAAGACAGCATGCTTTCAACTTCAGTACTTCGATGACCTTGCCCCCAAAGTAGTAACCATGTCTGGTACTGCCGGCACAGAACTCGGAGGCACCCTCGTTGAAATTTTGATCGCTAAATTTCCGAAGGTTCCGGCAACTCAAGGTGAGAGCTCAAAGGTGACGGCTCTTTTTGGCGATAGGTATCCGGGGCGGGTCTTCGTGACTTATTCTTCGGAGGAGGAAACGGCTCTTGCAATAGAAACTCCAGAGATGGACATGGAAGGAAATGCTGTCAAAACGGTAGACCTGGTGCTTACGCCGCTCGATCGTCCTGACCGGGAAATGAGATTCCAATATCAGGTCTCGGAGGTGGCACCCAAGGTTATCTCCATTTTTCCGTCGACGGGCGGCAGTCCGGGAGGTGTGCAGGTCAGAGTGAAGATCGAGTTTTTCCCGTTCGGAGGAGATGCAGGGGTTGAGTTTGGCGAATTGGCTTTAGCTACAGATCAAGTACAAATATCATCGAAAAGTACTAAGCAACTCTCAGAGATCATCTTCACCACGCCCAAAACGGACATTGGACTGACAACAGTGAATATATATCCAAAGAGCTGTCCAAATTGCGGCAAGACAGTCTCCGTGATGTTCGATCAACTTGACACATCGATCCCAGTATTAGTGCAGCCAATTCCCGTCGCAGGTGCCATGCAGGAAATTCCTGGGCAGATTAATTTTTTGAAATTTTCGAATTTTCCTGTCACGTACGAAACGGTTGAGCTGAATTTCAAAGGAGAGGGTATAGATGTTGAGGGGAAGGTTTTGTCAGTCAGTGTTGATGCAGCTCTCATGGCATCTATTGTCTTCACTCCGCCAACGAGTCCTAGGGTCGGTATGAGTGTCTTGACGATCACGGTAAACACCTTGTATCAAGAGAGGCGTTCGGCCAAAAAAGTCACAACACCATATTCGTTTTTTGATGCAACAGCACTAAGAACTCTTTCTACCTTACCAGCATCATTTCCGTCTCGTCTTTCTCTTTTCGGACAGACTATTGATTTTGTGCAGCCGACAAGCTTGAAACTTTCAAACTTTCCGCAAGGCATAGCGATCAGCGAGTTGAGCATCATGTTGGGATCTGTACCTATCAAGGTTGTGTCAGTCAAAGACACGGAAACCTGCTTTCCGCCTCTGATTGATTGCAACCGCACTGAAATTTTCATACAGTCTCCTCCTCAAGACTTTGCAGGCAATGCTGATCTGGCTCTTTCCGTGAATGAAGGCGCGCCCTTCATGGTGACACTTCCCTATTTCCAACCTTGCGATTATGAGAACTTCTGCTCAAAGCAAAAGAAGATTGCGGCACGCCAGCTCTTGATTCAAAGGCCGCCAACAGATACCAAGTGTGAAGCGTCATACTGTGTCGATCTCAAGGATGTGCCGGAACCTAGTATCATGTCAGTTGTTCCCACAGAAGGTCCGACAAGTGGAGGAACAGAAGTCAGAATTGACTTTAAGAATTTCCCTGCATTCGTTTCCAGCGAAGTGCAAGTCACTGTCGGCGAGGGAGGCAACACCGTGTACGGTAAAGTCAACAGCCTTCAGAATCTAGGAGGCACGCTTGTTCGAAGCGAAGGCTACTTGACTATCCAAACGCCTTCAGTCCCAAATGCAGTTGATGTGCGCACGGAGGTTCTAAAAATTCAAGTTTCATTTGGAGGTTTGACAAAGACGATTGAAAGTGGTTTCAGGTACACTCCTGTTATCATTGGAGATCCCGTTATCAGCAAGATTAGTCGAAGAGGGTCTGTCGAAGCATCTCTGTTCCCCAAAACCTCGAACCATATTATCGTTCAGCTCACCAATTTTCCTTTCATGAAGGATTTGAATTCAAAGAGCAAGGTAAAGGCTGTTTTCGAGGGCCAAACCTACGACGCATCAACCATCATGGCTTCATCTTACGCTTCCACCGTAGTAGGCTTTACCTTGGCTCCACAGGGGACTTCAGGAGAAAAAGATTTTTCAATTTACTACGCTCCCTTCGGTGCTCAAAGGGCCGCAACAGTTTTCCTAACTGTGCTCCCGCCTCCCACCCCAAGTGTGGACGGATTCTTCCCTTTGCAGGGGAAGGCAGGGAGGAATCTGATTGTTGGCATTACGATCAAGTTCCTGGATCACACATTGACCGAGGGTGACTTTCTGACCCTAACGAGGGTAACCATGCAGGCACCGGGAGCGTCGATTGCATCTGACATGCCTGTATCAAATGTATTAGTTTTGACGCCTGCCACGTGCATGAGCCAGGAATGTTCGAAAGTCACTATCAACTGCGAATTGGAGGGGGGTTTAGTTCCCAAGGCTGGAGGGGATGTCCTTGTTCGTTTGTCTTTTGGAACAGAGACTGTCGAATTGACTGTGCCATTTGAAGCAGACAATACCCCGGAGTTGAAAAATTTGGATCCTAAGACAATGAACGTTGATCAGATTGACACCACAGTCCTCAAGGTTTATGGATCAAACATGAAGCCCCGGTTTTGTTCAAAATCGGTGGACTGTTCTGTTTCATTTGATTTCAGCAAATTTGTCTTGGTTGACAGGGTGAGAACTGGTATTGTGCAAGACGTGAGGTACGATGCAGGTGAGCATGTTTTTGAGGTCAAAGTGCCTAAGATCGGCCAGGCTGGCATGGCCAGAGTGACAATCACCTCTGAAAGTGTGTCGCTGGCGTTCGATTACGAGATCACGATGCCAGGTACCGATTTGCTGCCGATCGACTCCACCTGCTCCGGGTTCGAGACTCTTACGATGAAGGTTCGTGGGTGGGGAAGCAGCGTAAAGTTTGTCTCAGAAATTCAGGTGCATGCTGGTTCCCAAGCACTCCAGGTGCAGAGCATTTCAACCTCCGTTGCTGATCGAGAGAATACGTTCTCCGAGACAGTCTTCAAGGTCTCATCCCCGAAGAGCAGCAGGCTGGGTGACTTGATTGGAGTTGTGTCGCTCAACGGGAAGATGAGTTCCACGTTCAGGCTCGAATGCTACGCGCAGCCAAGAGCAAGGCTTACCCCTGCGGAGGCCACGTTGGACGGAAGGACGCTCTCGGTTGATGGAAGCAGTATCTTGATCTTCCTGGAAAATTTCCCGCCAATCCAGACTGCAACCGACATCAGCGTGCAATTCGGAACAATTGTTTGCGATGGCTCGCAATGCGTCGTGTTGGGATATCGGAACGGAGTAAAAGGTACAACTGTGCAGGTCAGTGTTCCATCGGTTACTGAGGTCAAAAATGTTCCTGTGCAAGTAACATATAGAGGCGCTGTTGCACCCCCAGCCGGAGGCGATCCTTCAAAGACGTACGTACGAAGTACGAAGACGGCGAGCGCGGATTTTCAATATTTCATTCCAGCACCAAAGGTGGTATTGACCGACTTCTGCATTGAGTGTAACGAAGGAGACTCCTGTTTGAAGAACGGTGTCTGCCGAGATGGTGCCGAGCCACGTCAGTCCGCGATGGCAATGTCAGCCAAAGGACGGATGACTGTGATCGTTGATAACTTTCCTCAAATTTCATTCGATAGGACAACAGGACAAGTCAATGCACCAGCAGAAGTCTCAATCACATTTGGTTCCAACTTCGGAGTGGTCAGCCGAGTACTGTTTTCTGATAAGACTCGGTCTGCGTTCGAGGTTGCGTTGGAAACTCAAATCGAGAAAAGCACACTCACTGCAGAGCTGCAGGTATACCCCGACGTATCAAACCCGACGTCGTTTTCTGCTACATTTCCTGTCCAGGTTTACGACGATACGGTCAGTATGGAATGCTATGGGTTCGATCATTGCGAAGGAAAACATGTGGATGGCGATCCGTTCGTTGTAACAGTGATCAACTATGCCATCCCGCAGTCGCTAGTCGAAGGCATACTGGTCAAATTCGATCAAATCTCGGCAGACATGGTGGAGTCTCTTGATTCAACGATGGGCCGTTCACGTCTGCAACTAACTCCGCCGTCTTTTGACTGCAGTTCTTGTGTTACAGAGAACGGATTCGCAACCGTGACGCTCTCAATCATACTCCGATCGACTGACGAGCTAATCGTATCCTCTTCTTACACTTTTTGGGCTCCACCGAAGCTCGCAGACTGCCGTTTCAGTTCCGTCGGGACGTCATTGCTTCTGACCTTTGACCAGCAGACGAATCGTGCAGGAATGGATGACGGGCGAGACTGCTCGCTTTTACTATCTGAGAGCACTGTGATGCAGCTTGGCATGAATCCAGAATGTATTTGGACATCGGACAGTTCTCTGACTGTGGTTCTCGGACTCCAACCAACAATCGCGCCAGGTGATACTCTGCATGTTCGAGCTGGCGGCCAGTCGAACCTGAAGGGCATCAATCTCATTTCTGCACACAGTGAAACATCAAGAACGATAGGTGCACCAGCTGTTGCGATTCCTCCTTATGTCGAGTTGAAGGCGAAGGACGTTATCGACCCTTGTTCTTCCCTGGAAATGAGGGCAACGGCTTTCAGCCCTCGACCTCCGCTGTACACGTGGGGCTGTGAGAATGATGAAGTTCTGAATGGTTATTTGAGCACCCAGACTGGTGACACCATATATCTTGCCCCGGGGACTCCCTCCATGCCCATTTTGGATAAAACGTACAAGGTGACGCTGGTTGTCACCGATTTCATGGGCAGCACAAGTCCTGTGCTGTACCTGAGCATATTCAAGAAAAGTGCTGCAACCCCCCAGATTCAGTTCACACCGCCCTTTTTGACCGTCACGCGGAACGACGAAGTTGAGATAAATGGAGAAGCTGTCTTTTCAGATTGTCCTACAGAAAAGGTCGATATGATATTCAGGTGGCAGCAAGTCTTTGGTCCTCCCATCTCAACGGAATACCTCATGGTGGCTATTCCGCAGCTGGAAATCCCTAAGAATACTTTAGAGCCAGGCGCCACTTACCGTTTTTCTTTGCAAGCAAGTATGACTGGTGCGGCATCCCAGGTAATGGAAGGTATCTTTGAACTGAAAACAGCTTACCAGGAGCTGAAGCCGATTATTGCAAATGGCACCAGCTTGAAAGTTTCTTCTTTCAACTCGTTTCAGCTGTCAGCAGAGGGCTCATATGACCCCGACTGCCCAATCGCAGGTCTTGATGATCGAGATCTGAGGTACTCTTGGCGATGTTACTATACTTTGCGTGGCATTCAGAGTGATTGCCGAGACTCATCTACAAACAATAAACTGCTTCTTTCGTCAACACGAGACATTCAAATTCGACAGGGCGTTCTCGTCCCGGCTCCGTTCCCGTTTATCTTCGAACTGACAGTTAGTAAGAAGGGACGATCCCCTGTATCGAGGTCGATTTCTGTGGACGTTGTTGATCAAATCTTACCGAAGGTTGGATTGACTTACGAGGGTGGGGTGTTGACACCAGACGGTTTAGTGGCGTTGAATTTACAAGACCGTATCATCATCCGCGGCTTTTGCGACGACCCAAATAACGTCAAATATGCCTGGAGCGTGACTCCCTTCGTCAACCTTACCAATCCATCAATCGCGCCGTTGGGGTCCAAGACTGTTGATTTGGTGTTACAGCCCAATCCTGAGGTGTTCACTCCGGGGAACAGGTACATGATTTCTTTCGGAGCAACAACTAGAATTGGAGCGACAAGTGAAACCAAAATTACAATCGTCGTCAACAGCCCACCGCGTGGAGGAACCTTTTCAGTCTGCCTGTTGAATTTGGCAGATGCAAGTAGTTGCATCAAGACTGGAATTGCAGTCACTGATGAATTCCGTGTTTATAGTTCTGGATGGGCAGATGACGATGTTCCTCTGCTCTATAACTATGGCTATGAAACGCAACCTGACCCGGTAACAGGCAATATCACAACTCTTTGGTTTGATCCTGTCAAGGATAACGTAAGGGATATGGGGTTCCCGAAGGGCTCTTTGACCGTCATGGCTCACGTGATCGATTCGTTAGGAGGCAAGACGGCGATGCTCAAAGATTCAATTACGGTTGTCGATTCAGAGAGCCCGCAGGCGGGTCGGAGGCTGTTGGCTGCCATGTCGTTTTTGGAAAGGGCAAAAGCGAAGCTCAAAGAATCTCTGTCAGCCTTCCGCGCTGACAAAGTAAATCAGATGGCTGGTTCCATGTCTTCCATGGGAGGAGGAGCCGATATGGGAGGAAATATCATGAACGCACTTGTTTCGGGAACCGGGAGAGCTTCGCGGACCAATGGTCGTGCATGTGAAGCAATGGGGTCGGCTGCTGCTGTCTCGTCCAAGCCAGCGAATGTTGGCGCAAGTGCTGTTGGAGGTATGGCGGGAATGCTAAAAGCTATGCTGAAGACCAAGCTTGGAGCAATGTCTGGCCAGTGTGCTGGAAGTGCTGCGTCTGCAACGAGCGGATCGTTGAAAGCTCAAGCTATGCATAAAAGGGCCAATCCCAACCAACCATCTATGTTGACTCCAGCCCAAGCGTCTGACTTCGTTACATCCTTGGAAGCAGGAATGAAAGAGGTGGTGAGAAAAACTGCGTTGGACTTCGTCCCTGGAGAGCCCCCGAAGAAGATCACATCCGAGGGATCAGAGCACGTCATCAGCCGCGCGGCCTCAACCACCTTAAACGGAGCTGTTATGTCTCAACCTTTGCCGTCGATGTTCAGCTCCACCATGGTGGCCTCGATCACAACGCCAGACACCTTTTCGGACGAAGTATTTGGGCCAGGAGAATCACCGCTGGTGGACATTCACGTTGCTTCGCATGGCCTTGCACCAGATATGCCTGGGTGGTCACTGAAATCGCCAATGGTAGGGCTCACAGTTTCGCGAGCTCAAGCATCCTCAGAGGTAAAAGTACAGAACCTGAGCAAGCCTATTTCTATTTTCATTCCGGTGGACCTGTCAGGCTTGAACGAAGTGCAATTGATGCTGTTCCCTCAACAAGCAAGATGTGTCTTCTGGGACGCGAATGTTTCGACATACAACACTACAGGTTGCAACGTCACTGCAGCCAGTACAACTTCAGTCACGTGCTCGTGTAACCATCTCACCTTGTTTGCAGTTAGTGTGGATACTAGCGCTGGTGCATGTGGTGACGGCGTCATCCAGCCTGATGAGCAATGCGACGACCGAAATGTGATGAACCGTGATGGATGTTCAGCTAAGTGTGTGATCGAAGAGTTGTGCGAATGCAAGGAAGAACCCTCCATCTGCTTCTGCAGACGCAAGAAGGGTGCAGGTACACCGAATGCAGATGGTGTGCGCGCTACGTTAGCAATAACTGGCTTCAAAAGCGTAGATGATTGGCTCCACACTGAGGTTTCTTTCAAACAGACGGTCGCTGACTTGGTTGCACAGGGTGTTTCGAAACTGGATGTAGTCACAATCCAGGTGTGTCACGGGAGTGATTGCGAAGTATTCTGGGAAGAAGGAAGTTACAGGCGAGACCTTCCATCCGAAGGGATGCCGGAGAGGGCCACGGGATTCTCTGTCCTTGGTGACCATAACCAGAGCACGTCCGGGCGTCGCTTGCTTACGACAGCGACTGATGTTACGTTCCAGGTGAATGTGCCGCCTGATTCGGACACTTCAAATGCAGAAATCTACGCTGCTATTGCATTTCCGAGCTTTTTGTCGAGGTTCACGACTTCATATGGAACTAAAATAGGACGTCCAGTCACTGCCACTTTCTTGGTCCAACCTGGACTTGTCACTGAACAGGAAGGTGAATTGTGGAATAAGCCTGGCGCCGGGTATAGACCCGATGCCGCCAAGCCGAACGAGACCGCCCCTGTCGCTTTCATCGATTCCCTCAAAAGGCAGTCCGGCTTATCGATTGGTGTACTCTTCGGCATTGCCTTTTCCGCGCTTGCCTTCGTCCTAGTAGTCACAATTTACTTCGTCATCATACCTCGCTACAAGCGTTCGATCGAGAAACGCGAGCGTGCAAAAATTGATGCTGACAATCTCATCGCAAAGAAGAGAGCGATCCACCCGCTGGTCGACATTCCTCATGCGCTCGGGTTGGCTGAAGGTGATTCCCAAGAGACGGACGACGACGAGAACGACGCAGGAGAGGCAGGACAGGAGGAGGGTGACGGTCGCCAGAGGAGAAGGCCACCGCGTGTTGGGGATCATCACCACCACGTTCATGAGCACGTGCATGACGTTATTGATAACAACTCTGACGTTTCGGATTTGTCAGACGATGACCCTGGCGTGCTTCCAGGCGGCGCTACAGAGAGCCAGAAGTTTGGGTACGCGAAACGGAGATTACAGCAACTGCAAGATCAGCTGGATTCTATCCTCCATGAAAATTCTGAGAGCTTGTCAGTCTCCGAGTCACAGCCATTTGAGCCCTCATCAACCCTTGCGGAGTCGCAGCCAGACTCCTTTGCTCCTCATCGGTCGGGCAGGTTGCCTCCGTTGATCATGGGCATGGGTGGCGGCAAAGCGAAGCAGGTGGTGACGGCGTCTACCAACTTCGAGGCGCAGGCGCTGCTCAGGCCCGATACCGCAAGTTCGTCCGCTTCGGGCGCCACGCACGAACATGCGCGGAATGCTGCGATGGATGCCGGCTGGGGCCATCCATCCAAGGATGAGGAAATTGTAAAAGGCGCAGATGGGAGAAAGATGCGAGTGGCCGCGCCCGCGCCAGAGTCTGGGCTTCAGCCTGTTCCGCCGCCGGCACGGAGGCCTCCACAGTTCAACGATGCGGGTGCAAGGGCTCCGGGCAGCGGTGTGATTAGACGGGGGCCCGTCTTGAAGGATCAAGGCTGAATACCCCCCTCAAGCGGCCTGGTTTTTCTTAGTTACGCGTATTCGCCAAGCGTTTGATCATGAATAAATGCATGTAAACGGCTCCTCCCCCTCTCCTGCTTCCATCGTGCGCGCGCGCGCGCGCTCCCCCCCTCTCTCCCCTGCTCCGCCCCAACCCCCCACCCCCCCCCTCCCCCCCCCTCCCCCACCCACACACCCCCTCTTTCTCTCTCTCTCTCTCTCTCTCTCTCTCTCTCTCTCTCTCTCTCTCTCTCTCTCTCTCTGTCTCTCTGTCTCTCTCTCTCT
>Ga0115006_10000898_pt1 | contig 17384 bp, 16 predicted proteins | sample ArcOceMetagenome_3_FD_88943 | JGI IMG/M metagenome (GOLD analysis project Ga0115006, IMG submission 88943) | Marine eukaryotic phytoplankton communities from Arctic Ocean - Arctic Ocean- Svalbard ARC20M Metagenome | ecosystem: Environmental > Aquatic > Marine > Oceanic | place: Arctic Ocean...
CAGATACAATCAGGTGTTCAATGAGAACATTACTGTGCTTAATAAGTAATCCAACGAGTTCAGCTCCAGCATACCCACTAGCACCTATAATGGCAACTTTTTGGATAGTGGTATTTGAATGAGGTGTAGCCTTTGTCATTTTGAAATCAGCCTCGTTTGTGGAGGTTATTAATAATAAAAATCAAAATACCATACAGAGGGTATTTATGCAATTTATCAGCATAATTATTTAACTAGTCTATACAATAAAATTTAAAATATTATTTGTAAAAGAGAGGTAGAATAGTATTTATATCGAAGAGCTATTGAACTTTCTTATTTGAATTTTGTTCGAGGAACATTATTTAAGTGGCGTTGGTGCTTAATAACTTAATCCTTATTGCAAAGAACACGCATTAAGGAATAAACATATTAAGTCAAATACTTGAAATGTCGTTTTTTGCGAAGTTCATAGTAGTATTTCTTAAACTGGAAATAAGCACATTACAGTATTCTATTTTCGATTTAAGGAAATACTCAACAGACCAGAATAAACGATAATAACGAGACATCAACAGCATCTAAGCTGATAACATATTTTCATAAACGTTATTTTAATACTTAAAGTGATCTTTAGGCTATAGAACTTATTGATCTACTTATTTCAAAGTTTATCATTTTTTATATATATCAGCACAAAAATTTTTTTGGATATTATCCTAAAGGGGTATCGACCATATAATAGTTTTCTAGATTTAAACTTAACTAGTAACGAAATATGAATCATTTCAAAAGAACTTGTTACTGAAGCTCAATAAACAAAGCTGTCTCATCCACACAGTCTAAATGATTTATGTTGACTGGTGTATTTACCTTTTAATAACAAAAAAAATCACATTTAAATATATCCAACATAGGGATATTATCGCCCAAATAGAGCTAAAACTAGCTAGTTTACAGCACGTATTTCGCTTTTATTAGACTAGAAAGTAAATTATGAACAGCCTATGATTCTGATTTATTCCAAAGGTTTTGATTAGCTTTAACTGAAAAAAATTGATTAGCGTGCCAACACCTAGGGAGTAAATCAAGTTTCTGTCTTTCTTCAGAGTTCGAACTCAATAAGGTTAAAATCTCATTTAACCTTTCCTTACTTAGCCTTGATATTTTTTTTGCCGTTGCAGTAAAGTAAAGGTTACTATTGATTTTTATTGTATTATTTTGACCATAACCAATAAAAGTTAGTTTCCTTGTAGTCATTCGACAATTGGGTTCATCTGCCTTTTTGGGGTACAAGGCATTTACAATAGCATACTCATAACAATCGCTTTGCTCACCAAATTCACCCGAAGGCATATACACAACACCAAAACCTTGTGGAAACATACCGGTTATTTTATAAAGAGCATCAACAAAAACTTGACAGCAAGCCCCAAGCTCTGCACTTTTATTTAATACTTGATAGACCTGTGGTAACAACTTGTAATCATAACTATTCTTGGTTGACAAAACGATTGAAGTATAAACTTGTGGTACTTTAAGAATATTACCTAGGCTTTTTTTAGGGTTTACACTGGTTTTTAATAGGGTATGTATGAAAGATTGTTTATCTTGCTCATCTTTCATAAATTCTTGGCGTGCAGATCTAGTATTTCCGATAAAGGTCGGAATACCAATACCCTCAATAAGAAATTTTTGTGTTTCTCGATAATTAATTTGCAACAGAGCTTTACGCTGTATGACATCTAAGGTACGAAAAGGATTCAATTTACCATTTGATCCTAAAAGAATCGATTGTGCACTAGGGTGGTAATTACCAAGATCTTGTAAAAGTGCTGCCATAATTAAGGGTACTTTTACTTGTGTATTAAAGCGATCATATTTAATAATATCGTAAGTAGCAAAATTAAGGTATTGTTTGGGAGAAACATCAGTTAAAAATTTCTTTACATAAGGGTCTGATATTTCGTCTGAAATAATTAGTTGGTCAAGTAACCTTAAACACAATACAGCTTTATAAATAGATTTACTTTGCTCATTAGTCTTTGCGACTTTCATTCCTTCTGTCGGACAAAGTAATTGGATAGTACCTAAAAGTTGAGATGATTTACGGTTATTCTCTACAAAACTCCCATCCTCTACGAGTTCTAAAATAGTTAGTGCTATGGAGACTAACGAGGAATATCGCTTATTACGTTGCGTAGAGGCTAGTAAAGACTGATTTTTTCTCGACTCGTCAGAATGAAACTCTTCTTGTTGAAAATATTCAATAGCAATATCTACTAATGAATCTTTAACGGCATTTTGCTTTGATACCTTTGCCAACAAATAATTTACTTGCCGAGTGTAATGGGTTTGATAAGGTGATTCTTTCAACTATATTCCATTAAGCTGATTTAAAAAACATATACTATATAATGAAAGTAATTAAAGCTAAAATCAACCTAGAAAAGTTAATTTTTTAAATAATATTACGACTAATGTATTAGGAGTTAACCAATATAACTTCTTAAATCGAGAAAAAATTAACGTTTTATAATACAAAGTAAAATAATTTGATAAGCCTTAATGAATACCCTTAATTTTCACTTGATTTTGTTTATGTGCAAGCTGTTTACAAATATTCACTAAATCAGAATGCAGACCGCCCGCGGTAACATCACGTCCTGCACCAGCACCACGAATAATTAAAGGGTTGTCTTGATACCACTGACTAACAATTTGAAAAATATTATCACCGGGTGTTAGGTTGGCAAACGCATCAGTTAGGGGTAGGTTTTCTAACTCAACCCGAGCGCTAACTCCATTTTTTTCATCATTAATGAACCTAGCGACATAACGTATGCAAGCCTTTTCTTTGCTTGCTTTCGTCAATGCATGAGTAAAATACTCATCTAGTTCATTAGCTCTATCCAAAAAATCTCGCAATGATAAATCCTGTAGATTTGACGGTACTAAATTTTGACAATTAATATCCTCTAGCGATAACTCAAAACCAGCTTTACGCGCTAAAATTAGTAATTTTCTTTGAACATCTCGACCTGATAAGTCTTCTCTAGGATCTGGCTCTGTAATACCTCGCTTTAAAGCATCTAAAAGTAATTCAGAAAACGAGCTAGTTCCATCAAACGTCTCAAATAACCATGACAATGTCCCTGAGAATATTCCCGATAATTGATGAATAGAATCACCACTTTGACGAAGGTCATCAATTGCATAATTAATAGGTAAACCTGCACCTACGGTCGTATTACCAAGCCATAAACTATTATGACTATCAGCAATATTAACTAAATTATTATACGATTTACTATCGCTTGATGCGGCCCATTTGTTAGCACCAATAATGTGAATACCTAAAGTAAAGAGTTGTTCATATAGTAAACTGAACTCCTCACTCGGGGTAATATCAACCACCACAAGGTCATCATAAGGATGGTGGCTTAACCACTTAAGTAACTGAGTATGATCGTAATTTGTAGATTTTTCATCAAAAAGGAAATTTGCTCTTTCAACATCAATACCATCATTATTAATTAGCGCTTTTTTTGATGACAGCAAACCTACTAGGTGTAAGTTTTCAAGAGCATAAACTTTATTTAACTGTGCTGGAAGTAATTCTAAAAAACGCTGGCCTATATTACCCATTCCAGCAACCACCAACCCAATATTACGAGAATCTTTGGTTATTTTATGATGCACAGTATTTAATAACTCTATAGAACAAGGTTCAGGTAAAATAGCGATAATACTATGATTGTTATCACTGATAACAAAATCCATGGGATTTACTGATTTTAAAGAACGTTTAAACTTAGCTTTTATGTCACCTCGCTCGGCAACACAATGACCTACTGTCGCAATAATAGCTACAGGCTTAAAGGTGACTTCGACATCATGACTCGCTAACCATTGACTAAGTGGCTTCTGCTGTGCCTGAGTAATTAGCATAAAGCCTTGTTTATCATCTATACCAATCGGTGAAAATTCAGCTTTGGCACGAACACCAGATTCACCCTTAAAGCTCACGGAATGAGCCAACAATAAATCATTTAAAAAAGTTACGGATAATTCTTGTTTAGCAATATGCCCAAATTTACCAATTTCTGTACCAGCAACACTCGCATCAAAACTACTAGCTACTTGCAGATGAGTATGATGCTGATTATCTAGATTCACTAAAGGGAGTAATGTTTTCGCATGCAACACTGGATTACCAAGGCGTCCTAATTCTTTCGCAACGCCATTTGGTAAGCGGTTTAATTTTCTTGCTGAAGGCACTACGCGCGGATCAGCACTATAAATGCCATCAACATCAGTCCACAAAGTCACGTTACTTGCTGCTACTAATGAGGCAATAATCGTCGCCGAATAATCACTGCCATTTCGCCCCAATGTACAATTATGGCCAAAACTATCTTTGCTAATATAACCAGTAATTACCGCTAGTTTACCAAATTGTCGTCTTTTTCTAAGTTGCACTGCACTTATTGCAGTATCTACAACACAATTTTGTTCATTATCAATTATCAGAAAATCTCGAGCATCTATACTATTACTAGGACAGACCATTTCATTAAGTAGAGCCGATAAAAGCCTAGCAGACCAGACTTCTCCAAACGCTAAAATATCATTATGGTGTTGAGTTATATTAATACCTAACCAAGACCTTATTTGTTCGATATCTTTATGTAACAGTAATAACAGCTGATTACTATTATTACTGTTGAGTAGTTCACCTATTAGTTTTTCTTGCGCAAGTGCAATATTGCATATTGCTACATCAACCTCAGCATTAATTTTGGCGTTTTCATTGACGGTATTATTTATAAACAATGAATAGAGTGAAAATAAACTATCAGTAGTTTTACCATTAGCAGAAACAACCACAATATCATCAAGTTGACAGTTATCCTTAATGATATTAATAGCCCGTTTAATACACTCAGCAGTTGCTAACGAGCTACCACCAAATTTATGTACTTGAATGGCATGTTTTGCTAAATTATTTCGTACAACCTTGTTCCGATTAGTTCTATCGTCAATTGCGTCTTTAGTTATTTGGCTTTGCTTGTCATTAACCCGATCTAAAGTTGTATTATTTGCTGTCATTGAATCGCCTGCTTAACTGCAATGATTAGTGTAGTAAGATATACGTAAATGAGTTTAAACTATAAAAACAAAGCTTATATGACGCTCAAACCCGTGTAACGGTAAAACTAAGATTGGCTTTTAGCTAAACCGTATGTCAAATCTGTAATAATATCGTCTATATCTTCAATACCTACCGATATTCTTACTAATGATTGGGTTATGCCTGCCTCTAATTGGTCAGTAATCTCCATTCCCGCATGCGTCATGGTTGACGGGTGACTAATTAAGCTTTCGACCCCACCTAATGATTGGGCTAACGTAAACAACTCAAGATTATCAAATAATTTTTTTACTGCGTCAGTACCACCTTTAATTTCAAAACTTAGCATGGCGCCAAAGCCAGCTTGTTGTTTTTTAGCAATACTGTGCCCAACATGTTCAGGTAAACCAGGGAAATAGACTGTTTGAATAGCAGGATGCTCTTTTAAAAAATAAGCAACTTTGGTTGCATTTTCTTGATGCTGTTTAAGGCGTACAGGTAATGTTTTTAAACCTCGAAGCGCTAAAAAACTATCAAAGGCACTTCCAGTAATACCAATACAGTTTGCCCACCAAGCTAACTGTTCACCAAGTTCTACTGTTTTAGTAACAAGTACTCCGCCAACGACATCACTATGACCATTGATGTACTTAGTGGTTGAGTGAAAAACAATATCAGCGCCAAGCTTCAGAGGTTGCTGTAATAAGGGTGACAAAAACGTATTATCTACCGCCACTAATGCACCTACTGCATGACTAGCCGCAGCTACTTTTTCGATATCGACTAAGCGTAATAATGGATTACTCGGACTTTCAATAAGAACAATTTTAGGTCTCTGAGCCAGAGCATTATCGAGTGCTTGTTGATTATTTTGGTCAATCACAATTAACTTAAATTGACCTCTCTTTGCTAAGTGAGTAAACAATCTAAAACTACCACCATAGCAATCATGGGGGATCACTAAGGTATCTTCGGTAGATAACAATTGGCAAACCAAATGTACTGCCGCCATCCCGGTACTAGTAACTATACCCATACTACCTTGTTCAAGGGTGGCAATAGCCTCGGCAAAAGTAGCTCGTGTCGGGTTACCTGTTCGTGAATAATCGAACTGACGTTTTTCATTAAACCCTTTAAGAGAATAGGTACTAGACAAATGAATAGGCGAAACAACTGCACCATGCTGTTCGTCATTATTAATACCAGCCCTTACTGCCGAAGTGGTAAGTTTAGCTTTAGTGCTAGTCGACATTGAATAATCTCCAATAGGTATGGCTAAAGAATAAAACACAACTTTGTTTCTTTTATCTACGAGAAACAAAGTTGAAAATAAAATATGCGTTTAGATGTTTGGACGTCTATAACTCTAAACATTTTAATTTCTAGGGTCAAGTCATTTTAGACTTCTAAACTTCTACTTGACTGCTTTTTTGCAACAGGTAAAATCTACCTTAATAAAATACATAACTCTCTATAATAAGACAGAGGAATTTTCATGGCTCAATGGAACGACGAGTATATAAATCCTTATGCCGAGCATGGTAAAAAGAGTGAGCAAGTTAAAAAAATAACCGTCTCAATTCCTCTGCGCGTGTTAAAAGTATTAACTGACGAGAGAACAAGACGGCAGGTGAATAACCTTCGCCATGCTACTAACAGTGAATTATTATGTGAAGCCTTTTTACACGCCTTTAGTGGGCAACCTCTACCTGATGATGAAGATTTAGCAAAAGACAACAATGAAAAGTTACCTGCCAGTGTTCGTCGCTTACTCGAATCTAAAGGTATTACCGACTTTAGTGCGTATGACGATGATGAATAAATAACTATTAATTAAAATTAAATAAAAAAAGCACCTTGTAATGGTGTCTTTTTTATTATGTGTGTTTGCTCAACCAATATTTATTTCATTCAACTTAACTATGATATGCTTTACTTAATCGATGCACCGAATTAATAAAGTGGCCCGCATGTTCAGGATTAACATCAGGATGAATACCATGCCCTAAATTAAAGACATGCCCGGTTTTACTTTGACCATAACCAGCAAGAATTTTAGATACTTCTTGCTCGATACGAGGAAGTGGCGCATAAAGCATTGATGGATCCATGTTACCCTGTAAAGCGACTTTATCACCAATACGAGCTTTTGCCGCTTCAATATCGATAGTCCAATCTAAAGCAACAGCATCACAGCCTGTCGCTGCAATAGACTCTAACCACATACCACCATTTTTAGTAAATAAGGTAACCGGTACTTGTCGACCCTCATTATGTCGCGTTAACCCATCAACAATTTTAGCCATATATCGCAATGAAAATTCATTATAATCACGCGGCGATAATACGCCTCCCCAGGTATCAAATACCATTACCGACTGAGCACCAGCGGCAATTTGGGCATTTAAATAGCTAATAACTGAGTCAGCTAACTTATCAAGTAGTAGATGTAATGTTGAAGGGTCAGAGAACATCATTTTTTTAATTTTAGTAAACGCCTTAGAACTACCGCCTTCAATCATGTAAGTGGCTAATGTCCACGGACTACCAGAAAATCCAATTAACGGAACTTGACCTGCTAATGTTTTACGAATGGTTCGAACAGCATTCATAACATATCCGAGTTCGTCCTCTGGGTCAGGAATACCTATTTTATCAACATCAGCTTTGCACGTAATTGGGTTGGTAAATTTTGGTCCTTCACCTGTTTCAAAGTATAAGCCCAATCCCATTGCATCTGGAATAGTTAATATATCACTAAATAAAATAGCGGCATCTAAAGGAAAACGGCGCAATGGTTGTATTGTTACCTCACAAGCTAGATCGGCATCCCGACAAACCGACATAAAATCACCTGCATCTTTTCTTACTGCTCGGTACTCTGGAAGATAGCGGCCTGCTTGTCGCATCATCCATACAGGAGTGTAATCTACCGGTTGTTTTAATAATGCACGTAAATAAGTATCATTTGTTAGTTCTGTCACCAAGAGTTCCTCTTAAATTTTCAATTTCAATAATAATATTTAGTTTCACAACAATGAAGTCAGTCTATAATTTGAGAAACAATTTCAAAAACGATTAATAAAAAACCATTACCCTTAGGGATTATCATGGTATTACCCAACCTTAATGGCCAAGTTTACCACCGACCTGAGTTTTGATCTATCAACCAAGGTTGACCAAATAAATTATTGTCAATAAGCACCTCAATTTTACTAGGCAAGAAAAAAGTTCAATATATTTTTAAACTAATTTAAATAGCCGATTTATCACTTGATTTTTACCAATGAACTTTGAATCAATAACTTAGAGTCATCAGTAAGTTAGAGTTCTTTAATACGAAAAAAATCGTGGAGTTTATACTCTACTAAAGTTGTTGCGGTGCTAAAAATGCTTTGGTATAAAATACATGCACAACACAAAATAATAATAAAAACATAGAATAACAAAAATAATAATAGTCAAAAATTTGTTAACTACTACCAATAAAAATAATAAATATTAGTTAGTTAAATCATTAATAATAAGAATCTTGTTTAACAAGACTATAATGCGAGCATTTCAGGCCTTCCTCTTTTAGAGTTAGGCCTTTTTATTTTAAATACGACAAAATCAATTAATATTTGTATGCTTGTAACACTAACTAAATCTCAAAAAATTTAAGTTTTAAATAATTCAAATGGAGTTACTGTGAAATTATCCTCAATATATTTTTCAATTACCTTAACCAGCTTTTTAGTGGTTAACCCATTGCCTGTGTCGGCTATAGATTTGACCAGCCTAACTAAATCCTCATTAGCAAAAGCAAGTAATGAAGGTCTGCCATTTAAAACAGATAGCATGATTAAATATGCTGCTGATAAATTAAATTTACCACATGCTACTGTTGAATCAAGCTTTGGCTCATTACTTAAGGTTGCTAAAGACAATTTAGAGCCTGAAAATTTTGATTTAATTACTAAGGCTGTACCCGATACTAAAAACTATCTTGCAAAAGCCCCTAAAGTAGCGAAGTCTTCAATGAGTTCACTTATGCCTAAAGCTGGAGGATCTGCAAAAAAAGCTGAAAGCTTACACTATCTTGATTCCGCCTTTAAAAAGCTGGGTGTTTCGAAAAAACAAGTGCCAAGTTTAGTCAGCAGTTTTAGTAGTTACCTGAAAATGAGTGGCTATAAAGACGCAGCATCAAGCTTAACAAAAGGGTTAAACTTTCTTTAATATATTATTTTTAAGATAGTTCAAAGGTTTAGCCACTGTATAATCTTTGGTTAAACATGCAATAGCGCACTTTTTATATCAAGGTTTAGGCGGAAATACCCATAACACTTTACCCTGTATTTGTGATTTCCCAACCGGACCTAATTTTTCAATAGGCACACTAGTTTTGTGATGGCCTTTAAGCCAAAATAAACCATTCTTATCAACTTTTGCCAATGATTTCACAATATAACCATAACGGGGGTGAAAGACTTTTAGTAAAGCCCCTTCTTTTAAGTTAAGGATTTTCAACCAAGGAACCACAAAAACATAGCTATTTTCAGGTATTGTTGGTGACATACTCATACCAGTGACTTTACAGAAGTGAAACCCAAACATAACTCCCCCTTAAATTAAAATAGGTTATTCTTGTAATTGAGGATAAATCAAGGTTTGTGCTGGTGGATAAGGGCATAAAGCACTGAAAGTACTCACTTGCTTAGTCGCCCAAAATATTTCGGCAAAGCGATTAACAAGATCTAACAACTTCATGGCAGCATCTCTATTAATATGCTGTTTAGCTTGTGAACTAGCTAACATTATATTATGTGTAAGTTCATGCAGCTCTGGATACTGAGTTAACTGAGGTGCTTTAATATAATCTCCCCAAATAATACAAATTTCTTCTTTAACCTTAATACCATGCTTCTCTTTTTGATTAACCAAACGTATCATTTCTGCTTGCTCATCAAGTGTTAATGATGATTTAGCTTTTAATGGTTCAAGTAAATCAACCATACGAATAATTGTTAGTACAGCAATTTGCGCACTAATAGGATCGTATATTTTACAAGGAATATCACAATGTGCAGAAAGCACAGGGAATTTTAACTTTTTATCTATCTTTTTAATTAAACTATAAAGCATAAGTCTCTCCTTTGATTATTACTCACCCTTTGGGGTAGTGATCTCTTTAAATACAACAATAACAGCAGCCACTATGACTGGAATTAACCACAATAAATGCACTAAACCAGAATCAACAGCATTATGATCATGCCCTGGATGTGCAAAGAGAGTGTTGCTTAATAAAAGTGCCAACGTGGCAAAAATAAAAGTTGTTTTTTTCATTATTTTATCCTAAGTAGTAAGGTAATTAGTGCATAACCGGCTGGTTAGCAGTAATGGCTATTTCCATTTTTTTCAGCGATGATAAACAAATATCGCACGAGGGATATTTTTTACTAAACGCAATTAAAGGCGTTAATGTAATTTTTAAACTGCGTAGCGCAACAAATTTTAAATCGTTACTGTGTTTAGATTGTTGCGCTAATTCAGTCATACGTTGGTGAGGAATTTGTAAATACCTACAGGCTATTTTAGGTTGACCTTGCTCCTCGTATAGCACGGCTAAATTATGAAAAGCACTAACCCATGCCATCAATAAATTACAGTTTTCAATATTGGTACGCCACTCCTGCTCAATACACTCTATAGCTTGATGATAGTATTCTTCAGCAAGCGGCATATCTAACTTATTAAAACTGTTGTTACCTTTTACGAGTAGCGTTTGCCACATATTAATAAACCATAAATACAAATGATAATAATTCTCATTATACTTACCTACCTTGATACTGTAAAGATATTATTTGCTTATTCGTTATGAACACTATACTTTGTCAGCCCTGCATGAGATTTATCAGAACCTATTTTAAAATACCCTAACACTATTAAAGAGCTCACATATGAATACACCTCAACGCGATATTACTCTCAGATTTTTAGCTGAACCACAAGATGTCAATTTTGGTGGTAAAGTGCATGGTGGTGCAGTAATGAAGTGGATTGACTTAGCTGCCTATGCTTGCGCTGCTGGTTGGAGTGGTCGATATTGCGTTACCGCATATGCTGGCGGTATTCGTTTTGTTGCTCCTATTCATGTCGGTAGCTTAGTTGAAGTCGAAGCTAAAGTTATCTATACCGGTAATTCATCAATGCATATTGCCCTGGAAGTGAATGCCTGTGATCCTAAGTCGTTAAATCGTCGATTAACCACACATTGCATTGTCATTATGGTAGCTGTTGATCAAAATGGACAATCTGAGCGAGTTCCTCAGTGGACGCCTGAAACAGAGGCTGATATTGAACAGCATAATTCAGCTAAAAAATTAATGGAAATGCGCAAACAAATTGGTGAAGAAATGCAGATTTTTATTGAATAATAGACTTAATATTTGAATTCAAGCTTAGATTGATTATTAAATATCAATAAAATAAAAATCAATACTAATAGCAGTATATACTTTTAACTAATGAGTGTTTTTTAGTGGTCTTGGCTAACGGTAATTACTCAGTCAACTCTAATTGGGCTAACGACAAGCTTTAATAAATATTTACTAAACTAGTCGATACTATAGAAAAAACTCATAACCCAAGGTTAATTACTAACGTTTAGCCGTCAACCATATCTTGTAGCTGTTGTAATTGCGTTTTTACATCTATCCATTGTGCCATATACTGCGTACTTTTATGATGATGATGATTTAGCATAGCGCCAATAAAGTTGGCCTGCCGGTGCGCTGTTATATTGGCCAGTAAAGTGGTTACTGTCGAAGACAAGTCAGCGAATATACTTGCTTGCTGAAACATAGTTGATGCATTGACTTGCCCCAAGTCACTTGCTACTTTCCAGAGTTCTTGTTTTTCATGTAGACTTACTGCTGCATTAACAAAGTCTTCTGCTTGGTTTTGTATTGACCCCGCCCATGGCTTATCTGTTTTCATGCTTTCTGCACCAATATCTGTGGTAATAGACGGAGTTTGACAATACATAGCTTCAGCTAACTTACCTTTTATACCTGCGCCAAAGCGCAAAGGCGCTAAACATACCCGAGCACTTTGCATAGCAACGACAGCATCATCAACCCAGCCCTTAACTAAAAAGCCTGATTTTTTATCATGCAAGGCTTTCGCTTTTGGTGGTGGGTAAGCCCCATAAATATTTAATTTAGCCTTAGGCAGTTGCTTTTGAATTAAGGGCCAAATTTGCTGCTTTAACCACAACACCGCATCCCAATTTGGCGCATGCCTAAAATTTCCGATCGTCATAAAGTCTTGTCGTTCTGAAAAGTTGGGATTTTTCTGGTTTAGTTGTGAGGAAGTTAACATAAAGGGACAATAATGAAGAAGGCTACTACTAACGCTAAATAAACGCTTAAGTAGAGAAACTTCAACACTTGAAATCATTAAACTCAGATCAGAACGAAATATTGCCGCGACTTCGCGCTTTGCTAGGTCACTACTTAATAAGTCGTTATCATTCATAACACGTTTTTGCTTATAGGCCTGATGACGGGCATGGCGTAAACAAAATAAATCTTCAGTATCGAGAATTCGTAATGCCTGTGGGCAGTTTTTGTTAACCCGCCAACCAAACTGCTCTTCCATCATGAAACGATCAAACAGTACTATATTTGGTTTTAGCTCCAAAATAAAAGCATCAAAACTAGTACAATTAAGGCTAATACATTTTACTTGAATATCCATTATAGATAAATCAACCATATGGGCAGTCTGTTGCGCAGGGCTGACAAAAGTAATTTGATAGCCCTCACCCTGAAAAAACGAGATCAACTGCAGTATGCGGCTACCCGCAGCAGAGGAATTTGGCTCTGGCCAAACATAACCAATAATTAACAGTTTTTTCATAAGGACATTGTGAAAGTAATAAGTGTAAATAAGAAAATGAAAGTCGTTACTAAACTTTAATGATGTATTTTAAGAGACCAAAACTAAAAACAAAAGCCATACGTAACTAATACGCATGGCTTTTATAATAGCTGTTATTTATCGGTAACTGACGTTAATCTAGCATGTAAGATTAATGCGCGTGACCATGCTCATCAGTTGTTGGTGCGGCTTGCTCTTTTTGAATTTCTAATAACTCAATTTCAAATTGTAATACTGAATTACCTGGAATATTTGGTGGGTTACCATTAGGACCGTAAGCTAAATCTGAAGGAATAGTAAATTGATACTTAGCGCCAACAGGCATTAATTGAACACCTTCAGTCCACCCTTTAATCACACGGTTAAGAGGGAACACTGCAGGTTCATTTCGTTTATAAGAACTATCGAACTCTTCTCCATTTAAGAAGGTACCCTTATAATGAACCTTAACGGTATCTGTGGCTGCAGGTTTATCGCCCTCGCCTTCAGTAATGACTAAGTATTGAATGCCAGATTCAGTAACTTGAACGCCTTCTTTTTTAGCATTATCCTCAAGGAACTTTGCACCTTCTGCTAAACTTGTTTCAGAAGCGGCTAATGCTGCAGCTTGCTGTTTTTCTTTCATACTTGCATCTAGGTTCATTAGTAAAGCTTGAATCTCTTCTTTTTCAATGACCGATTTACCATCAATACTATCAACAAAACCGCTAAGAATTAGATCTTTATCTAGCGATAAACCTAGCTTGTCATGTTCTTCAAGGTTACGTTGCATATACATACCAATAGAAGCACCTAAGCTGTATGATTGTTTTTGTACCTCAGTCTCAAGAACCGGCGCTTTAGCTTCTTCAACAGTTTCGACTGCTTTTTCGTTACACCCAACGACAGCAACAAGTGCTAGAGCAACAAGGGTAGGCTTAAACAATTTCATTTATCTCTCCGTTAATACATAACAATTGGAGAAAACCTCCAATTACCACTAAAAACTGCTGCGCATCTCTATATACCGAATAAGGATAATTTTTGAGATAACGCTAAACAATTTAAAAAAAGAACTTATACTAACTATAAATGCGCAAATAAAAAAGCCTTTATATTTTGTTAAATTCATATTGGATTATCATTAGTCTGTTTTTGTTGACCATCAGTGCTTGTAAGCCGGTAACACATGAGCCTATTAAACGGTGGCAACAAGCTGTTGACGGCGCCTATGCAGGACAAATTTCGAGTGATGCTAAGTATTCAGTGATTTCTTCGCTGTATCATGGCTTAAGTGTATGGGATCTAAAAACTAATCAACGCCTTTATAATTGGTCACAACAACAAAAAAGTAGTGACAACCTTGTTCATACTATTGATATCAGTGATAACGCCAGCCATGTTGTAACCGCCGATAAACAAAATTTTGCTCTATGGAGCTTAAAATCAGGGAAATCGGAGGGCTATTGGCAAGTTCGTGAGTCTCACATCAGGGATATTGCCATTAGTAACCAAGGTAATCATTTGCTCATTGGTAAGAGTAATGCAGTGGTAGTTCATGTTACTGTTGATACTGGGAGGCGTTTAGAATTCTTAGGTCATAAAGAAAAAATCAACTCGGTTGATATGATGCCTAATGGTAGAGTAGTAATGTCAGGCGGTAATGATTTTATCGCCAATGTTTGGGATAGTCAGTCAGGTCAAATTATCTATCAATTTAACCACACATCAAGAGTGTCAAAAGTTGCCTTAGATCCCCAAGGTCGTTTCGCATTTTCAGCAGACAGCATGAAAACAGCTTACTTGTGGGACCTAACAACAGGTAAGCTTGTTAGTCAGTTAGCGGGAGTAAAGCGCCACGAGGTATTTAGTACGGTACACTTTTCTAACAATGGAAAAACACTACTTACTGGTGCGGCTAGTCGTAAAGTCAGCGCATGGGATATTGCTTCAGGTAAACGTTTGGCACACTGGTACGTTTCCCCTAAAGAAGCGAAAAGACCAACAGGGGCGGTTGTGTATGGTCTAGCATTTAGTGATAATAGTAATATATTATCGATAAGTTCATCAGGATACCTAGAATCATGGCCAATTCCGAAATTACCTTAAGTACACAGCACAACAATACTCATTATGTGACTCAGCTTGAAGAGCGCATAGATGCGTTAGAGTCTAGGAACGTTTTTCAAGATGATGTCATTGAACAACTCAGTGAAGAACTCGCAGCTCATCAAACTCAATTAGCTGAATTGAAGCAACAAATTAAACTAGTGGCTAATCGGCTTAAAGATGCGGGCAGTTTATCCGCTAGTAAAGATGAGGTAGAACCACCACCGCCTCACTATTAATACAAGTAAGGTGAATAAACTGTGGTATTTTAAAGAATAATTACGGCTTAAACACACCAATAACTTGTTCGTGCTCTCGCACTACTTTTGATACTTGCGCTTCAGTTTGTACCATTTGCTCACCGCAACTTACACAAGTTACTTTTTCTACACCATTTTCTTTGGTTAGTGCCATAGTATCCATAGCTTTACACTTTGGACAAACTGCACCTGCAATAAATCTTTTTTTCACGATTTTGCTCATAGTTAACAACTACTTTTTAGTTAAGCTAAAGTTATTTTAGTCTCTCCTTGATTACAAGGAAATTAAAAACAGAGTATTAAATAGATATTAGGACTATTTTACCTTGAATAATAGGTAAAGGAAAAGCGACAATACTCATATATTAATAAATGGTGACTATCTCTAGTGCACTATGTCATTTTTTGAGGAAGTATCATTGATTATTGCCACCGAATTAAGCCTAGATAGAGGTGCAAAAAACCTCATCAAATCATCAAGCTTTACTGTTCACCCAAACCATAAAGTAGGTTTGGTTGGCAGTAATGGTTGCGGCAAGTCATCATTATTTGCCGCTTTACTGGGTGAGTTATCTCCTGACTCTGGTAATTTATCTATGCCTGCAAGTTGGGATATAGCCACCGTAAAACAAGAAACTCCATCGTTAGAACGAAGCGCTCTTGATTATGTGATGGATGGCGATAAAGAGTTTAGAAAACTAGAGCAACGTCTTGAACAAGCTCGTATCGCTGATGACGGCAACCTTGAAGCAACACTCATAAACAAGATTGACACCATTAATGGCTACAGTTTACCAGCACGAGCTGGTGAATTATTACATGGTTTAGGTTTTTTACAGTCACAATTAGACAACCCCGTTAAAGACTTTTCTGGTGGTTGGCGTATGCGTTTAAATTTAGCGCAAGCGCTCATATCTCGTGCTGATTTATTATTATTGGATGAACCGACTAACCACCTAGATTTAGATGCTGTTATTTGGTTGCAACGTTGGTTAAAGCGTTTTACCGGCACGTTAGTACTGATATCACACGATCGTGATTTTCTTGACACCGTGATAGGCCAAATTTTACATATAGAACATCAACGCGCTAAGCTATATAGTGGTAATTATACTGCCTTTGAACGCCAACGTAGCGAGCATTTAGCTCAGCAAGACGCACAATATCAAAAGCAACAAAAAGAAGCGGCCCACCTTACCGCGTTTGTTGACCGCTTTCGCGCTAAAGCAAGTAAAGCTAAGCAAGCACAAAGCCGATTAAAACGTTTAGAAAAATTGCCTAACTTGGCCCCTGCTCATGTTGATAGTCAATTTACCTTTAGCTTTGCCTCACCAGACAGTCTGCCGTACCCTTTATTATCGCTAAATGACACTGACTGCGGTTATCACAAATCAATACACGGGGAACAAAGCACTATATTAACGCAAGTTGGTTTAACATTAGTACCTGGTAGTAGAATTGGCTTATTGGGACGAAACGGAGCAGGAAAATCGACCTTAATAAAATCACTCGCCGGGGAGCTCGCCATCTTAGCGGGTGAGCGGTATTGCGCTCAAGATCTTAGTGTGGGTTACTTTTCTCAACATCAATTGGAACAACTTCATCCTACTTCAAGCCCTGTTGATCACATTTTAAGGGCGAAGCCAACATTAGGTGAACCTCAAGCAAGAACATTTTTAGGTAAATTTGGTTTTAGTGGTGATCAAGCTTTATCGCAAGTATTGGCGATGTCAGGTGGTGAAAAAGCACGTTTAGTTTTAGCGTTAATTGTTTTAGAAAAGCCACAACTACTATTGCTCGATGAACCCACCAACCACTTAGATTTAGAAATGCGTCAAGCCTTAGTCATGGCATTACAAGACTTTGGTGGAGCTATTATACTCATTGCCCATGACCGATTTTTATTAGAATCCTGTGTTGATGAATTTTACTTGGTTGCAAATGGCTCGGTAACAGGCTTTGCTGGTGATATTGATGACTATCAGCAATGGCTA